>Ga0181521_10004157_pt1 | contig 16691 bp, 16 predicted proteins | sample PEATcosm2014_Bin_32_FD_119764 | JGI IMG/M metagenome (GOLD analysis project Ga0181521, IMG submission 119764) | Peatland microbial communities from MTU Mesocosm Facility, Houghton, MI, USA - PEATcosm2014_Bin02_60_metaG | ecosystem: Environmental > Terrestrial > Soil > Wetlands > Peat | place... | reverse complement strand
GCCTGCTCCACTTCGCCGCGAATCACATGGCGGAAGCCGGCATCGAGATACTCCGCCGAGCGGTCGGAGGCGTCGGCGCCATTGACGATTGCTGGAATTCCCGCTTCGCGGCAGGTTGCGGCCATCCAGCACGCCACCTCGCGGTTGCGGATGAGGCACATCTTCGTCAGGTAATTGAAATTGTCCTCGATCACGGCGACCATCCGCGGGCGGTGCCGCTCGAGCGCCATCTCGAATCCCGGCTGCGGCGCCTCGAGCGTCGGATCGAAAAGCGCCACCGAATAACCCGCGCGCCGCAGGCACGCCGCCGCGAGCAGCGTCTGCAGCGGCGGATAGGGTTGCATCTTGCGGATCTGTTTGCGGTCGTTATAGACGTGGTTGGAATGCGTCAGAAGGATGTCTGCCATGGCTGCCCCTAACAGGTCACCGGTTCGGCCGAAAGCTGGTGCGCATCGACTTTCGGTTTGGGAGGAGTGAGCAGCTTCTGCGCGTTCTTGCGGACCCAGAGTTCCACCGGGAACGAGTAGACGTGATGATCCAGCCGCCAGCGGGCGGGCCGGCTAATGAGGTCGAATAGCATACGGCTAAGCGCCGGCGTGCGGTATTTGCCGATCGGTATGCGATGGAACGCCACCCGCATATATTCGCGCATGTTTTGTACGCGCGTGTGGTCGCGGCCCTTGAGCCATGGCAGCACGGTGTAGCGCGGGAAGAAATCGGCCCAGCCTGCGAGCGTTTTGGGTACCTCGATGCCTAATTCAAACGCACGCTGCATGACGGGCGAACCGGGATACGGCGTAAAAATGTTGGTCCAGAACTCGGCGCCGGGATATTGGCGGCAAATCTTCATCATCATGGCCACCGATTCGCGCCGTTCCTTCTCGCCTTCGCCGGGATAGCCGAAAATCAGGTTGAAGCTGGGGCGGATGCCGGCCGCGCTCAGCCGCTCGGCCGCGCCGTATATCATGTCGAGCGTCTGAAAATCCTTGCCCATGAGGTGCATCATGCGCTTCGAGCCGGTGTCCGCCCCCTGCGACATTTGCGTCAGGCCGGCGCGGCGCAGGAGCTTCAATTCGTCCACGGAAAGCCGCATCACCAGGTTGGTGGAAGCCTGGATACTCCAGTCGAACTTCACGCCGCGGCGCACCAAACCTTCCGCGATGCCGATGGCGCGATCGCGATCCACCAGGAAATTGTCGTCGACAATCCAGAGCAGCTCGAGATTGTAGCGGCTCACCAAGTCCGTGGTTTCTTCCACTACCTGCGCCGGTTCGAGCGCATTCCATTTGCGGCCGTAGACGCCATCGTTGGTGCAGTAGCCGCAATTGTACGGGCAGGCGAGACTCGACGTGTACATCGCCCATCGGCGTCCGCAGACGCGCTGATAGGCGTCGAAATCGGCCAGATGATAGGCTTTCGGGGGCATCTCGGCGAGCGGGCGCAAAGCTCGCTTGGGATTGAACTGCATGCGCCCATCCTGCTTGTAGCCGACGCCGGCGATTCCACCGAGCGACTCACCCGCCTCGAACCGCTGGACTACTTCGACAATCGCGTCTTCGCCCTGGCCGATGACGACCGCGTCCACGAAATCGGCGGCGAGCGTCTGATCGGGCAGCAGCGACGGGTGCCAGCCGCCGAGCAGGATCGGCATGTCCGGATAAACGCGTTTCACATCCCGCGCCATCTGGACCATCTCGCGAATCATCGGCCCGGTGACCAGCGAAACCGCCAGGCAGACGGCGTCGGCGAGTTCATCGATCACCCTTTTCTGGAAGTTCGGAGTGATGGTGGAATCGACGATGGTCACCTGGTAGCCGGCCCGCAAAAGCGGTGTGGAGACCGCGAGAATCCCCAGCGGAGCGGTGGCTTCCTGGCTGGAAAATGCTGGGAAAAAGAAGACGACTTTTTTCTTGCGCACCTTACGGATGGGGCCCATGCATTTAGAATTAATCACACCCGGTTTAGGAGTTGTCGCGATTTCGTAAAAAGCTATGCAATAAGTGTTACTTTCACCACATTCGGGAATGAAAAGCCCGAACCGGTGCGCCAATCGGGCTCGCCGATGCGCTCTACGGCGCGGAAGGTGGAGACGAGCACGGTAGTCGCCACAGCCAGCGCCATGCGAACAGGATTGCCTCCCACGCAGGAATTGCGGCCATAGCCGAGCGAGAAGTGGCTGGGCACGGGGCGCGTCACGTCGAGCCGGTCGGGGTTCGGAAACTGCGCCGGATCGCGATTGGCGCGGGCGAGCATGAGCGCCACCAGATCGCCTGACGCAATGCTCACGCCGCCCAACTCCACGGCGGCATTGGCGCGCCGGTAGATGCGCCGCACGATACCCGAATAACGCAGCATTTCCTCCACCGCGGCCGGCATCAGTTCCGGCTGCGCGCACAGCTTGGCATACTCGCCCGGGTGACCGGCCAATGCGAACCAGCAGCTTGCCAGCATGCGCGCGGTGGTTTGGGAGAGCGCCACAAACATCGGCTCGCCCAAGGGAATGTGTTGAAAGATGCACTCCAGTTCCGCCGTCGCGCGGGCGGCGTCGGCGCGCAAAGGCGAATCGTCGGGCGACCCGGTGGCGGCGAATACGCGCGTGCTGAGCGCGCCGAGTTTTTCGCGATCGGCGGGGTCCGCGCCGGTGGCGAGCATGGCCACCGTGAGCCCCCAGGGCAGAGCAAGTTCGCGGAACAGATCTACCGGGCAGCCTGCAGGCAGCCCTTGCAAAATGCGGAGCGCTTCCGATTCCATCCGCGGACGCCATTCCGCCAGGTTCGACTGGGAAAAGCGCACCAGCACTTCGCCGCGCAATTTGAGGCGGCCCATTTCATCGCGCGATTCGGTTTCGATTTCACGATCGCCTCCGCCCACGGGCCAGAGTTGCGGATGCTGCAACGCCGCCAGCACGTCGGCATAGCGGCTGAGAATCCAAACGCGATGGGAAGAATCGAAATAGGCAGGTTGGGGCGGCTCAGGCATCGCGCGATGCTCCAAATCTAGCAGGAAAATGGCGGTACGATTCTAAATTGTCGAATCTCTGGTTGAACTGTCCGGGCTTGCCACGTCCCGTCGCGGCGGTCCTGGCCGCGCTTCACTTTCGTAAATCTTCTCCCGCCCGGCTGCGGGAACTGAACGAGGCCGACCGCCGGGAAGCGCTCGCCTGGTGCGACCGGCAGGGGCTCGCGCTCCTGCTGCGCGACGTTCTGCCGGAAGCGGTGGCGGAACGCGCGAGCAAGAATCGTCTGCGCTTGCAGATTGCCGAGGAAACTTATCGCCGCCTGGCCGATCTTCCGGGCGAATTCATCGCCCTCAAAGGCATCACGCAATGCGAGCTTTTCGGCATTCGGCCGGAGGATCGCGCGCAGTACGATATCGACCTGTTCTTTCCTCGCGAGACGGTGGAGGCGGCGCGCGACGCGTTGCTCGCCCGCAATTACGAGAGCATCGGCGGCATGGAGAAGTTCCCCACCGACCATTTGCCGGGGCTGTTTCCGCGCACCCAGTGGCGCTGGCGCGGCGACTATTTCGACCCCGAGATGCCGCTCGCCGTCGAACTCCACTTTCAGTTCTGGAATGCCAGGCTCGAGCGCCTGGAAGCGGCGGGAATCGAGCAATTCTGGACTCGCCGCGTGCGCCGGACAGTCGGTGGCGCGGAACTTTCCGTGCTCTGCCCGCAGGATATCGTGGCGTACGCGGCGCTGCATCTGCTCAAGCACGTGCTCCATGGCAGCGCGCGTGTCTTTCACGTATACGAACTCGCCAGTTTTCTGGAGCGGCATGCGGCTGACGATCGATTTTGGGCGCAATGGCGGCAACTGCACGCGCCCGGCTTGCGGCGCCTCGAGGCCGTGGCATTCGCCCTGGCGGAAGCGTGGTTCGGATGCGAGCTCGCGCCCGTGGCGCGGGAGGATATCGCGCGCTTGCCGGCATCCACGCGCGCCTGGTTCGCCGAGTTCGCGGCATCGCCGGCCGTCCAGACCTTTCGGCCGAACAAAGACGAACTGTGGCTGCACCTGAGTTTGCTCAAGCACTGGCGCGATAAGCTGAGCGTGACGTGCCGGCGATTGTTTCCGGCCAATCTTCCGCCGCCCTCGCGCGCCACGGAATGGCAATCGCGGCAAGCGGTCTACGCCGCCTGGTTCGTCTCGCGCGTGCGCCATCACGCGATTTCGCTGGTCACCACTATTACGAGCGGCTGGCGCTGGCGGCGGCGCGCCCGCCGGGGGTGAACTTATTGCGGTGAGAGGCGCGTGAGCTTCCAGTACTGGCCCGAAGCGGTACCTGTTTCCGCCATGAGGAGCGCATGCTCCCCCTCGGGACGTGTTCGACTACCACTTTATGCTAGATCTGGCATATAATGGAGGTTGTGCCCGAAGTGCCGAAACAACCGCGCAGGCTGGTTTGGCTTGTCGACTCGCTGGTTCGGGTGACGGGCTTCCCGCCGGTGATTCGTAAGAAGCTCGGTTTCGCATTGTACCAGGCGCAGATCGGCCAGAGGCATGAGAGCGCGAAGATGCTGCATGGTTTCGCGGAAACGGTCTGGCAGGTACGCGCAGACGATCCGAGCGGTACGTATCGCACGGTGTATGCGGCACAACTTGGGGAAGCAGTCTACGTTCTTCATGCCTTCCAAAAGAAGGCAACAGCCGGAATCGCGACCCCACAAAGGGAGTTGGATCTGATCCGCCAGCGGCTTCTACTTGCGCGCAAGCTGGCGGGGAGATGAGGAGACGAAGAGATGCCGAATCGAGAATTTACGCCGAGTTCCGGAAACGTGTTCGCCGACTTGAACCTGCCACATGCTGACGATCTGCTGGCGAAGGCCGAGTTGGCCGCTAAGATCATCGCGGAGATCCAACGGCGACGGCTCACGCAGAGCCAAGCGGCCGTGATCCTTAGGATCGATCAGCCCAAGGTCTCGGCGCTCAAGCAGGGCAAGCTGTCCGGGTTCTCGATCGAGCGTCTACTGCGATTCCTACTCGTTCTCGGGCGAGATATTGAAATCACTGTTAAGAGAAGATCCAGGCCAAGGTCGCCAGCCAGACTTCGCGTTGCCTGACTGTCCGGTACAACTCGCCAGGGGAGCGGCAGCACACGGTTCCAAATCCTGTCGGTTTCGGGTCGGCCAGCTATGTCGTTGACCACCGTGGAGTGGATGTGCGACACCGGTTCGCCTGTCAGGTGCACTTTGGCAAATTCTTAACAGCAGGGGGGCGGTCGGTTGTCCAGCCAATACCGGCGCGTTGTCGCGGGTACTGCAATTACTGCACGAAAACCGAACGGCGTTCATTCGGGAACACCGCTGTTTCTTATTGTCGTGGCGCAGTGGTGGCGAAGACCCCTCCAGCCTCCCTCTTGGCGAATTCGCTCTGCAAACTGAGCATTATTCCCAGGTATTTCTGCCCGCTATCCCGTTCGATGCCGTAATCGTGCGTAGGCTCTGGCAACCCAAGCTGCTTGCGCCTTTGAATTCCCGAGCGCGCGGCGGCCACCCAACTGGCAGCGTGATCGCTCATAGCTGGGTCCCATTGGCGGAAGGGGCATTCGCCGCCCCGCTTCAGATGGGCGTGAAGTTTCCGATGGCAATTCGCGCAGATCAAGACGCACTTTGCAGTCTCATCTCGGAGGCCTGGTAGACAGGGTCGTAAGTCTCCAGCCTCCTCCAGGCGCTTCCGGTCGCGGGACGAAAGTGTCCCATTTCCAATCGTGAAGCGCTTGGTTTTTGGATCAAGATGATGAAAATCTAGGCAGTCCGGGTCCCTTTCGCCGCACCGGCAACACCCGCAGCCCAGGATTTTCTGTTGCCGAAGCCACCGCTGCAAGAAGTCAGGCCATTTCATAATCGAACGATTTCCACTGTATCAGACCGACGTCGGCCTGATGAGCGGAGCCTTTCACGGGAGAAATCCACCAGTGGAACCGACCGACAGGCCCGGGGGCCGGAGATGATAGGGCCCGGTTCTTGGTGATCCAGTGACCGAGCCTCGGTCAAGCAGTCAGTTACCGATAAGCCACTTTTTGTCCAATTGGATTAACTGCCAGATGGGCGAGTATCCATTCCGAATCGCAGGACGTTCCCGCCAAAACCGTGGGTAGTAACGCCCTCGGCAACCCATTAGATCGAGGAGGGCGAGAGGGAAGCTAGATCCCCACCGTAACCACGTCGCCGGGTATCGGTACCCACATCTCCGTGTGGCCGTTCACATGGCATGAATCATCGCAGGGATAGCACTGGCACGCCGGACAGGGAATCAGCACCGAATGCCAGTCGAGCAACTGGACTTCAACCATGCGGATTTCTGCGACTTCCGCAGCCGGTTCAGCCGCCGGTACGGCAACCGCTTCGGGCATATCGCTCGCTTGCTTTAGTGGTTTCCACTCCCGCGCCCGTCGGTGCGCCTCGGCGATCTGCTCGGAAGTCATCTTCTGCGCAACTGATTCTCTCGCGTCTGTATATTTCTTCTCTTTCGAATACAGCAGCGCAATGTCAAACCACATATAAGCTTCGACGTGATTTTGCGCAACTCCACGTCCCTGCTCGTACATGACACCTAGGTTGTATTTGCCGTCAGCGCTTCCCTGGTAAGCGGCTCTACGGTACCATCTAACGGCTTCAGCATCGTCTCGCGGCACGCCTTCGCCTTCGGAGTACATGTAGCCGAGTTTCAACGGCGCGAACGTCCGCAGCCAATCCGAAAGCCTATTTTCACCCTGGGCGGCGTTGCGGTACCACATGGCCGTAAGACGTAGCGCTTCATTAACCTGCGTGGGAGTCATACGGGTCGCGATTCAATTGCGCACAGCGGCGTACCGCTTGCATTCATCCTCAAAATTAGCAGATGCCGCCGCCAAATTCATCCACAAATGCGCCTGAACCCGGTCCCGCCCCACGCCTTGCCCGCTGTTGTACATCAATCCGAGGTTGAACTGTGCGCGATCAAACGCCTGATCTGCCGCCTTGTGGTACCACTTAGCCGCCTCCGCGTAATCCTGTCCCACGCCTTGCCCGCTATAGTACTTCAGCCCAAGATTGAACTGTGCAAAACGAAGCCCCTGATCTGCCGCCTTGCGGTACAACTTAGCCGCCTCCAAGTGATCCTGCCCCACGCCTTCTCCGTTCTCGTACAGTGAGCCGAGATGGAATTGTGCAGGAGCGAAGCCCTGGTCAGCGGCCCTACGGTACCACTTAGCCGCCTCCGCATAATCCTGCCCAAAACCAGTTCGCCTGCCGAGAGAATATATGTGGTCGTACAGCCAGCCGAGGTGGAATTGTGCAGGAGCGTAGCCCTGATCGGAGGCCTTGCGATACCAGCGGGCCTGCTCAGCGTAGTCTTCCTCTGGGACCCATCCGCATCTGTTGGCCAAAATACACTGATGCCTGGGATCGCCCTTCTCCGCTTCCTTTCGTACTTCCTCTGTCGGTTTGGGGTCATACGAATCCGCCCCGAGTACCTCGTACCACAAAGACCGCGGCCAGGACGAGGCTTCGACCCTGAGCATCGCCGCATCCCGACGACCCCGAGCGATGAGGCCGGATCGCACCTTCGAGAGGCCCACCCTTCGGCCTGACCTGAAGTTGGGATTCGTCACTCACCTGGGAGCGCCCTGTTTGGCGAGGTCATCGTATTCTTTCCTTGCCAGCGCAATCTGTTCTTTAACGGCATTTGCAAGTTCGGTCAGCAGGTCGCGGCCCTCTTGATCCCTTTCTTCGGCCTGCGCCTTAAGTAGAGCGACCTCGCTCTGGCGCAGAGTGGCCAACTCCTCCTCAATTTCCGACAAGCGAGTCCTGGCAAGGCTGATCTGGCGGATGATTCGGATTAGTTCGGCCCCAATGCCCTCGCCCTTTACTGCCTCGGCGCCCTCTTCATATTGGTCGAGAATTCGTTGGAGTTCTTCCGCGTCGCCCGCTTGGTATGCGTGATTGGCCGCAGCCATGAATCGGGTGCGGCGCTTCTGATCGGCGGAATCAGTGGCAAAGTCCGGATGGATGCGCTTGGCGACTTCGCGAAACAGGCTCTTGAGTTCGGGCGATGGCGTAAAGTCATGAGCCTCAGATGCCTTGCCGTGAGCGTCTTCGAACGTCTGGCGTGCCTGTTCGCGGGCTTCCCGTGCGTTCGCGGTGGAAGAAGGCTCAAGCAGGGCTTTCAACTCGGCAATTCGCGCCTTCCATTCGTCCAGCTCGGCATACAGGGTGCCGACCTGACGAAGGTAGCGACCCTCAAAAGCGGCGAGCTGGCTTCGAAGATCGACAAGCTCCAGTTCGCGCTCTGCGAGATTGGCCTGAATGACAGCCAATTCCTCGCGCTTTCTGAGGATTTCCTCTTCCTCAGGTTTCAACCGCCGGATGATCTTTCCGGACATCGCATGAAAGTATAACGCAAAGCCAATGGGGCGAGGGCTAGTCCCAGGAACCCGTCCCTGCGTAGCTGAATCTGGAGGGCGTGGGGGTGTGAGCGGAATGGGAGGTGTTGTGGCGTATACTAGAATCCTGAGGATCCTCGCTAACGCCCCAACCCGAGTAATCGGCAACTCGCCGGACGATCCAACGCTTGGAGGAGGGCGGGAGAGGAGCTATCGCATGACGAGTCAATTGCCGTCACCAAGAGCTTAGTAAAAGCCAGCCTCGTCCTTGGCGGTGTTTAGGCTCTGGTCTCGCTGCCGCTAGGCTTAATCTGGTAGGCAGGTGTTCCGGCAAGCTTTGCGGTGGCCTGGACCTGTCTTGGAGGATTGGCTTTCCTGATAGCGTACGATCCCAACCCTCACTGAGTATGTGAACTACAATAGTCTGCTATGAGCTGGTTTGCTCGACGTCGAACAATTAGTGCCGATCTACTCGCCGATCAACTGCTGGAGATCATGGTGGGCGAGGCGGCCGGCCCTCCCGCAGATGAATTCTGCCGGGACAATGCCAGAATCCAGGCCTATCATTGCGAGGTCAAGCTTTATGAGCAGGCAGTCGTGATGGTTGCAATAATCGGCTATTCGCGCGCGCATCCCGAATTTGAAGCATTGCTCACCGAATACCTGAGAAAGCTAACCGGGGTAGGCCCGGCCCTGAATGCCGCGGGTGCGAGAGTGGTTGAACTCATCGATCCAAACGGGGCTCGAAAAGCACCCTCTTGGAGTATGGCCTGGTTGCAGCGAATTGGGCTTCAGGAAACGAATGTCGTGAGGCTGTCATTGTTTGCGACGTATTGGGTCAACAAGTATATTGCAGTTGTAAAATCGCTTGACGATTTCCGCCTCAGTTAGTTTTTTTCACACGGTCCCTATGGTCGCTGAGAGTCCGAACAGCCGTTTCCAAACTCACCCCTACGGATTCGGTGATCTGTCTGCACGATAGTCCCTGGCGCCGCTATTCTGCCACCCGCTCCCGGTCGAATTACTTTCCGTAGCCGGTGGGGTGGCAGATTCGTTCCGAATCGGCCCTGAACGGTCCCGACCTTGCGGAAACCTACCACTTTTGGGAACTCGGCGCGTGCTTGCGCGCGGCGTGGACAACCGTATGGTCGCGGCGTAGCATAGTGGAATGATGGCTAAGAAAAAACAAAAAGAAGGTTAAGCGACCGAACGTGCGAAAGACCAGAGATCAAGGCGGACTTGGTACCCGAGGCCCTACGGGAAGGGAGTAGTAATGTTCGAGAAAAAAACTCCTACGGAGGAACATCTGGGACGATACGTGGCGAGCGAATAGCCCTCGCCCGGGTAAGAGTTGGCGCGCCGGCGAAAAACGGTCGTCGAAGCCGCCGTTGCCGGCAAGCACGGGAAGGACGGTCAGAAGGATCGCGGCGTATCGGAACCTCATGCGGATTCTCCTGAAGGGAGCTTATCATGCACGGCTGGTACACCCCCGCGCGGGCTGCCCCAGACCAGTCGCACCTTCCAGTGCTCCCAAAATCGATTCCTGGAATTTTGCGAGTGTAAATCTCCGCTCCCAGTCGAGGCGCGCCGCGCGCGCCATGGAAAGCCTCCGCTCGCGATCGCCGGTGAGCAGCGACACCGTCGCCCGCGCCATTTCCTCCACTGACCGCGCCAGCACGCCCGTCACGCCATTCTCCACCACCTCGGGAATGCCGCCGGTATCGAACGCGATTACCGGAACGCCCGCAGCGAACGCCTCCGGAATCACGCGCGTGGTGGCCTCCGGCCCTACCGAAGGCACCAGCAGCACATCGAACTCCGACAGCGAGGTGTAGACATCGGCCTCCCACCCGCGAAATTCGACCGGCAACCCGGCGGCGGCAGCGCGCACCTCCGCCGCGTAGCGTTGCGCCTTGGAGTTGCCGAAAAGCGCGTCCCCACAAATCGCGAAGCGGCATTCCGGCAACGAGGCGTGGACGAGCGCGGCGGCAGCCACGAACTCGCGCTGCCCTTTTTCCGGACTGATGCGTCCGATGCAGCCGATTCGCGGTGGGCCATTCGCGGGGCGCTGCGGTATATCCGGCGGACCGGCCACGCCATTCATGACCATCGCGATCCTGTCAGCGGAAACGAAGGGCCGCCACTGCGCCGCCACGAAATTGCAGTTGGCGACGACGCGCGCATCCATCCACCGCAGCGCCAGACCGGCCGCGGTCCGCGCCGCTCGCAGGCGCACCCGGCTGTGACTATGGAACATTACCGGACAGCTCAAGCCTGCCAGCGCGGCGGCGGGAACCAGCCTTGGACCGTTCAAATACACCAGGCGGGCATTCGCCGATCTGGCCAGTGCTGCGATCTGCGCCGCCAACTGCGCCGTCCGGGCGACGGGCCCGCAATCGATGCGCTCGACGGCAAATCCCGAACCGCGGACAAGTTCGCAGAGTTTGCCATTTCCCGGCAGCCCCACCAACGCGCGCCAACCCCGTTGCCGAATGGTTGGCAGGAGTTCCAGAAGCACCTGTTGCGCGCCGCCAAGGTCGCTGTACTGATCGAGCAGCAGAAGGTTCATGAGCGCACTGCCAGGGCGAGAATCCAGAAATACACCGGGAGCACGCGCCAGTACGTGAGCAGATCGCCGGAGGCCATTTGCACCGCCTGGCCCGACCAGAAACACAGCATCCACATTCCGAAGAAGGAATCCCGCGCCGATCGCGCCGCCGCGCGCAGGATCGCCACATTCAGCCAGATGAGCGCCGCGAGCCCACCCACCCCGGTTTCCACCAGCAGGCTGAGGTACATGTTGTCCGCCACCACCGGGCTGCCCAGGTATTGCGTGTACGGCAACGTTTTGTACCCGATTCCGAAGAATGCCTGCCAGGGATGAGCGGCAATCCACCCCCCGAGCGTTTGCCAACTGGTGAGCCGGCCGGAGAGCACGCCGTTGGTCGAGGTAAGCAGAAACTCCGTCGACGCCGTCAGCCGGGTCCAATAGGCCTGCGCGAACGCCGGAAAGATCCACCATGTGGCGAGTGCGCCGACGGCCGCCACGAGCAGAATTCGCACCAGCGGGACGCGGCGGCGGTTGGTCCACATCAGCACGGCGAGCGCCACCGCGACGTTGATCAGCGACCCGCGCGAGTAGGAGAGCACCAGCGCGGTGAAGAAAACCACGCCGCCTACGACCAGCCACTTGCGCGCTACCGGCACTTCAGCGCGGTTCCGCGTGAAGGCCACCGCGATCATGACCAGAAAGAAAGCGCAGAAATTGCCAAGCGTGCTGGCCTCATAGAACAAGCCCTGCGCGCGCCGGTAGACTCCCGAATCCAACCAGACGAATTGCGGACCGTACCCCGCCGGCGCCGGAAACTGGTAGTAAAAATCGACGCAGGCAAACAACGCCGCCAGCACTGCCGCGCCATACAGCAACTGCACGCTGCGCTTCGCGTTGGCCTGCCGGCCCGGCCCATACGCGCCGTAGAAAAACACGTAAATCGAAATTCCGAACAGCGCGACGCGCACCGCGCTGCCCACCGCCGCCTCCGCGCCCGAATAGACTGCGGCCGGTCCGATACTGATGGCGAGCACGGCCAAAAGCGCCGCGAATGCCGAAGGCAACCCGCCCGGCGCCACGCGCCAATCCGCCGCCCAAAGCACGCCGGCAAGCAGGCCCAGAGCCGCGAAGAGGAGCGAAGGATGCGGCCCCGAATCGCCGATGGCGATAGGCAAAGGAGGCAGCAGAAGCGCCGCGCCCAGAAACAGCGCCAGCCATCGAACGGGCCCCTGAAAGCTATACCAGACGAGCGCTAGAACCACGGCCGGAGCGCACAGCAACAGCTTGACTTCGAGGCTGGGCGCGATGGCGATGGCCGCCGCCCATCCTCCCAGCGCAAGCGGCCCCCAGGGGACTGCCCGCTGCCATTCGCGTGCCGCGCTACTCATCCCGCGTCCGGACTGGCGTCCGGTAAGCCGTGGACTCCCAGGAAATGCGCCGTTCCCGGTAGCTCGCGCGCAGAATGTAATACGTAATCGGCAGCGCCAATCCGGCCAGCAGAGCCACCGCGATATTGAGCGGGATGTTCGGCGACGACGGCCGTTCGGGAACGATTCCCGGATCGATCACCTGCAGGCGCTCGCCGCGAAAACCGCGCTCGCTGCGGGCGTCGCGCACACGGCCCTCGACCGACGCCAGCGCCGCCTCGCCGGCCTGGCGGTCGGCCGCCAACTGGTCGCGATGCGCTTGCCGTTGGCCCAACAACTTCTCACGCTCGCTCATCTGGGCGTTCAAATCTGCCATTTGCCGGCGCATTTCGGCGAGCCGCGCGTGCGCGTTGCTCAACTCTTTGGCCATTTCGCCGCCCTGATCGCCGGCTTTGATGCGCTCTTCGAGGCCCGCGATTTCCACTTCCACGCTCTCGATCTGTTCTTCCAAGGTGGAACGCTGCGCGGCGCCCTCCTCAAGGGCGGCTTCCAGCCCGGCGGTGGGCTCGCGGGAAACCGCGGCCGACCATGCCGCTTCGGTCTGCTGTAAGCTTGCCCGGACACCGCGCTCCTGCTGCTCCAGCCCGGCCAGCAGTTCCTGATCGCTTTCCGATGACGAAGCGCGATTCAAATCCACGGTGGCGTCCGCCAGAAATTTCGCCAGCGCCTGCGCTTTGCGGGGGTCGGCCAGCGTCGCCGAGATTTCCATGATTCGCGTGTTGCGCACAATCTGAACTCTGAGCACGCGCCGCTTCAGACTCTCGATCGGCCCGCCGCTCAGTTGAAATTGCTGTGCCGCTTTTTGGAATAAGCTGTCGCCATCCGCGAATTCTTCGTAGGTCTTCAGCGATTCCAGGTAAATGGGGCTTACCGCCATTGCCGTGCGCACGTCGCTACCCGCGGGCGGCTGAATCACGATGCGAGCCGTGGCGGTATAACGCGCGGGCAGCGCGAGGCTGATGCCAAAAGCCAGCGCCACCGCAATGGCGGCACTGGCGGCGATTTGACGCCAGCAGGATTGTACGTAACGGATGTAACGATAGGAGTCGAACGACTCGACCATGGGGACGTTCCTGAGTTAGTGTAACCTGAAATGGCCTATTTTCTGGCGGGCGCCGTCGCGGCTATCGCGTTAATTCTTGCGCCGGGGCTCTCTTTCTCATTCGATATCGTCCCCAAGCTCATCATCCTGGTGGCGGCAGCGGCGTTGGCGGCCGTTCCTCTGCGCCGCTCGCGAATCCTGTATCTCGTGATACTGACCGCGGTCTTCCTGGCCGTCTCCACAGGTTTCAGCGCCAGGGCCTCGCTTTCCTTTTACGGATCGGCTTGGCGGCGATACGGCGCGTTGGCCCAAATCGCGGTGCTCGTGCTTGCGTGGGCCATTTATGGCCAGGCCCGCCGGATCGAAATCTTCCTCCGCGTGGTGACCGCGGCGGGATTGCTTACCGCGCTTTACGGAATCGCGCAGTATTTCGGCTGGGATCCCATCCTGCCCGCCGCGGCGTACCACATCGGCGAAGGAGTGTGGACGATTGTGCGGCCGCCGTCGACTCTTGGATACGCCAGCTATTTCGCTACCTGGCTGCTCTTCGTGATCTTCTGGAGCCTGGCGCTTCCTGGGAAGGCGTCCAGAGCGACGTTTGCGATCGCAGTCGTCGCGCTCCTGCTGACTGGGACACGAGCGGCTGTCCTTGGCCTGGTGGCGGGCGGTGCGGTCTGGTGTTATTGGCGCGGATATCGATTGTCACGGCGCGCGGCAGCCATCGGTCTGACCGTGCTGGCGGCGGGCACATTGTTCTATTTCTCCCCGCCGGGGCGGATGATGCGCAGCCGCACCCGCTGGTTCGAGGAGGATCCGTGGGGCGGAGCGCGTCTGCTGCTGTGGCGCGACAGTCTGCGCACCGGCCTTGCGCGCCCCTTGGTTGGATATGGCCCGGAAACTTTCACGGCCGTATTCCCGCGCTTCGAATCGCGGGAACTGGCCCGTGCCTATCCCGATTTTGCCCACGAATCACCGCACAACATCTTTCTTGACGCGCTGTACTCGCAAGGTATACCGGGATTCCTGCTGCTGATCGCATGGTCTGCGGCGGGCTTTGCGGCCGCGTGGCGCATCCGCTCGAAACATACCGCCATCGCTGCGGGTCTCGCGGCGGCCCTCGCTGCCGCCATCGTCAGCCTGCAATTCACCGTTTTCATCATCCCCACGGCGGTGATTTTCTTTACTACCGTGGCGCTGGCGGAAGGACTCCGGTGCGATGCCGAACCCCCGCGGCGATATTTCCCCATCGCAATCCCGCTGCTGTATTTCGCCGCGCGCGCTGCTGCCGACGACCGCGCGCTCCTCGTCACCCGGCGCGCACTGGCATCGGGCAACCTGGCATCGGCCGCCAGCGCTTATTCCCGTTCGCACGACGCCGACGATCTGTGGTACTCGCGGAGCTTGGCCTCGTACGCGGGCAAGGCGCCGTCGGTTGCGGTTCGCGTACAGGCGATTCGCGAGGCAATCCTCGCGGGCGAGCGCGCCACCCGCACCTCGGAAGCGCCGTTCAACGCCTGGTACAGCCTTTCCGCCTTGCGCGCCAGCCAGAACGATGCGGCGGGCACCGAACACTGCCTCCGATCGGCAATTGCGGTCCATCCGAACTGGTTTAAACCGCACTGGGTGTTGGCCCAGGTGCTCCGCACCGAAGGCCGCAAGGACGAAGCCCGCTATGAGGCGGCCACTGCCGCCGATCTCGACGCCGGAAAGCATCCGGAGGTGTCGCGCACTTTACAGGAGATAAACCTCCCTTAGCAAACGTAAACTCTCCTGCCCTGCACTGGGTTGCTGGCGGCAGCACAACTAGAATGACTACATGGGAAGAATTCTGAGTTCCAAGGTCGCCTCGGTGGTGGTTTTGATTACGGGAGCCGCGCTGGCGCAAGCGCAGACTCCTTCTGTCGCCCAAGGGGGCGTTCTGAACGCCGCTAACGGCATATCTCCCGTGACGCCAGGCTCGCTGATTTCCATTTACGGGACGAATCTGGCGGGCGGACTGGCGCAAGCCGACACCATTCCGCTCTCGAATTCGCTCAACCAGGTGAGTGTGACCATCAATGGAATTCCCGCGCCGCTGTTGTTCGTCGACTCGCAACAGATCAACGCGCAGGTGCCCTGGAACGTTCTACAAAGCGGCACCAGCGGCACTGCTACTATTGTGGTGCAGAACGGGACACAGATCTCGGCCCCTCAGAACGTGCAGATTGGCCCATTCTCGCCGGGAATCTTCGCCATCAACGGCACCATTGGGGTGGCGATCAATAATTCGGACGGGACTGTCGCGGCTCCGGTCGGCGCCATCCCCGGGGTCAATACCCGCCCGGCCAAGGTAAACGACCCCTTGGGCTTGCAGATCTGGTGCACGGGTCTGGGCGCGGTGGATTCGTCCATCGCCAGCGGTGCGGCCTCCAGCGACAAACTGCGAAACAACACGACTATCCCACAAGTGCTGGTGGGCGGGCAGCCGGCGAATGTACTGTTTTCCGGGCTGACTCCCTACTTCGTCGGCGTCAACCAGATCAACATCACCCTTCCCCCGGGCACTCCTACCGGCAATGCAGTTCCCTTGCAAATTGTCGTGGGGGGAATCACGACTTCGAATACCATCATCATGGCGGTGGAGGGGCAGTAGAAGGTCCCGAGCTTAAGGGGTGAAAAGATCCTGGCGGCGGGCGCCGAGCCCCGCCGCCAGGATTTTGTTGTGGTTATTCGTGCTCGCGTTCAGGAGACTTGGCCCTTAACAGGATGCTGAAAAACACTGGACTGACTCAGCCGCCGATGAACGCCGGGAAACGCCGATTAAAAACAAAAAACTTATCCGCGTTCATCTGCGTTTATCGGCGGCCTATGTGCCTTTTTCGGAGCTTGTTAAAGCAATCGCACCGGTGGCGCCGGGATCCGCAGGCAAGGAAACAGGCCTTCCACGCCGGCATCCGCGCCGGCCTGTCAGGTCTCATCCGGCAGTTCTGCATCGCAAGCCGCGGCCCGCGAATTCGGCGGCCGCGAGCACCACCGGCGTGCACGAAGGTCTGGGACTTACTTTTCGTAGCTGATGCTCGCCATCGGCACGAAGTCATTCAGGATCTTGCCGTATTTCGCGCCGGGAGCGGGAGCGATGATCTTCTCGGGGAACGGTGTCACGTAGTCACGGAATTCCAGGCGCATGAAGAGCCGGGGCTTGAGCTCGAAGCGCAAACCCGCGCCGGCGTCTCCCATCGGCTTCAACTGCTGGGTATTGGTCATGTAGCCGAATTGATAATTGGCCTGGTAGGCTTCCGGGGTGCCCGTGCCGCGAAAGAGCTTCATGCCG
>Ga0181521_10004155_pt1 | contig 16693 bp, 15 predicted proteins | sample PEATcosm2014_Bin_32_FD_119764 | JGI IMG/M metagenome (GOLD analysis project Ga0181521, IMG submission 119764) | Peatland microbial communities from MTU Mesocosm Facility, Houghton, MI, USA - PEATcosm2014_Bin02_60_metaG | ecosystem: Environmental > Terrestrial > Soil > Wetlands > Peat | place... | reverse complement strand
CGCCTGACCGCGTCCGCCGCGTCCCGGACCAGCCGGCGCGCCTGCTAAAGCTTCCGCGTCGCCTGACATCAATTCCACTTCGCCCAGTCCGATTTTGACCATGGCGGGAATCATGTCCACTGCCTTCATGCCGCGAAAGCTGTACGTGATGACGCCGATCTGCACACCGCCGATCTTTGAGTTGATCGCCGCCAGCGCGGCCGCCACCGGGATCCCCGCCAACAGAACTTTGCCAAAGTCTCGTCGTGATTGCATGATCCTCTCCTTTACTGCTGTTTCGCCGTCTTCACTTTATCCGGCAGGGCGAATGCAACATAGATTCCCCCGGACGGAGCGCCTCGGCCCGCCTTGCCGCTGGTCGCGTAGATCACAATATACTGCTTTCCGCCCACTTCGTATGTGATGGGCGTCGCATTTCCCGCCAGGGGAAGGGTCGATTCCCAAAGTAACTTGCCCGTCAGCTTGTCGAACGCGCGGAATTTCCGGTCGAAGTTCGTTGCCGCAATGAATACCGGTCCGCCCGCAGTGGCGATGGGGCCGCCGTAGTTCTCTGTTCCTGTATTCTTCAGTCCCTGTGTCAACAGAAAAGCGTTGACGATGGACACCTATGGCCACTTGTTTGAAGGAAGCGACCGCGATTCAGCGGAGAAGATGGAAACGCTCTTCGGCGGCGAGTCGAAAACGCCGCGCCTGCTTACAATGCCGGACCGCAGCAGGGTTGCTGAAAAAACTGCTGACGAAAACACTGAGGCCCGCTTCAAGCGGGCCTCTAAGTGATTGATTTAATTCTGGAGCCACCCGCCAGGATTGAACTGGCGACCTGCTGATTACGAATCAGCCGCTCTACCAACTGAGCTAGGGTGGCTTGGCCTGTGTTTAAAACAACGTGCGGCGACCGTTAATTTCTCGATTTTACCATGCGGTCGAAATACACGACTGCAACCATCGACGTGCGGGGGCTACTTCTTCTTGTCGTCGAGGATGTAGATTTTTTCGCCCGGTCCGGCAAGTTTCAGGCGCTGGCGGATCTCGATCTCCTGCTCGGCGGGGTCGTTCTGCAGACGCTGAATGCGCTCCTGCTTCTGCTCTATTTCCCGTTGCAGTTGTTCGTTGCTGATCTCGTACTCCTGCACAAGGCGCCGCTTTTCGAGCAGGCCCGGAATCCCGTTCGGGCCGCGAAGCGCGACGAACGCATAGACGATTCCGCAGAAAACGATGATTGCGTATGCGGTCCTGACGGCAGAGATCCTCATCGAAGTGCTGGAGAGACAATGGTAACACCGAATGACGGAAATGTTCCAGCGAATGCCATCAAAATGACCGACAAAATCGTTGTTTTCAGCACCTGCGGATCGAAGGAAGAGGCCGAACGTCTGGCGCGGCGGCTTCTGGAGGAGCATCTGGCCGCTTGTGTAAACGTAATTTCGCCGGTTCAAAGCTTTTACTGGTGGAAAGGCGCGATCACGAACGCCACCGAGTGGCTCCTCGCGATCAAGACCTCGCGCGAACTGTTCGACCGCGTCCGCACCGCGCTCGAATCGGCGCACTCTTACGAATTGCCGGAAGTGCTCGCGCTCCCCATTGTCGAGGGGTCGCCTAACTACCTCGCCTGGATGGAAGGCGAACTGCGTGAGTGAGGTTCGCGCGCTCATCTTCGACATGGACGGCGTGCTCATCGATTCCAACTCCATGCACCGCCTCGCATGGGAGGAATACAATCGCCGTCACGGCGTCGAAACCACCGAAGCCATGCAGCAGCGCATGTACGGCAAGCGCAACGACCAGATCATCCGCGACTTTCTCGGAGAACATCTCACCGACAGTGAAGTCTTCGCCCATGGCGCCGCAAAGGAAGCGCTGTACCGCGAAATGATGAGGCCAATGATCCGCCGCGAGCTGGTGCCGGGTGTGGTTGAGTTCGTCTCTCGTCATCGCGATCTGGCGCTGGCCGTCGCCACCAACGCCGAGCCGGCCAATCTGGATTTTGTCCTCGACGAAGCCGGTTTGCGGCCGTTCTTCCGCATCCTCGTAACTGGCCTTGAAGTCAAGAATCCGAAGCCGCATCCCGAGATCTATCTGCGCACGGCCGGTCTCCTCAGTGTGAGCCCGGAATCCTGCGTCGTTTTTGAAGATTCATACGCAGGCGTACAAGCGGGTCTGGCTGCCGGTATGCGCGTCGTCGGAGTGAGCACAACGCATGAGGATCTTCCGGGCGTCTCTCTGCTCATTCGCGATTTCGACGATCCTGCCCTGGAGCCCTGGCTCTGCGGCGCGATGGCCAGCGCTGCGGACAGCTGAATGGCCGCCGCTGCGATCTGGCTGATCGCTCTGGCCACGATTCTCGCGATCCTGGTGCGTCCGAGAGGCTGGCCGGAAGCGGTGTGGGCCTGCGCGGGTGCATTCGCGCTGGTCGTGTTCCGGCTCATTCCCGTTTCACGTTCGCTGGCCGCGGCGGGGAAGGGAACGGACGTCTACCTGTTCCTCACCGGAATGATGCTGCTGGCCGAACTGGCGCGGATCGAAGGAGTATTCGACTGGCTCGCGGCGATTTCGGTCGCGCAGGCCCGAGCTTCACGCGCGCGGCTGTTTGCCCTTATCTATGCGGTGGGAATCCTTGTCACCACTTTTCTCTCCAACGACGCGACGGCCATTGTGCTGACGCCCGCGGTCTATGCCTCGATTCGAAGGGCGCGCGTCGAGCCGCTGCCTTATCTGCTCGCCTGCGCCTTCATCGCCAACGCCGCCAGTTTTGTCCTGCCGATCTCGAATCCCGCCAATCTTGTGGTGTATGGACCGCATCTTCCGCCGCTGGCGCAATGGCTAAAACTCTTCCTTCTGCCCTCGTTGGTTTCCATCGCCGTCACCTGGGTCGTCTTGCGCCTGCTCTTTCGCGATGAACTGAGCGGTCGAATGGAGGCTGCGGACGGCGTTGCGCCGCTGAACCCTGCGGGAAGGCGCGCGGCGTGGGGGATCGCCGCGACGGGCGGGATTCTCATTTTGGCTTCAGCGCTGGGTCGTGATCTCGGGCTGCCCACTTGCGCAGCCGCCGTCGCCGCCGTTCTCGTGGCGACTCGGGCGCGTGGCCTCTGCAGCGTGATCCGGGGTGTTTCGTGGAGCGTTCTGCCGCTGGTCGCAGGACTGTTCGTTCTTGTGGAGGCTGTCGCAAGCACAGGTGCTCTTCGGGTCTCTAAGGAGGTGCTGGTGTGGCTTACGCTCCTTCCCTCCGCCGCTGGTTCGCTCGCGGCCTCTTTCGGCGTGGCCGCGCTGTCGAACCTCATTAATAATCTGCCATCCGGTCTGCTCGCCGGCGCCGCGCTGACAAACGTCAACGTTCCCGATCACATCCGCCACGCAGTGCTGATCGGGGTCGATCTTGGTCCCAACCTTTCGGTGACGGGGTCGCTCGCAACCATCCTGTGGTTGGTGGCGCTGCGCAGGGAAGGCGAACACGTCTCGGCACGAAGCTTTCTCGCGACAGGTGCGCTGGTGATGCCCGGCGCGCTCTTATGCTCCACCCTCGCACTGCTGGCGACGGCTCGATAATGGTCTATATGACCAGCCGGCTTCTCGCCTGCGCGCTCTTTCTCCCGCTCGGGATGGGCGCGCAGCAGCGTTACGACGGTCCGCCGCCCCCGAAAAAGGACCTGCCTTATCTCGTCCAGACAGGCAATCTCGTCGAAACCGAAACGGGCACCGCGCAGCCGCGCGACGACGGCAACCAGGTGACGTATGTGATTCCGGGCGCGAATTCGCCGGTCAAAACGCCGCTGTCAATCCCCTCAATCGTGATCGATGTGTCGAAGGCCGACCTGCAGAGTCTCCAGCTTTTCCGTCTGGAATCGAAGGATGGGCACAGGGAGATTGTGTTCCCGAAGCGGGGAAAGGCACCGCGGCCGATACCGATGGTCACCACGCGCCTCGGCGGAAGCCTCTTCAAACTCGAGGCCGCCGACGATCTGCCAAAGGGCGAGTACTCCCTGACGCCCCAGGGATCGAACGCGGTATTCTGCTTCGCCGTCTATTAAGAAAACTGTGTTACACTACTGCTGATACTAAACGAGAAAAGAGAAGACAAGGAGTAGCAACCTTTAGATGGCATTGGTGGCAGAAGCAAAACGGCAGATTGTTGCCCGGAACCAGGCGCACAAGACCGATACCGGGTCGCCGGAAGTGCAGATCGCATTGTTGACCGACCGAATCGTTCAACTGACGCAGCATTTCAAAACTCATCAGAAGGATCACTCTTCGCGCCGGGGTCTGTTAAGCCTCGTAGCCAAACGCCGCCGTCTGTTGACATATCTCAAGGTCAACAGTCCGGAGCGGTACAAGAGCGTTCTGCAAAAGCTTTCGATTCGCCACTAGTTTTATCGGGTTCCTTACTCGAAGCAGGTGGTAATTACACTCGCCTCGTGGTCCATTCCGGGCTGCGAACCGCAGTCCGCTGCATATCGCGGATTGACGCCCTCCTGTCAGGCTCCCTCGAAAACGCCGATTGATTCGGCAGAAAAAGGATGTCCGGAGGAACGTACCTCCGCACCGAATACATGAACATACACACATTTGAAGTCGATCTCGACGGCCGTAAGCTGACGATCGAGACGGGCAAGATCGCCAAGCAGGCTGGCGGATCCGTGGTCGTCCGCTGGGGAGATTCGGTCGTTTTAGTGACCGCCACTTCGGCGCCGCGCCCTAAACCGAACCAGAGCTTTTTCCCGCTTACCTGCGACTATCGCGAGTACACCTACGCGGCGGGCAAGATCCCCGGCGGTTTTATCAAGCGGGAAGGCAGACCGTCGGAAAAGGAAATTCTCACCAGCCGTATGATCGACCGGCCCATGCGGCCGCTCTTTCCGGAAGGCTATCTCAACGAAACGCAGATCATCGCGATGGTCCTTTCGGCGGATCCGGAGCACGATCCCCAGATTCTCGCCATCGTCGGCGCGGGCGCGGCGCTCGCCATTTCCGATATTCCGTTCCATCACCTCGTCACCGCGGTACGCGTCGGTCTGGTGGATGGCAAGTATATCGCGAATCCGACTTACAGCGAAGGACGCGAGTCGAAGCTCAATATTGTCGTCGCGGGAAGCGATCAGGGCATCGTGATGGTCGAAGCGGGCGCCAAAGAAGCCTCCGAGGATGAAGTGCTCGGGGCGCTGGATCATGGTCTCGCCGCTTGCCAGAAGATCATCGATGTGCTGAAAAAACTGGTCGCGGCGGCAGGCAAAACCAAGAAGGTCTACACGCCGAAGGCAATCGACGAGGCTCTTTACGCCGCCATCGAGAAAAAAGTTCGCGTCGATCTCACCGACGCTCTCAATACCAAAAAGTATGAGAAGCTCGAGAGCTACGCGCGCATCGATGCGCTGCACGATAAGGCTGTCGAAGAAGCGCCGGACGAAAAGAAGGAAGAAGCCGGCAAGCTGTTCGATCTGCTCAAAGAAAAAATCTTCCGCGACGAGATGCTCGACGCGCGCCGCCGTCCCGATGGCAGGGCCTTCGACGAGATCCGCGCGATCTGGGGCGAAGCGGGAGTTCTGCCGCGCACGCACGGTTCGTCTCTGTTCACCCGCGGCGAAACGCAGGCGCTGGTGACCATCACGCTGGGGACCAAGGACGACGAACAGCGCGTGGAGTTGCTCGAGCCGGGCGAATCCTTCAAGCGGTTCATGCTGCACTACAACTTCCCGCCGTTCAGCGTCGGTGAAGTCGGATTCATGCGCGGACCGGGGCGGCGCGAAATCGGCCACGGCGCGCTTGCTGAGCGCGCGGTCAGCGCGGTCATTCCCGACGAGACGAAGTTCCCCTACACGCTGCGCGTTGTCAGCGACATTCTCGAATCGAACGGTTCGAGCTCGATGGCCACTGTCTGCGGCGCCAGTTTGGCGCTCATGGATGCGGGGGTGCCGATCTCGGCTCCAGTAGGCGGCGTGGCGATGGGCCTGGTGAAGGAAGGCGATAAATACGCGATCCTGACCGATATCGCCGGGGCCGAGGACCACTACGGCGATATGGACTTCAAGGTCGCCGGAACGAAGGACGGTATCACCGCCCTGCAGATGGATATCAAAGTTCCGAACGTAACCACGACGCTGATGAAAGAAGCGCTCGAACAGGCACGCCGCGGACGGCTGTTCATCCTCGGCAAGATGAACGAGGTGATCGGCGAAGCGCGGACCGAGATGTCTCCCTACGCGCCGCGCATTTACACCACGAAGATTCCGCAGGATAAGATCCGCGACGTCATCGGACCGGGTGGCAAGGTCATTCGCGGCATCATCGAGCAGACTGGCGTCAAGATCGACGTCGAGGACGACGGCACGATTCATGTGGCGTCCGCCGATCCGGATGCGGCCAACAAGGCCCTGCAGATCATCGCCGATCTCACCGCGACCGCGGAGGTGGGGAAGACCTATCTCGGCAAAGTGGTGCGGATCGTCGACTTCGGCGCATTCGTTGAAATCTTCCCGGGCACCGACGGCCTGCTGCACATCAGCGAGATCGCGGAAAGCCGCGTCAAGGAAGTTCGCGACGAGCTGAAGGAAGGCGATCAGATTCTGGTCAAGGTCATCGGACTGGAAGGCAATAAGATCAAGCTAAGCCGTAAGGCCGTGCTACGCGAGCAGCGTGAAAAGCTGAAGCAGCCGAAAGAATAGGGCTGCACCGCAGACTAAAGCCTGTGCCACCGTTACCAGCCCATGGTGGCACAGGCTTGAGCCTGTGAAGTCTGCTTCAGGCCAAACTCCGCGCTGGCTCGTTCACTCTGAGCGAGCGGAAGTATTCGACCGTATGCTGCAGCCCCTCGTTGAGCGATACGACGGGTTGCCAGCCGAGCAACCGGCGGGCCTTCGAGATATCCGGCCTGCGCTGCTGAGGATCGTCTTCAGGCAGCGGTTGATGCACAAACCCCGCCTGGCTGCCCGTCAATTCCGCGATCATCTGCGCGAACTCCAGAATCGTCATCTCGCGTGAATTGCCGAGATTCACCGGGTAAGCCTCATCCGACAGAAGGAGGCGCCAGAGCCCGTCCACCAGATCGCTGACATAGCAGAAACTGCGTGTCTGAGAGCCATTGCCAAAAATGGTGATCGGCTCGCCGCGCAGGGCCTGATCCATAAAGGCTGGCACGACGCGTCCGTCGTTCAGTTTCATGCGCGGACCGTAGGTATTGAAAATTCGCGCGATGCTGACCCTGACTCCGCGGGTTCTGTGGAAAGCCATAGTCAGGGCTTCGGCGAATCGTTTGCTTTCGTCGTAACACGACCGCGGACCTACCGGATTTACATTGCCCCAATAAGTTTCCGGCTGCGGATTTACGGCCGGATCGCCATAGCTCTCGGAAGTGGACGTCAGCAGGAATTTGGCGCCGTTCTTTTCCGCCAGATCGAGCATTCGCCGCGTTCCCAGCGAGCCCACGTCAAGCGTTTCGATCGGATGTTCCATGTAGTCGCGAGGGCTGGCGGGTGAAGCGAGGTGGAGCACGAAATCCACGCCGGACTCGAGATCAAAGGGTTGCGTGACGTCCTGCAGCCTGAACTCGAATGCCGGGTTCCCGCGCAAATGTTCGATGTTCCGCTCAACTCCGGTAAGCAGGTTGTCCAGGGCAATGACGGTGAAACCTTCGGCAAGCAGGCGATCGCATAAATGCGACCCGATGAACCCCGCCGCACCCGAAACGACGGCCCGCTTCACGGGCGGGTTCTCCGTGGATTGTCATTCGGCACAATCTCGAATGTAGCAGGGCGGCCGCTTCGCCAGCCAGTGTTAGAGTCACAGTAGCTTTGGCGGAGAAAATTGTTCTCGCATTTCTGATTCTAGCCTCCGCGGCCGTTTTCTGGCTCCGCTTTCGACACGTCGTACGGGTGCTTTTCGCCGCGAAGCCGGACGCCGATTTTCGCTTCGGCTCGTTCACGACCCGTGCGAAGGATTTCATCGGGGAAGTGCTTCTGCAGCGCAAAGTGATCGCGCAGCGGCCAGCCGCGGGAATCGCCCACGCGTTCGTGTTCTGGGGATTTTGCGCGTTTGCACTGGTGACGATCAACCACATCGCCACGGGTTTCGGCGTGCCGATACTGCCGCGCGACAGTGCCTTCGGACGCGCCTACTTCGGATTCGCCGCGCTGTTCGCCATCGCGGTGGCCGTCTCGATTACAGGCCTCGCCATCCGCCGCTTCGCGGAGCGCCCGGTTTGGCTCGGCAAAGTATCGCCGGAATCCGGCGTGATCGCAGCGCTGATTTTTGTGCTGATGATCACTTACCTTGCCAGCCTGACGCTTTCAGAAACGAGCGCGGAGGGGCACGCCGTGTGGTGGGCGCACACGCTCACGCTGCTCATTTTCCTCCCGCTGATTCCTCATACGAAACATCTCCATCTGATTCTGAGCCCAGTGACGATCTTTCTCAAACGCGAGGGTTTCAGCGACATTCCGAAACTCGCCGGGGACGAGGATTTCGGGCTGGTCACAGGCAAAGACGTCACCCGCATCGACGCGCTGCAGGCTTTCTCCTGCGTGGAATGCGGGCGCTGCACCGAGCACTGCCCAGCATTCAACACCGGCAAAATTCTCAACCCGAAGGAAGTGATTCTCGGCCTGCGGGCCTACCTGAATACCGACGGTCCGTTGTCGGAGAAGCCGCTGCTGGGTGAACATATCTCCACCGAGGCGGCGTTCCAGTGCACGACCTGCGGCGCCTGCGAGTTCCAGTGTCCCGTAGGTATACAGCACCTGCCCGTCATCGTCGGCCTGCGTCGCGGCGCCGTCAATACGGGCGCCTGGGAAGACGAGTATGGGACGAAACTGTTCCTCACGATGGAGCGCACCGGCAACTCGCTCGGCATGGCGTCAGGCGAACGGCAGAAATTCATCGAGAAGAATGCATTCCCGATCTACGATGGCACGCAGGAATATTGCCTCTGGCTGGGCTGTATGGGGGCGTACGACCCCGCCGGGCGCGATACGATTCTTGCGCTGGTGAAGGTGCTGCGGCATCTCGGTATCACCTTCGGCGTCCTCAGAAAAGAGAAGTGCAATGGCGACCCCGCGCGCCGGCTCGGCAACGATCTGCTGTTCACTACGCTGGCCGAAGAAAATATCGAAACCATCGGTCATAGTAAAGTTACGAAGCTGCTGAGCATCTGCCCGCACTGCGTCCGCACGATGAGCGTCGACTGGCGCGAAGCCGGCCGGACAGTGCAAATCGAGCATCATTCGGAGTTGCTTGCGCGGCACAGCGCGAAGCTGCCCGCGCTGGCTGATGACGCGCGCGAGAAAGTCGTCTATCACGATCCCTGCTATCTGGGACGCTACCGCGGCGTTTACGATGAGCCGCGCGAAGTTTTGAGCCGGTCCGTTGACCTGATGGAAGCGCCTCGCCACCGGGAGCGATCGTTCTGCTGCGGCGCAGGCGGCGGACAGATGTTTCTCGGCGAGGAAAAAGGCAAACGCATCAACATCGCGCGCGCCGAGGAGCTGGCTGCAACCGGAGCGGAGACGGTGGCGGCGGCGTGCCCTTTCTGCGCGTCGATGTTCCGCGATGCCCTGAAAGTGGTGTCGGACCGGCCGCCGAAGCTGCTGGACATCGCGCAGATCGTGGCGCGCGGGCTCGACGCCTGACCAACCGCTCCCTTGACGGTCACGGCTCTGAAAAAGGAACGAACTTACTGAGCCGTGACCGTCAAGGGAGCGGTTGGTCAAGCGAACCGAAACCGCTCCGCTGCGGCCTCGATCTGCGCGAGTTCGGCTGAACTGAATCCGAAGACCTCCTGCGCGATGGAGAACTCACGCGCGAGGTCGGTCTCAAATACGCCCGGATCGTCGGTGTTCAGCGTGATCGGCACGCCTGCGTCAAACAGCTTCCGGACCGGATGATCCTGCAGCGATTGCACCGCGCCGGTCCGCACGTTGCTTGTAATGCAGACTTCGAGGGGGATCTGTTCGTCCCTCAGCCGCCGCACCAGATCCGGATCTTCCACGGCGCGAATCCCGTGTCCGATCCGCTCGGCGCCAATCTCGAGCGCGGCCCGGACAGACTCGGGACCATCCGTCTCGCCCGCGTGGGCGGTCAAATGCAGGCCTGCATCCTTTGCGTAACGGTAAGCATCGCGAAACCGACTGGCCTCCCCGCGGACCTCATCGCCTCCGATGCCAAATGAAATCGCACCGTCGCCAACGTAGCGGGACGCGAGCCTGGCCACTTCCATCACGTGGTCCGGTCCGAACTGCCGGATGGCGTCGAGATTCCACCAGACTTCGACGGGCGCTCCCGCCTGGGCTTCGCGAATCGCGCGCCAGACAGCGTCGAACTCGAGTTCCCGCCACAGCACGACGCCCGCGCCCAGCGTCACCTCGGCATAAGAAATGCCCTGCCGCGCCAGCGATTCGATCATGCGCCGCGTGATGAGCGCGTAATCGTCCGGCCCGCGCAACCGGCCCGCGATAAATTTGAAACACTCGAGAAAGCCTGCGAAATCCGTGTAGGACCAGACCCGATCGACGGTTTCGCGCGCGAGCGTCGGATCGAGCAGCATGAGGCTCTTGCGGTCCACCGTGCCTTCGAGATGCAGATGCAATTCACACCGGGCCATATAATCGAAGTTCCCATGACAGCGGCCGAAATGGAAGCAATTGTTGGTGGATATCACGGCGACGCGTTCAGCGTTCTGGGGCCGCACGCCGTCCCTCTCGAAAAAGGGCTGAAAACGGAGCAGCCCGCGTGGGCGGTCCGCGCCTTCCTGCCGCAGGCCAAGTCCGCCAGCGTCATTCTGCAGGGCGAGGCGATTCCAATGGTTAAGGATCATCCGGACGGTTTCTATACTGCCCGCGTGGACCACGAACCAGGCGCCTACCAGTTCCGAATCGAAGCGTGGCACGGCGGAGAGATGGTGATTGATGACCCGTATCGCTTCCCGCCCATCATCACCGAATTCGATTTGCATCTGCACGGCGAAGGCACGCTGCAAGAGGCCTGGCACTCCTACGGCGCGCATTTAGACGTGATGGAAGGGGTCGCAGGCGTCCGTTTTGCGGTGTGGGCGCCGAACGCGGAATGCGTCTCCGTGACCGGCGACTTCAACGACTGGGATACGCGCCGCCATCCCATGCGGATGCGCACCGGCGGCGTGTGGGAGATCTTCGTTCCCGGCGCGAAGGAGGGCGAATCATATAAGTACTTCGTCCGGTCGCGGCACGTCGGTCATCGGCAGCTGAAAGCGGACCCATATGGATTCCGCAGCGAGGTGCCCCCGAAGTCCGCCTCGATTATTTGCGATCTCGACACCTACGAATGGCACGACGCCGAGTGGATGCGCAAACGCGGCGAGCGGCAATGGCTTAAGGAACCGATCTCGATCTACGAAGTGCATCTCGAATCCTGGATGCGTCTTCCTAACGGAGAGTCGCTGTCGTACCGGCAGTTCGCGGAGAAACTGGTCGAGTATGTGAAGCGGATGGGCTACACGCATATCGAACTGATGCCCATTCAGGAGTATCCGTTTTCGGGCTCCTGGGGCTATCAGGTCATCGGTTATTTTTGTCCCACGTCGCGGTTCGGCGACCCGCGCGACTTCATGTACTTTGTGGATGCCTGCCACGCGGCGGGAATCGGCGTGATCACCGACTGGGTGCCGGCGCACTTTCCGAAGGATGCGCACGGCCTCGCGTTTTTCGACGGAACCGCCCTCTACGAGCATGCCGATCCCCGCCAGGGCGAGCACCTCGACTGGGGGACGCTGGTTTTCAATTTCGGGCGCAATGAAGTAAGCGAGTTCCTCATTTCGAGTGCGCTGTTCTGGCTGAAGCAGTATCACATCGACGGATTGCGTGTGGACGCCGTCGCTTCCATGCTGTATCTGGATTACTCCCGCAAAGAGGGCGAGTGGATTCCTAACGTCTACGGCGGACGCGAGAATCTGGACGCCATCGCATTCCTGCGCCGCTTCAATGAACTGGCGCACGATGTGCCAGGCGCGCTGACGATTGCCGAGGAATCGACGGCTTTCACGGGTGTCTCGCGCCCCGTCTACGCCGGCGGACTGGGCTTCACGATGAAGTGGAACATGGGCTGGATGCACGACATGCTGCACTATTTCCGCGAAAATCCTGTGCACCGCAAGTACCACCACAACAACATCACGTTCAGCATGCTCTACGCCTTCACGGAGAATTTCGTGCTGCCGATTTCGCACGACGAAGTGGTCTACGGCAAGCGGTCGCTGCTCTCGAAAATGCCCGGTGATCAGTGGCAGCAGTTTGCGAACAACCGCGCGTTTATGGCGTATATGTACGGTCATCCCGGCAAGAAGCTGCTGTTCATGGGAACCGACATCGGCGATTACAACGAGTGGAATCACGATGCGGGCGTTCCCTGGGAGGTGTTGCAGTATCCTCTGCATGCGGGGCTGCAGCTGCTAATCCGGGAACTGAATCGGATCTACCGCGCCGAGCCCGCACTCCACGAGGTGGACTTCGACTACAGGGGTTTCGAATGGATCGACATCGCCGACATCGAAAACTCGGCCATCTCGTTTCTGCGGCGCGCCGCCGATCCTTCGGACTTCGTCGTCTTCGCGTGCAATTTCACTCCGGTACCGCGCTACGGCTACAAAGTCGGCGTGCCGGAGCCGGGTTACTACCGCGAGATTCTGAATACGGATTCTGAGATGTTCGGCGGGAGCAATATGGGCAACGGAGGCGGCGTTATGTCGTCGGATAAATCCGCGCACGGCCGGCCCGCCAGTCTTTCGATCACCCTTCCGCCGCTGGCCGTGGTGGCATTCAAGCGCGCCGGATAGATGACTGGACGTTACGACGCGATCATCGTCGGCGGTGGTCACAACGGCCTCGTCACGGCCGCTTATCTTGCGCGCGCGGGCAGGAAGGTTCTGGTGCTGGAGCGGCGGGAGATGCCCGGCGGCTGCGCCGTCACCGAAGAAATTTGGCCCGGCTATCGCGTCTCGACCGGGGCTTACTTAGTCAGTCTGCTGCAGGAGCGGATCGTCCGGGAACTCGAACTCGAACGCTTCGGCTATCGCGTCATGCCGAAGGATCCGGCCTTCTTCTCCGCCTTTCCCGATGGACGGCATCTCTTTTTCTGGCAGGACGAAAAACGCACCCTGGCCGAGATCGCGAAGTTTTCCGCGCGGGACGCCGAAGCATATCCGAAGTACGAAGCTTATCTCGAAAGTCTGGCCGTTGTGGTGGAATTGCTGCTGCTGGTCACGCCTCCGGAGTTGCCGCCGCGGAAGCCCGGCGACTTTATCGAATATCTGAAACTTCTCGCACGGTTCCGCAAGCTCGGGGCGCGCGAGATCACCGGACTGGTGAAGATCTTCACACAGAGCGCGGCCGATTTTCTCGATGAGTGGTTTGAGTCGCCGGAAATCAAAGTCACACTCGCAACCGATGGCGTGATTGGGGCGAACGGAGGTCCGCGTTCCGCCGGGACGGCTTACATCCTGATGCACCATTGCATGGGCGGCGTGGCGGGCAAGCGCGGCTTGTGGGGATTCGTGAAGGGGGGCATGGGCGCGGTGTCGGAAGCCATCGCCGCGTCGGCGCGCGCCAAGGGCGCCGAGATTCGTATGAATGCGGCCGTCCAGCGGGTGCTGGTGCGGGATGGCCGCGCGTGCGGCGTCGTGTTGGAAAACGGCGACGAACTGCAGGCGGACATCGTGGCGTCGAATCTGGATCCCAAAGTAACGTTCCTCAAGCTGATCGATGCGGCGCACCTCGATGCTGCATTCCGCGCGTCGATTGAACGCTTCCGGGTCGAAGGCACCTCGCTGAAGATGAACCTGGCGCTGGACGGGCTGCCGGACTTCACGGCACTGCCCGGCGCGCCCGGTCCGCAGCATGGAGCGACGATGCACATCTGTCCTTCCATCGACTATGTGGAGCGCGCGTGGGACGATGCGAAATACGGCCGGCCATCAAGAAACCCTCTGATCGAGATGACGTGTCCGACGATCTACGATCCGGACCTTGCGCCGCCGGGGAAGCACATCTTGGGGATCTTCCTGCAATATGCGCCGTACACATTGCGGGATGCGAACTGGGACGATCTGCGCGAGCCCTATGGCGACCGCATCCTGGAAGTCATCGGAGAGTACGCCACGAACATGCGCGGCATTGTGCGCGAGCGCCAGGTGCTCAGCCCGCTCGATCTGGAGCGTCGCTTTGGTATCTCGGGCGGTAATATCTTCCACGGCGAGATGAGTCTCGACCAGATGTTTTTCCTGCGTCCGGTGGCGGGATGGGCGCGGTATCGGACGCCGGTACAGGGGCTTTATTTATGCGGCTCCGGAGCGCATCCGGGCGGAGGCGTGATGGGTGCGCCGGGATACAACGCGGCAAGGGAGATTCTGAAAGCTGGTTAGAGCACTATGGCTTTTTGTGGGGCGGGCAATTTTGCCCTGCCGCCGGCTTTCCAGCCGGCGCGCCGCCTGAAAGGCGGCGGCAGCCATGATTGGCTGCCCCACAAATCAGGGAGTGCTTTTGGCGCTGGCCGTCCAATACGACGGCATATTCGTTTTTGTGTCGCGCACGATTTCCAGAATGTTACGCCGGTCGTCCGCCGACAGCCGCGCAAACTTCGGATCGGCGTCCTTGCCTGTCAGCACGTCATAGAGCCGCTGATAGACAAGTTTGCGCGCCACGTCCGGCATGGCGTCGAAAGCCGCACTGTAAATCATGTAACTGAGCGGATAACGGAAAAGGCGTTTCTCTAAGTCGAAATCGCGCAGCGAGCGTCCCTTCTTATCCCGCGGGCCGCGGTCAACAAAGGTCTTCGTGAATGTAGAGACGCCCTTGATCTGTCCGTCAATCTCGGCCTCATTCGCGAAGAGCATATAAGTCACCATGTCCTCGACATCCAGGTCGAGCGCAGCCTTCGACTGGTCGAGCTTACCGTCCGCTATCGCGATGCGCGTATCCCATCCGAGGCGTACGATCAGATTCGTCATGCGGGTCTGGTGCTCGAGGGTCATCAGCGCCACGATGTCGCTGGTCGGAGCCAGATAGCGCGAAGTGTCGAACAAGTCCCCGAGGCTCGTTCGGTTCAGGCCATCCTTGATGTAGTCTCCGCTCGGCGATACCGGATCGGTGACCATGTTGCCGAGGTGACTCTGCTTGCCCACCGTTCCGGTGACGTACCAGCCGCCCCAGCGCACGCCGAGCGGCGTGCGGTCGTCGGTGACATAGCCGCTGCCTCCATGCAGCACGGTCGTGTCGTCGGGATTCCTGTATTGCGAGCTGACAACGAGACCCGGTACACCCAGCGTATGCGGGCCCTGGTGGCACTCAAGACAATCCGTGCGGCTTTCGAACGCCGGCTTAGCGCGTTTCTCGGCATCGAGCGTGTAGAGAATGACGCCCTGCTTCGGATCGAGCGTCGTCAATTCCAGCACCTCGCCGTCCTGCACAAAGCCGACCGATACATTGTCGTTGAAGTAGATGGCGCGGGGCCTGCGGGGCGAGATGCGAGCCGACTGCGCGCTGGTCTGGGCAAAGACAAGCACCTGCGAATCGACATTCACGTCCAGCAGCTTGAGCAGGCTGGGAAGATAACCCAGGCCGCCCGCCTGGTAAGTGAGAGTTACTTCACCTTTGTTCAGGCGCTGCTGGAGGCGGGCGACGGGATCGGTATTGGGAGTTTCGCCGTAAAGGATCGCTTTGTGATCGAGCGGAACGTGCTCAGTGTCTTCGAGCCGCTGGGCTATTGCCCATCCAGCGGCGACAACAAGGCATCCGGCAATAAGCGGCGTGCGCAGTGTCATATAACTCAACTCTCGATGCCCATCTGGGTCAGACGATAGCGCAGAGCGTTGCGAGTCAATCCCAGAATCCGCGCGGCCTGGCTCTTATTGCCGTTGGCCTGTTTCAGCGCGTTCCGGATCAGCTCCTGCTCCCACGCGTCGAGACTCATGCCTTCCGGCAGCGCCAGCTCGCCGGTCGTTTGCCGAGACCGGATCATCATATCCAGACGAATATCGTCCGCATCCAGTTTCTCACCAGTCGCCATCACGATGCTGCGCTCGATAACGTTCTCCAGTTCGCGCACGTTGCCCGGCCATGAATACTGCATCAGCTTATCGACGGCCGCGTCAGTGATTGAGCGCACGCGCCCGCCGGAATCCGGGGCCAGCTTTTCCACAAAATGGCGCGCCAGATACGGAATGTCTTCCTTGCGTTCCCGCAGCGGAAGAATCTCGATAGGAACCACGTTCAAGCGGTAATAGAGGTCTTCGCGAAAGGTTCCGTCTTCGAGGGCAACGCGCAGATCGCGGTTCGTGGCTGCAATCACGCGCACATCGATGTGCAGGGTCTTGTTACTGCCGAGGCGCTCGAACTCCCGCTCCTGCAGGACGCGCAGCAGCTTGACCTGAATATTGGGGGGAACATCGCCGATCTCATCGAGCATGACGGTTCCCGTATCGGCCAGTTCGAATTTTCCCGGTTTCGAAATATTGGCGCCGGTGAACGCCCCTTTTTCGTATCCGAACAGTTCGCTCTCCATGAGATTCTCAGGCAGAGCGGTGCAGTTGATCTTGACAAAGGGACGATCCTTGCGCGGCGAATGGTAATGAATAGCGCGCGCAATGAGGTCTTTGCCCACGCCGCTTTCGCCCGCCAGCAGCACGGTCGCGCGCGAGGGGGCGACGCGCATAACGGTTGCGAAAATCTCCTGCATGCCCTGACTG
>Ga0181521_10004153_pt1 | contig 16697 bp, 11 predicted proteins | sample PEATcosm2014_Bin_32_FD_119764 | JGI IMG/M metagenome (GOLD analysis project Ga0181521, IMG submission 119764) | Peatland microbial communities from MTU Mesocosm Facility, Houghton, MI, USA - PEATcosm2014_Bin02_60_metaG | ecosystem: Environmental > Terrestrial > Soil > Wetlands > Peat | place... | reverse complement strand
GCATCGGCAGCTTGTGGAAACCGCGGCGGAGGGCATATGGGTGCACGATGAAAGCGGCGTCATTACCTACGCAAACGCGAGAATGGCGGAGATGCTGGGCATTGGCGTGGAAAGCCCGACCGGCCGGAATGTGGAAGAGTTTTTCCCGCCGGAGGATCGTTCCATGGAGCGCATCCACGCCGCGAATCTTCGCGAGGGGCGCAAAGAGCAGTTTGACCGCCGGTTGCGCCGCGCCGATGGCTCGGAGATCTGGGTGCTCACCTGCTGTAACCTGATCAATCTCACTGGCGGAATACCGGGATCGCTCGCGATGATGACCGATATTACGGAGCGCAAGCGCGCCGAGTACGCATTGCGGCGATCCGAGGAGCGCTTTCGCAACCTGTTCGAAAGCGTGCTGGAAGGCGTTTATCAAAGTACGCCCGATGGACGCATTCTCGCCGCAAACCCGATGCTGCTCCGGATGCTCGGCCTCGCCAACGAAGCGGAGATGAACGACGTCAATATAGCGCATGACCTCTATGTCGACCCGCATATCCGGCAACGCCTGCTCGAACAACTGGAACGGGACGGCGGTTTTCAGAACGTCGAGTATGAATTGCGGCGCCGCGATGGCCGGATTATCACGGTGCTGGAGAACGCGCGGGTGGTGCGGGACGAGAATGGCGGGGTCCTCTATTACGAGGGTACGCTTACGGATATCACGCCGCGGAAACGGATTGAAGAGCAATTGCGGCAGGCCCAGAAGGTAGAAGCGCTTGGCCGGCTCGCCGGCAGCGTCGCCCAGGATTTCAATAACGTACTGACAATTATCACGGGCTTTGCGCAACTCGCGCTCTCCGATCTCCCGCCCCCGCATCCGGCCAGATCGAGTACCGAACAGGTGCTCAATGCGGCCGACCGCGCCATGGCTCTGACGAGACAACTCCTTTTGTTCAGCCGGCGCCAGACGCTGGAGAAAAGGCTCGACTTGAATTACGCGATCGAGCGTTCGGAAGCCGCGCGGCAGGGAGGACTGCTGGTTTCGCTTTCCCGGGAACCGGTGCTGGTCTGCGCCAGACAGGAACAAATCGACGCGATCATTCGGGGCCTTTCCGACAACGTCCGAAGAAGGTTCCCTTCAGCCAGTCTCGAAGTGAAAACAGAACCGACGAATCTTGACGAGGAATTCTGCGGGTATTTCGCCGGTGCTCAGCCGGGAGGTTATGCCGTGCTCTCCATTGGCAACCTGTACGGCGCCGGAGCGAACGATCTTTTTACACCGCCTGTTCCGGCAGCCATGCAGGCAGGGGAAAGCGCGGCGATGGGCCTTTCGGCGACGCACGCCGAGGTGGCGCAATGCGGCGGGTTCATCGTTGCAGGCACAGCTCAGGAGAGCTTCCATGTGTTCCTGCCCTGCGCGGTGGCGACTGAAGGCTCCGTCGTGCCGGCGGCGCCAGATCCCGCCGGCGAAACTATTCTTCTCGTGGAAGACGAGCCGCTGATTCGCGAGTTGAGCCGCGACATGCTGGAGCGGCAGGGCTACCGGGTCATTCTCGCATCCGACGCCAAAGAAGCGGAGCAGGTGAGCGGCAGCGCCGGGAGCTTCGACTTACTGATCACCGACGCCGTGATGCCGAACATAACCGGTGCGGAACTTGCGCGCAGGCTGCGGGCCGCGCATCCCGGCTTGAAGGTATTGTTCATCTCGGGCTATGCGGAGGACCCCCCGGGACGCGATGAAGCCGGGGCGGAGGGCGCGGCTTTCCTGCAGAAGCCGTTCTCGGCCGATTCACTGGGGCGCAAGATCCGGCAGATGCTCAGCCGGGCTTAGTAAACCCGCAGCCGAAGAAGGTTCCAGTCACTCAACCCACACAACCAGATTGGCATCCCGCACCGGCACGCCGCCTGCCGAGAGCGACGTCTGGTTCCCGCCTGAAGGCTGATTCGCGGGTATCCGGATGTTCACCTGCCAGACGCCGGAAATCGAGTACGGCAGAGCCGAGGCGGAGACTACCGTCAGGCCATTCGACGCAACAACCGGCAAGTTCAACGGCGCGCCGGGGCTTGTATTCACCGCTCCGGCGACCTGCGCGGGTGAAGTCACTCCCAAGCCATCCAGAAACAGCGTGACTACAGTTCCCGCCGGGGCGGGATTCAGGCAGGTGTTGAGCGAGCCATCCCGGTTGAGGGCAAGCGGAAACGTTGCGCTGAGCGACGCGGAGCTCGTATAGATGCAGGGCGAGAGGGCCGGGGGCGGCACCGGCTCATTGAGAAACGCCACCGGGTTGCTCGCCACAATCGGCAGCGTGCTTGAGTCGGAGAGATGCGATACAGCGGAAGCGAAGTCGATTTTCGCCTGGGCCGCTCCGGCAATTTCAAAGGGCGCCTGGAAGTTGATCTGCTCCGCGCCGACGTAGAGCAGCGGGCCCGGGATTCCGTTGACGGCTACGGTGACACCGCCGAGCGAGGCCGGGAACTGTCCAGCGGGCGGGATGCTCGTGCTGCCGGAGGAGAAATCGCCGAACAGCGACAACAGCTCGCCGGGGGCGATGAAAGTTACCGGCTGCAAGTCCGCCGAGTCGAGAATGCAGGCGATGGGAGTCTGCGGCGCGGTGGGAGCGACTGCGACGACATCGGAGCCGGTCGTGCTTGAGATCGCCGCGATCAGCGTTCCGGCGAAGGAGTCGTAAGCGAGGACATTACCCGGCGTGGTGCGGGAGGCGCCGATCTCGGTTCCATCGGCGCTCAGGCGCGTGGCATATGTTTCGGGCAGACAGGGTTGCGGGAAACCGGCGAATCCGGGGAGATCGGCCGAGCCCGCGCTGCCGGCGAGGTAAATGGCATTGGGCGTGAAGGCGGCGAACGTGACGGTATCGGTCTGCGTTCCGCCGAAATAGCTGGAATAGACGAGGCCCGTTCCGGTGGGGTCGAGCTCGGTCAGATATCCCGTGGCAGGCGGAGCATTGACGCAGTTGATGATAAAAAAGCAGCTCACTCTGGGGACAGCGCTCGCAATGTACTGGGGTTCGTCGGCGTCGGGGGTGGTGGGGTAGTCCGGCGAGACGGTGGTGCCCGCGATGAAGACGTCTCCCTGCGCGTCGACGGAAATGGCAGCGGGTGTGGCGCCGTATTCGCCGCCGACGTAAGTTGTGTACACGATGCTGTTGAGGCTGGGGTTCAGTTTGGCCACATATTGGTAGAAGCAGGCCGGCATCTCGCCCAGCAGGCTGCACGCGCTCGTCGATGGTTGGCTTTGGAATGCGCCGGGCGTGCTCGGCAGCGGGACGACGGCAGGGTTTTGCGCCCCGGCGACGTAGATATTGCCTTGGCCGTCCATCGCGATCATGCCGCCGATCCCGCTGATACCGGCCAGAATCTTCGCGCCTGTCGGGTCAAGCTTCAGCACAAAGGAGCCGGAGCTGCCGACGACTGGCGCGGGCGCCGGGGGAAACTGGGCGGGCATCGAGTTGGTTTCGGCCCCGCCCGTGATAATCACGTCGCCCGCCGAATCCACCAGAATGCTGTCCAGGCCCGGGGCAAGAGAAAGGCCCGGAGTAATGGTGGAGGCGCCGCCGAGGAAGGTGGAGTACACGATCTTTCCGTTCGGGTCCAGCTTGGCGACGAAGCCTTGAGACTGGCTCCGGATCTGCAGGGTGGTTTGCAACGCGCCGGGCGTCACCGGAAAATTCGGTGAGTTGGTGGTACCGAAGACATACACGTCGCCGCTGGAATCGACGGCGATGGCCCACGCGACGCCGAAGCCGCTGCCGGCGAAGGTGGTGGAATAAAGCGTCTGCCCGCCGGGGCTCAATTTGGCAACGAAAGGGTCGGCTTTAGCAAAATTTCCCTGGAAGCCGGCAACATACAGGTTGCCCGCGGCATCCGTCTGAACCGCATAGACCATGCTGTTGGGGAAATTGGCCAGGGTGGTGACGGGCTGCGCGGCGCGGGCGATCAGCGAGACAGCGAAAACAAACAACAACGGTTTCACGGTGAATCCTGTGGCGGAGGGGAGGGACGTTGGAATTTCGGCTGCGGCCTCGATGTCAAGGTATCAGCCTTAACCACACATCAACAAGATGCACTTCGTAAAACAAGTGTGAAATTGTTGTGCAGCTAAATCCAACGTGCGTATCCACACAAACAATCCGGCCACGCGCGGGTCGGTATATGCGGGTACCCGTGCCGGGCCGATTGCCAATCAGCCGCAGGTTGCCAACCCGGTTCACCAACCTGCCCCACACGGTTTTTTGTAGTGTAATGGATGTGGCATAAAAGCCGGGGAGTGCTCACGTCATGGCAAAAATCAAAAAGCTCAAGGTCGACCGTCGCGGATTTTTGAAGGGAGCGGCAGCGAGCGCGGCTGTTGGCGCTGTTGGCAGCGTCGTCAGCGGCAGCGACGCAGTGGCGCAGGAGCAGGTGGCGCAACGCAACGCCACCGCGCAGCCGAACCCCGCTACTCTCGCGGCCGACACGGGCGTTCGTCCCGTGGTGTCGTCGCGAATCGTGGAAAAGCCCGGCTCGGACTTCATGGTGGACGTGCTCAAGACGCTCGACCTCGAATATGTCGCGGCGAATCCGGGCTCCACGTTCGAGGGGCTCCATGAATCCCTGATCAATTACGGCGACAACAAAATGCCGGAACTTCTGACGTGCTGCCACGAGGAGTCGGCCGTCGCGATGGCGCACGGTTACGCCAAGATCGAAGGCAAGCCGATGATGGCGCTGATCCACGGCGACATCGGATTGCAGCATGCATCGATGGCGATCTATAACGCCTATGCGGACCGCGTCCCGATCTATATGGTGGTTGGCAACCACGCGGATGGCGCGGAACGCAGCAGCGGCGTGCAGTCGCTGCACAGCGCGCAGGATCTGGGCGAGCTGGTTCGCGACTACGTCAAGTGGGACGACCAGCCGTGGTCGCTCGGCCACTTCGCCGAATCGGCCGTACGCGCCTACAACATTGCCAGAACACCGCCGATGGGACCGACGCTGATCACGATGGCCGCCGAGCTGCAGCTGCATCCGAATACGCAACCCGGCCTGCGCATTCCCAGGCTCAGCCGCACTTCTCCGCCGCAGGGCGACTCCACCGCGGTGGCGGAAGCGGCCCGCATGCTGGTAAACGCGGAGCGGCCGATGATCATGACGGAGCGGACTGCCCGCACGCCCGACGGCATGAAGCTCATGATCGAGCTGGCCGAGACGCTGCAGGCCCCGGTCAGCAGCAATGAGCGGATGGACTTCCCCAACCGGCATCCGCTCGCAGGCGCCGGCTTTGCGAACTACGATCCGGACGTTGTGATCAGTCTCGAAGTGAACGACGTTTCAGGCACAGCGCGGGCGGCGCGGGCGCGCAATGCAAAGACGATCAGCATTTCTTCGATCGACCTTTCGCATAAGGCCAACATTCAGGAGTTCGGGAAATACTCCGAAGTGGATCTGGACATCGGCGCCGACGCCGAGGCCACGCTGCCGGCTTTGATCGAGCAAATCAACAAGCTGATTACGCCGGATCGCAAGCGGGCGATGCAGGGACGCGGGGCTAAGATCGCCGCGGCCCACAAAGAGGCGCGGAAAAAGGCCATCGAATTGGCGTCCGTGGGCTGGGATGCCAGCCCGGTCAGCCTGAACCGGCTGTGCGCCGAGTTGTGGCCACAGATCAAGGACCTCGACTGGTCGCTGGTTTCGTGGCAGGGATTCATCAGCGGGTGGCCGGGAAGGCTCTGGAATTTCGACAAGCATTACCAATACATCGGCGGGCAGGGCGCGGGCGGCATGGGCTATGGCGCGCCGGCCGCGGTGGGGGCCGCTCTGGCCAACAAGAAGCACGGCCGCTTCAGTGTCTCCATTCAAACCGACGGCGATCTCAATTACGCTCCGGGCGTGTTATGGACGGCCGCGCATCATCGTATCCCGTTGTTGACGATCATGCACAACAACCGCGGCTATCACCAGGAAGTCATGTTCATCGAGCAGGCGGCGAGCATCCGCAACCGCGGCGCGGACCGGGCTCACATCGGCACGAAGCTCTGGGATCCCGACATCAACTACGCGAAGATGGCACAGGCCTACGGGATGGAAGGCTTCGGTCCGATTACCGATCCCAAGGATTTGGCCCCGACGTTCAGAAAGGCCATTGAACTGGTCAGGAAGGGCGAGCCGGCCATGATCGACGTGGTGACTCAGCCGCGCTAACGGACTCGACATGATCAAACTCTCTCCGATTTTTACGCTCTCGGCGGCCCTGCTACTCGCGGCCGCCGCAGCTAACACGCAGACTCCCGCGGCGGCTCCGGCCGGCAACGCTGCGCCCACCGGCAACGCGACGCACGGCAAAGAATTGTTCGTAAAGTATTCCTGTTATGCCTGCCACGGCTTCTCGGGCCAAAACGGGAACGGCGCCCGGCTGGTTCCGATGAAATTTCCCCAAGTTGGCTTCATCGCCTACGTGCGCAATCCTCCGCGGGCCAACCAGATGCCGTCTTATTCACCCAAAGTACTCGCGGACGCGGACTTGGCCGACATCTATGCGTACATCAAGACGCTGCCCGACTCCGCGCCACCAGCGGCGACCGTACCGATTCTAAGTCAGATCCTGAGCCAGAATCAGTAGATTAGTACTACTGGTCCACTATGGTTGAGCAGTTCGCACAGTAGGCTTGGGACAGTGGATATAATCGTACATTACGCCTACCCATAAGACCCCAAAGGACTATTTCCTCATCCTTTCACCAGTACTGATCCTGGTTGCGGTCGGCTGGCTGGCTGTGTGGTCCAACCACTTTGACAGCGGCTTTCATTTCGACGATTTCCCCACTATCGTCGCGAACCAGTCCGTTCAGCATCTTTCGAACGTACCCAGGTTCTTTACCAATCCGCGCATCTCCAGCCGGGACGCAGACACCGCCGCCTACCGGCCGCTGCTTTCGAGCTGGTTTGCGTTGGACTATTGGTCAGGCGGCGCCAAGCCTTTTATCTTCCAGTCGGAAAACATGCTTTGGTTTCTGGCCACGCTGGTCGCGATGTTTGCCCTGTTCAGGCTCATCCCCGGCATCAACGGCTTCGCGGCGGCTTTCGCGACCCTGCTGATCGCGTTTCACCCCGTGGCATCCGACACGGTAAATTACGCGCTGCAGCGGGGCGTCCTCATGGGATCGTTCGGCGTGATTTCCGGGATGCTGATCTGGATCGTCTGGCCGTGGATGCTCCCGCAGACGCTGCCTCTGAAGTTGAAACGAGTGCCGCAGCATGGATGGGATGAGTATTTAAGAAGGAATTTCCGGCGCCTGGAAGCTGTCTACCTGAAAATCATCCATGCGCCGCTTGGGCTGTATCTGTGGCCGGTAATTCCCGCACTTTTGGCGGAACCGGCAACGGTGGTATTCGCTCCCATTCTTCTGGCGTATATCCTCCTTTTCGAGACGAAACGAAAAGCCCGCCACATTATTCCCGCGGCCGTCGTCTGCATCGGTTACTGGATTTTTCAGCTTGTCTTCACGCGGAAGCTCGGTGAGTTCTCCAGGGTTCCGGCATTGAACTACTGGTTCACTCAGCCCTGGGTCGCTATGCGGTATCTCTTCAAGTTCTTTGTTCCGGTGCATCTGAGCGCGGACACCGACTTCGCTCCTTTCGCGCGTTTCCAGGAGCCGCTGGCGCTGGCCGGATATCTTGGCGTGGCGGCGCTCGTGGCTCTCGCGGTCGTCACGAGCCGCAAGAAGCAGTGGCGCGCGGTATCGTTCGGGATCTGGTGGTTTCTACTCGCTCTTCTGCCGGACGCGATCATACCGGGCCGGGTTGTGGAAGCGGACTGGCGGATGTTCCTGCCGTTCGCCGGCCTGGCGCTGGCCGCGGCGGGGGCGGCGTCGACCGCGTTCGAAGGTTTGGAGGAGTCGCGCCGGGTCGTTCCACTCTCAATTGCAGGCGGACTGGCAGCCGGGTTGCTCGCATTGTTCGGCTGGGCAACCTTCCAGCGAAACGCCGTATGGGAATCGGAACCAACGCTGTGGCGCGACGCGATGACGGAGAGCCCGCGCAATGGACGGGCTTTCATGCGCTACGGACTTACCCGGTTGACCGCGGGTGACGCTCCCGCGGCATTCGACTACTTGAGCCGGGCAGCGGTCGTGACGCCGCACGACCCGGTGATCGAGATCAACCTGGCGCTCGCCTACGGACGGCTCAGCCGGTCGGCCGACGCCGAGGGCCAGTTCCGGCGCGCCATCGCCGATGGGCCTTCATACTCGCCCGCTTACTCGTCTTATGGCCAGTGGCTGCTGGCTCAGAACAGGCTTCAGGACGCTTTAGAGATGGCGTCCAAAGCCATAACGCTGGATCCTTACGACCTCACCGGGCGCGGCGCTGTGATGGACCTGCTGGCGCAGGCGCACGAATGGGCGAAGCTGAAGCAATTCGCCACTGAGACGCTCCGTCTTCTCCCGGACGACCCGGACGGGCAGCGCTCGCTTCAGGTTGCGCAAACCGGTCTGGATCAGGTGCCCAAAGCCGAAACGCAGGCAACGAAGGAACCGACCGTAAATAATTATCTTGCCCTTTCCGTGCTCTACTACCAAGCTCAAAGATACGAGGATTGCATTAAAGCCGCCCGGGAAGCGCTCAAGGTCAATCCAAACCAGGCAGAGGCCTACGCCAATATGGCGTCCGCCTACCATGCGATGGGAAAGCTCGATGAGACGATCGCGGCGCTCCGCGAAGAAGTCCGGCTCAATCCGAATCTGCCGTCGGCGAAGAACAACCTCGAAATCGAACTGGCGGTAAAAGCGAAGTCGGGGCACTGACCGTACAATTCAGGTTTCGCGGACACCGGGAACTCCGCGCCGCCACATGCGGTCCGAAATGACCACCGCGATGGCCCAGACGAATATAAGGGGGCGCAGCGCCGGGGCGGCCGGCAGCACGAACGGAAACGATCCCATGGCGGCGTGGAACAGGACCGGGCTGAGGAGCGCGCCTTGCGACCGGTTATAGAGCCACGTAATCAGGACTGAGACTACAAGCAGAGTCGGGCCGCGCAATTGCAGGATAGCGGACAGGCTCCAACCACCAGGGCGCGCGAAATCGAGGGGCAGGTGCCATACCGCCCAGGGCAGCCACACCAGTATCGTTGCCATCAACGGCGAGAATCGCATCTGCAGCCGGGGGAGAAGAAACCCGCGCCAGCCGGGCTCCTCGAAAACAGCCGTGAACAGCAGATAGTGGAAAAATCGGACGGCGGCAACGGCGGCCAAAGCCCGACCCGCGAGCCCCGGAACCGGATTGACCACCGGAAGCCCCAGCGCGTGCCCCAGGACGACTGTGAGCATCAGGAATGCCGGAAGCGACAGAAGCGCGATGAAACACCACAGCCAGCCCGGCGGAGCCACGAGCGTTCGGAGCAAAGAACGCAGCCCCGAATCGCGCGAGAACGCTCCGGAGACGATCCAGGCGGAAATGGCGGAAGGCAGAAGCAGCCCCGGATTGAATCGTAACGGCGCGGCAGGCCCGGCACTCGCGCCGACATCGAGGACCACCACTAACCAGCACAAAGGCACGAGCACGGCGAAGGCAAACAGGCGCGCCGGGTTCGCGCGCGGTGTGTGGTTCGACGCCGACAGCCACATCGCGGCAAGCGCGGGTCCTCCGCTCAGATTGAGAAAGACCGGATTGTCTTTCCACAGAATGACCGGAATCCAAAGCGCCCACGAGAGCGCGAATGCGAGTGCCAGGTACGCCCGGACGCCCGTCTCGGGCCGGGGCGACTCATGTGTCTCCGCCATATCGGCTATCTCGGCTGGAAACGAGCCTCGTCCACAACCGGGACAGGATCGATCTTTTCGAAGCGATACGTGTAGACGATTCCGTTCGCCGCCGTCTGTTGAACGACGAAGGCCGCCCGCACGCCGTTTGCATGGTTGAGTTCGCGATAATCGGTGAACGTAAACACGATCCCGGGACGGACCTCCTCGCGCACCAGCAGGCCCGATTCCCGATCGATGAACAGCCGTTCGGTGGCCGGATTGCCTGGAAGCGTCTCAAGCACCCACGTCTCGCGATCGCCGGCCTTCTGCACGCCTTTGACCGCCATCTCCGGGTACCATTCCTTCCACCACAGCGCCCGTGCGGGATCGAAGACCGTCACCAGTTCCGCGAATTGGCGGCCTTTGCGCTGTTGCAGGCCTTCCGAGGCCGTCGCTCTCCAAACGGATTCGCCGTCGAAGCCCATGCGCAAATTCCCGCCGCCCTGGTTGAAAGCGACTTTCGGCGTCTTTACCGCGATTTCGATGGAGCCGCTTTCGTCCGGCGCCGACGAGTCGCAGCGGCCTGTGAGAATCACCGCTCCCAATTGGGACAGGGCGGCGCGGCCGCCCATGGACTTGATGTACCGATCTGCAATCTGGTCGATCGTTGGAAGCTCCACGGCGGTCAACCGCGGCGTCCATGACGCCAGTGCCATCATGGCTATACCTGCCGCGCCTGCCGATCTCAGACTGTTTCTCATTGTGCAAATCTCCTTTCGTTCTATGGACACACTTCTCCCGTCGATCCCGGACAGGAGGAAATTTTCGCCCCAGCCTTGCTGCTAGGGGCAGGATCCGGCGAACCCGCCCGCCCAAAAGAAGAGCAGGAACAGCACGGATGAACTCAGCAATGAAATCGCCGGGACGCTGATCAGAGTCTGAAGCAGTCGGCGCGGCGCGGGACCCTGCATTACCTCCGTGATAACGCAGGACCAAACCTGCATGAGTCCGAAAACGCCGTCTTGTATCCAGGCTTCCGCAAGCTGCGCCTCGAAGACATCCAGCATCTCGGCCGCAAAGGTGCGCCGCAGTGTGGCCGGATAGAGCTTGACCACCACGCTGTACAGTTGGCGGCTGGAACGCACCGCTTTACTCATGCCACAGGTCTCCGCCCCGCCCAGGCGAGGTTCATTTTATGGGCCGTCGCCAGCACATCCCGCAGGCGATCCAGCTCCGCTTCGAGCAGGGATTCGCCTGCGCCGGTCAGGCGATAATATCGCCGGCGCGTGTCCTGCTCATTGGCAAAGAAAATCTCTGCGATCAGCTGCAGTTCAACCAGGCGCTGAATGGTGGTATACAGCGTACCCGGACCCATCCGAAACTGACCGTTGGAGAGCGTAACCACCTGCTGCATGACGGCATACCCGTGCTTCTCCCCGTCAGCCAGCGCAAACAGCACAAAAAAGAATGCCGGCGTCAGGGGCAGCAGCTTTCGCTGATCGTCGGAGAGCACGTGCCTTTTCGATCCCATGGGCGTTCCCGCCTATCGGAAATAGATATATCTCATTCCGATATAGTCTGTCAACAGAAAATTTGCGCCGTAATAAATCTCGCCCGTCCTGCCGATATAGTCACTGAGCGATCCTGGCCGGCTACCGAAGAACTTCCCATGATTTCCATCAGCAAATATTTGTATGCGGAGCGAAAGAACAAAAGCGCGGACCCGGCGCCGCAATCGCATTTACCCACGGATTTCTTTCATTTCTCATCCTGCATCCTTGAGGGCATCGGCCAATTTGTGCTGACCGGAGATGCCGGTGAGGAACTGCGATCCCAACTTCTTCAAGTCGGGAATGCGCTCCGCGCGGATCTGAAGCCGGCTGAAGTATCTCAGGCCGCGCAGTCCGTCTCATCTATTCTGGCCGCTCACCGGGAGTCCCGGCAACGGGCGGGCGTGGAACAACTGGTTGAGGCGCAGCATATCTTCGCCATGCTGAATCAAGCCCTCGTAATTCTGGCGGAAGGCAACGATCGGGGCATCTCCCGGCTGGCCACAATCCAGGAATCGCTGCACCGGGCCGCCACCATGCGCGACATGGCATCGCTGAAGGCGTCGCTGTCGGAAACGATGCAGTTCATCAGAACGGAGTTCGACGAAGCGCATAAGACCGCGACCGAAGAACTGGGCAAACTTGAGACGGAAGTGAGCAGCGCCCGCCAGTTCCTCGGTGGCACGCGACTCGAGCTGGCCGGCAGGCCCGAAGGAGTGAGCAAGATCTCCGCCGGGCTGACAAACCTGATTCCGGGCGAAGCGCTGTACCTGGTCGCGTATCTGTGCGAAAGGCTGCATGCCGTTATCCAAAGGTATGGACCGGCGGTCGCCGAAGAGCTGATATCCCGTTTAATCAGGGAGCGGCTGAAACCCGTGGTACCGGAAAATACGATGTATCGCTGGACTCCTTCCAGCCTGGTGGCGGTATTCAGCCGCCCGCGCGATGTGGAGAAACTGCGAAAGGAAGTGGCCGATCTGAACCGGACGCCTTTGGTACACAAGATGGCTCTTGGCGGCAGGACTGCGGTGCTGACGGTATTGCCTTCACACCTGATTGTCGAGGGCATCTCCGGCTCCCCTGCCGCTCTCGTCGCCCAACTCGACAAATTCGCCCAAGTCGGGGCTTAGCCTGGTTTAGCCGGAGAGTCCGGGGCGGAAGGTTTTCCCGCGTGAGTTATGAAGCCTTCATGTAGCTTCTGCACCGAGAGTGAAATCTCCGTGCTGGAAATAACGGAGCTGATGGTGCGGCAGTGCGCCACGCCGCAGATACTCAGCCTCCTCTGCCGCTACGCGGGCCAACCCGATGAGCGTACCCAGATTGCTTTCTTCCTCATTAAGGATCAAACCTGGACGTTAGCCGCCAACGGCGCCTTAAACCGCCGGTCGGAGGCGACACTGGCGCGAATAGATCCGGCGTGCGTCTCGGATGCGCTTTTCAGAGACGCCGCGCCTTTTAGAGACGGCTTGAAAACCGGGGAACACGCCGGATACCGGTTGGACGGCGGATGGGCTCGCCATCTGCACTCCGGACCGGGCGAGTTGCTCGGCATGATCGTGGGCCTCTGCGATGGCCCTCCGCTCCCCTCCGCTCCCGGCGCCGTTCGCATTGAGTTGGTCTGCCGGCTGGCTGCGCTGGCCATTGAACAGGCGAACCTGATCGCGGAACTGGCACTGAACCAAGCACAGAACGTTTTGCCGGACGCCCCGGCCCTCGCCTGGGATAGCGAGGTGCAGCAGGTTACGCAGATGATTGCGCAGCAGTGCGCGCCGGAGGAAATCCTTGAGGTACTCTGCGCCCATGCAGGCGACTTGGAAGGAGCACACCAGGTCGCCTTCTTCCTGACACGGGACGGGATGTGGACGCTGGCGGCGAAAGGCTCGCTCACTCCGCAATCGGAGGCCGCGCTGGCTCTGATCGATCCGGAACGTCTCTCCGCGGAGATCTTCGAATCCAATGCAGACCCGGCGGGCCGGAACGAATCGCCATTTGAGGGCGGCTGGGCCAGGCACCTCTGTTCCGGAACCGGCGAACTGCTTGGTCTCATGGTTTGCCCCTGCGGCCGTCCGACGCTGCCGCGGAGCGTACACGCGGCGCGGATTGAATCGGCCTGCCGCCTGGCGGTGCTCGCGGTCGAGCAGTCCAATCTGATCGGGGAACTGGCATTCAAAGCCGATCACGATTCGCTCACGGGACTGCCCAACCGCGCCTGTCACGAGCGTTTGCTGCGCTCGACGCTCCAGGAGAATGGCCGAACGGGCACGCCCGCGGCCTTGCTCTATATCAACCTCGATCGCTTCAGACTGGTCAACGATGTGATCGGCCTTGCCACGGGAAACCTCCTGCTGGAGGAGGTAGGGCGCCGTCTGCGGGCGTGCCTCCCTCCAGGGCCCAGCCTGGCACGCATGGGGGGAGATGAGTTTGCCGTCCTGATACCCGACATCGCGGCGCCGAAGGATGCGGGCGCGGTCGCGGCGCGTTTGCTGGATTCTCTGTCCACCTCTTTCTCGATCGACGGCCATGAGCTCTTCATCGGGGCAAGCATCGGCATCGGTTGTTCGACCCCGGACAGCACCCCGGAATCGCTCGAACGCGAAGCTTACCTCGCTCTTTATGAGGCCAAGAGGGCGGGCAAGGCGAGGGCGGTGTTCTTCCATTCCTCCATGGCCGCTGTTCCGCCCGAGCGCCTCGAAATGGAAAAACGTCTTCGCTTCGCCCTGGCGCAAGGGGAATTCGCGGTGCATTACCAGCCGCAGGTCGAGTTCGCGACGGGCCGGGTGAGCGGCGTGGAAGCGCTCCTTCGGTGGCGGCCTGAAACGCTGGGACTGGTCTCTCCCGCCGCCTTCATCCCCATTCTGGAGGAGACGGGCCTGATCGTGGACGTGGGGCGCTGGGTGTTGCGCGAAAGCTGCCGGCAGGGGAGGGAGTGGCTCGACACGGCCGGCCTCAGGCTGCGTATCGGCGTCAATTTCTCCGCCGTCCAACTCCTGCATCCGGATTTCAATCGGCATGTGGAGGAGGCCCTGGCCGAAACCGGTTTCCCGCCGGAGTTGTTGGAACTCGAGCTGACTGAAAGCCTGTTCATCGGCGAGTTTGCGCCGGCGTCCCGCATTCTCGGGAAACTGCAGACGATGGGGATAGGGCTTGCGCTGGACGATTTCGGTACCGGCCAATCGTCGCTGTCCTATCTGCATCGGCTGCCGTTTCACCGGCTGAAGATCGATCAATCGTTCATTCGCGGCATTGGCGACGGAGAGGAGTGTCCGCCGATTGTCCGCAACATCATTCAAATGGCCGGGAGTTTGGGAATGGGTACGATCGCGGAGGGCGTGGAAACCGCCCATCAGGCCGAACTGCTGCGCCTTCAGGAGTGCGGAGAGGGGCAGGGCTTCTTTTTCAGCCGTGGGCGTCCGCCGAACGAAGTCGCGGAGTTCTGCCGCGGGCATCAGGGCGAATTCGCCGGAGCCGGCGCAGCCGATTTCTCACCAGCCCACCAGCTTGCGGAATAAACGATGACCGCCGCGGCCAGCCAGCCGGCTGCGTATTCCGGCTGCGAAGCCCAGCGGATCACGGCGGAATGCATCAATCCAAGCCAGGAGAACGCCGCGGCCACAAGACACCAGACCGCGGCGCGCCCGAAACGGCGATCGATCGTCTCGGCCAGCACGGAGGCGACGACCAGAACCAGGAACAGGAATCCATTACCGAGGCCTTGTATCGACGACCAGTAGATGGATCGGTTCAATGCGGCCTGCACGCCCGGGTTCGCCGCCGAGAGTTGCAATGCCGGGAGCGCGGAGTTCATCGCGGTGGACACCACGGCGCCGGCCGGAAGGACAAATCCGAGCAATACCACGCTCAGATATTTGGGATCGACGCGGCGGATCGTTGCCATCCCCACGCCAACCGAAACGTAAGCGATGATGGCGGCGAGAATCGGCCAGGGAAACAGCTGTGAGACGAAGATGGTCAAACCGCTCATGACCACCACCAGAAAGACCAGCGGCGTCCAGAACGCGAAGCTGATGCGCGCGCCGATGGCCTTATAGGGCGGGTGCATGGCGTAGACCACGGGCGTGATCGCACTCCCCGCGAGACCGCACGCCAATGTTCCGAGGCCGTCCCATGCGAGCACTCCGCGCGGGTCGTAATCGTCTCCCGCGGCAGTCGCGCCGGCCACGGAGGCAATGTCCTGCAGGATCTGATAAATGGCCATGGGAGCGATCACCGAGAGATACGGCAAAGCGAGCGACATTGCCCGCAACGGCTCCGGCACCGGGGACCACGGGAGCGCAGGCGACAAGCCTCGCCGGATCGGATGCACGTAACCAATGCTCAGGCCGACGATCAGAGGAACAATCCAGGCGACGAGGAATGGCGGAATGCGGAACCTGGTGATCGGCACGCCGGCAAGTACGGTGGTGACAACTATCCCGAGCGCAACCAACCCGACCACGGGCTGATCGAAGACACGCTGCAGCAGAACCAGCGCGAGATAGCTGTACATGGCCGCGCCGAACACTGTCATGGATGCCGGCGCCGGAATAAACCGGCGGATTGCCCCCGCGAGCGGAGCCGCGGCAAGCTTGATGATCCCGGTCCAGGCCACTGCCGCCGCACCCGTCTCCCAGGCCCGATCGGCGTTATGGGTTTGCAGGTAAACCGGCAGCATGATCGAGAGCGTGTATGCGATGATCGCCGGTACGTTGTTTCCGTAGACATGGGCCGTGACGTTCGTTCGCCCTTCGCGGCGCGCCAGATTCACCGCCATGCCGACGAGGCCCAGGGAGCCGATCAGGAAGCCCAGCGCATAGCCCGGCAGAAGATGGGCCACGCTGAATGCGGCCGGGATCCCGGCCGGCAGCAGCAGAAAAACGGGAATCACCATTTGGGCCAGATTGAAGCCCACCTGCACGAGGGTCGTATCGAAATCGCCGCGACTGAGGGCCCACCAGCGCCGATTTATATCCAGCCGGCTCAAATCTTGAAAGCCTCGAGCGACTCCGGCGCGAAAATCTCCTTCGGCGTCAGCAGGCGCTTCGAAAGACCCTGTTCATGGTGATATCGCAGGAACGTGCTGAGCGCGTGGATGTTGGGTTCGTAGCCGTAAGGCCAGAAGTCGCGGCCCATCAGCTTTTCCGTTTCTTCGACATGGCTGGTCAGCCAGGGAAGCATATGCATCAAAGCGCCTGTTTCGCGCAACTCGCCGTATACCTCTTGTTGCGCTGCGACGAAAGCCTTGAAGAGCGATTGCGCCACCCACCGGTTGCGCTCATAGACGTCACGGCGAATGGCGATGATGTGCATGGGCGGGAAGATCTTCGTTTTCCGGTAATACTCGCGCTCGACGGTCCGATGGTCTTCGAACAGGCGGCGGACTTTGCCCGAACCGTTGAAGAAGGAGGAGGGCGCCCGCGCGGTATAG
>Ga0181521_10004152_pt1 | contig 16697 bp, 15 predicted proteins | sample PEATcosm2014_Bin_32_FD_119764 | JGI IMG/M metagenome (GOLD analysis project Ga0181521, IMG submission 119764) | Peatland microbial communities from MTU Mesocosm Facility, Houghton, MI, USA - PEATcosm2014_Bin02_60_metaG | ecosystem: Environmental > Terrestrial > Soil > Wetlands > Peat | place... | reverse complement strand
CGATCTCGACATGCGCCGGAGCATTCGCGGCAGCGCTCCAATCTCGCTGTACTTGCTGAAAGCCCTTCAAGGTGACAACGACAGTTCCGGAAGTTTCGGGAACCTGCTCGAAAGCAAATGCTCCCGACGAGGTTGTGGAGGTTTGCGCGGAGTATGACTTTGCGTGCAGGTCGACCTGGGCGCCCGCAACCGAAGCACCGCTCTCATCGCGCACCGTGCCCTCGACGCGGGTGCCCTGGGCCTGCGCGAACTGCGCCCCAGCCATCGCGAAGATTGCCCACGCGGCCATCGTTCCAAACGATCGGCGGCACACTGAACCCGCAAACCCCCACGCCCTGGATTTCATTGCGGGGCATTATAGCGTCGAGGCCGTGCAAATCATAGTAAGGGATATGCTATCTTGGCGGCAGGCGAAGGCCCGTTTCTCGCAAGGAGGGGGCAATGGCATTGCCGTTCCCGTCGCGGCGCCGCAGCGATCGCGTTTCGCTGACGTTGTTGCTCGAGGCATCCGGCACGGACAGTCACGGCCACGAATTCAAGGAACCGGCGCGGACATTATTGATCAACCGCGGCGGCGCCGTGGTCATCCTGGACCGGGAACTCATGCCCGAGCAGCAGATTCACATCCGCCGGCAGGCGCCAAGCGAGTCGCACCGCCAGAGCGCCGTGCGCGTGGTGAACCAATTCGGGCGGCAGAGAGACGGCTACCTCTATGGAGTCGAGATACTCGACCCGGAAGTGGACATGTGGGCCGTCGAATTTCCACCGATGGCGGAGTCCACGGAGTCCGTGGCGCGGATGCTGCTCGAATGTAATTATTGCCATGGCCGCGAGGTGGTGTACCTCAACGAGCTTGAGCTGCGCGCGTTTGAAACGAACCGGGGGATCGCGCGCCATTGCAAAACCTGCCGCGTGCCCAGCATCTGGACGCAGGCGTCGAACGAAGACGAAAAAAAAATCACGGCGCGCACCGCCCGCGGGCGGCGCGCCGCAGAAGGCCCGGACGCCCTTCCACCCGGTGGTGAGCAGAGGGAGCGCCAGCGGATGCGGCTGAGGACGCGGCTCACGGCGTGCATTCGGCAGACCGGCGCGGACGACGAACTCGCCGTCTGCGAGGATATTTCTCCAATCGGCATGTGTTTTCGCAGCAAGCGCCGCTACGACGCCGACGCATCGATCGAGGTGGCGGTTCCCTACTCGCCGGATGCCGCGAACATTTTCCTGCCGGCGCGTATCGTCTATTCGGAGGAGATGCCAAAGGCGGGACTATTCCGGCACGGCACGGAGTACCGCCGAGTGGGTCCCCGGGCTCGCTGATATCTAGCCGACGGAAATGGGGGCGTGCTCGCGGGCGCGCCGGGCGTGGTACCGCATCGAAATGTTGAGGTGCACGTTCCCGGCGGGGGTTTCGAAGCAGAGGATCGTCGCTTCCGTGTCCTGCCCGGCTTTCGCGCACTGATCTTCCGTGAGCACCGAGGGCGGATAGACCTTGAACCGAAACCCGCGATCGTTGAGCTGGGTGACTGCGTTGCCGATCACCATGTTAGCGAGTTCGCACACGGTTTCCGGCACGATCGGCTCGGCCGGATCCACCTCTCCGCCGCTGAGATAGCCTGCAACCTGGGCGGCAGCTCGCGGCTCCATGTCGAGAACGATGCGCCCCTCGATCTGGCCTTTGAAGGTCACAACCGCCGCGAGACCTTTTCGCCGGTAGCCTTCCTCTTCCATGGTGAGATCGGCGATTTTCGCCGGAGTCTTCATCATTTCAGCAAGCACAGCGTCGAGTGAGCCGATGAACGGCTGGATTAGGTCCATTCTCATCGGGATTGTTCTCCTGCGCCGACGGTTGCGGTCACGCCGTCGTCGGTGAGCACGTAGCGGATGATTTCGTATAGAGCGTCGGGCTTCACCGGCTTCTGCACGAAGTGGCGCGCGCCCTTCTGAAGCGCGGCCAGAATGTTGTCCTGGTAGCCGACGGACGAGACCATGACGACGCGCGCTTCGGGATGCTCCTGAACAATGCGCTCGACAGCCTCGATCCCCTCCATCTGCGGCATGGTAATGTCCATCAGGACGATGTCCGGCTTCGTGCGGGCGTACTCCGTGATGGCGGTCAACCCATCCCCGGCCTCACCCGCCAACTCGCCCCCAAACGACTCGACCATCTTCGCGAGGCTCTTGCGAGCGAAAACCGAGTCGTCCACGATCAGGTAGCGGACAGGCTGGTTGTCTTTCTTGCGTGTCAAGGGCTCAAACTGTTTCATAACGATCTCCTTCGCGAAGGTCCTACCTCGGCAGACTCGTTTACTCTGGAAGCCGCAGCGACAGGCTCGTCCGGCGGCCGTTCGGTCACGCATTTGGACTGTAGAACGCTTGCAAGATTGGCAAGTGAGACGATTCGAGCGGCAAAGCCGCGCTGGATCGCCGAGCGTGGCATGCTGTCCACCACGCACGTGTCCGGGCTCTGCGCGATCGTGAAACCGCCGGCAGCCTGGATGGCGCCGAGGCCGGCGGCGCCGTCCTCGCCCATGCCGGTCATCAGGACGGCGATGGCTTTGCTGCCGAATTCCTGCGCGACCGAATGGAACAGCACGTCCACCGACGGCCGGTGGCCGTTGACGCGCGGCTGGTCCACGAGAATCGCGATATCACCGTGCTCCATGCGGCGGACTTTGATGTGACGGTTACCGGGACAGATCAGGGCGCGCCCGGCCAGCAACAAGTCGCCGGATTGCGCCTCTTTCACTTCGATAGCAGAAGATTCGTCCAGCCGGCGTGCGAACATATCCGTGAATCCCTCGGGCATGTGCTGCACGACCACGAGGCACCCGGGAAAATCCTCCGGAAGCTGGGAAAAAAGATATTGCAGCGCGTTGGGCCCGCCCGTGGAAATTCCCACCGCGACGATGCGCGAGGGCCAGCGCGGCTTCGTCGAGAAGCTGTGCGGCCCTTTGTGCTTGGGCGTCGGCACCGTAATGATCATTTTCGGCGCGCCCGAGGCGGCTGCGACTTTGATCTTGAGCGCGAGTTCGGACGCGATCTGCTGGAGGCGGCCCTGCGCGGCGTCCTGCGGTTTGGTGACGAAATCGAATGCTCCGAGCGACAGCGCTTTCAGCGTCAGAGAAGCACCTTCCTCGCTGTGGGCGCTGACGACGATTACCGGCACGCGAAGCTTGCCCGTGATCTGGCGCAGCATCTCGATGCCGTCCATGCGCGGCATTTCGAGATCGAGTGTCACCACGTGAGGATGCAACTCTTCGATCTTGCGCAGGCCGATCAGGCCGTCCATGGCCGTGCCCACCACTTCGATGGAAGGGTCCTTCAGCAGGGTTTGCGGAATGAGCTTTCGCATCAGCGCGGAGTCGTCGACCACGAGCACGCGAATTTTCTGGCTCATGCTGTGGCCCCCAGCGCCGGGATTCTGGAAAGGTGCGAAATCACAGCCGGAACATTGAGTATCAGCACGACGGTTCCATCGCCGAGGATGGAAGCGCCGCTGACGAGCGGAGAAGTGACGAGTTGGTCTTCGAGGGCTTTGATCACAAGTTCTTCTTCGCCCATCAAACTGTCCACCGCGAGGCCGAACCGCCGGCCTCCGGTGCCGATCACGATCACGAACAGGCGTTTGGCTCGGTCGCTCACGGCTTTTGGCCCGAGGCGATTCAGCCGAACCAGCGTCATCACCTGTTCGCGCAGTTGGAAGACCTCGTGGTCATCCACACGATGAATGTCTTCGTCGGTGATGCGGGTGATCTCCGCAACGGAAGCCAGCGGCACTGCGTAAAGCCGTCCGTTGACGCGAAACAGGAGCGCCTGAATGCTCGCGAGCGTCAGCGGCACGAGAAGCCGGAACGTGGTGCCCTTGCCAGGCTCGCTTTTGAGTTCGACCGAGCCCTTCAGGTTCTCAAGCGCTGACTTCACAACGTCGAGGCCCACACCGCGCCCGGAGATTTCGGTGACTTCGTCCGCCGTGCTCAAGCCCGGGGCAAAAATGAGATCGAGTGCTTCCGTGTCGTTCAGGCGGAGCGTGTCTTCCGGCGAGATGATCCCGTTTTCGACGGCGCGGCGCATGATCTTTTCGCGGTTGAGTCCGCGACCGTCGTCCGAAACCTCGATGACCACCTGATCGCCATCGTGATAGGCATTCAGACGAATCGTGCCGCGAGCGGGTTTTCCGGCCCGCTGCCGTTCCGCGGCTGCCTCGATGCCATGGTCGGCAGCGTTGCGCACCACATGGGCAAGTGGTTCGGCTAGGGCGTCCAGAATGCCCTTGTCGAGGTCCGTGTTCTGCCCTGCGACTTCAAGACCGATGTCCTTGTTCCGCAGCTTGGCGACATCGCGGACGATCCGGGGGAACCGCCGGAAGAGCTGCTCGACAGGCACCATTCGGATTTTCATTACGGACTTCTGAAGCTCTCCGAGCACGCGCGACTGGAACGCGAGCGCGTCGGAGAATTTTCCGTGCAATGGATCTCTCGTGTGCCGCCGCTCGAACTCCGCAATCGCGCGTTGCAGCATGGATTTGCCGATGATCATCTCGCCGACCAGATTCATGACGGCGTCGATTCGGTTGGCATCGACACGCAGGGTGTTTTCTGTCGCGTGAGCGGGACCGCCGGGAGCGCTCGATTCGTGCGCCTCATCCTCTACGTTCGAGGCCGAATCCGCCACTCCGGACTTGATACCGGCGGAAACCGCGGCCGCTTCCGACTCGAGCAGAATGTCCAGAAGATCGCGCGTGACCGGTTGAGGAACCGGAATGCCGGTGACGGAAATATTCCGTACAACCGAAGGCACATGGCAGCGCTTACGGATCCAATCGGTGGATTGCTCGCTCGATAGCGCCGCTTCCATCAATCGCACCAGCTCCGTGGGCGCGCCACCCTCCGGATGGAGGGCCAGGATCTTGCCCGCGCTTTCAAGGGCCTTCCGGGCCAACTCGAAAGCCGCAGCCGGCAGCGGCGTTTCGGGATCGAGGTGCAGCGCGACGTTGTAAATTGTTTCGCGCCGCTGAAACGCCTCCGCGATCATCAGCCGCTCGTATTCGTTCCATTCGAACTTGGCTTCGGAAGGCGTGTCTTGCGCTGGCGTGGCTGGTTTGTCCAGCAGGCGCCGGATGCGTTCGCGCAAGGCGTCGCCGGCGGGCGGTTGCAGATTGTTCCGATAGGCCGCCAGCATTTCGTGGAAGGTGTCGGCGGCGGTGAGAACGACCTCCGCGATCGGCCCCGCGTTCTGGTCGGCCAGTTCCGGCGTCAGCACGTCTTCCAACTCATGCGCCAGTTCGCTGAGCTGGCGAAAGCCGCAGGCGGCGGAATCGCCCTTCAGAGTGTGCACGGCCCGGCGCACATGACGCAACTGTTCGTTGTCGCTCGGGTGCTCTTCGAGCGCGAGGCCGGCCTCGTTCATGTTCTGGAGGATTTCCCCGGCGCTCTCGAAGAAGAGATCGCGGAGCTCGGCGGCGTGTTCGTCGGAAGGAAAAGTCACTGCGCCACCTCGACCCGCTGGTACACCGTCGCGTTGTTCTGATGAATCATATGGAACTTGCTGGTCAGCCCGAAGAGGCTCTCGGCGTGGCCGACGAAGAGATAGCCCTCGGGGTTGAGGCAGTGGTGAAACTTTTCGACCAGCCGCTTCTGCTCGGCTTCGTCGAAATAGATCATCACGTTGCGGCAGAAGATGATGTCGTTGCGCTGCGGCAGGTATTCGGTTTTCAGATTGTGAAAGTCGAACTGCACCAGGCTCTTCAGCGTCGACTTGACGGCATATTTATCGCCGACTTTATCGAAGTACCGCAGGCGCATCGTGTAGTCCACCGGTTCCATCTGGGCTTCGTTGTAGACTCCCTGCTGAGCCGTGAGCAGCGCGGAGTAGTTGATGTCCGATGCGAGAATCTCCACCTTCCAGGGCGGCGGGATCAACGGCTTGGGCGTCGGCATGTCAAACGGCAGCGGATTGCGCAGGTAGTAGTACGCGAGGGCATCGCAAACGAGAATCGCCAGCGTGTAGGGTTCCGGGCCCGTCGAGCATCCGGCGCTCCAGATACGCAGCGACCAGTCGCGCCGTTCCTGTTTCCGTTTCAGGAGCTCTTCAAAAACGACCTTCTGAAAAAGCTCGAGTTGCGGGCGAATGCGGAAGAAGCTCGTTTCGTTGACGGTCAGGTTCTCCAGCAGCGCCACGAGCTCCTGTTTGCCCTCGCGGCTTGTCAGGAGGCGGTAGTAGCTATAAAACGAGTCCATCTGACACGCCTTGAGCCGGCGTTGCAGGCGATCGCGCAGGAAATGGGTGCGGCGTTCGTCGAAATACATGCCGCATTCCTGGTAGACCAGGGTCTGCAAGAGCTTCAATTCCGCATCGGTGAGCGGCACCTGCGTTGTGAGTGTCGTGGACATCCGTTCCTCGTTGATGCTCTTGGCCTGGCTAGGAACCGCGCACCATGCCGCCTGCTGGAACCGCGGCGAAATCGGCGACTTCATCGAGACGACGGAGCTCTCCCCGTTGCAGGATCCGGCTCAGATCCAGCAGGATGACGAGCCGCCCCTTCAGCTTTCCCACGCCGGTGATGTAGTTGAGTTCGCCTTCCTGGAAGACGTTGTTGGGCTCTTCGATTTCCGAAGGAGGAATCCGCAGCACTTCCGATGCGGAATTTACGATAAGGCCGATGGCCCGCGTCTCCATCTCAACCACAACAATGCGATTTTTCTTGTCCGGCTCGAACGATTTCTCGCCAAATCGTTTCCGCAAATCTACGACCGGGATGATCCGCCCGCGGAGATTGATGACACCTTCGATGTAGTCGGGAGCGTTTGGCACGGACGTGATTTCCGGGACGCGAACGATTTCCCGCACCATCGAAATGGGCAGTCCGAACGTCTCTCGCCCGATCCGAAAGCCGACGACCTGAAGTTCCTTGTCCATGGTTGTTGGGTGAGTTCTCAGGACCGGACCAGTTCGGCGTAGTCTGCGGCGTGTCGCTCCGCCGCGGTCGCCGGCCGCCGAGTTGTGGGGCGACGGTTATCCACGCGGGCTTCGTCGACCGAGAAGCGATCCATGGAGTCCAACAAGGCCCGGGAAAGCTTCGACATCTGCTCCGCAGTCGCGGCCAGCTCGGTCGAGCTCGACGTAGATTGCTGGACGAGTTCGCGCATCCGTTCCATCGCGCGCACCACAGCTTGCGCCCCGGAGGCCTGTTCTTCGACGGAGGAATTGATCTCCTGAGTGATTTCGGTAAGGCGGCTCGTGGCTTTCGCAATCTGGGAGGAGCCGTTTGATTGTTCCATGGTGGCTGCGCCGATTTCCTGAGAGAACTTATAGACTTCGGCGACGACGTCCGCGATCTTGTCGAGCGCAAGGCTGAGGTCCTTGTTCAGCAGCAAACCTTCCTCGACCATGGTCGTGCTCTTCTCCATATTCTCGACTGCTTCGCGTGCTTCCTTCTGAATGCCCTGAATCAGTTCGGAGATTTCCTTGGTTGACTGCGTGGATTTCTCCGCGAGCTTCCGCACTTCCTCGGCAACGACGGCGAAGCCGAGGCCATGCTCGCCGGCGCGCGCGGCTTCAATCGCTGCGTTGAGCGCGAGCAGGTTGGTCTGCTCGGCCAAGTCGTCGATTACCTCGATAATCTTGCCGATATCGTCGGCGCGGCGTCCGAGGGCGTCGATGATTTCACCCGAAGCCTGAATGGCCCGGCTCGTCCGATTGAGTCCCTCGGTGGCCTTGTCCATCGTCGCCATTCCAGTCTGTGCTTCTTCACGGGAACGGTGCGACATGTCCACCAGGAGCTTGGCGGTGTCCGCGACGCGCTGGATGGATGTCACCATCTGATCGATCGACGCGGAGGTCTCGGAAACGCTCGAAGCCTGGACCTGCGTGTTCTTGACGACGTTCTGCACGTTGATGCTCATCTCGTGCATGGTGCTGGTCACTTCGTCGATGGCCGAGGCGGCTTGCACGCTGACTTTAGCCGACTCGTCCGATGCGGCGGCCATCTGGCTCGCGCCGCTGGCAACCTGAGAGGCGCTGTCGCGGCCCTGGCGGACCAGATCGCGAAGTCCATTTATCATGCGCGCGAAAGCCTTCGCCATCGTGTCTTGTTGCGAGCGCGGCTGGACGGAGACGGACAACTCGCCTTCGGCAATGGCAGCCGAAACGAAAGCCATCTCTTTCAGGTGAGCGATCATCTTGTTGAAATTCTCGGCGAGGACACCCACTTCGTCGTTGCGATGAATGTCGATCGACTGCTCGAGGTCACCTGAATCCCCGATTCGGCGCGCAACCTCGATCAGATGGTTCAGCGGCTCCTTGATCGATTTCGCCGTGTAGAAGGCAATGAGCCCTCCCAGAACGACTGCGATCAGAGTACCGAACGTGGTCAGGATGGTGCTCACCAGCGTTGCGGAGGCCGCCGATGCATTGGATTCGTCCTGCGCTTTGCGCACGGAGCGACTCGCTTCATCAAGGATGGCGGTGGACTTGTTGATCCACGAAGCGGGATCGTGTTGCAGGTAGACGATCTGCAAGTCGGAGACGGTGGCATCGCCCGCGTCCACTTGATGCCTCTTGGCGATCAGTTCCTTCGCAAAATTGTCCGCCCATTGGTGTTCGTTGTCTTCGACCAGTGCCAGCGCTGAACGAAGCCCGGGGTCGTTGGCCTTCGCCTCGCTTTCCTTCAACAGATCCTGGAGTTCGTTGATTCCCTTGTTCGTCCTGTCTTGATCGCGCAGGTCGCCGCTCAGTAGATAGTTTCCCAGCGAAAGACGGTTTTCGACCACCTTGAAGCGAACGTTTTCGATCGCCTGTACATCGGCCAATGTGGCTCTGACCGCCTCGCGTGCACTGTATTGGCGCACCACGGCAAAAATGTTGATGACGAACAGGAACAGGATGATCGCCAGGATGGCGCCGAACCCCAAGTAGAGCTTCTTGCCGATCGTCATTTTGAAAAGCCTCCGCTCCCCAACCCGTCACACGCCCCATTCATGCGTTGAGGCTGTTACTGTCCCGCGAATTCGAATTCGATGGTTTCCGTCGTGTCTTTGGCAGCCGGCTCGAAGCGCCACTTCTTCAGGGCGTCGAGCGCAGCATTGACCAGCAGCGGACTGCCCCCGATCACTTTTGTGTTCACCACATGGCCGTCGGCTGCGATGGTTGTCTCGATCTTGACCTTTCCCGTCACGTTCATCTGCTTCGCAAGCGGCGGGTAGTCGGGGACAACCTTGCTCCGGACCTTGCGCTTATTTGCCTCGGTCGAAGATTCCTGTGCGGACGCCTTTGGCATCAGGACCGCTGCCGATCCCCCCAAAAGTAGGGCCATTCCAATTCCAGCAAGCCAAACTTTTGGTCTCATGGACTCTTCTCCTCCCCCAAGGGAAAACTCCAGCGTCAGAAAATGCACGGGCGATGCCATGGAGAAGGGGTTGTTGTCGTAGGACGGCAACTTAGCAACTTTCCCCGTAATCGACTGAGACAGTGGCAGTTGGCGAACCGGAAGGCTTGTCTCTGACGTGCCGTGGTTGGCCTGACCGTCTCACCGCCCACGTCCCGCTCGTTTTGGGGTCTCAGGTTGCGACGGGATCAGATTACCCCTTACAACAACCGGGGGAGGCGCATTTCTTGACTCAAAATGAGATTAGACCGTAACGTCTCATTGTATAGGTGGAGCGCGCGCAAGCCCCTGATCCTCCATGCGTGCACTGAAACGTATCCGGGAAGTCCCTGCGGGTGTCGATGGCTCCCTTGAGAGCCTGTTGGCCCAGTTCTCCGCCACCACACTTGAGCTGAACCCATCTCTTGGCGCGGTTGAGTTTGCGCGTCGGCTGACTGCCCGCGCTGCGGAAATGCTCGGGGCGCGCGCTGCGGCTCTATGCCTAAGCCACCCAGGTCACAGCCCGAGCTGGGAAATTGCCGCTCTCAACGGCCCCGCGCACCGCTGGGAACGCCCCATCCAGCAACGCTTGGCGACGGTGCTGGCGGAGCAAGCCGGAGTCTCATCTGCTCCGCTGCGTTCGGGAGACGCATCGAGGCTTCTTGGCCGCGAACTCGCGGAAGCACTGGCGTGGCGCGCCGTGGTCCTAGTGCGGTTGACGGGGAGCGAAGGCGTGTTGTTGGGTGTGCTCTGCCTGGCCGATCTGGGGCGCGACCTATCGGCCACCGAACACCGCCTGCTGGAGGCTCTGGCGGGTCACGCTTCAGTGGCGCTGGAAAACGTGCGCCTGTTTTCGCGCATTGAGCGATCGCGGAAACAGTGGGTCGAGGACTTCGACGCCATTTCCGATTTCATCGTCGTGCACGATAAGGCCGGCCGGGTCCTGCGTCTGAATCGGGCTCTCGCTGAGGTCTTAGGCGCACGTCCCTCGGAGGCAGTCGGCAAGGACATCGGCAGGCTGGAGCTGCTTGGCTCGCCGGCGCAACCTGAGCGGTGTCCGTTCTGCCGGAACTTGCAGGTGGCGCAAGGGGAGTTTGTGCATCCCGCGGGTGAACGGACGTATCTCGTTTCTACTTCGCGAATTCATGGCCGCGAAGGGGAGGAGGAGCGCACGGTCCATGTCCTCAAAGACATTACGGACCGCCGCGAGGCCGAGCGCCGCTATCGTCGCGAGCGCGATTTCAATCGCAACATCCTAAACAACACGCAGAGCATGATTCTCGTGCTCGACACGGCGGGGCTCGTCAGCTACGCCAATCGCCGTTGCTTCGAAGCGGGATATCGCGAGGAGGATCTTCTGGGTCATCCGCTCGTGGAGATGGTCGCGCTGTCACGCCGGCCGATCCTTGCCGAAGCGCTTGAGCGAACTCTCGACGGAACCGCGATCGACAATCTGGAGATCCCCGTCCTCCGCGGCAACGGCGCTCCCGGACGGTTCTCGGTCAGCTTGAGTCCCATGCGCGACGAACACGGCGAAATCAACAGCATCGTTGTGGTGATGGCGGACATCACCGACGCCGCTGACTTGCAGGCCAAACTGATGCACACGGAAAAGATGGCTGCGCTCGGCCAGCTCGTCTCCGGCGTGGCCCACGAAGTGAACAACCCGCTGGCTGCGATCGTGGGCTTCACCGATCTCCTGCTGGAGAATGCGGCTGTCCCGGAAGAAGCAAAACAGGAACTTCGCGTGATCCTTCAGGAAGCGCAGCGAACGCGCGTGATCGTTCAAAATCTGCTCAGTTTCGCGCGCCAGATGCCCGCGCAGCGCGAGCCCGTGCAGGTGAATTCGGTTCTCCGGCAAACGCTCAGGCTCCGCGCCTACGATTTCTCGAACCACGGGGTCGAACTGGCCGAGCGCTACGAGGAAGAACTGCCGCTCATGGTGGGTGATCCGCACCAGCTCCAGCAGGTATTCTTGAACATCCTGAACAACGCATATGACGCTGTCGGGGAGGTTCGCCGCCCGGGAAAGATCGAAGTCGCGACGTCGCACAGCGACGGCCAGATCGAGATCGCATTTCACGACAACGGTCCCGGCATTTCGCATCCCGAGCGCATCTTTGACCCGTTCTTCACCACGAAAGAAGTCGGCAAGGGCACAGGCCTCGGGCTGAGCATCTGTTACGGCATCGTTCGCGCGCATCACGGTGAAATCATCGCGCGGAACAATCCGAATGGCGAGGGCGCCACATTCCTCCTGCGCTTGCCTGTAGCCGCGCAAATCGCCGAATTGCTAGCTGCGGCCGAAACTGCGTCATGACAGGGAAACCATGAAAGACGAATCGCGCCTTCGCTTCTTGATCGTGGATGATGAGCAGAGTATCCGCCGTCTCTGTATGACCGTCGGCCAGGGGATGAATTTTTTGTGCGCCGAAGCCGAAACGGCTGAGGCGGCGCTTGAATCGATCGAAACAGCGCCGCCCGATATCGTTGTGGCCGATCTGAAGCTGCCCAATCTTTCGGGCGCGGACTTGCTGCGCAAGATCAAGGAACTCCTGCCGCGAACCGAAGTCGCCATCATGACCGGGCACGGTTCGATCGAATCGGCCGTGGAAGCCATGAGGCAAGGCGCCTACGACTACATCGAGAAGCCCTTCCGCGTCGAGAGATTGCGCCAGCTCCTCCAGCGCATGGCTGAGAAGGTGCGCCTCGTCGCCGAAAATCAATTCTTGCGCGAGCGCGTGAGCACGGAAACGCAGCTCGAGGGGATTGTTGGGACATCGGCGAAGATTCAGGACGTCATGCGGATGGTCTCGCGGCTCAAGGATACTCGTACGCCCGTGCTGATTACGGGTGAGAGCGGCACCGGCAAAGAGCTCGTTGCGCGCGCCATCCACTTTCGCGGCCCGCTGGCGAAGATGCCGTTTATCGCCGTCGACTGCGGCACCTTGGTCCCGACGCTCATGGAAAGCGAGCTCTTCGGACATGAGAAGGGCGCGTTTACCGGCGCGGTGAAGTCCAAACCGGGACTCTTTCAGGCGGCGAACGGCGGCTCGATCTTCCTCGACGAGATCGGCGAATTGCCTCTTGAAATGCAGGCCAAGCTGTTGCGCGTATTGCAGGAGAAGGAAATCCGGCCGGTGGGGAGCAACGAAAAGATCCCCGTGGAGGTGCGCGTGATTGCGGCCACGAACCGCGACCTCGAAGCGGCCTATCGCGCCGGAACCTTTCGCAAGGACCTCTATTTCCGGCTGAACGTCGTCACGGTCCACCTGCCGGCGTTGCGCGAGCGCCGGTCCGACATTCCGCAGCTCGTGCACTGTTTCCTCGATCGCTACGCGCCCGGCGAAGGCATTCAGATCGAACCGTCCGCGATGAAGAGCTTTCTCCAATACGATTGGCCGGGGAACGTGCGCGAACTCGAAAACTGCATCGCGCGCGCGGTCGCCCTGGGAGCTCATCGCATGATCGATGCCGCCGATCTTCCGCCCGCGATTGCCGGCGCGAGCGATCCGGCCCTCACGCGGGACGCCGCCGCCCAGCTTTCCACGACGGCGCTGGCCGATCTCGAACGCATCACCATCCTGCGCGTGTTCGAACAGGCAGGCGGCGACAAAGCCCTCGCCGGAAAGATGCTCGGCATCAGTCGCGCCACCCTCTACCGGAAGCTCAAGCGCTACAACATCCCCTTACGCCACACGGAAAAAGAGCTCGTCGAGATCGTGCCCTGAGCCGTTTTGAAACGGCACCCCGAAGTCCCGCGACGTGTTTTGGTGAGACCCTCTTCGGTTCGGGCGTGAGACGCTTCTGTGTCAGCCTGAGACGACGCAAGGCGCATGTACCCGGCTACTGGGCGGCAACTCCAGGCGCGTTAGTCACTTAGGATTTCTCCCGCTGAAAAATCTTTGGCTGCCCTCGTGCAATCCTCTCCGGGGAATATCTTCAGGTCCGTCCGCTTCCATAGGCTTCCCCTGGCCGGCGTTCATCGAGGGAAGGGCCGAATGGGACGAAAACGGCGAAAGGAATGGGAGCCTGTGTCGCGAGAAGCCATGGTCGCTTCGGTACTAGCAGATCAAACGTGCGTTGAGAAACTGGCCGAACTCTTTCCCAGCGCCTCGCCGGTTCGGATTCCCGTGCGCGTGACGACGGCAACCACGGGGCGACGCCGGTTGCAGGAGCAAACCGTGATTGAATTCGGCACGGCGCAGGAAGTTTTATTTTCCTCGACCCTGCCGCTCGAATTCGAGGATCGCCTGCGCCTGGTCAATTCCGATGGCTCGCTCGACGCTCGCGCCACCGTGGTTGCCGTGCGATACCACGGCGGCGGGAAAGCCGTCGCCGCGCGCTTCGTTGGAAACGTCGCAAACTGGATCATCAAGCCATGACAACGAAAACATCCGGCACGACGATCAATCCCCCGGCGCACGCGGAAAATATCACCACTGGATCGGGCCCCGCCGACCTCGCCGCGCAGTGGGCGGAGGCGCGTCTCGTCTATTCGTTCTACGCCGCGCTCGCAGCGCAATTCAATCTCGCGCCATCGCCTTATCCGCCGGGAGAATTTCCGCCGACCCGGCCCACGAGAAGCATCTTCGATCGTCATCTCCAGTGGCTCGCCGCGATTGACGAAAATCTGCTGGCCTATCAGATCCGCCAGCTCCCATCCGAAATTTTGAACGCGAGCGAAGAAAGCCTGCGCGCCGTGATCCATCGCCAATTGAGAAAGCCGGATAAGTCCGAAGCAGATCGCGACAAAATCGACCTGCTGCTCGTGCAGTACTTTGCCATGTGCGCGCCCGAGCACCTCTATCGCAAGGCGGTCACGCTCGACGACGTTGCGCGCGTGCTGCGCCCGGTCCTGGCCGAAGCGGACGCGACTCCACTTGAATGGTGCGAGCCCCTCGAGCAGATTCTCGCCAAGACCGAGGACTGCCGCAGTTTGCGCGACCTGCTGGAGGGAGGCCTCGTCGAGCAGGGACGCCTTCTGAAGGATTCCGCCGGCTGCATGTTTTACGATCCGGCGGCGCTTGTGGCCTTCTGCCGTTTCAGTTTCCTCGTGCGCCGGGCTTTCATTCGGATGCTGCATGCGGACCTGAAAGCGGTGCGAGAGACCATCGACTCTCTCGAGGCGCACGGCGTCAAGACGGTCGATTGCCGCCGGGCCGGCTTTTCCGCGGCGGAAACAACGAAGCAGCTTCGATTCTTCTGCGAAAACTGGCGGCAGCCGTTCCAGAAGGACTACACGCAAAGCTCGGTCAATCACGCGCTCGAGCAACTTCTCGCTCTGCGCGCCGATCTCGAAGAGGCACTCGAACGCGCCCGACCCGGCACGCAGTCACCTTCATTCGTCACTCCGGGGAGCGAAGCCGATGCGCCTTCGGCCGAAGCAACAGCCGCGCCAGCGATTCCTCCCGAGCCTGCCGCGGAGGCTTCGGCCCAGCCCACCGCTTCAGAGGAGCAGCCGCGCGCCATCGAACTGCCGCCCGCACCCAGCGCACCCGCCGCACCGCCGAAGGCCGCAAATCTTTCCAGGGATGCTGCTGCGGTGGCAGCGAGCGATATGGATGCTGAGAAGTGTCTCGAGGCGATCTGGGAGCAGTTGATAGCCGCACCGCCGTCGCGCGGCCGCTCGATGTCCACCGTGGTCTTGCAGGACACAAAGGTTCTACTTTCGTCCTGGGAGGTTACGGCGTTCGTGAGTGAAGGCGGCCAGGAGTCGGAGGATTTGCGGCGCGCCGTAGTAGCGAGGGCGCTGCTGGCGGTTGCCACCGATCGCCGGAAGCGGTCGGGAGACGAGAGCGCGCTGACCGCCGCTCTTGCGCTCGCGCGCAACGAGGTCTCGTATTTTCACGGGCGCGTCGAACAGGCCAAGCGCTCGAAAAACACCGAAGCTGCCGTGAACCTCGGAATCAGCACGAAACGATTGCTCTCCTTCATGGAAGAAGCGGAAAGACTCCAGTCCTGAGCTTGAGAGAGGAGCAGCGCGACCCTTGAACGACGCGAGCGTCCTGATCGTCTCTGACGACACGGAATTCGCGCGCGCGATTGCGGCGCGCTGGCAGACGGAGCGCCACGTTCCGGGAATCACACTCGTCACGGGCGACGTCTGGCAGCCCGCGACCGGGCCGGGATACGACCTGATCATCGTTGGCCCTGTTCACAACGGGAAGCTGCCCTTGATCCTGGCCGCCGTCAGCGCTTCACCGGGCACTGCGGCCATCTACGTCGCCGAGGAGGAGGAAGACATCTCCTCGTTGCACGCCGCGCATGCGCAATTGCTGATTGTGCCGCGGCACGACAACTGGGTCCGGACACTCATCCCGATTTCAATCGAAGCGCTGCGGCGCGTCGAAGCGGTTGGCCGCGCTCAGCGCGCCGAACGCCTGGCCCTAGCAAGTCAGCGTCACGCGACTCTGGGGCACTACATGTTGGAGATGCGTCCGAGCGTCAACAACGCCCTGACGTCCGTCCTTGGTAATGCCGACCTTCTGCTGCTCGAGCCGGGACGTGCTTCGGCCGAGAGTCGCGAGCAGATTCAGGCGATCCACACGATGGCCCTGCGGCTCAACGAGATCATGCAGCGATTCTCATCCCTGGCGAGCGAGATGCAGGCCGGTGAGAAAGAATCTCAAGCTGAGACGGAGAGCGTCTCCAACCGCTTTGCGGGCAGGCTGTGATCGGTGGCATGCGCCCGTAAATGCTGCAAAAGGGGCAGGTTGCGAACAGGCTGCAGGCCTTGAAACCGGTAAGAGGCTGGCTGCGGAGTTGCATTTCTTTTTCGGGGGATTTGAGCGTGGAGGTGCGTCAGTGGTGAAGAAGGTTCTGGTGGTGGACGATTCGCAGGCGGAGATTCGCCTTCTGCAATCGGTGCTGCAGCAGGGCGGCTTTCATTCGGTTGCCATTTCCGATCCGACGAAGATCGAGGAAACGATCGAGGAAGAGCGGCCCAACGTGATCCTGCTCGACGTCGTGATGCCGCAGCGCAACGGATTTCAGGCCTGCCGCGAGCTGAAGAGCCAGGAGCACTACTCGAGGATTCCGGTGATTCTCGTGACGTCCAAGACGGCGCCCAGCGATCGCTACTGGGGCGAGCAACAGGGCGCGAACGGGTACGTCGCGAAACCGTTCACGCCGGAGGAACTGCTCAGCGCCGTGAGGAGATTTGTCTGATGCCAGGCGAGTCCGAAAGCGCGGAGCAGGTCGCCGGACTTGAAGTCGGTGAGTTCCTCGACGGCGAAGTTTCCGCGGAGGAGCGGCGCCCCGAGCGGCAATACTGCGTCTTCCGCGCGGGCCGCGAGCGTTTCTGTCTCTCGGTGCTCGAGGTCGAGGAGGTTGT
>Ga0181521_10004151_pt1 | contig 16700 bp, 12 predicted proteins | sample PEATcosm2014_Bin_32_FD_119764 | JGI IMG/M metagenome (GOLD analysis project Ga0181521, IMG submission 119764) | Peatland microbial communities from MTU Mesocosm Facility, Houghton, MI, USA - PEATcosm2014_Bin02_60_metaG | ecosystem: Environmental > Terrestrial > Soil > Wetlands > Peat | place... | reverse complement strand
AGGCATCCCAGCCCCAGGCATCCCAGCACCAGGCCGCCGGGCCCCAGGCCGCCGAACCAGAGCCGACCGCGCCCCAGCCGGTCGTCTCGGGGGCAGCCCGTCACGAACCGGCCCCCCTACTGGAGCCCTCCGGCAACGAGTCCTCCGGCGAGGAGCCCTCCCACCGGCTGCCCTCCTACGGCGTGCCGGGTCACGCGGCCGCACAGCGCCCGGCCTGGGACGAGCCCAATGGCCAGGACAGCTGGGAAGAGCCGCACCAGACGCTCGTCTGGGGCGCGGAACACCAGCGGGCGAAGGTCAGCCGCCGCCAGCAACACCAGGCCCCCCAGCCCCAGGACGCGCCCAGCAAGAATGCGCCCGATGATTACCGGCCGACCGAGGATCCGCCCACCGAGGATCCGCCCAGCGAGGGTGCGCCCACCGCGGATTGGCCCGGTCAGGACACTCCCCATCAGGACACCCCCACCGCGGACGCGGTCACCGCGGATTGGCCCGACGAGCACGCGCCTCATCAACACACCCCCGGCGCGCCCGCGTCCGGCCCGGACGGTCCCACCGAGGACGCGCGCGGCCAGGACTCGCCCGGCCCAGCGCCGGCCGGCCACTGGGCGAAAGTCACCGCTCCCTCCCACTACGAGGACGCGCGTCATTCAGCCCAGGCAGAGCAGGACCGTGAGTGACGGCGTGGCCCCTGGTCCGGATGGGCGCCTGCGCTGCCCGTGGGGTCTCAGCGCGCCGGAATACCTCGCTTATCACGACGACGAATGGGGCCGCCCGCTGCACGGCGACCAGGCGATCTTCGAGCGACTCTGCCTCGAGGGGTTTCAGTCCGGGTTGTCCTGGCTGACGATTCTCCGCAAGCGCGAGAATTTCCGCGCCGCGTTCGCCCGGTTCGACATCGCCGCGGTAGCCAGCTTCGGCGACGAGGACGTTCAGCGACTGCTCGCGGACGCCGGCATCATCAGGAACCGGGCCAAGATCACTGCCGCGATTGCGAACGCCCGCGCCGCCCTCGACCTGCCGGGCGGCCTGAGCGAACTGGTCTGGAAGTACGCGGGCAAGTACGCGGGCAAGCACATCGGCAAATACGCGGGCGAGTACGCGGGCGAGCCGGCCAGGGCTCCGCGGACGACGGCGGACATACCGGCCCAGACGCCCGCGTCGAAGGCGCTGTCCGCTGAGCTCCGCCGAAATGGCTTCACGTTCATCGGTCCGGTCACCGCGTACGCGACCATGCAGGCGTGCGGCATCGTCAACGACCACCTGGCCGACTGCTTCCGCCGCACCACCCTCCCCTGACGCCCCGTGCGCGCGGCGGCGGGCCGGATCCGGCCTGAGGTGCCGCATATGATGCCGAACGGCACGCGAACTACGCACTACGACCGGAAGGCTGTTCCTGGCCTGCGCCGGACCGCGAGGACCATTTGTGATCGTTACTGTCACGCTGAACGCCGCGCTGGACGTCAGCTATGAGGCGGAAGGCCTGTCGTGGCAATCGACGCGTGATGTCTCCTGGGTCCGGCATCGCGCGGGCGGCCGTGGCGTCGCGGTGGCGCGGGTGCTGCACACGTTCGGCCATGAGGTGCTGGCGACAGGACTGGTCGGCGGCGCGACGGGGGAGCTGATCAGGGAGGACCTCGGCCGGTCCAGCATTCCGGTGGCGTTCACCTGGATCGGCCGCGAGTCACGCCGGGTCCTGGAGGTCAGCGACACCGCCTCTGGGCGCACGATGCGGCTCCGCGAGCCCGGGCCGTACGTGACGACCGAGGAGCTTGGCCGATTCGCCGCCGATTACCGGCGGATGCTCGCCGATGCGACGGCGGTCGTCCTGTGCGGGACGCTGCCCGCGGGCCTGCCGCCGGAGATCTACGGATCGCTCGCCACCTGGGCGGCCGAGGGCGGCGTCCCCGTGATCCTCAACGCCGGCGGAAGCGCCCTCCGCTACGCCGCCTCGCGCCGCCCCGACCTGGTGGTGCCCGACCCCGGCGACGACGCGGTGCTGAGCCGCCTGGACGCTTCCCCCGCCGAACGAGCCCATCAGGCCGGCCAGGCTGGCCAGGCCGGCCAGCACGATCGGCCGGGCCGGGCCGTCAGAGCCGGTGGCCCCCACGCGGCTGGCGGCGACGACTACCTCGACGGCGGTGACGCGCTGCTGCGGCTCGGGGTGTCGGCGGTGGCGATCTACGCGGGTCGCCAGGTGGGTGTCGTCACGAAAGCCGGGCGATGGAATGCCTCGCTCGCCAGCCTGGAACCCGGCGGCCCGTCCACGACGAGATCGCCGGGCGCGCTCGTCGCGGGCCTCGTGCCCGGTCTGCTGCTTGGCTGGTCCTGGCCGGATCTGCTCCGGCACGCGGTCGCCGTGGCCGCCGCCGCGGACCCCTCGGGGGACGTTAATCTCGCGGTTTACGAGCGTCTGGTCGACGGCGTGACGGTAGAAACCGCAAGCTGAGCAGCGAATATCCCGTCGGGATGTTCCCGCCCAGCATCACGGGGCCAGCGCGACGGTGGCCCCGGTCTCACTCAGCAGCCGGTGGCACCCGGCCGCGTCGCGGAACCGCGCGAGGTCGCCGCGCACCCGCGCGCAGGGTCCTTCCGGCCCGGCGAGCGTGGTCCCGTCGGCGTCCACCGCGACGATCTCACCGCCGGTGCGCAGCAGCACGGGGCCGTTCCGGCGCGCGGAGATCGCGACCAGCCCGGCCCCGATGCTGGCGAGGATGCCGGCCGGATCGTCGGTGTTGGACTCCACCCAGGTGGTCGGGGTTCCCGGCGGCGCGTCCGATCCGGTCCGGTGCCAGTCACTGCCGCCGACCGGGATGGCACACGGATCCCAGGCGTGCCACCAGGACAGCGGCGTCGTCCAGCTCAGGTCGAGCCAGCTCCAGTGCCACACCTCCACCAGCGGGGGCCGCTCTGGCATGGCGTGCATCCAGCTCACCGGGCCCGCGATGGGGTGGTTGACCGACAGCAGGCCGCCGCGATCCTGGGTGACCTTCAGCCACTCGGGAGCCGGCCGGCGGAAGTCCACCCAGCCGACGTCCCCCAGTGCGCCGGCGTGTCCCTCGCTCGTGGTCACCTCCTGACCGGGGATCAAGGCAACGCCGTAACGGCGGGCCGCCTGGGGAAGCTCCCGGTGGTGGCTGATCGTGTTGTGATCGGTGACGGCGATGAAGTCCAGCCCGCTTTCCGCCGCGAAGTGAGCCAGCTCGTCTACCGTCAGCGCGCCGTCGGAATGCACCGTATGTGTGTGCAGGTCCCCGGCGAGCCATCGCCGTCCGTCCCCGGCCGGGAGGTTCCGGCGCGGCGGCCGTTCCGCAGCCGGGAGTGCCGGGGGTGCCGGGGGCGGCTCCGGGAGCGCCCCGGGCGGTCCGCCCCGGGTCCGGGCGACCTCCGCCGTCAGCTCAAAGTGGAGACCGCCGGGCGGAACGCGGTGCAGGCCGACGATCACCTGCCACCGTCCGGGTTCCAGCTCACCGGGCAGATAGCCGGGTGTGGCCTCGTCGTCGGCGATGACGTAGCTGTCTCGCGCCCCTCCCGACCAGCCGCGGAAGCCGTCCGGTCCGAGGCAGCCGAGATCCAGCACCCCGGCCGTCCGGTCGTAGCTGAGCTGCACCCGGATGGCCCGGGCGCCCGCTGGTACCTCGATGGGAAGGTAATGCCACGGTGAGGCGAACTGATCCTCGAGGGTCCACCGCCCCGCGTGCCGCGTGGTATGTGCCATGCGCCTATCTGACCAAATGTTGGCCGCCCCCTGTCCACCCGGGCCGCACCGCATCCACCGTCAGGGCCCGATCGCCTCCGGTGTGCGCACGGCCGGGCCCGCGCCCGCCGCCGAACCCGCGCCCGCCGCCGAACCCGCGCCCGCCGCCGAGCCCGCGCCCGCACCCGGACCCGCGCCCGCACCCGCGCCGGGTCCTCCGCCCGGATCCGCACCTGCGCCCACGGGCGGCGCCGCGGGGCCCGTCCCGGCCGGGCGGGCGGGGATCGTGGCGAGTGTGGCCGCCGCAGCGCAGAGCGCGTCGATGAGCCGGATCGTCGCGGGGGAGTCGGGTGGTTCGCCGTACCGCAGAGCGAATACGTGCCGCCGCGCGCCGGGCAGTTCGGCGGTCCGGATCGCCGGGTGCCGGGCCGCCCGCAGCGCCAGGTCGGGGAGCGTGGCCACACCGAGCCCGGCCGCGACGAGCGCCTGTACCGCCACGTAGTCGTCGGTGGTGAAGGCGATCTTCGGGCTAAAGCCGGCCAGCGAGCACTGTGTGATCAGGTGCACGCGGCACCGGTCGCAGCCCGCGATCCACCGGCGCCCCGCGTACCGGCCCAGGTCGGCGACCTGCTGCCCGCCGGTTTGGCCACCAGCGTGGTTACCCTCGGCGCAGCGGCGGGCGCGGGTCACTAGATGAACGGGCTCGTCCAGCACGAGGCGGCCTCGCATGCCATTCTCCTCCGGGCCGCCCGGCACGGTGAGCCCCGCCGGGCTCCCCGAACCTGCCGGGCTCCCCGAACCTGCCGGGCTCCCCGAACCTGCCGGGCTCCCCGGAGCCTCCGGAGGTGCGGCCGCCTGCACGTGGCGGAAAACCAGAGCAACGTCGACATAGCCCGCCCGCAGCATGCGCAGGGCCTCGGGCGGCTCGGCCTCGGTCAGCCGGACGTCCATCCCCGGGTACTCGGCCCGCAGCATCGCGGCCGCCGCCGGGACGATCGTGCCGAGCGCGGACGGAAACGCCGCGAGCCGGACACGCCCCGCACTCAGTCCGGCGTGCGCGGCCAGCTCGTTTTCCGCGGCGTCCAGGCGGCCCAGTACTTCGGCCGCCCGGTCCGCGAGCAGGCGCCCGGCCTCGGTGAGCCGGATGCCCCGCCCCGCCCGCTGGATCAGCCGGACGCCGGTCTCGGCCTCCAGACGGGCCAGGTGGTGGCTCACCGAAGGCTGCGCGTAGTTGAGCTCCCGGGCGGCGGCGGTCACTGATCCGTGCCTGGCCACCGCCACCAGGACACGCAGCCTGGTGACGTCGAGCATGTTAACGACTATAGATGAGGCCAATTTGTTTGGCGTAAGAGCCACATGGAGCCTATTTCGCAGGCCGAGCCAACCCCGCAGACCCGCCGCCGGACGCGTCCGCTCCCCGCCGTCACACCTTGGCGGGGGAGCAAGCAGCCGGAACGGTAATCAGTGAGGCAGTTGGCGAGGTGGCCGGCGCCCGGTGATGTACTCCGCCAGGAGTAGCGTTCGCGTTCGTGGAGCACGAGTCGCACAATTCACCGAAGCTCGGGTACTGGGAGACGACGCTGACCAGGCCCGCGGACCCGCCCGCGAACGTACGCGCGTACGTCCCCGCGTCGTTGGTTGGATCGAACGTGCTACGGGAGGACCTCCCGCTGCCGGTCTGCGTCCTGCGCCAGGCGGCGCTGGAGCGCAACCTGGCCCGGTTCCAGCGCTTCAGCGAAGAGGCGGGCGTGCTGTTCTGCCCGCACGCCAAGACGTCGATGAGCCCGGCCCTGTTCGGCCGCCAGTTGGCCGCCGGGGCGTGGGGGCTGACCTTCGCGACCGGGGCTCAGGTGCGGGTGGCGCGCGAGCACGGCGTGCCGCGTATCTTCTACGCCAACCAGCTCACCGGGGCCGCGGACATCCGCTACGTGTGCGACGAACTGCGCCGGGATCCCGGCTTCGAGTTCTATTGCCTGGTCGACTCGGCGGCCGGCGTCCGCCTGCTCGCCGACCGGGTCGCGACCGCCCGGCCGGGGCGCCGCGTCAACGTCCTCGTCGAGGGGGGCCTGGCGGGCGGCCGATGCGGCGTCCGCGACCTGTCGGCGGCCGTCGTCGTGGCCGAGGCCGTCCGCGCGGCCGACGCGCACCTGGCGCTGGTGGGTGTCGAAGGCTTCGAGGGGCTGGCGCGGTCCCGGGATGACGGCCGCCCCGAGCCAAGGGTGCGGGAGTTCCTCGGGTTCCTGGCGGAGATCGCCCGGACGCTGGACGAGCGGGACCTGTTCGACACCAATGAAGTGCTGCTGACCGCCGGGGGCAGCGTCTTCTTCGACCTGGTCGTCAGCGAGCTGACCGCGGCCGGGCTGCTGCGGCCGACCCGGGTCGTGCTGCGCAGCGGCTGCTACCTGACCGAGGACTGGGGCACGTACAGGCAGGCCCTGGCTGACGTGCACGCGCGCACCGGATCGGCCGAGCCTGCCCTGGAACCCGCGATCGAGGTGTGGGCCCAGGTGCTCTCGGTCCCGGAGCCCGGGCTCGTCATCCTGTCGGCCGGGCGGCGGGACTTCGGCCAGGACTCCGGGAACCCGGTCGCGCTGGCGCACGTCCCCCGCGGTTCCGCACAGCGCCGCCCGCTGCACAACGCCGGCTGGCGGATGGCCGCCGTCAGCGACCAGCACGCGCACATGGCCGTCCCGCCGGACCACGTCGCGGAGGTTGGCGACCTCGTGGCGCTGGGCCCGTCGCACCCATGCACGACCTTCGACAAGTGGCGCACGCTGTACCTGGTCGACGACGACTACACCGTTACCGAGGCGGTCCGCACGTTCTTCTGATCGCTCATTCTTCTGATGGCCGGTGGCGGTGCCTCCCATCAGTCATTTCCGCAAACGTGTGCAGAAAGCCGTGCATATAACCGGGGAACAGCAGACGGCCATTAAAAGTTAACGGCCTCAGCGGAAAGCACGCAGTATTCAGCGGCGCGACGCTGTCGTGCCTGGTCCATTCGCCGTCGGGAGGCCACCGCCGTACCTTGTCGTAGCGGCTGGCTAGGTCGGCGCACACCAGCCGTGGCCGGCGAACCGGGTCAGGCTCGGACGTTGGTGTCCGCGCCGAGGGTTGATTGCGCCCCGAACATTCACCGTGCCCCGCCTCTGATGCGATGACCTGCCATCTAGGCTCCAGCCCCTCGCTGACCTGCGCAATCGCACTGATGGCAAGCCGTACCGAAAGTTAGTTGGCGGACGCGTAAACCACCCGCGGAAGGGCGGCGTCACACGTATGAGGCCCGGCGAAAGCGGGACGTCGGGCCTCGTCTTCGACCGGCCTGCCGGTGGGGAATTTCCCAGCCGGAAGGGCTGGAGCCCTGAGCGGGGCACGGGCCTGCAATGGCCGCGTGAGCGGCGGTTGCAGGCCCGTTTGCATGTCCGGGCCGTGCCGAGCTGGCCAGCCCGGTGAGCCCAGCCCGGCTGAAGCCGTGCCCGCTGAGACCCAGCCCACTGCGGCCGATCCAGGCAGGGCCAACCGGGCTGAGGCCTCACCCAGGTAAGGCCAACCGGGCTGAGGCCTCACCCAGGTAAGGCCAACCGGGCTGAGGCCTCACCCAGGTAAGGCCAACCGGGCTGAGGCCTCACCCAGGTAAGGGAAGTGCCATGATCGGACGTTGTGACACGCACCGCTTCCCGCGCGCCCGGTGGCACCGCCATGGCGGCGGGTTCGCCGCCCCGGAGTAGCCGGCCATGAGCCTGGACAAGATTGACGAACGGATCGTGGCCGCCCTGATCGAGGACGCACGGGCCAGTTACGCAACCATCGGCGCCCTCGTCGGGCTGTCCGCGCCCGCGGTCAAGCGCCGCGTGGACCGACTGCAGGAGTCGGGCGCAATCAGGGGATTTTCGGCGCGGGTGGACCCGGCGGCCCTCGGCTGGACGACCGAGGCCTACGTGGAGCTATTCTGCCGCGCGCTCACCTCCCCAGCCGATATCAGGGCCGCGGTGCGCCGCTATCCCGAGGTCGTGGGGGCGTGCACGGTCACCGGCGAAGCGGACGCCCTGCTGCATATCCAGGCCGCCGACGTGGGTCACTTCGAGCAGGTCGTCGAGCGGATCAGGGCCGAGCCGTTCACCACGCGCACCAGAAGCGTGATCGTCATGTCCCGGCTGGTCGACCGGACCGGCGGTCCCGTGCCATCCGCCGCCGAGGGCGAGGTCGCCCGCTTACCAGCCCGGCCCGCAGCCAAAATCCGTACGCTTCGGCGCATACGCCATAAGCATGCCATACGCCATAATCATGCTCAGTCCAGTGACGTCCCGCCTGTCCGCCGATCGCCGCCTGGCGTTCTGCCCGGGACGTGATTGCGAAAGTTGCCGTGAATTGACGTCTTCCGCGCCTGCGGTAGGTCCCTGAGCAGCTAGAGTGACGCGCATGCCGGAGACAGACAATGACCCGAGCGGGAGCACGGCCAGTTTTCGGGCTTTCGTGCAGCGCTCCGACGATGATGTAGCGAGGCATCGGCGCGCGTCGTCCAACCGGACAATTATCATGGTGGCCGCCGTCGTATGCGCGCTGATCGTGATCGGCGTCCTGGTCGCGGCGCTCTAACTCGGTCCGGGGATCTCGCCTGCCCCGTCCGGGCTTGCGCCTTCAGTCCGGGGGGATCTCGCCCGAACCGCGCACGATCAGCTGCGTCCCGAGCTCGACGTACTGAGTGGGCCCGCGCGTGCCCGCCAGCCGCCCGAAGAGCAGCTCCGCGGCCCGGCGGCCCATCTCGGCCAGGTTCTGGGCCACGACCGTCACAGCGGGATTCACCAGGTCCGCGAGCTCGAAATCGTCGAATCCCACGAGCGCGATCCGCCGGCCCGAGGCGGCGATCTCCCGCAGCGCCAGGACGGTGATCCGGTTGTTTCCGCAGAAGAGCGCCGTGATCGCCGACGGGCCCGCCAGCATCCGGCTTAGCGCTTCCCTGATCCCGTCCGGCGCGGGCTTGGCCATGGATACCCAGGAGGGATCCGTCTCCAGGTCGGCTCCGGCCATCGCTTCCTGATAGCCCTGGTGGCGCTGCGAAGCCGTGTAGATGCGGGGGTCGTCCCCGATGAACCCGATCCTGCGGTGCCCCTGCCGGATGAGGTGGGTGACGCCGCTGCGTGCCCCGCCGGCGTTGTCCGCGAGAACCGCGTCGGCGTCGATCATCCCGGCCGGGCGGTCCACGAATACCGACGCGACCCCCGCGGCGATTTCCGGCAGCAGATACCGGTGATCACCGGAGGCGGGAATGATGATCAGACCGTCGACGCGCCGCGCGCAGAGGGCGAGGACCAGTTCCTGCTCGCGGTGCGGATCCTCATCACTCGATCCGGTGAAAAGCAGTGAGCCGTTCCAGTGCGCCACATCTTCCACGGCGCGCGAGAGCGCGGAATAGAACGGGTCGCCAATGTCCTCCAGGATGAGCCCGATGGAGGCGGTCTGCCCTTTCCGCAGCAGCCGGGCGCTGTCGTTGCGCCGGAAGCCGAGCTCGTTGATGGCGGTGCGAACCCGCCTGGCCGTCTCCGGTGTCACCCCCGGTTCGTCGTTGACCACCCGCGACACGGTCTTGAGCGCCACCCCGGCGCGGGTCGCCACGTCTTTCATCGTGGGCCGGCCGCGGCCGTTCCGCACGACGAACTCCCCGCCCATGGCCGCTCGGCTGACCCGGGCCGCTCCGCCGAACCCGGACACCCCGCAGGCTCCGGCCGTCCCAGCGAGGGCGCCAGTGGCGCCGTGGGCGCCGGGACCACCGAGTCCGGCAGGCTCGCCCGGCTGAGCCGGTATGCCAGGCGCGCGGTCGCGGGGACGGCTGTCAAGATCGCTGACCATGGCTGCTTCCCATGTTCCTCTCGTCGCAATGTGGGAACGTTGGGCTGGCCGCCTGCCTGCTCCGGCGTCATGCACTCTGCCTGCCGCGCGATTCGCGCCGCCGGCTGCGGCCATCTCCGCGCGGCCGGGCGTTCGTTGTACGCCCTTTGGCGGGCATGCCCGGGGCCGCGGCTCCCCCCACCGCCAAGTGTGCTACAAAAGGCGCTTCACCGCTAATACGACATTGTCTTTTTAACCGGAATATGGTCTTCTGCCGCGTTGGCCGCAGTTGTGCGTGCCGTGTTTCGGGAAAAATCCCCCTTTGTGCGGTAAGAGGCATTGCGCGCTGTTTTCCGCATGCTGACGGTCATGATTCGTCCCGAACGGGCCCACCCGGGAGCCCCCCGAACGCAGGAGCCCGCCGCCCCGGGCCCAGGGGTCCGCCGCCCAGGGCGCAGGGGTCCGCCGCCCCGGGCGCAGGGGTCCGTCGGCCCGGACGCAGGTGGGCCGGGGACACGTGCTTGGATATGCGGTGATGACGAGCAAGGCGACGGCGGCTCGCCCCGCCCCCGGCGATGACGATGAGCGGCACCGGCTGACCGCCCTGGAGGGGCTCGCGGCGCTGTCGCTGGACGCGCTGTCGTCGGTGGCCTACGGGCCCGAGGCCATCCTTATCGTCCTGGTCACGGCGGGTGCGGCCGCGCTGAGGTTGGCGCTGCCCATCACGATCGCGATCGTCGTCCTGCTCGCCGTGCTGGTGATCTCGTACCGCCAGGTCATCGAGGCCTTCCCCAACGGCGGCGGCGCCTACGCCGTCTCGAAGCGGCACCTGGGCACCCGGTGGAGCCTGCTCGCCGCCGCGTCCCTGATCGTCGACTACCTTCTCAACGCGGCGGTCGGTATCTCGGCCGGCATCGAGGCCCTCACGTCGGCCTTCCCCGGCCTGTACGCGGCCCGCGTCTGGCTGTGCCTGGCGGCCCTCGCCTTCATCACCGGCGCGAACCTCTGGGGCGTCGCCGACTCCGCGCGGCTGTTCATCGCGCCGACCGTCGCTTTCATCGTGGCCATCGCCGCCGTCATCGTCGTGGGCCTGATCCGTTCCCATCCGGTCGTCCCGCCCGTCCACAGCGTCGCGGCCGCGACCCAGACGGTGGGCGTGCTGCTGATCCTGAAGGCGTTCGCGTCCGGCTGCTCGGCGCTCACCGGCGTGGAGGCGATCGCCAATTCGGTGCCCAACTTCCGCACGCCGCGGGTGCGGCGGGCCCAGCACACCGAGATGTGGCTCGGCATCATCCTGGGCGGGATGCTGCTGGGCCTGGCGGCCCTGATCCGCAAGTTCGACGTCGCCCCGAGCAGCCAGATCACTGTGCTGGCCGAGATCACCCGCGCGAGCTTCGGCCAGGGCATGGTGTTCTATGCCATCCAGATAATCACCCTGGTCCTGCTGGTGCTCGCGGCCAACACGTCGTTCGGCGGCCTGCCGGTCCTCGCCAGCCTGCTCGCCGAGGACAACTTCCTGCCGCACGTCTTCCACCTGAAGGGCGAGCGCCAGGTGTACCGGTACGGCGTGGTGGTCCTCGCCCTCGCGGCGGCGGCGCTGCTGATCGTGTCCCGGGGCAACACGCAGGCGCTGGTGCCCCTGTTCGCCATTGGGGTGTTCATCGGGTTCACGCTGTCCCAGACCGGGATGGTCCGGCACTGGCACGAGCGGCATCAGCCCGGCTGGGCCCGGCGCGCCATGATCAACGGGCTCGGCGCGGTGCTGACCTTCCTGGCCATCATCATCGAGCTGGTCAGCAAGTTCACCGAGGGCGCGTGGATTGTCGTCCTGGTCATCCCGCTCCTGATGGTGATGTTCCTGGGGGTCAACCGCGCGTACAACCGGATCGGCGTGCTGCTGGAACTCGGCCAGATGCCGCCGCCGCCGCACCGCGAGAAGTCGCTCATCGTGGTGCCCGTCGCCGGGCTGTCCCGGCTGACGGAGGAGGCGATCTCCGCCGCGCTGTCCCTCGGCGACGAGGTCGCGGCCGTCTACATCTGCTACGACAGTCCCGAAGACCACGAAACGGAGGCCCGTTTCAAGCAGACCTGGTCGCAGTGGGACCCTCAGGTACCGCTGGTCACGCTGCACTCGCGGCGCCGGGCGCTGGGGCCGCCCATCGTCGAGTACCTGCGCAAGCTGGAAGGCGAGGATCGCGACCGGAGGGTGGTCGTGCTCATCGCGGAATTGGAGCCGATGCGGCCGTGGCAATGGATCCTGCACAATCAGCGGGGCGTCGTCCTCGACCGGGCCATCCGGCACGGTACGGCAAACGTGGTGATCTGCCGCATCCGCTTCCGGCCCACCACCTGGACCGTCGTATCCGGGTCCTGAGGCAGTGCTGTGCTATTCGCCGGCGCTCCGGTCGTCGTCGAGATCCGGCTGGTAGCGGTACCCCATGCCCGGCTCGGTGATCAGCCAGTGCGGGCGGGCCGGATCGGGTTCCAGCTTGCGGCGCAGCTGGGCCATGTACAGGCGGAGGTTCCCGGTGGCGCCGGCGTACCCGGGTCCCCAGACCTCGGTGAGCAGTTGCTGCTGGCTCAGCAGCTTGCCGGGGTGCCGGAGCAGAACTTCCAGCAGGTGCCACTCGGTCGGCGTGAGCCGGATGTCCCCGTCAGACTCGGGCGCGCCGTCACTGGTTCTGGCATCCATGTTCGCCCGTGTGGTCACCGGTGCCGTAGTGTGTGCCCCGGCCGTTTCCTCCGCGCCCGCCCCGGCGAGGGCGGTCGCCGCGGGCGCCCGCGCTGCCCGCTCGACCCGCTTGGCGGCCAGGTCGACGACCACGTCACCGAGCCGGATCCTCGGCCGTTCCTCGACCGCGCCGGAGCGCCGCACGGCGGCCCGCATCCGCGCGAGCAGCTCGTCTATCGAGAACGGTTTGGTGACGTAATCGTCGGCGCCTGCGTCGAGCGCCTCGACCTTGTCGGCGCTGTCGGCCCTCCCGGACAGCACCACGATGGGCGCGGCCGTCCAGCCGCGCAGTCCCTGGATGACCTCGACGCCCTCCAGGTCCGGCAGTCCCAGGTCGAGGATGACGAGGTCCGGCGGGTGCCGCCCGGCAACCTCCAGCGCCTCCGTACCCGAGGCCGCGGTGAACACCTCGTACCGGCGGACCCGCAGGTTGATCCGCAGGGCCCGCAGGATCTGCGGCTCATCGTCGACGACGAGGACCCGCGTCATCGCGCCGCACCGTCCGGCTCGGCACCTTCTGCCTCAGCGGCGTGGGATTCCAGGTAAGCGCCCGCCCCGGCGGTCCGGCCGTTGGCGTAGCGCTCCCTGTGCCCGGGCTCATAGGTGTCCGGACTGGCTGGCTGGGCCACGGCCGGCAGTGAGACCGCCATAGTCAGACCGCCGCCGGGGGTGTCCTCCGCGGTAAGCGTCCCGCCCATCGCCTCGGTGAAGCCCCGGGAGAGCGCAAGACCGAGGCCGACCCCGGTCGTGTTGTCGGTGTCGCCCAGCCGCTGGAAGGGGACGAATATCCGGTCCTTGTCCTTTTCCGGTATCCCCGGTCCCCGGTCGACCACCCGGAGCTCGACCCGGTCCCCGAGCGCACTCGCGGTGAGCAGCGGCGGCTTGCCGGGCGAGGAGTAGCGCAGCGCGTTCTCCGTCAGGTTCACGATGACGCGTTCGAGAATGGCGGGATCGACGCGCGCCTCCGGCAGCGACTCCGGTATGTCCACTACAACGGCCTCACTGCGCGGCCCGAGGTCGTCGAGGGACCGCGCCACGATTTCGTCCACGCCGACCGGGCGCGGGAACAGCGACAGCGCACCCGCCTGGAGCCTGCTCATATCGAGCAGGTTGTCGACGAGGCGCGCCAGCCGGTCCAGTGATTCATCGGCCGTGGCGAGCAGTTCGTCGCGGTCAGCGGCGTCCCAGTGGACCTCCGGTGAGCGCAGGCTCGTGACGGCCGCCTTCGCCGAGGCCAGCGGGGTGCGCAGGTCGTGGCTGACGGCCGCGAGCAGCGCGGTGCGCATGCGGTCGGCCTCCGCGATCGGCTTGGCCGCCTCTGCCTCGGCGGCGAGCCGTTGCTGCTCAAGGGCCGCGGCCGCGTAAGCCGCGAACGCCCCGAGCAAGCGCCGGTCGTCGGCGGCCAGCGGGCGCCCGCGCAGGGCCAGCGACAACGTGTCGGTGACCGGCACCTCCGCATCCGCGTCGTCGGGCGTGGTCGCCGGTTCGCTGCCGGCTGTCGCCACAGCGTTCCATCCCTTTCCGGCGCCGCGGAGCCGGCTCGCCGCGGATGACGCGGCCCGGGTCGGCTCGCTGCCGTCGGTGCAATCACCGGTGAGGCACTCCAGCAGGCTCACCGACCGCATGCCGAACGACTCACGGATCTGTTCCAGCAGCGCCGGCAGCGCCTGCTGGCCGCTCAGCACGCTGCCCGCCGTGGTGACGAGCAGCTCGGATTCGGCGCTGGCCCGGGCCGCCTGCTTGGTCCGGCGCGCCGCGATGTCCACCACCGTGCTGACCAGGATGGCCACCACGACGAAGACGACGATGGCCCACGCGTTGTTGGCGTCGGCGATCGTGAACTGGTGGATGGGCGGTGTGAAGTAGTAGTTGAGCAGCAGCGACCCGGCCAGGGCCTCGAGCAGGGCCGGGAACAGCCCGCCCACGAGGGCGACGACGACGACGCCGACGAGGAAGGTGAGCACGTCGCTGGTGAGGTTGACATGGCCGCGCAGGTTCGTGAGCGCGACCGTGATCAGAGGCGCGAGCACGGCCGCCAGCACGTACCCGGCCACCCGGCGGCGCGGGGTGAGGCTGCCGCGGGTCCGCGGCAGGAGTCCCCGGCGCCGGCTCATCTCCTGGTGGGTGACGATGTGCACGTCGATGTCGCCCGAGCCGTGGATCGTCCGGGAGCCGATCCCCGGGCCGGTAAGCAGGGCCGACAGCCAGGACCGGCGGCTTGCGCCCAGCACGAGCTGGGTAGCGTTCTCGGCCCGGGCGAAGGTAAGCAGGGCGTCCGGGATGTTCTCGCCCACCACCTGGTGGTAGGTGCCCCCGAGCGATTCAGCCAGCCGGCGCTGCCCAGCCAGCGCGGCCGGGCTGGCGCCGGTCAGGCCATCGGACCGGGTAACGTGCACGGCAAGCAAGTCACCGCCGGTGGACCGGGCGGCGATCCGCGCGGCGCGCCGGATGAGCGTGTCCCCCTCGGGACCGCCGGTGAGCGCGACGACCACCCGCTCCCGGGCCTCCCAGGTGCCGTGGATACCGTGCGCGGCCCGGTAGGCCTGCAGGCCCTCGTCCACCTTGTCGGCGAGCCACAGCAGGGCGAGCTCGCGGAGCGTGGTCAGGTTGCCGGTGCGGAAGTAGTTGGTCAGCGCCGCGTCGATCTTCTCGGCCGGGTAGATGTTCCCGTGCGCCATCCGGCGCCGCAGCGCCTCGGGCGTCATGTCGACCAGCTCCACCTGGTCGGCGGCTCGCACTACGGCGTCCGGGACCGTCTCCCGCTGCGGTGCGCCGGTGACCTTCTCGACCACGTCGTTCAGGGACTCAAGATGCTGCACGTTGACGGTCGAGATCACGTCGATGCCGGCGTCGAGCATTTCCTCGACGTCCTGCCACCGCTTCTCGTTGCGTGACCCGGGCACGTTGGTGTGTGCCAGCTCGTCGACCAGAGCGATCTCAGGGCGGCGGGCCAGCACGGCGTCGAGGTCCATCTCCTCGAACGTCGCCCCGCGGTAGTTGATCGTCCTGCGCGGAATGATGTCCAGGCCGTCGAGCAGCGTTTCGGTGTGCAGGCGTCCGTGCGTCTCGGCGTAGCCGACCACCACGTCGGCGCCGCGTTCCGCCCGGCGATGGCCCTCGCCGAGCATGGCGAAGGTCTTGCCGACTCCCGCGGCGGCGCCGAGGTAGATCCGCAAGCGCCCCCGGCCGGGGGTGCTCGGTCGCTGGGTGGCCATATCCGGCGCGTGACCTCTCTTCCAGCGGGTGCCGTCCAGCCCCCACAGTGGGCACCGGCGTCTGCCTTTATTGAAGCGCCTCAGGCCGCCCGGTGATTCCGCACCTCGGAAAGGCTGCCGACGCCGGCGCCGCGAGTGCCATGCCGATTCTCGCCGTGGCCGGGCTGCCGAGTCCAGGACGTCGCCGGATGGGAACCTCCAGGCCGGTGAGTGCCACGATCCAAACGCCCGCCCCTGGCCATTAAACGTGCTGTGCACGGCTGGCCCGTCACGCCGGGATCACGGCTGGTACCGGTAGCCCATCCCCGGCTCGGTGAGCAGATGGCGCGGCCGCGCCGGATTATCCTCCAGCTTGCGGCGCAGCCTGGCCATGTGGAAGCGGAGGTAGTTCGCGCGATGCTCATACCCGGGTCCCCAGATCTCGGTGAGCATCTGGCGGGAGCTGACGAGCTGGCCCGGGCGGCGAACGAGGCCCTCCAGGATTTGCCATTCGGTCGGGGTGAGCCGGACCGTTTCCCCGCCCGGAGCTATGCCTTCCCCGGCCGGAGCCACGTCCACATCACTTCCGGTGCGCGCGGCCAGGGCACTTCGAGCCGGGCGCCGGGTCACGGTGTGGGCCACTAGGTCAACGGCGCAGCGGCCGATGACGGCCACCGTGGGGCCGGGCGGCTGCGCTTCGTCCCGGCGGAGTACGGCGCGGAGCCGGGCGAGCAGTTCCGCCATCGAGAACGGCTTGGTGACATAGTCGTCGGCCCCCGCGTCGAGGGCGCCGATCTTGTCGCCGGGGCTCGCCCGGCCGGAAAGCACGATGATGGGTGCCTTGGACCACCGGCGCAGTTCCGCGATGACCTCGGTGCCGTCGATATCGGGCAGGCCGAGGTCGAGAATGACCGCGTCCGGTGGCCGCCTGGCGGCCGCCGCGAGCGCCTCACGGCCAGCAGCAGCGGTGACGACCTGGTACTGTCGCGCCCGCAGGTTGATGAGCAGGGCCCGGAGCAGGCTGGGCTCATCCTCGACGAGCAATATCCGCAAACCTCCGGCGTCGGCTCTGCCCGGCTGCGCCGTGGATCGAGGGCGAGTGGCCGGCCCGGGTTCACCGGGGCGGCCACTCGCCACGGTCATCTCCGCCTCCCGTTCAGTGAGCCGACAGCTTGTCGAGCGCGACGTTGAGGTTGAGCACGTCGACCCGGGGCTCACCGAGGAATCCCAGGTTCCGGCCCTGGGTGTACTT
>Ga0181521_10004149_pt1 | contig 16705 bp, 17 predicted proteins | sample PEATcosm2014_Bin_32_FD_119764 | JGI IMG/M metagenome (GOLD analysis project Ga0181521, IMG submission 119764) | Peatland microbial communities from MTU Mesocosm Facility, Houghton, MI, USA - PEATcosm2014_Bin02_60_metaG | ecosystem: Environmental > Terrestrial > Soil > Wetlands > Peat | place... | reverse complement strand
CGGTAGGCGCGGACGGGCGAGTTTACGCCGCCGGGGATGGAGAGCTGAGCGCGTTCAAAGAGTTGTTGCGAGCGTGTGTGGTCCATTGATAGTCGGTGGGGCGGGGCTTCGGCCCTGCCGCCGGGCTTCCGCCCGGCACAAGTGTGGTGCGTACCTCACTATAATAGGGATTCATTGATGACAAATATCCGACGTTTGAGCGGTGGCCCGGCCATAGCCGCCTTGTTATCCGGCTGCCTGGCTCTCCTAGCATGCAGGGGCGCGGCGTCTCCCGACGTGGCCGCTACCGTGAACGGCCGGCCCATCTACTACGCCGACGTCGACAAAACCTACAAGACGCAATTCCCGGGGCGCGTGGAAGGCGAGAGCGAGGACCAGGTTCAGTTGCGCCGCCTCGAAGTGCTGCGGTCGCTGATCGACAACGAACTGATGCTCCAGCGGGCCGAAAAAGGCGGGCTCGTAGCGACGGATGCCGACGTCGACGCACGGCTGAACGAGCTGAAAGCTCCCTATACAAAGGAAGAATTCGACAAACAGCTCCAGGGATGGGGATTGAAACTGGACGAGTTGAAGGCGAGGATACGCAAAGACGAAAGCGTGAAGAAGCTCTTCAACAAAGACATTACGTCGAAAATCAACATCACCGATGCGGATGTGGCGAACTTCTACAACGCCAATCGCGGGAGTTTCAATCTGCCCGAGCCGCAAGTGCACATGGCGCAGATTCTGGTCACCACGCAGCCCGATCCCAACGTCCATAACCTGAAGAACGACAAGGCTAAGAATGACGAAGAGGCCAAGCGCAAGATCGAGGCTCTGGAATCCCGCCTGAAGCAGGGTGAAGACTTCGCCATGATCGCTCAGAACTACTCCGAAGATCCGGCGACGACACCGAACGGCGGGGACGTGGGATTTCTCGGGGAATCGTCGCTGGACAAGGCGGGTCCCGAGCTGCGGAAACTGGTGCTGTCGCTACAGCCCGGCCAATTGTCTCCGGTGATCCGCATGGCGGAAGGATACCGAATCCTGAAAATGATTTCGAAGGAGCCCGCGGGCCAGAGGGACTTGAGCGATCCGCGAGTGCAGCAGTCGATTCGGGAGACGCTTCTCGGACGCAAGGACCAGTTGCTCAAGACAGCCTATTACGAGACGGCGCGCAACGAAGCTAAGGTCGTCAACAACATGTCAAAGACGATTTTTACCGACGCCTCGAAGAACGAGAAGTAGCTCTCAAAATGCCGCTCCCGCAAGCTTTGCTGCAGGGCCAATGGAGCGGGATCCCCGGCTCGCATGCAACCTGTTTCGACGGTTTCTCCACCAAGCGTTTGACGCGCAGAGCCCGTTGTATGAGTATGGCTTCTCGACATATCTGTCATTTCGATGACGGCAGTGAGGTATTCTCATCGCGCACTGCTGGTCTTACCGGCTTGTGGGGCTTACGTCCGGAAAAGGTAAGGTCTCTATAGAGTGTTGCTTGCATATCGCACATTTGTAGTTCAGTAACTGCCGTGCTGTTGTGCGGGCAGTTCGCCTTCCCGCGTGCGCTCTACAGCTGGCTAAGACTGTGCCGTCCGAGTTCTCTTGCCGCCACGCTCCAGTTTGCGCCAGTCGGTTTCCTCCACCTCGACACCGAACTTCCTCGCAGCGCTGCGGATCCGTTTCCAGGCTGCATCGCGCTCCGCGTCGGTAACCCCCTCCACTTGATTGAAGCGGGCGATTGCGTTGCGAACATGAGCGGCGTCGTTCAACGGCTCTTTTTCTTCCTTCGGGAATGCAAACTTGTCGTCGGGGATATTGTCTCGCTTTTGTTGGTTGAGTTTTGCCATATACAGGTCCGAGCAAGTAAAATGCCGACGGTTGGATTTCACCAATTTTTCCAGGCATCCTTGCATTTGGCGTTTGACAGGAGTAGAGTTGCGAACGTAAAGAAACGTAAAGGCCGTTTCTTTGGGGGGATCGATGAAAATCGTCGGCGCTCTTTTATTGCTGGGGATTTCAACATTCGCGGCCGCAGACACGGCTGCGGGATTAGCGGCACTGCGGAATCACGATTACGCGACCGCCGTCCGCGAATTCAAAACCGGCGTTGACCGGGGCGAGGCTGAGGCGCAAGTCAATCTCGGGATCATGTATGCCCGAGGACTCGGAGTCGAGAAGGATATTTCGGAGGCGTGGCGGCTTTTCCAACTTGCGGCGGCACAGGGAAACGCCCAGGCGCAGTTCCGGCTCGGATTGAGATCGGCGCAGGGCTGGGGCGTGCAGCAGAACTTCGTGGAGGCGTCGGAATGGTATCAGCGCGCGGCCGATCAGGGCGACACGCTGGCGGAGTCCGGCATCGCGGCCTTGTATGAGGACGGCTTCGGCGTCCAACAGGATTACAAGATGGCCGTCCGCTATTACCGCCTCGCAGCCGCTAATGGTTATGCTCAGGCGCAGTACAATCTCGCGCAATTGATCGAGAAGGGCAAGGGCACCAGGCGCGATGACGCCGAGGCATTCGTGTGGTATCGGAAGGCCGCGGATAAAGGGCTTGCTTCCGCGCAGGAGAGAGTCAGCGAGATGTATGCCAGAGGCCAGGGAGTGGTTGCGGACCCCGAGCAGGCGTATTTCTGGTCGACGCTGGCCGCGAAACAGAATGAAAAGAATGCCGAGCGAAGGCGCGCCGCCCTTGCGGCTAAGCTGAGCGCCGACGCTGTGGCGCGCGCCCAGAGGTCAGCCGGCGAATGGAAGCCCGTGCTGGCCACCACCCGATAGGGTCTTGCGGGCGCCGATTCAGTCAGAGTGAAACCACTCGATGTTCCACAAGATCTGGGGGGCGCGCCCGGAATAATGCGCGCTCGATTCTTCCCGTTCATTGGCAGACCTCCGCAGCCGTACGTTCCAGGGCGCTTGTCAGCGTTGAGCCGACGGAAGTGAGCGCGGCCAGGTCCCCGGTTGTGAATGCATCGTGAGCCATAAGGTAAAGCGACAGCACGCCGATTATCCCGTTGGCGGAGATGAGCGGAACGGCAAGCGCCGATCGCAGCGCGCTGAATTTGGAAGGATCGTTCAGGTATCCGGGCTCGACGGAGGGATTGCCGTTCACAATCGCTTTTCCGTTCTCCGCCACCCAGCCGGACAGGCCTTCGCCTACCGGAATTTCAAGCGAAGCGAACAGCCGGAAATCGTTTCCGTCGATCCAATCCGGCGTCAGGAACTCTCCGCGCCGCCGATAGACCACCACGGCGTCGTAGGTGACGACGCCGCGGAGCGCGGATTGCAAAGCCGCAAATATTGCATCGCGCTCGCCGCACAGGGCGATGGTACGCATGAGTTGAGTCAGCGTTGCCGAACGCCTTCCCACTTCCGCAATCGAGTCGTGCAGGTTCAGCAGGTCCCGATTGGCCTGCTCACCCCCTGAATGCGCCGGCCCGGCCTTCTCGAAACCGGCAGCCGGAGCATCGCCGCGTTCGACCTTGATATTGGTTCCCAGGTGGGCGATGCGCTGTCCCTTGCTGACGATTCCCTCGAGTTCCACGCAGCGGCGCGCCAGGATCTCAACCACGCGCGCATCGAAACTCTTTCCTGCCTCGGACTCCACAACCTTGATCGCTTCGCTCATAGGCAAGGCCCGGCGGTACTGCCTGTCCGATGCCAACGCGTCCAGGCAATCGACCGCGGCGAGAATCCGCGCGCCTATTGGAATTTGTTCGCCCGCAAGGCCGTCCGGATAGCCTGTTCCGTTCCATCTCTCGTGGTGTCCGCGCACCATGGGAGCGACCGGATAGGGAAAGCGGATTCGCTCCACAATCTCGGCGCCCACTATGGTGTGGGTTTTCATCTTTTCGAACTCTTCCGGAGTCAGCTTGCCGGGCTTGGAAATGATGTATTCCGGCACCGCCAGCTTGCCGATATCGTGCAACAGGGCGGCGGCCCGCAGCGCCTCCAGTTCGGTCTCGCTCAGTCCCAGTTCTTTGCCCACTTCCAGCGCGTACGTCTCCACACGCTGGAGATGGTCATGAGTGGTTTGGTCCTTGGCCTCGATCGCGAGCGCGAGCGTCTCGATGGTGCGCCGATGTAGGGCGGCGAACTCTTCGGCATGGGCTTTCTGCTGCTCGGCCCGTGTTCTGGCTTCTTCAAGGCGGCCGACATACATGCGGTGTGAGCGATAGACTACATAGAGGATCGGCATTACGAGCAAAGTCGGCTGCCATCCGATCAGGTGGCCGGACACGCCGACGACCCACGCCGCGGCTGCGCCCACGAGGTAGTTCGGAAACGACCAGAAGCAGTCGCGCCACACGGTCCACAGGCCCTTTCGGTCCGTCAGGGCGATCACGGCCGCAACAAACAGCGTGTTCGTCAGAAAGAGAGTTGCCGCGGTGAGCAGCCCGCTTTGGAGGTGCGGCAGATGATGAACGGTGTAGGCCGCCTGAATGGAGCAAGCCATTTCGGCGAAGCTGAATGCCACCTGCACCGCCTTAGGGCGAACCTTCGCGTAAAACAGGGATTGAACCAGAGTGCCGAGACACCCCATGAGCAGTGTCTCTCCCAAACTGAATTCGGAGATGCCGACCAACGTGAACACAAAGCCCATCGATATCGTAGTCGCAGATGACGGCAGGCCGACCTTCGTCCCCGATGCAACCAGGGCGATGATGCAGTAGGAGAGATACCTGGCTGGATCCGCACTGCTCCAGGTCCACAAACCGTGTCCGAAGGTGAGGGCGCCCGCGGCGATTACGAGCGCAATGTAGAGGCTGGCGCCGCGAGAATTCATACTGGATAAGCTTGCTCAAGTTCAGATCGGCTGGTTCGCGGCGAAAGATTACGCCCTGGGGCAAAATTACCTGTGACAGCGTTACCGCTCAGCGGCTTCCGGCTTGCCGGCCTTTGTGAGCGCCTCGGCACGGTACTTGCGTGCCCATTCATCTGACGGTCGCTGCTTAAGCGCGGTCAGGAAGGCGACCGCTGAATCGTCGAATTTACCGGCGCGGAAAAGTGCCATTCCATCCAACATCGCCAGAGGATAGATCTCGGACGGCACGCGCGTGAGTTGCCGCTGCCGTTGTCTCACGGCCACGGCAAGCGACTCCGCGGCGTCGGCCGGCTTGCCCGCATGAAGCAATCCAATACCCTTTTCGAACGGGTCCGCGGAGGTTGTCAAATCCGCGAAAGCTGTGACCAGCGCCTCCGGAGCGAAGCCGGTTTTGCGGCTCTCTTCGTCAACGCTCGCGACCCCGAGAGCGACCGGTGTCGCGATCGCCGCCACAACTCGCTTGTTCTCAAGCGCCTTTTCATCCCCGCGCCGAATAACGATTGCGGGAATCGGTTCCGGGCCATCCGGCATCTTTGCCGAATTATCGAACGGCCACACCAGTACCGGCTCGCCCTTTGCCTTTCCCACTTTGAGTGAGCGCCAGCCGTCCTCATCCGGCGCGCCCGCTTCAATGGTGACGGCCGACGTTTCCCTGCCGCGTCCGTCGGTGATCGCGAACTGTAGAACCGGCGAGGCAAAAAGCAAAAACAAACCCACCGCCTTCATTCGTCCCTCAAAATCTCCAGCGGTTTCTGACCCAGGGTCCGGAAACTCGCGAGCCATCCGGTAGCGATTGCGAGCATGGCCGTTCCCGCAATCGAGACCAGCATCGGCAGCGAGTCGGGCGCAGTATCCGCACGGAGCAGACGGTTGAGAACCACCCACGCGAACCCACCCGCAAGCAAACCGCCCATCAACCCCGCAACCGTTCCGATAACGAAAAACTCAATGGAGAAAATCTGCGCGATGCGCCGCCGGGTTGCCCCCAGCGTCTTCAGGATCACCACTTCGCGGATACGCCGGAAGCGCGTTCCCGCGACGCTCGAGGCCAGAATGATCGCGCCGGCCAGAATGGAGAATGCCGAGATGAAGCGCACGATAAGCGAGATTTGATCGACCACCGACTGGATCGTATCGAGCACGTCCGCCATATTGACGACCGTAATGGTGGGGAACCGGTCGTAGACTGCTTTCTGAATCGCCGGTACGGACCTGGCCGACGCGCGGATGCCCCCGTAGTAAATAGCCGGGAGGCCCGCCAGCACTTCCGGAGTCAGGAAGAATTCGATGCGCGCCGTGAGCCGTTCCGCTTCGCTCTTGTGAATTGCGGCTACTTTCGACGAGAACGTCTTTTGCGGAGTGGTCCAGACCACAGTCGAGCCCACATGCAGGTTCAGAAGCTTCGCCGCGGATTCCGCCACGGACAGTTGAGGGGAGCTGCTGTGCTCGGAAGAAGCCCGATCTCCGGCACTCCACCATTGGCCCGCGACGATAGTGGTGAAGGCTGGCTTGACTGCCGCCGGAGAAACTGTCACCGTGCGGGCGTAGCGGCGTCCGATTCCACGCTGATTCTCGCGTTCGAACGGGACGCCGTCGATGGATTGAATCGTGGCTGCTACGGCCCCGATCATCTCCGGCGTTCCTTCGACGCCGGGCTGTTCGGATATCAGCTTATACACGGCGTCGCGCGTAGCGGCCGTCACGTCGAGCAGATAGACATTGGGCATCCCGGGCGGAGCCGTGCGCACGATGTCCTTGAGGAGACCGCGCTGCACGATCCAAACGGTCACCGTAAACATGACGCCGACGCCGAGCGCCATCACTGCCGCGCCTGCATGATTTCCGGGCCGGTAAAGATTGGCAATGCCCTGGCGCACGACGGGGCCGGCGCGCCGCGGAAGGTGACGGCTAAGCCATCGGAGTCCGCGCAGAAGCACCCAGGCGACGAATGCCAGCGAGGCCAGTCCGGCCGCCATGGCGATCGCAAAGTAAAGTCCGGTTCGCCTGTTCTCGCTGAGCCACGCGGCAATCAGGCCGACGAACGCGAGGATTACGGCCGCCGAGATAACGGAAGTCGCCGCGCGCCTCCACCAAACCCTGAGCCCGGCGGGCGGCGCCGCCATTTCGCGCCGGAAGATCAGGGCGGGGCGAATATCCCGTATGCCGAGAAGAGGCGGAACCGTAAACAGCAGGACAGTCAGTAATCCCACCGCGAGTCCCTGCAGGGCCGAGACGACGTCAAAGCGCGGGGTCATCGAGATCTGGAAATAGCGTGTTAGAAAAAGCGGGAACGCCATCTCCACCAGGCTGCCCAGCGCGATGCCGGCAAGGCTGCCCGCGAGGCCCAGTCCCGCGGTTTGCAGGACGTAAATGCGCAGCACCTGAGACGATCTGGCTCCCAGGCATTTCATGATCGCGATCGAATCCATCTTCTGCTGCAGGTGCGCCTGAATAGCCGTGGCAACGCCTAATGCGCCGATCACCAGCGCGATCAGGCTGACCAGCGACAGGAATGTGGTCGATTGCCGCAAGCCCTGTTCGATCAGGGGATGCGCTTCGGAGTAATCGGCGATGAGTCCTTCGCGGAAGACGTTGCGAAGGTCGTCCCGAACTTTCCCGATCGGGTTGGCGGGCGGAACTTTGAAAAGGAACCGTTCGGCCGCGCGGCTGCCGGCGATCAGGAGACCTGTGCGCTCCAGTCCGGCCCGGGAGATCATGACCCGGGGGCCGACGTTGAGACTGCCAGTCATGCGATCGGGTTCGTTTGTAACCTCGGCGCTGATCCGGAAAGGCTGGCCGCCGATGCGGATCGTATCGCCGACATGGGCACTCATACGCAGCAGGACACCGTCGGAAACCGCGACGGAATCGGGTTGAAGGGCGGTGCGAACATCCATGGGCGGATTGAATTTCACGGTGCCGTAGAACGGGTAAACCGCCGGGTCGACTGCCTTGACGGAAATCAGCAGCGGCGCGGCGCTGTTGGCTGGCGAGGCCATGGTCAGGGTCTCGGTAACCTGCGTGCGTTCGATGCCGCGCCTGGCAAGCGCGTTCATTTCGTCCGTCTGCGGACGGGTCGGCAGCTGGAAAGTGCGCACGGTCAAGTCGGCGGCCATGAAGGTGCGGGCGTCCCTTTGCAGCATGGTGTGGAAGGCGCGCGAAAATCCGCGCACGCCGGTGAGCGATCCGACGCCCGCCGCAACCGCCAGAATCACGAAAATGAATCGGCCCGACGAAGCGCGCGTTTCGCGCCACGCGATTTTTGCCGCCGTTCGGTAGGGATTCGGCTTCGCCATTCCTCTACCGCGCGGCCGATTCCACCGAAACAGCCTGATCGCTGACCACCAGGCCGTCCCGCAGCGTGATCACCCGATCCGCATGGGCCGCCAGCGCCGCGTCGTGCGTCACCATCACCAGCGTCGCGCCTTCGCGCCGGTTCAGTTCCAGCAGCAGTTCGAGCACCTGCTCGCCCGTCTTGCCGTCCAAATTGCCGGTGGGCTCGTCGGCCAGCAGAATCGGCGGGCGCGTGATAAACGCGCGGGCCAGTGCGACGCGCTGTTGCTCGCCCCCGGAGAGCTGGACGGGGTAATGGTCCAGACGGTCGGCCAGGCCCACTCGCGTGAGAAGCTCCCGGGCGCGCGATGTCACCTCGACGCCTGCGCCCGCCAGTTCAGCCGGCAGCAGGACGTTCTCTTCAGCCGTCAGCGTCGGGATCAGCTGGAAGGATTGAAAAACGAAGCCAATCTTGCGGCCCCGTACCTCCGCCATGCGGTCCTCGGAAAGGCCGGTAATGTCTTCGCCATCCAGCAGGATCTTGCCGCCGGTTGCGTTGTCGAGGCCGGCGAGAAGACCGAGCAGGGTACTCTTTCCGCTGCCCGAGGGCCCCATGATGGCGACGAATTGCCCGCGCGGTATGGCAAGATCGATTCCGCGCAGGATTTCGACCCTGTGGGTGGGCGTCTGAATAGCCCGCGTCAACCGGATGACCTCGATAATCGAAGGAGAAATGCGGAACTCCTCTGGCACGTCTGTCATGATTATGGCAGTGTCACTCAGATCGATGCTTCTCATGGTCGTTGCGGTTGGATTGGCAGCCTGCGGAAGCCGGGAGAAGCAGGAGCAAGCCACCGATCCAGCCCCGCCGCCACAACCGGCTCAACAACTACCTGCCCAAAACCAAGATACGCGTCCCGTGATCGCGGCGTTCGGCGACAGTCTTTCCGCCGGGTTCGGCGTGGAGCCGGGGAAGAGCTATCCGGACGATCTTCAACGCTTGCTGGATGCCGCCGGATACCGGTACCGGGTTGCGAATCTCGGGGTCAGCGGCGATACGACGACGGATGGCGTGGAGCGCCTGTCTACCGTTCTCGCGATTCATCCCGCCATCGTGATTCTCGAGTTTGGAGGGAATGACGGCTTGCGGGGATTGCCCGTGGCGTCCGCCCAAAAAAACCTCGCCGCGATAGTGGAATCGCTGCAAAAATCGCGTGTGCGGATCCTGCTGGCCGGGATGACGCTGCCGCGAAATTACGGGCCCGAATATATCCAGTCCTTCGACCGGATATATGTAGACTTGGCGCGGAAATACAGATTGGCGCGCATTCCGTTTCTTCTCGAAGGTGTAGGCGGACATCCCGATTTGATACAGCCCGATGGAATCCATCCGACTGCGGAAGGCGCCAGAATTGTTGCGGACAACGTAATGAAGTACTTGCAACCCCTGTTGGCCGACGGCTCAGGAAAAAGTAAAATCCAGGCCCTCTCAGTACTCTAAGTACTATAGAGTGCAATAAATTAATGCATTTTGAATTCAAAGCCTTTTACTTTACATTAGAAATCAGGAATGCGTTCCCTTGTTGCGACCGCACTGGCGGAAAATCCGGCGCTCAAAATTCGCCGAAAGAGAGTAGCCCGCGTGTTGCTTGCGGATACGGCGCTGGCGTCGAGGTTGGCGATTAAGACGATTTTGTCGGCTGCCGGATATGCCGTGAGCGGCGCCGCCACGGCCGCCGAAGCCATCGGAAAACTGGATGAACGGGAGTACCAGCTCGTGCTTGCCGATTTGAGGGCTGAGTCCGAAGAGGCGGGTCCCCGTTTATTGGCTTATGCGAGGCAGAAGGAGTTTCGTCCCGCTACGGCGCTGATCGCTTCGGATATAAGTGAGACCGGAAGGGCGGCGCGGGAGGGCGAGTCGCATAACTCGGCGGTCCACATCAGTAACGAGAACGTTTACCACTTGTTGGACCGCGTGGCCGAGCTGATCAGCCGGCGCGCCGATCGCCGAATCAATCGAGCCATCCTGAAGCCGAGCTGAGCAACGACTTAATCGAAACCAGTCACGGGCGCGCTATTGGTTTATGTCCCGCCCCGCTTCGAGTTGTTTCGCCAGACCGTCAAGAAAGGCTCTTTCGTCGTCCGGACCGCCGGCAAGCGCAAGTTTCATTTCGTTCGCGGCATAGTCGAACCTGCCTTGTGACGAATAGATGCGAGCCAGACCCGCATGCACGAACCACTGGTCGGGGTGTTTTTTCGCGTTCTCGCGGAAGATTGCGAATGCCTCCGCGCTTCGCTTTTCGGCAAGCAACTGGAGGGCGAATGAATGGATCTGCAGCGGAGTTGCCAGATCGAGCGCCTTTTGCCGCACGGCTGCGGCCTCGTCCCTTCGATCGAGCGCGCCGAGAACCATCGACTTCGTCAACTCATTGTCGTAGCGATCTTCATTCTCGATGGATTTGTTTGCATTCGTCAGAGCATCGGCCAACGCAGTTTTTTCCGCCAACAGATAATTCGCAGCGTCGTTCCAGCTCGTCCATGTGTATTGTGAAATACCACGAAGCTGCTTCTTCAGGCTGGCTTGGACAATACTGTGTACGTCCACGGACACTTGGAACGGGACGGCAATCCTCTCCCACTTCATTTCAATCACAGCTGAATCCGGCCGTAATTGTTCGAATTCCCAGCTGAGGGCGTCGTGGAGATCGGCAACCCTGGGCTTGACGGTCACGCGGAGCGCATCCTCCGCCGGCTCATACGTGTAAGATCCCCAGGACGTCGCGTTACTGGAAAAAATAATTGTCCATTGGTCGGTGTTCGGGATCATGTGCAGCCCGTACGACCCCTTATCGAGCGGCTTGCCTTCGATCAGGACCGGATCGCCGAACGTGATCGTAGTATTTTCATTCGCTCCCGCGCGCCAGACCGCGCCGTACGGCACCACGCCGCCCCAGATCTTGCGGGCATTCACCAGCGGCCGATGATAACTGATCGTGATGTCGGTGATCCCGAGCCTCTGCGTGATCGCCGCCCGCTGGCTCGGCCGGGGAAGGTCGAGTCCGGAAAGGTTCTGTGCCGACAGGCTGCCCGCCAACATTGCCGCGAGCGTGCCGATCCGCGGTGTTTTGTCTCTCACAGGCGATCTCTTTCGCGATTCTGGTGCGATCACTGCGCCAGCATCTCTTCCAGATAGCTGCGTAACAAATTGAACGACGGCGGCGCGGCAACTTTCCGCCGGATTCCCTTATAGACGAACACGATTGTCGGTGTCTGGTCGATCCGATCCGATGCAGCCATCGCCAGGTCGGCCGAGACCGTCGCATCCAGCCTCGGATCGCTCTCCACCAGAGCCCTTACTTTCCGAATCGTCTCCGCCGGCAGCACGCGCGCCACCGCCGCATCGACATTCCCACTCGACGCCCATTCGGGCTGGTTTACAAACAGCTGCTTCACAACCTCGTCGTAAAGGCCCACCTCACCGGCGGCATTCGCGTATCGGGCCGCCAGTTTCGCAAACGGATGCTGCGGCAGTGGAAAATCGCGATGCACCAACCGGACCTTGCCCGTTTTCACATACTCGGCCACAAACTGCGGGAAAACCATGGTATAGAAACCGGCACACCATGGGCATTCGTAGTCCGAATAGATCTCGCAGACCACAGGCGCGGTGGGCGATCCGGACTCCTTGTAATTCGCCGTCAATTCCGGCGCGGGAGGTTTGGCCGCCGCAATCGGCTTGGGGGGCGCCGGCTTCGCCGCAGCCGCCAGCGCCTGCAAAACCGGCATTGCCGGAGAGCGCGGACAACCTACGCCCACCAGCGCGCACTTTGCCGGGGCGGGCAACGCAATCATGACAACCGCGCCCACCGATGCCATCGCCGTCGACCAGATCCATCCACGCTGCCAACTTCGCCGCCGCCGGTCCCTGCGCTGCAGCCCCGCCAATGCCGCGCCGGCATTCGGATGCCAATCGTTCCCCGGATCGAGCGCCCGCAGGCGCTCATCCACCCACCGTTCATCGTTCATAAGCCGGTTCTCCATATTGCTTGACATACTCCTTTCGAAACGCCTGCTGGGCACGGCTGATAAGGGTTCCAATGGAAGAGGGATTCAGATCCAGCGACGCCGCCACCTCTGCGTAGCTCAGATCGTTGCTTCTCAGCAGCAGCAACTCGGCCTGTCTCGCGTCGAGCGAAGCGAGGACCACCCTGACCCGGTCCCGTTCCTCCGTCGCCGCGTGCGCTTCTTCCGGCGTCCGAGCTGCTGGCGGGTTCGCCTGCCGGCTCTCATGGCGAATTCTGCGAGCTTCCTTTCGAAGTTCGTCCAGCGCCATCCGAACAGCAGTCCGATAGAGCCACCCGCCGGCCTGGCCGCCCTGCGCGGCGCGCGGATTCCGGCAGAATTTCCAGAATGCCTCGACGGCGATCTCCTCCGCGCGTGCCGGGTCGCGAACCACGCGGACAATCGCGCGGGCAATGCGTTCGTAATGAACGTGAAAGAAGGTTTCGAAGTCGAAAGGCTCTTCGAGGACGGCAGCCTGAATCGCCTTGCCTGGCGCGCTCACGTAATATAAACGACGCTCGCAATTCCTTTGTGACAGCAATCGAGGAAACTTTTGGCCGGCCAAACGCGGACGTAGACCGGAAATCGCCGAGCTGAACCCGGGCCGCCTCACTCCGCGCGCACGACAGTTGCCGGGTCCACGTGTGCCGCCCGCCGGGAGGGTCGCTCCAGCCAGCACGGCAGGATCGGTTGCCGTCGCATCCCACAGCTGGGAGGCGAGCAACCGCGTCGTCGCGAACGCTCCCGCAAGACCGGCGGTAACGCCCAGCGTCGCCGGCAGAAGCCCCCAGCGGCCCAACGGAGTCCGCGCCATCGGCGTCTCCGCGCACGCCCACTACCTGGGCAGGGAATTCAACGCCAACTGCCACGCAGCAGCCGTTGACGACGAGCCAGCGCTGAATTTCATATCGAAACCCTTGCGAGCCTGTGGGAATCCATACAAGGGGAGGCGAAAACTCGATGGCACTCTCGATGCGGCTTGCCGCTCTGCTCTGTTTGTCGTCGGTATTCAGCTTTGCGGGAAGCTGGTCGGGAACCCTGGTCGACTCCAAATGCTACGACAGCGAAGAGCTCAATGTGAACCCGACCGATACATCGACGTCCGTCGATCGCGACAAGAATCTGGAGATCCGCTATTGCTCACCGAGCGCCAAAACCAAGTCTTTCACCGTTGTGCAACATGATGGACTGAGTTTCAAGTTGGATTCCGCGGGAAATACAAAAGCGGCCGAACTCGTCAGGAAGACCGGCGGGAAATCTCTCTTTACCGTCGCCGTAACGGGAGAGTTGAACAGAAACACAATCAAAGTGGATTCGATTTCAGTGGCGCGATAGACGCGGCGGTAATCGCACGCCGGCGGTCATCGTCAATGTGCCCAAATCCCGATCGACAAAAATATTGAACCGATCCGTGGTATCTGCGTACCCGTGTATTAGCAAGAATTCAATGTTCGGGAGGACGCATGGAACCCGTTATCGGTCTGAACCGCTCACCGGCGATTGAATGTATTTCTGTCTCGCCAGGTGCGCCGATTTGGCAGGATGTGCTGGCACAGGCAATGACCGGCGAGCTGGTCGCCGCGATGAACTACACCTGCTTATCGGAGATATGCGACGATCCCGCGGAAGCAGCCGATGCACTCGAGCATGCGCAGGGTGAACGGAGGCATGCCGCCGCGTTCGCCGCCGAAGGTCTCAAAATCGGCGTGGACGTTCCCAACAACGTCGACGCAAAGCATTGGAAGCGGCTCCGCGGCGTATTCATGGGCTGCATAACGGAGCGTGACTTTATCGGCTGCCTGATCGTCCAGGAGATCATGCTGGAATCGTTCGCCGTCGCAAGTTATGCACGCGTCGGGAAGGTGGGACCAGGGAGCCTTGGCAGGACCTTTGCCTCCATCGCCGCGGAGGAAGAGGAGCACATCGACCACGCAATGGCGATTCTCGGAACGGAGCGGGCCCGGGACGCTCGGCGCTTCGACGACAAAGTGCACCGGCTGCATCTCGCTGTGATGACCACGCTCGCGGAGATGCTGGCGAGGGAATGCAGGCATGGACATTGCGAAGTGTGCCACGGCGGCTGCGTGAAGCCATCGCTGCCCGAGGTCGCCCTGACCGCGGCCGAGCTTCGCGGAGCGTCGCTGCAACAGTACCTGAAGACGCTGGACACGCTGGGGCTGCCCGGCGAGGTAACGCTGGCATGGGTCGCTCAGTTGCCGGTATAGCCTTTGCCGGCAGAAGCAGGCGAGGGCGGAGTATCGAGGTCGATTTCGCCCTGGTCGGGCATCAGGAGAGTTGGAAAGCGGCGGCGGACGTTCTGGCTGTCCTGCGCGGACCGCGGCATGCGCCTCTGCCGGACGACGACATCAGGGATATCCTTCCGTGGATTCCGCCCAGAGCGGTCTGCCATGTCGACGCCGCATCGATCGCCGGCACGACGGCGCGCGGCATCTACATCGACTCCTTCATTCCTCCCGACCGTCTGGGAGCCGCCTCCACGCACGAGAACATCGCCCGCGTTCGAGGGGCGGCGGCCTGCGCGATCGGCGCGGGAGCGAAGATCGTGAGTCTCGGCGGATTCAGTTCCATCCTGATCGAGGGCAACTTCAATCGGCTTCCCGAAGGAAAAGATACGGTCTTCACCACAGGCAATACGCTGACGGTTGGGTTCATCGTGCAGGGCATCGGGAAGATGTGCGCGCTGGAAGGCCGGAGCATCCGCGCTTCCACGCTGCTTATCGTCGGAGCGACGGGAGATGTGGGTTCCGGCTGCGCCCGTTGCCTCGCGCCTTTCGTGAAGCGCGTGCTGCTCGGCGCACGCAACGTAGAGCGCCTGCGCAGGCTCGCCGCCGAGTTGGAAGCCGATGGCGTTCAGGTGGAGATCGCGACCGATCCGCGGCAATTCTCCGCCGAAGCCGACCTCGTGATTTGCGCCGCGAGTCTGGCCTCTCCTTCGCTTTTGTTGGGCCGCATCGCGCCCGATGCGATCGTTTGCGATGCGGGCTACCCGAAGAACCTGGCTGCGAGCCCGCGCATGCCTCGCGCCAAAGTTTTCTTCGGAGGCTTGGGACAGGTCACCGGCGGATTGAGATTCGCGCCGGATTTTCGTGGAATCCTGAACCGGCATCCGTTCCCCGATGTGGTCCATGGATGCCTGCTCGAAGGCATGGCTCTGGCTCTGGAGGGCCGATTCGAGCCTTTCTCGCAGGGAAGAGGGTTCATCACTCGGGAGCGTGTTGCGGAGATCGAGACAGTTGCCGCGCGCCATGGCATCTGTCTTGCGCCGCTCTTCAACGCGGATGGACCAGTGGATGCCCGCTCCGATTCGTGTAAGCTCGAACCGGTGCCCGCATAAGGACGACACCGGCATCTCGCGCCTGCGCCGCCGGGGGGCTCCCCGAACGTATCCGGTTACATTCGGACGTATACTGAAAATCGCCAACGCCGCAATCGCACGGACTGGAGAACGACGCCATGAGGAAAATCGCCACAGCACGGTCTTGTCTGGCTTTGAGTTTTGCCTGCATGTTCGCTCAAGGCATGCCGGCTCAATCGCCGAAACCAAAGCGCATCAACAGGGCGATCGAGCTGCTGGAACAGGGACAACCTGTTTATTACACCGGCTCGCATTCAGGCACAACCGGCAGTTTTGAGCAGGGCAAACAAGACGCTCAAACTTACGCCGACTACATCAGCTACGACATGGAGCACGCGCCCTTCGACGTTGCCGGTCTGGCCGAGTACATGAAGGGGCTGGTGGCGGGAGGCCCCACCCGCAGCGGCCATCGCACGCCGGCGGTCATTGTCAATGTGCCCGTAAACGGCACCGATGAAGCGGCCGTACGGGCTAATGCCTGGATGTTCAGCCAGGTGCTGGCGACGGGCGTTCACGGCATCATGCTGACCCATGCGGATACGCCGGGCGCGATCCGGGCATTCGTCGAAGCCGTGCGCCTGCCCATTCATAAACAGGGGCTGGACACGGGCATCAATGAGGGACGCCGCGGCGTTCACGGCGCGCCCACGGCGGCTCAGATCTGGGGCATCTCGCAGGACGAGTATTTGGACAAAGCCGACGCCTGGCCGCTCAATCCCAACGGGGAGCTGCTCCTGGGCGTGAAGCTGGAAGACAAGTACGCTCTGGCGAATGCGGAAGAGAACCTCAAAGTTCCCGGCATCGGTTTCGCGGAGTGGGGTCCCGGCGACATGGCATTGTCGCTCGGAGTGCGCGGGCCCGGTGCGGAGCGGGACCCCAGGATGGTGGCCGCGCGCGCCCGGGTCTTCGCCGCATGCAAAGCGAACAAGATCTTCTTTCTGAATTCGATGAACCCCGGCAACGTGATCGACATGATTAAGGAAGGCGTCATGGTCGGCCCGGCGAGTCAGCAGGCGGCCGAGATCGGCCGCAAATATACGAACCGCAAGATGCCCTGGTAGCCGATAGGCAGGTCATTTTGCCACACCGGCGAACACATCGACGAATTGCCTTTTCTCACTCATATGGCTTCCGTGGACTGCGTTTGACGGGAGTAATCCAGCATAATCTCCCACAACGGGATTTGCTTGTCGGCT
>Ga0181521_10004148_pt1 | contig 16705 bp, 10 predicted proteins | sample PEATcosm2014_Bin_32_FD_119764 | JGI IMG/M metagenome (GOLD analysis project Ga0181521, IMG submission 119764) | Peatland microbial communities from MTU Mesocosm Facility, Houghton, MI, USA - PEATcosm2014_Bin02_60_metaG | ecosystem: Environmental > Terrestrial > Soil > Wetlands > Peat | place... | reverse complement strand
GGACGATCCTCCCACCACGCGAGCACCACTGGCGTCAAGACTCACCGATACCGAAATTTGCTGAAACCTGATGGACCCAGAGCAGGCCGACAACCGGCGTCAGGACTCACGCACATAGCCACCCGTTCGTTGCAGGCGTGCACTCTGTGCGGGACAATCGCTCCTGGGCGGACGACTTTGACTGCGCACTGGGAGCACGTGCGAGTCGCTTTGACTACGTTGGCGAGTGGGGATTTCAAGCCCGCGCCGGACCGCCTGGAACGCAGCGGACTGTCAGTAGCTACTGAGAGAGTGTCTTCACTATGGCGAGTCTTTTCGAACAGATTGTGCCGCGAGCCGACGTGTTGTCGGGTGATCTGACCGAGTCGAAGTTCGCGGCTAGCCTCGAGGAGGTCGCTGCTGGCACCGCACCAGACACGTACGGAAAGGCGGGACCCTTCTTCGCAGGTACGTACCCTTCAGGTGGTTTGCGGACCTTGCTGAATGAGGCTCTTGGCCGGCTTGGGGGCGGCAAGCCGGACGGCGCGAGCGTGATCCGGCTGGAGACGAACCTAGGCGGCGGCAAGACCCACAACCTCATTGCCCTCTATCACGCCGCGGCAGGCGCGCTCCCAGCTGGGCTGGCCGCGGAGTTCATGGACCCGGGGCTGCTGCCAGGCGAGCCGGTTAATCGGGTTGGAGTCTTTGTCGGCACCGCGGCCGGGGCCTCAAGCTTCCCGTCGGTCGCCGGGGTCACCCCGCGGACTGTCTGGGGGTACCTGGCGCTACAGGTTGGCGGCGCTGAGGGCTACCAACTCGTACAGGCAGATGACGAAGCACTGACTGCGCCTGGCTCGGACGCTATCAAGAGAGTTCTCGCCGGGGGTCCGGTACTGCTGCTGGTCGATGAGATCGCGCGGTACTACCAGGTTGCCGGTGGCATGATGGTCGGCGACACGACGCTGGCCGGGCAGACCACGGCCTTCCTGATGGCGCTTATGGAGGCTGTCGACGCGCTGGAGCACGCGGTACTGGTCATCACGACGACCGGTCTGACGGATGCGTTCGGGGATGCGACGTCGGCGGTGCTTGAGGCGATCGGCCAGGCGCGGTCCCTAATGGCACGCAAGGAGCTGGTGCTGCGACCCAGCGAGGAAGCCGACCTGCCGAAGATCCTGACACGCCGACTTTTCGAGCCCGTCCAGCCGGGTGCGGCCGCCTCTGTGGGCGCGGCCTACGCCGACGTGGCCGATGCGGCGTTCGCCGCCGGGCTCGACTTGCCGGAAAGCATGACCGGGGCGGGCTGGGCGACCGAGGTCAGCCGCACGTATCCGTTTCACCCGGCGCTCATCCGCGTCCTGGACAAGCGGCTCTCGACGATCCCGAACTTCCAGCGCACTCGTGGTGCGCTGCGGCTGCTGGCCCGTGCCGTCCGACATCTGTGGGACGATCGCGCAGAGAATGTGCAGCTCATCCATCTGCACCACTTGGACCTGAGTGACCGTGTGATCGCCGAGGAGCTGTCGAGCCGACTGGAGCGACCCCAGTACGAGCCGGTGATCCGCGCCGACATCGCATCTCAGCCCGGTGGCGAGAAGTCGCACGCCGAGCGGGTCGACGAGCAGATGGGCAGCTGGTTCGCGCGGCGCTTGGCGGCCACGATCTACTTGTACTCGCTCACCCGGGATGTGCCCGGGGTCCCTGGCGCCGAACTGTTCGGCGCCGTGCTCAGCCCCGGCGACGACGCCAATCTGCTGCAGAAGGCGCTGGACGGGCTGGAGAACCGCTGCTGGTACCTGCACGCCGACGTCCGCGGCTACCGGTATTCCACCGAGGCGAGCCTGGTCAAGCTGATCCAGGAGGCGGAAAGAGAGATTAGTATCCCCAAGGCCCGTACGCGCGCGACCAGGATCTTGTCCGAGCAGTTCAGGGACGGTGTCCTGAAGATCCGCCGCGCCTGGGAGGACGCCAAGGTCCCGGACAACGCCGAGGACGTCTGGCTTGTTGTCTTGCACTGGGATGACTTCGGTGATGCCCGCGGCGTCGATCCGCATGCCCCGCTTCCGGCGAACGTGCAGCAGTTGTGGGAGAAGACGCCGACCGGCGGTCTGCGGGAGTACCGGAACCGGCTGGTCGTCCTGGTGCCCACAGCGGGCACACACGACGCGATGGTGCGGGCTGTCCGGACACTCCTCGCTCTGGAGCAGCTCGCCGGAAACGCGACGACCCTGGCCGCCCTGACCGCTGAGAAGCGGACCGAACTGAAAGACAAGGCCAAGGAGCAGGCCCTCCTGGCACGTGTCGCTGTCTGCAATCACGTAAACCTGCTGTATGTCCCCGGCTCCGGCGGGCTGGAGGCCGTGGAGCTCGACGTCGTAACCCAGGCGTCAGTCAAGCCGAACCAGGCCGACGCGATCCTGGAACGCCTCGCAGCCATGGGCAAGACCCAGGCGGCCGGCGACAAGCCGATCGACCCCGGCTACATCAAGGTCAAGCTAGGCGAGCTGCTCGACACCAGCCAGCCCACCATGGAACTGCTCCGCGCTTTCGCGCGGCGGACTGACCTGAGAATCGTGCTCGACCGGGATCAGGTCGTCGCCCTTGTGGGGGCCGGTGTCCGCAACGGCGTGTGGGAATACCAGGACCCCGAGCGCGGCGATGATGGCTGGGCTACTAAGGCCAGACCGGTTGCCCACATCCGGCTCGCCGAGGATACGTTCCTGCATCCGCCAGGTTCCGCGCCGCCCCCTGCAGAACAGCTGTGCCCGCTCTGCGGAACCAGCCATCCAGGCCGTCCGTGCCCAGGGAGCGGCGGTGGCGGGGGGTCCGGGCAGGGTGGGGGGCCTGCGGGGGCCAGTGGGGCCGTGTCGTTCCTCGGGTCAGGTGCCGCCGGCAAGGCATTCACGGACGCCCGCACCGCTGCGGCCGAAGCCGGCCGTGCGCGACTCCGGGAACTGACGGTCGCTGTAGATCACGTCGGGGCGGGCGCGGGCACCGAACTCACCCGACTGCACACTGTCGTCCCGGCTAGCGCACTGGGCGTCTCGCTCACCTATGACGTAGATGTCACCATAGTCCTCTCGAACCCGTCCGATACGGCGGTCATCCGCTACCACGGCTCGCCATCGGACTACGCGCCGCTACGGGAAGCACTCAAGCAGCTGCTCGCGCCACGCCAGGCCAGCCTCAAGGCCAGCCTGCACGCGGCGTTCGATCCGCCGCAGGAACTCTCCGGCGACGCCGTTGGCCGGCTGGCCCAGGCCGCGAGGGACACGGGCCCCACCAAGTGCACGATAACGCTGGTCACCGAGGGGGATCAATGACACGTGCCGAGCGGTACCTGTGCGCCATCAGCCGTGACCACGACGGCCGCATCACCGCCATTGAGGTCGCGGCCGATGACCTGGAAGGCAAGCACCGCCACGTGCGCGTCAACGGCAACAGGGCGGCACATGTGGCCGGGCCACTCCAGCATGTCCTGAGCGACGCCGGCTTCCGCGGTCGGCAGTGGACAGCGCCGGCACCGCTCGAGTTGCCATCAACGCTTGGCGCACACGCCGAGCTTCTCCTCCGGGCAGTCAAGCCACTCCAACGCCTGGACCGCCTGGAGGCCGTAGCAGGAGGCGTCGCCGAGATGAGCCGCGAAGAAGCCAGCTACTGGCACGCCCAGACGCAGCGCCGTCATGGCCTCAAGGCATTGCGCGTTCTCCTCAGCGAAGGAACCCACCGGTGACTAAGCCTCTCATCGAGCAATGGCTGCCCGCCGCGACCATTGGGGCGGAGAGTCTCCGGGAACGAGCAACATTTACAGCCTTGCCACCGAACTTTGCCCTCCATGTGTGGTGGGCGCGCCGACCTTTGATTGCGAGTCGCGCAGCAGTGCTCGCCTCGCTGCTACCAGCCTGGCCGAGTGAAGCCGAAGCGCAGGATGACACCCGCTCCGCCATAGTTCTGGCTGGCCTGCAGGCCGAATTCCCGGGTGGCGAGAAAGAGTACCGAGCGTGGTACCTGCGGTCACTCGGCATCTTCGGTGATCCAGTGTCAGCTCGTGCTGAGATCCGGAGAGCTGTCGCCTCAGGGGGGCAAACTCAAGGAAACGCATACGGCTACCCCCGCGCTTTCACTGTGTCGCCAGATGAGGAGACGATAAGTCGCTTCCACAGGCTCGCCGACATGCGCAACGATACTCAAGGCAAGATCACCGTCCTCGACCCGTTCGCCGGGGGCGGCAGCATTCCGTTCGAGGCCGCTCGCTATAGGTGTAACACCATCGCCAACGAACTCAACCCGGTAGCAGCAGCGATTCTCCAGGCCACTATCGACCTGCCGGGAGCACTTGGCCCTGCGTTCAGCAGGACCATCCGGGACTGGGGCGCGAAGTGGGCCGATCGGGTGCGCAAGCGCCTAGGGGACTACTTCCCGATCGAACGCCCAAACGATAGGCCCGCTTACATTTGGGCGCATACAGTTCCCTGCCCCACCACTGGCCGACCAACGCCACTGGCACCGGATTTCTGGCTGGCGCGCGGCAATGCGGGCAGGGACGTGGCTGTCGCGCTAGACGTGGACCGGGCGGCCGGAACATACGAGCTTGCGATCGTCGAAGGCCCGGAAGCCAAGCGGTGGGGCGAGCGGTCAACCTACAAGCGGGGTGGCGCGGAGAGCATCTGGACAGGCGAGACCTTTTCCGGCGACTACATCCGCAAAATGGCTCTCGAAAGCCGGGTGGGACAGATGCTGCTGGCACTGTCGATCACCCGACCAAAAGTGTCCGGCCGCCAGTTCCGTGCGCCCACTCAGACGGATCTGGACGCGATGATCCGAGCCGAGTCGGAGCTTGCGCGGTGCCTGCCAGGCTGGGAGATCGCGGACTTGGTGCCATCTGAGCCCATCCCGTCAGGGTGGAAGACTGATGAGCCTCGTCGCATGGGCCTAATGCACTGGTCGGATGTGTTCACCTCGCGGCAGCTACTCACGAATGTCACAGTTCTTGAGGAACTGCTGCGGCTGATCCCCGAAGCTCGCGCTGAACTGGGCGACGAGCGCGCCCGCGCCCTCTGCTTGTACCTGGCCCTCGCCCTCGACAAGGCAGTCGACTACAACGGGATCCTGAGTAGCTGGGATGCCACGCGACTGAAAGTGCGCAACACTTTTGACCGGCATGACTTCGCCTACAAGTGGTCGTTCGCGGAGTTCGATGGGGCGCATTCGCTGCTGGCCTGGGCGGTGAGCCAGGTCGAGAAGACCTACGAGGGGATCGCCAAGCTCGCCCACCAGCCCGCCAAGCTGGACGCGCCTGAACGGCGGGACAGGGCCCAAGTCACGCGTGGTTCTGCCTTGGCACTGGCGCTGCCTGATGCGTCAGTCGACGCGGTCGTGACCGACCCTCCTTACTACGACAATGTCATGTACGCGGAGTGCTCGGACTACTTCTATGTGTGGCTCAAGCGCACGCTGCGTGTCATCTGGCCCGAATTTGCTGATCTGGTACTGACGGAGAAGGAAGAGGAAGCCGTAGCTAACCCGTCGCTCTTCAGGGATGTGGCTGCTCCGGCTGGCCGGGGGCGGCGTAGGGCACGGGACGGCAAGAGCGCAGCGGAGCTAGCTGACGCTCACTATGAGGATCTGCTCACGCGGTCGTTCCGGGAGGCTGCGCGGGTGCTCAAGCCCGATGGCGTGCTGACGGTGATGTTCACGCACAAGCGTGTGGACGCGTGGGACACCCTCGGGGCCGCCTTGCTCGAAGCAGGGTTCGCGATCAGTGCGTCCTGGCCGGTACACACCGAGAGCGAGTACGCGCTGAACCAGGCGAAGAAGAACGCGGCAGCTTCGACGATCTTCCTGGCCTGCCGCAAGCGGACAGGCAGCGAGCCGGCCTACTGGGCTGACATCCGCCGCGAGGTAGAGGTGGCTGCTGAGGAGGCGGCAAGCAGGTTCTCTGCCGCGGGAATGACTGGGGTGGATCTGACCATCGCGACCTATGGACCTGTGCTCTCCGTCCTGTCTGGCCGATGGCCTGTTTACAGCGGTGACCTTGACGAGGACGGTAGCCCTCGGGTGCTCCGGCCGGACACGGCGCTGGACCTGGCGCGTGAGCGGGTGGCCACGTTGAAGAAGCGCGGGCTCCTCGGCGGTAAGGACGTGGACTTCGACCGGGTCACGGACTGGTGGCTGCTGGCGTGGAACGACTTCCAGGCCGCCGAGTTTCCGTTTGACGAGGCTCGCAAGCTGTCGATCGCCACTCATTTGGAAGTGGATGATCTCGCCCGGTCCCACCGGATCATCAAGCAGGGCAGCGGCATGGTGACCCTGCTGACGCCAGCTCAGCGGCGGACGACCGGCAGGCTTGATCCCGACGCTGGTTCCTGGCCTACCTGGCTGGATCGCCTGCACGCGCTCATGCTCGTCTACGACGAGGAAGGGCTCGCGGCGGCCAGGTCGTGGCTGGCACGTACTGGCCTTGCCGAGGACCCTAGGTTCGCAGATCTGGTGCGCGCGGCTCTGTACGCCGTGCCCCGCGTCAAGAACAAGGGCGACTTCGCCAGGCCCGAGGCCCGGGTGCTCGACAGCCTCCGGGCAACGCTTTTCGAGCAGATCCCCGCACCCGCCGATGCTGAGGCAGCACCGGCCCAGGAGGCCATGTTCCAGATCGAAGGCGATCTCGGATTTAAGCTGCCTGGTGAGCTCGGATACGAGCAAGAGGAGTAACCGCAGCCGTGACCGAGAGCCCAGAACCTCCCGAGCACGCTAGGGAGGAAGAGCCAGGGCTGAGGGGCCTGGCGTTCAAGCCAGGGTATGACTCCAGCGATCAGGTCTTGGACACGTTCTATGTCCCGGTGCTGTCCCGCGCATCCTCCTACGACCGCTCGGTCGGGTACTTCCGCTCGTCCGCGCTGAGTGTGGCCGCCCGGGGGATGTCCCGGTTCATCAACGGGGGCGGCACGGTTCGGCTGCTATGCGGGGCGGAGATCAGCGCCGCTGACCGGGATGCGCTGCTCGGCCGTGCCACGCTGGACGGCACGTTCGCGGAGCAGCTTGCCGGGCGGCTGGTGACGGACAGCGAAGTTGACCGGCGGCGCCTGGAGGTCCTGGCGTGGCTTGCCCGCGAAGGGCGGCTGGAAGTGCGCGTCGCCGTCGCCGTCGACGACCAGGGCGTGCCGCTGGTCGGTGGCGATCTGGAGCCGTATTTCCATGAGAAGATCGGCGTGCTCCGGGATGTTCACGGCGACGGGATCGCGTTCCAGGGCTCGGTGAACGAGTCCGCGACCGCGTGGACGATCAACTTCGAGTCGTTCTCGGTGTACGCGTCATGGGATGCAACCGCGACGCATTTCACCTTCTGGGCGAACAAGTTCGAGCAGCACTGGGCCGGTGACCTGAAGGGTTTCCGCGTCTACCAGCTGCCCGAGGCCGCGCGCCAGCGGCTGATCAGCCTGGCGCCCGACATTGTCCCGGGCGAGCGGGATCCGCAGGAGCCGCCGGTCACAGGCGATGACGCTGTCGTGGCCCACTTCCTGCGGGTGGCGCCCCGCCTGGCGGGCGCGGATGCCCTGGCTGAGGCGACTACCGGTGTTCAGCTGTTCCCGCATCAGCGGCAGGTGGCCGCGCGGCTTGCGGACCTGTATCCGCGTTCGTGGCTGCTGGCCGACGAGGTCGGCCTCGGAAAGACAGTTTCCGCTGGGCTGGCCCTGCGCAGGCTCTGGCTGGCCGGTCGGGTGAGGCGGGCCTTGATCCTGGCGCCGGCCAACGTGTGCCGACAGTGGCAGGACGAACTGTTCGAGAAGTTCGGCATGTGGGTGCCGCGGCTGGACAAGCAGAAGATCTACGGCGCTCACCCCGGCGACGTCCAGGCCACTTCGCCCGACGGCAATCCATACGCCGAACATCCGCTGTTGATCGCCTCCAGCCACCTCGCGCGCCGGAGGGAACACCAGAGGCTTCTCCTCGCGGCCGCGCCCTACGACCTGGTCATCGTCGACGAGGCCCACCATGCGCGGCGCAGCCATGCCGAGGAGGACAGGTACCGGCCCAGCCGCCTGCTCGAGCTGCTCGACGCTGTCCGTTCCCGCGGTGCCTCGAAGGCGCTGTGGCTGCTGACCGCCACTCCGATGCAAGTCACGCCAACCGAGCTGCGGGACCTGCTGGTGCAGGCCGGGCTGCACGGGACGCTGGCCGAGGATGATGCGTTCCTGCGCTACTTCAGGGAAGTAGCCAAGACCGACGACGACCGGACCGACTGGGCCTGGCTGGACCAGGCTCTCCGGAACACGCCGCGGCTGCCCGAGACTGCCGCGGAAGACGCAGTGACGCGAACGATCGCGGGCCGGGTGAACGCTGTTGACGCGGAGCTGATCGAGCGGTTCGGAACGGGCGGGCAGGACGGCGCCGAGATCGCCCGGCAGCTCTCCCCGGCCGGCCGGGACGCGCTGCGCACCTGGCTGCGGCAGCTCTCCCCGGTGGGCCAGTACGTCACCCGGCACAGCCGGGAGACCCTGCGGCTGTACCGGGCACGCGGAGAGCTCACCGAGAACCTCGCCGAGCGCGACGTGCAGCCCGTCGTCATCCCCTTCGACGCCAAAGAGCAAGAGCTGTATGACCAGCTCGATGAGCTGATCGACCGGCTGATGCAGGCCCACGGCTCCCGGAGAGGCGCAGGGTTCGTGCTCACGGTCTACCGGCGGCGGCTCACCTCATCGTGGGCAGCGATACGCAAGACGCTCCGTCGCCGCCTGGAGAGGGAAACCCTTGCGCTCGACGACGACCTGCTGGACGAGGCTGAGCGCGAGGAACTGGAGACAGGCGTCGGAGGAGCTGTCGATGACTCGCAGGCCGTTCCCCTCAGCGACGACGAGATCACCGAGATCCGCGGCTACATCGACCGCATGAGCCGGGTCGCCGACTCCAAGTTCGACCAGCTCCGCAAGGACATCGACGCGGCCCGGGGGGCGGGCCACTCGACGATCGTCTTCACCCAGTTCACCGACACCCTCGACGACTTGCGCGACAGGCTCTCCGGTGCCTACCGGTCACAGCTCGCGACGTTCACCGGAGATGGCGGGCGGATATTCCGGGAGGCCGAGGGCTGGGCGGAGATCTCCAAGCGCGATCTTGTCGAGGCCGTCAGGTCACGGCAGGTCACGGTTCTGCTCGCGACCGATGCCGCCAGCGAGGGACTGAACCTGCAAACGTGCAGCTACCTGATCAACTACGACATGCCGTGGAACCCGATGCGCGTGGAACAGCGCATCGGGCGCATCGACCGACTCGGTCAGGCACGCGACGTCGTGCACATCCGCAGCTACTTCATCCCCAGCACTGTCGAGGAATCCGTCTACCGAGCGCTGGCCGGCCGGATCGATGACTTCAGCAGGCTCCTCGGCAACCTGCAGCCCATCCTGGGGGCCACAGAACGCGCGTTCCAGTCCATCTTCAGGGCGCCTCGCAGTGAGCGCCCGAACGCTCAGGCCAAGACCATCAGCGCGCTGCTCAGCCAGATCGGCCAGGCCGAGCAGGAAGGGATCGATTTCCCTGCCGAGGATCCACTGCCGATCCCGGAATATGCTCAAAGTCCTGTGACACTGGAGGACCTCCGTACGGTCCTCGTCGACCGCTTCGCCGCCTACCTCGATGAGCCTGGTCGGCCCGTCAGCTTCGACCCCTCCCGCGTCTCCCGGGACCCGGAAAGCTGGACAGCACTCGGAACCTACGGCCACCCACGGCTCCAGCCCGCCCTTGCGCGCCGCTCAGGCCCGCACATCCCGGACACCAGCAGCCTGATCCTCGCATCATCCAGCACCGGCGGCCCCGTCGTGGCTATCCGCGCCGACCGCTCACCGCCCGAGCGGGTCGCGTCTCTCGCCGATATTGATCAGCTGGGGGCACCGGCATCGCGCGGCGAGGCCGAATCCACTGCCAACGCGCTCCTGAGGCAAGTCCTGGTAACCCAGCAGGACTACGAGAGCGAGATCATGTCACTGCGCGAACTCCGCCAGGCTGAAGTTCTACAGGACAGTTTCGTCGACCTCGTCCACGCGACACTCGCTGCCGGCTGCGCAGCCTCCCGCTTCGACGGCCAGGCCGGGGCTGACCCCATCCTCATCTGGTCCGAACTCAGCCAGGATTCTACGAGCGCTTGGGGCTACGCCCGCGCCTTCCAGCAGGCACTCGGAGTGCCGCTCGCCCGCCTCTACCCCGGCGAGCTGGCCGCCACGCGCGAGCCAATCTCAGCTGAGGAGTGGACCGACATCCGTTACCAGTCCGCCCGACAGCTTCTGAAGCTCATGGAGGAGTACAAACGACAGTCAGCGCCTGCGATCTAACCCATTTTCGAGGCGATCACGGCTGATCCCGCAAGCAGAAACTGGACCCCGATGCCGTCCCTGCGTCAATCCGGCATCTGCTCGCGCTAGCCCACCGAGGGATCGGCGATGACGGTCACTGTGCCACTGGCAGCGGGCGCGTCCTCGCGTCGGGCCCTGCCCGAGTTCGTCACTGGTTGCCGGGACCGCGGTGCCTTGCACTTCGGGCATGGACGGGGGCGTCACCGTGATAATCCAGCATCCGCGTGACCTGATCGCACTCCCCGCACCACGGCGGCCGTGGCTGCGTGGGTGACTTCCGGCCCCACCTGCGGATGAGCGGTGGCCCCACCCGTGACCGCCAGACGTTGGGCCGACGAGTTTTGGCCCCACCCCGAGATTCCCCTCTCGATGCTGGTTGGAGCCTTGGGGAGTGCAGCCGGTGGGGCCAAGACTCACGCCCAGCTCGTGTGCCAGAGATCGACAGGTGGGGCCGAAACTCGTCCGCAGGTGGGGCCATTTCTCACCCGCGAAGCCACGGCCGCGCCGATCGCGCCGACAGCGGAGGCTGCTGGGCAGTGGACAGCCGGGCGGCCAGCACCGCGTACGGATTCCGCACGCCCGTGGTGTTCGCCCCAACGATCGAAGCCAATGCTTGTGCCGTCCGGCCCGCGCCAAGCGCCGCCTTCACGGCAGGTGAGAGCTTGGCTCGCTGGGTCTCAGTCAGCCGCCAGGCGTCGCCGAGGGCGGCGAAGAACTCGCCAGCACCGCCGCTGCGGTTGGCGGCCGCGGCTGCGGGCCGCGCCTCACGCGCCGGCGCGGCGGCGGTTCTCTGATGGTTCTTTGGTGGATCGGGTGACACGCTGCGTCCGGGGTCCCCTGACACAGTTGTGTCCGGGGCGGGCGGTCATCGGTGTCACCCCCCTGTCTGTCAGGCTGACGTGAGACACCTGCTGTAGCCCGCCATCCCACCAGGGCGAGACAGGACCATGCAGAAAGTGACCATGACGAACGCATCCATGCTCCGGCGCGCCCAAAATGGCGTGGTGAGTGACGAGGACCCGGCGCCCAAGCCGGCGCGGCGGCAGTTCAGTGCCGCATACAAGCTCTCGATTCTGGAGGAGTACGAGCAGCTGTCTGACCCTGGGGCGAAGGGCGCGCTGCTGCGGCGCGAGGGCCTGTATTCAAGCCACATCGTGGAATGGCGCCGGGCGCGGGAGGCCAGCGCGCTGGCCGGTCTGGCCCCGAAGGCCCGCCGTTCGGGCAAGAGCGCCGAGCAGGCCGAGATCGAGCGGTTGCGCCGGCGCAACGAGCGGCTGGAGTCCCAGCTCCGCACGCACCGCCAGGCGCTGGAGATCCAGGGAAAAGCATCGGAGCTCTTGTCGCGGCTGCTGGCCGAGGGCGATCCGGAGACGCAGCAGCCCGACAGGCCGCGCGAGTGAGCCAGGAGTGCTTGTCGGCTATCGAGCCGCTGCTCGGCACGAAGACGGCCTGTGCCGCCGTCGGGCGGCCGCGGGCTACCCATTACCGGCGGAAGAACCCCGGCGGGCGCCCGGCACGAGCCTCCCGCCCTGCGCCGCCGAACAAGCTGAGCACCGGGGAGGCCGAGACGATCATCGGCCTGCTGCGCTCGGAGCGCTTCGTCGATCACTCGCCGGCCCAGGTCTACTTCACCCTCCTGGACGAGGGCATCTACCTGGCCTCCGAGTCCACTTTCTACCGCTTGCTGCGGGCGAACGGCGAGGTGCGCGAGCGGCGGCGCCAGGCCACCCACCCGGCCAGGGTCAGGCCCGAGCTGGTGGCCACCGCCCCGAACCAGTGCTGGTCATGGGACATCACCAAGCTGAAGGGCCCGGCGCGGGGCATCTACTACGACTGCTACGTCGTACTCGACATCTTCAGCCGCTACGTCGTCGCCTGGTGCGTCGCGCCATCGGAGTCCGGCGAGCTCGCCAGAGCACTCATCGAAGACGCCCTCGCCCGCCACCGGGTCCCGCCTGGCCAGCTCACGATCCACGCTGACCGCGGCAGTTCGATGACATCAAACCCAGTCGCCGAGCTTTACGCTTTCCTCGGCATCAAGCGCTCCCACAGCCGTCCCCATGTCAGCAACGACAATCCCTATTCCGAGAGCCAGTTCAAGACCATGAAGTACTGCCCGGCCTTCCCGGGCCGGTTCGGCTCCCTCCAGGACGCCAGGGCCTTCTGCCAGCGGTTCTTCAGCTACTACAACCACGAGCACCGCCATTCCGGCATCGCGCACCATACGCCCGCATCAGTCCACTACGGCACCGCCAGCCAGATCCGCGCCCAGCGCCAGGAAACCCTTGACGCCGCCTATGCGGCCAGCCCGGCGCGGTTCGGGCACCGGTGCCCGGTGCCGCCAAAGCTCCCGGCCATCGCCTGGATCAACGAGCCGACCACCGACGAGCACGCACAGAAAGCCTCATAGGAACGTGTCTCATCGAGCTTGATGCGATGAAGGAGCGGAGCCTCCCGCTCCCTGGCGGATGCTGGAAGTTGCAAAGCATCCGTCGCCACCAGGAAAGGGAGGCCCCGATGGAGACAGCGTATGACGGCCGGCAGGTCGTGGGCATGGACCTGCACCGCCGCCGGTCGGTGCTGGTGCGGATGACCGAGGACGGCCGGCGGCTCGGGCACGGCGAGGATCACCAACAGCCCGGCGGAGCTGCGCGCGCAGATCGCCCGAGCCGGTCAGTCCCCGAAGGTTGTGCTCGAGGCCACGTACGGGTGGTACTGGGCGGCGGACACCCTGGCGGCGGCGGGCGCCGAGGTGCACCTGGCGCATCCGCTGGGCGTGAAGGCGTTCACCTACCGCCGGGTCAAAAACGATGAGCGTGACGCCGCGGACCTGGCTGACCTGCTGCGGATGGGCCGGCTGCCCGAGGCCTGGATCGCCCCGGCCGAGGTGCGGGAGCTCAGGGAGATCACACGCTACCGGCACAAGCTCGTGCACCTGCGGACCAGCTGCAAAGATCAGGTGCACGCCGTGCTGGCCAAGCTCGGCGTCCCGGTGACCTGCTCGGATATCTTCGGGGTGGCCGGGTCGGCGTGGCTGAACGCCCTCGGCCTGCCGCAGCCTTATGCCGGGAAGGTGACGTCGCTGCGGCAGCTGACCGGCGAGCTCACCACCGAGATCACCATGCTGAGCGAGGTGATCGCGGACCTGCTGGCCGCCGACCGCGGCTACCAGGTGATCCAGCAGCTGCCCGGCATCGGCCCGGTGCTCGCCGCCGTCATCATCGCCGAGATCGGCGACGTCACCCGGTTCAAGAACGCGGGCCAGCTGTGCTCGTGGGCCGGCCTGACCCCGCGGCACCGCGAGTCCGACACGAAAGTGTCCCGCGGGCATGTCACCAAGCAAGGATCCCGGCTGCTGCGCTGGGCGCTCATCGAGGCCATCCAGCGGGTCCCCGCCCATACGGTAACCGGGGCCGTCAAGACCGCCATCATCGCCCGCCGCGGGAAAGAAGCGCGCAGCATCGCGAAGGTCGCCGCCGCGCGGCGGCTGCTCACCCTGGTCTACTACGGCATGCGCGACGGGCAGATCCGCTGCCTGTCCAAGCCGCCCGAAGGCCCGCCCGCTACACCGGCAGGCCGGGCAGCGTGAACAGCCTTCCCTGGCCAGCGGCCGGGCGCGAGGTCGCCAATCTGTCTGCCCCGCCGCCGTCACCCGGCGGCGCGGGCGCCGTCTTGATTGACCCCGCCTGACCGCCTCTACTGACGCGGACCCGCCCCATGCCCCCCGGCCACGGCCGGGGACACGCGAAGGGATGACTGCAGCCAGCGGCACTGCCCGCACCGGATGACCCGGAAATGGGACGGACATCAAAACAACCGCATAACCCGCGCACGGCCCCCGGCTCCCGTTTCCCGCAGCCACATCATCGGGCTCCCCGCCGGTCACCTCAAGGACGCCTCCGGCGCCGCCCCGGCGGCCGGGCTCCGCCCGGTCCCTGACCCGCCCGGCCGCTCACCACGGACATGGCAGCTACCAGGGAACAGGAGACGCCAGTCACGCACGCCCGCCAAGCCGAAAGACCCCCGCAAAACCCCCCTTGACACGGCCCCGCTCCTTCAGGGATGAGAGGTTCCGCCCCCGGACAGACTGTCAGGGGTGACACTCTGTCCGGGGCTGTGGATATCGGTGACGACCGTGTAGGAGTTTGTCGACCCTGACCGGCCACCTGTGCCGCTCGAATACTCGATTGGTGGCTGACCTGCGCTATCGCCCGCAGGCTTGACGTGGTGATGGTTGGCTTGCCGGGTGCTGCTCAGGATCGTCTATCTGCTGACGTGCCGGGCACTCGGCCTGGCCGTCCTGGTGTTCCGCGGTGACCGGGCGAAGGATGCCGAGCTGCTGGTGCTCCGGCACGAGAACGCGGTGCTGCGGCGGCACGCCGGCCGGGTCCGGTACGAGCCGGCCGACCGGGCCTGGTTCGCCGCGCTGGCACGGCTCCTACCGGGCAGGCAGAAGACCGAGATCTTCCCCCGTTACGCCAGCGTCGATGCAGGCAAGAGCGGCGTAGGCGGGGCCATTGATGCACCACCCGGCGGTTCGCCCTAAATTGTGTCCCCAAGCACTTGCACTCTTAGCTTTCGTTTTAACCTTGGCTGGGTCGCTGCTATGCGGCCTTCTTGATCGCCGGGTAGCGCTGAGCTGGACCGCGGCGGGTTCCCTTGGGCCGTCCGGGTCCGGCGGTGCAGGATTTTCTGGGGCTGGCCAGCGGGGGCAGGAGCGCGCGAAGCCGGGGAAAATCGCGGCGCACCCGGCCGGGGGTGAGTCGTGCCGGGTCGCGGGGGCGTTCCCAGGGCAGCCGCTGGTCGGCCGCCAGGGGCCGGGCGAGGACAAGCTGGGCGTAGCTGGCAAGGATGATCGCGGTCCACCGGTCGGCCTGCCCGGGCAGCCGCAGCGACGGGGTGACCCAGCCCAGGGTGGCCTTCTGGAACTTGATGGCGTGCTCGATGTCGAACCGGTGGATGTAGGCCCGCCAGCACAGGTCCAGGTCCGGGGTGATGCCGGGCGGGCCGGACCACCACAGCCACAGGGTCTTCTTCGCCCGCGCGGTGGGCCGGGGCAGGTGCTGCACCTCGACCCGGATCACCCAGCCGCGCACGATCGGCGGCTGGGCCCGGCCGGCCCAGCGGCCGCGGGCGGCCAGCTGGGGGTGCAGCCCGGCCCAGGCGGTCACCGCGACCGTGCCGTAGGCGTCGTCGCGGGTGGTCAGCTGCGCGGCCGGCGCGGCCCAGGTGGCGGGTTTCTTGCAGTCAAACCGGGCGCCGTGGCGCCGGGGCCGGCCCCGGCCGCTGGCGGCGCGGGCCGGCGGGTCGGCGTAGAACACCCGGTCGCCCTTGACCCGCACCAGGATCTGGGCGTTGTCCCCGGCCAGCTCATCGGCCAGGGCGATCGGGTCGTAGCCGCCGTCGAAAACGAACAGCGGCACCACTGCGGCGGGCCCGAGCCGCGCCAGCAGATCCCGGACCTGCCCGGCCGTGGCGGCCACCGGATCATCGCGCGGGCGGATCCGGCGGCAGTCCGCCGGCCAGGTCCAGGAATCCTTGCCGAAGTTCAGCTGGCTGACCTGCTGGTACCACCAGCCGGCCACGATCGGCTTGCCCGCGCTGTGCCGCGACGGGTGATAGTAGTAGCCCCGGCCCGGGGATGTCTCCGCATCGCACCGCGGCCAGCTGGTGCCATCGACGGCGAACACCAGCGGCCAGGACGGCGGCCGGGCCGCGGCCAGCAGATCCCGCAGGCCGTCCGCGTCGATGCGGCCCTTGGCCAGGGCGGCGTAGGCGCTGCCATGGCCGCGGCCGAATGCCGGCAGCAGCGACAGCCTGGGCAGCGAGGTCACCGGCCCGCCCGCGCAGGCCACCGCGTCGGTCAGCCCGAAAAGCGCATCCCCCCACGGGCACAGGCACCCGTACCAGCCGGCCCGGAACCCCGCCAGCCGCTGCCACGCGGCCGGATCCCCCCGCTGGACGCCCAGACGCGCCCACGCCATACTGACAGCCACGGCCACCGCCTCATCTCCGTGCTCTTGGGACGAACGCGAAGATGATCATGCGGTGGCCACCTCATGTCACGGCGACACGCCGGACAAGATCAACGATCTCGGCTCATTTAAGGCGGCCGAGGTTAAAGCGAAAGCTTAGAGCCTGTTGATAAAGGACTTCATGCCGCCTGCTCTGGCTGGTCTGGTCGCTTGCGGTTGCCGCTCCAGCGTTGGATAGGCGGCTGGCCGGTTTCATAGCGGGCGAGTCTCTTTGTCATGATCAAGACCGTGGCCCAGTAGATCATGGCTTCGTGGTTCTCGGTGCGGCGCTCGTAGTCGCGGGCGAGCCGGCGGTAGCGCATCAGCCAGCCGAAGGTCCGCTCGACGACCCAGCGGCGGCGGACGACCTGG
>Ga0181521_10004142_pt1 | contig 16721 bp, 6 predicted proteins | sample PEATcosm2014_Bin_32_FD_119764 | JGI IMG/M metagenome (GOLD analysis project Ga0181521, IMG submission 119764) | Peatland microbial communities from MTU Mesocosm Facility, Houghton, MI, USA - PEATcosm2014_Bin02_60_metaG | ecosystem: Environmental > Terrestrial > Soil > Wetlands > Peat | place... | reverse complement strand
GATCAATGCGAGATCGAGGATTTCGTTGATCAACTCGAGCAGATACCACCCGGCCTGAAGAATCTGGTCGATGCTGGCCTTCTGGGTTGGCGCCGGCAGCGGCGACGCCGACTCCATTAGCTGGGCAAAGCCGAGGATCGCGTTCAGCGGCGAGCGCAATTCATGGCTCATGCTGGACAGAAACTCCGATTTGGCAAGGTTGGCTTTGTCTGCGGCGATCTTGGCGCGCTCCAGCTGCACGTTCGTTTCCTCCAATGCCTGGTCCAGACGTTTGCGTTCCGTGACGTCGCGCGCCGCGGCGAACACACCCTGCAGATTTCTGTCTCGGTCGTAGAATGTCGTTGCGTTGTACGACACTATCGTGATCTTGCCGTCTCGGGCGCGCGCGGTGAGCTCGTAATCAGTGACCTTCTTCTCGCGCAACACGAGTTTTATGCCCGCCTCAGCTCGTTCCGGATCCGTGAAGTAATTTTTGAACGGCGCTCCGATCAGTTCGTCACGCGTGCACCCAGTGAGCGCTTCCATCTGCTTATTGACGTCTGTGATGATTCCGGACGGATCGGTTGCGATCAGCGCATCGACGTTGGATTCGATGAGTGACCGCGTGTAGAACTGTTGGTCGCGCAATCGCTGATCGAGCTTCTTCTGCTCGGCTTCCACCTGCTTACGCGCGGTATTGTCGGTACCGATCAGCAGGTAGCCGATAATGGCGTTGTCGGCATCGCGGAGGGCCGTGACTGACACGACCGCAGGTAATCGACTGCCATCCTTGCGGATGTAGGTCAGCTCGTAGATGTCTTCGATGCCGCGGGACGCCTTGAACACCAATGCCTCGAACCCCGGTGTTATCGAAGTCGCGAGCTCAACGCTCAACGCCTTGGCGCGTGCGATCACCTCCTGCGGATCCGAGATGTCGGCGGGTGTGATCTTGTTCACCACATCGGCGGCCGCATAGCCGAGCATTCGCTCGGCGCCGACATTGAATATCTGAATGACTCCTTTCTCGTCCGTGGCAATGCTTGAAAAGTTGGCGCTGTTGAAAATCGCGTCCTGCAAAGCGCCCGTCTTGAGCAACGAGTTCTGCCGCCGCACTTCGGTGATACCGTTCGCCTTGCCGGCGTCGTCGGCAACAAGCGGGTAGGCTAGCGTTTTGGGCAAGTCAGATCTCCGTGACGAGGCGACGCCGACCCGGAGAAAAACGTGCGTTCGTTGTAAAGGCCATTAGGTTCGCCAACCGTGCCGTCGGCTGAGACCGGGAGCGTGAATAATCACCTTATCGTCTGCACAGTTCTGTACGTTGGCGTACGCAGACCCTGAGTTCCGGTCGCGCGAATCCGGCCCCCACGACGGCGCCGTAAGGCAGGCCGTCCGTGCCGGGAGTTCGGCCTGTGGCTCATTGGCTCTTCCCAAGGTACAGCCGCATCGACAGCCGTTGTACAAGATTTCCGTAGGGTGGGTAGAACAGGCCAACAGGGAACCAGCGCCGGCGCTTGAAAACCGCCTTGCCGTGGGAGAGTTCGTGAAATCCCTCTTCTCCGTGGTAAGTTCCCATGCCGGAGTTGCCGATGCCACCGAAGGGCAGGTCGTGCTGGAACACATGCCAGCCCCAGTCATTGAGGGTTACACCCCCGGCATGGGTCTGCTTCAAGATGCGATCCTGCTCTCCGCTGCTCAGATTGAAGGCGTACATCGACAATGGTCGCTCGCGTCCTCGGATCAGCGCCATCGCGTCATCCAGGCAATCGTATTCGAGCACCGGCAAAATGGGCCCGAAAATCTCCTCGCGCATCAATCGCATGCGGTCGTTCAGATGCGTCACCACATGCAAGGGAATTTGCCTTCCGGCGCCGGCGTCGTTGCCGCATCGTAGAATAGTTGCCCCGTGAGCGCTCGCATCGTCCAGCAACTCGCGTAGCCGCGCGGCATGGCGGTCGCTAATGATGCTGGTGTACTCCGCATTGCCGCCGACTGTGGAGTACAGATGGGCAAAAGCTTCACACACGGCCGCAGCAAATTCGGCTGACTTGCCGCGAGGCACCAGAGCGTAGTCAGGCGCCACGCAGATCTGGCCTGCATTGAACGCTTTGCCGTGAGCGATGCGCAAAGCGGCATCACGCAAATCAGCTCGGGGACCGACGATGGCCGGTGACTTACCTCCAAGCTCCAGCGTGACCGGCGTCAGGTTTTCGGCAGCTGCCCGCATGACCTCGCGGCCGACGCGCGGCGAGCCGGTAAAGACCAAATGATTGAAAGGCAGCGCGGTGAATGCCTGGCCCGCGGCCACTTCGCCTCCGAAGACCGCTACCTCGTTCTCGCTAAAGCACTCGGCAAGCATCGCTGCCAGCACCGTCGTCGTATGCGGCGATAACTCGGAAACCTTGATCATCGCCCGATTGCCCGCCGCGAGCGCCGCAATCAAGGGTCCCAACGTGAGGTAAACAGGAAAGTTCCAGGGGCCGATGATTCCGACGACGCCTTTGGGCTGGTATTCAATCCAAGCGCTATTCGTCAGGAACAGCAGTTCGGTGCTGCGCCGGCGGGGCTTCATCCAGCGGCGCATGTGCGACAGCGCGTGCCGCGCCTGAAGGATCGGCCCCATGACTTCGACGAGCTTGGTTTCCGCTGCAGCGCGAACACCAAAGTCTGCGCTGACTGCCGCGACGATGTCGGTCTGATGCCGCCGCAGCGCAGTGATCAGTCGTCGCAGTTTATCCTTGCGTGCGTGAAGATCCGGATGCGGAGTGGCTGCGAAGGCACTTCGCTGCAATTCGAACACCGAGCGCATGCGTCCAAGCTCGGCGGTGTCGGCAGCCGCCCCGGCGGGGAACGATGTCGGTAGAGTGCTCATGGTTTCACTGTGCCCTTCATTGCTTTACGAATACTGTTCCACGGGCCCACATTGCGTCAAAGCGACCGCGGCGGCCGAGCCCGGGGTGTCCCGTTGACGGTAGCATGAAAGTCGGTCGCTCCGGGGGCGCGTCTGCGGGGCTGCGGGGCTGCGGGGCTGCGGGGCGAGGCCGTACACATCCAAGTCGGGTCGAGACGGCGCTTGCCACAATTGCGCGGCACATTGCCACGATTGATCACGAATCCCGCTCGCCCTGACCGGTAGAGTCTTGCGGGAGTAGTGCATTTCTAGATCGTGTTACCGGGAGCGGCAGTGGCAAACTCGCGTTGGGTGGCAATCAGGTGTGCGGTCGCGCGACTATGGATGGCTTGGGCCTGGCTCGCGCAGTCGGTGTTCGGCGCTTGGGTTTGGGAGCCTCCGCAGTGGTTGCATCGGATCAATCACCGCGCCGCCCATCTTGGCCGGTGGGGATTCGACTTGGCCCGCCGACATCCCCGCAGGACGGGCGCCGTATTCTTGGGAGTCTGCGCCCTCGCGTTCGGCGGCCTTGCGGCTTGGCGCTGGTACCAATTGCTGCCGAAGCCGGAATTCGTCGCTTTTTCGATCGCCGCACCGGCGCGCACACGCATCGAAGAGGAAAACGCGAAGCCTGATCCGTTGACCGTGCGGTTCGATCGTTCGGCCGCGCCGCTGGCCTTGGCGGGCAAGCCGCTGCCGACCGGCGTGACATTGCGGCCGGGTCTCCGCGGCACCTGGAGCTGGTTGGACGACCGAGTGCTGGAATTTCGCCCGAAGGAAGACTGGCCGATCGACCAGGTGTATAGCGTCGCTCTCGACAAAGCCATTCTCGCCCCGCAAATCCGTCTCAAGGATTACGATTTCCAATTCTCGACGGCGAATTTTTCGGCGCGCGTCGCCGCTGCCCAGTTTTATCAGGACCCAGTCAATCCGGGCCTCAAGATGGGCGTCTTCGACGTGCAATTTACCCATCCGGTCGATCCAGCCGAGTTCGAACGCAGGATCGAGGTCCGCCTCGCCGGTCAAAAGCAAGGTGTCTTGGGTGTGGGGCGCGAATCCATCCCATTCACCGTCGTCTACGACAAGTTGAAACTCAACGCGTCGATACATTCGGCGAGCCTCCCGATTCCGAAAGATCCGACCGCGCTCGAGGTTCACATCGAGGCGGGTGTGCGCGCTGCCCGTGGCGGCAATCGCACCGACACCGCGTTGACGGCTGGGGCGCCCGTACCCGGGCTCTATAGTTTGTCGGTCCTCGGCACCGAGGCCGTGGTCGTGAGCAATGAGCGCAACGAACCCGAGCAAGTGCTGTTGCTGAACGTGTCGGCGGCCACCGGGGAGCGGGACGTTGCCCAGGCCGTCAAGGCTTGGATCCTACCGAAGCTCCGTCCCGCGCACGACGTGGTGCCGGCAGCGGGTCGTGAAGACGCGCCGTACACGTGGTACAACTCGACGGAAGTGACCGACGCGGTGCTCAACGAGGCGGAGCCGCTCAGTCTGGAGCAGATTCCGGCGGAACGGGAGTTCGTGGAGAGCCACAGTTTCCGCTATCGCGCCGACGTCGGACGGTTCATGTTCGTGCAGATCGAGAAGAACCTGCGCTCGTTCGGCGGTTATCTGTCGCCGCGTACCGAGCGCTTCATCGTGCGCGTGCCGCCGTTTCCGCCGGAATTGAAAATCCTGTCGCAGGGAAGCTTGCTCGCCTTGTCCGGCGAACGAAAGGTCGCGGCGCTCGTGCGCGATCTGCCGGGTGTGCGCATCGACGTCGCTCGTGTGCTGCCGGCGCAGCTTCAACATCTGGTATCGCAGTCCAGCGGCGATTTCGCCAATCCAAGTTTCTATGGCAGCTTCGGCCCTGACAACCTCACGGAGCGCTTCGTGCGCAAAATACCGCTCGGTAAGCTGGCTCGAGGGCAGGCACATTACGAGACGATCGACCTCGGCGAATACCTGAAGAGCGAGGGTACCGACAAGCGCGGCATCTTTCTGTTGACCGTCCAAGGCTACGATCCGCGCATCGAAGCGGCGCAGCAGCGGGCCGCCGCCGCGCGCCGGAACGAGGCGCGTCAGCCGGCGGCGACCCCGAACGGCAATGACGAACCAGAAGCGGCCGGCGCCGACGACGCACCCGATTTCTCTCCCGGCGGTCTGATCGACAAGCGTCTCGTGCTCGTGACCGATCTGGGAATCCTGACAAAAAGATCCGCCGATGGCACCCAGGATGTGTTCGTTCAATCGATTGCGACGGGATTGCCGGTCGCCGGTGCGAGCGTCGAAATCGTGGCGATCAACGGTATCACGCTGCTGACGCAGTTGACCGACGCGCTCGGCCGAGCGCACTTTCCGAAGCTCGAGGGCTTGACGCGCGAACGCGCACCGCTGCTGGTGCAGGTCCAGAAGGCCGGTGATCTTTCGTTTCTGCCGCTCAAATCCGGCGACCGCAGCCTGGATATGTCGCGCTTCGACATCGGCGGCATTCGCAGTGCCCGCAGCGCGAATCAGCTGGGTGCGTTTCTTTTTTCCGATCGCGGCATCTATCGACCCGGAGATACGTTCCACATCGGCATGATCACAAAGACGGCGGATTGGTCAAAGGATTTAGCCGGGATCCCTCTGGAATCGGAGATCCTCGATGCGCGCGGTTTGACGGTAGCGCGCGAGCGGGTCAAGTTGCCTCCGAGCGGCTTTGCGGAGTTGTCGTACGCGACCGCCGACACCGCGCCCACGGGTACCTATACGGTCAATCTGTACATCGTCAAGGATAATCGGCCGGACGCCGAAATCGGCACGACGACGGTGCGGGTGCAGGAGTTCGAACCGGACCGGATGAAGATAGCGGCGCGCTTGAGCGCGCAGAGCGCCGACGGCTGGGTGTCGCCCAAGGACCTCAAGGCCGTGGTCAACGTGCAAAATTTGTTCGGTACGCCGGCGGAACATCGGCGTGTGGAAGCGACGGTAACGCTGACGCCGGCGTTCCCGGCGTTCCGCAGCCTGCCCGATTATCGATTTTACGATCCGCTGCGCGCGAAAGAGGGTTACAACGATCGGCTTCGCGACGCCAGCACCGATGCTCAGGGCAATGCCACGTTCGATCTCGGGTTGCAGAAGTACGCGAAGGCGACTTATCGAGTCCACTTATTGGCGCGTGCATTCGAACCGGCGGGCGGACGCTCGGTGACCGCCGATGCCGCTACCTTGGTGTCGGAGTTGCCGTTTCTCGTCGGCTTCAAAGCTGATGGGGATCTGGCATACCTATCGCGCGACAGCATGCACATCGTGTCCTGGGTCGCGATCGATCCGAGTGCCAAGAAAACCGCGGCTGCCGGCCTCACTCTCAAACGTGTCGAGACCAAATTCGTCTCCGTGCTGACCAAGCAAAACAACGGCACGTATCAATACGAATCGCGCAAAAAGGACATCATCCTGTCGGAGGAGCCGTTCGCCATTCCCGCGGCCGGCCTTGAATGGCCGCTTGCCACCGATATGCCGGGCACGTACGCCTACCTGATCCGCGACGCCGCCGGACTTGAATTGAATCGAGTCGAATACACGGTCGTCGGCCGGGCAAACGTGACACGCTCCTTGGAGCGCAACGCCGAGCTGCAGATCACGCTCAATAAAAAAGACTATGCACCCGGGGAGGAGATCGAACTCAGCATCAAGGCTCCCTACATCGGTGCCGGGCTCATCACGATCGAGCGCGATCATGTTTACGCGGCAGAGTGGTTCAAGAGCGATACCACCGCGTCGGTGCAGAGGATCCGCTTGCCTGCCGACTTCGAGGGCAACGGCTACGTCAGCGTGCAGTTCATCCGCGATCCGGCCTCAGAGGAGATTTTCACGAGTCCCTTGAGCTACGGCGTCGTGCCGTTCGTCACGAGCCTCTCGGCGCGCACCAATGTGCTGGGCCTGCAAGTCCCCGATCGGGTCAAACCCGGCGAGGTCTTGCATATGAAACTCAGCAGCGCCCGCGCGACTCGCGCCGTCGTGTTTGCGGTCGACGAGGGCATTCTGCAGGTTGCCCATTACCAGGCGCCGGACCCATTGGGGGAGTTTTTCAAGAAGCGTGCGCTCGAGGTCAAGACGTCGCAGATCCTGGATTTGATCTTGCCGGAGTTCAAACGCATTCTCGCGGCAGCGGCGCCGGGCGGAGACGGCGAGGCCGCGCTGCGCCGCAATCTCAACCCGTTCAAAAGAAAACACGACAAACCGGCGGTGTACTGGTCGGGAATCGTCGATGTCGACGGTGATAGAGAATTCACGTGGACCGTGCCCGATAGCTTCAACGGCTCACTGAAGGTGTTTGCGGTTTCCGTCAACGACTCGTCGATCGGCGTTGCACAGATTCAGACGCTGGTGCGCGGAGACTTCGTATTGACGCCGAATATGCCGGTCGCGGTCGCGCCGGGCGACGAGTTCGAGGTGAGCGTCGGTGTGGCGAACAACGTCGTGGGATCGGGTGTGGGAGCAAGCATCGCCGTCGGCGCCGACTTGCCGCCGCAGCTCGAGGCCTTGGCTCCGCTGCAGCAAACCTTGAGAATCGACGAGCGGAGCGAGGCGGTTGCGCTGTTTCGCTTCCGCGCGCGGGCGCAACTCGGCGCCGCGCCGGTGAAGTTCGCGGCGTCCTGGCAGGGACATGCGTCCCATTTGGCGGCCGACGTCAGTGTGCGTCCTGCCTCGCCGTACGTCACGGAAATCATGGCGGGTTATTTCGCCTCCGCGGTCGACGTACCGATCGGCCGTTCGCTGTACCCGAATTACCGCAAGCTCGATGTCGGCGTCTCGTCCTTGCCGTTGGTACTCTCCGACGGCTTCGCGGACTACCTCGATGATTATCCGCACCTGTGTACGGAACAGCTCATCAGCCGCGGCTTCGCCGCGCTCGTGATCGCGCGGCGACCGGAACTGGCGCGTCCCGACAGCCTCAAGGCTCATTCGGCCGGTGACGCAACGGCGGCGCTACTCGCAGTGCTGCGTAGCAGGCAGAACGCCGAAGGCGGCTTCGGGCTGTGGGCGGCCTCGGTCGGTGCCGACGAGTTCGCGTCGGTCTACGCGCTGCATTGGCTGATTGATGCGAAAGATCGCGGCGAAGCGATACCGGACGACTTGCTGCAAAGGGGCTCGGTCTGGCTGCAGCGGTATGCGGCGAGTCCGGTGCCGGACAATGGGTCCGCGGGACTGCCGGGCCTGCGCAATCGCGCCTACGCAACGTATCTGTTGACTCGGCAGGGCATGGTGACGACGCCGATCGTGGCCAGCTTGCGCGAGACGTTGGACGCACGCTATCCGGGCGTTTGGAAAGCCGATGTTACGGCGGCCTACCTGGCGGCAGTGTATCGCCTGCAGCGCCAGGAACGCGAAGCCGCCGCGCTGATCGGGCCTGTGGCCGCGCAGGTCGGCATACCGAGTGGCCAGCACTTTGCATTTTACTACGGCGACACCGTGCGAGACGCGGAGGTCCTTTACCTCGTATCGCGTCATTTCCCCGAGCGTGCACGCGCGCTGAAGCCGCAGGCCTTGCAGGCGCTGGTCGCGCCGCTCGGTCGCGGTGAATACAACACCTTGTCCTCGGCGCTGCTGATTCTGGCCTTCGACGCCTATGCGACCAGTGCTCCCCTCAACGGACTCGACAAATTCACGGGTGCGGAAGTGGCAGCGAACGGCAAAAAGATTCCGCTGGAATTCAAAGGTCAGTTGATCCTGCGGAGTCATTATGAAGGCGACAGCAAGCAGCTGCATCTGGTCAACGACACCGGACTCGCCGGATTCTTCGCCGTGACCAACGCGGGTTTTGACCGAAGTCCGCCAGCCGGCGAATTACATCAAGGAATCGAGATCCAGCGGGATTATCTGGACGCGCAAGGACAGACGGTTACGATGGTGCGGAGCGGGGAGGAAGTCACCGTGCGGCTGCGAATGCGCGCGATCGATGCGGACTACCTCGCAAATGTGGCCGTGACCGATCTGTTGCCGGGCGGCTTCGAGCCGGTGCTGCAGTCGACTGCGTCCGGGGCTAACCGCGAGGAGATGTCCGCGGAGGCACAGGCGTCGTCCGCGGAGGGCGATGCGCCGCCCGCGGGAGCCTCGCTCGATCGCTTGGGATACGGCGGAACGTGGCGGCCGGAGTTTGCCGACGTACGCGAGGATCGCATCGTGCTGTATGGCGCCTTGTCGAAAGACCTGGCGGAGTATCGCTATCGAGTCCGCGCGACCAATGCCGGCACCTTTCTCGTGCCGCCGAGTTACGCCGAGTCGATGTACGACCGAACTCTACGCGCGCGCGCCGGACCGAGCCGTGTAACCGTCCAGCGGCCGGAACACCCCTGAATGGAGGGACTCGATGCGCGGATGGCTCAGCCGTAGGATTCCTCGAGCGCTCTGGTACGCGCTGCTCGGCGCGCTCGTGGTGAGCCTGACGACCACCAGGATCGTCCGCGTGTGGCCGAAGGCGCCGCTGCGTGCGCTGGCCCCTGAATCGACCGCGATCAGCACGGAGACCGGTGAACTGCTGCGTCTGACGGTGGCGGCCGACGGTCAGTATCGCTTGTGGGTCGCGCTCGATGAGATGCCGAAGCGCCTTCCCGCCGCCGTCATCATGTACGAGGACCGATGGTTCTATCGGCATCCGGGCGTCAATCCGGTCGCGCTCGCGCGGGCTGCCGCGCACGATTGCTTCGGCAGCCGGCGCTTTGGTGCATCGACGATCACGATGCAGCTCGCGCGCCGCGTGTATCGACTGCACACACGCGGTCCTCTCGGCAAACTACGCCAAGTCGCGCTCGCGCTGTGGCTCGAGATGCGCTACAGCAAACATGACATCCTCGAAGCCTATTTGAATTTGGCGCCCTATGGACGCAACGTCGAGGGCGTCGGAGCGGCGAGTCTCGTCTATTTCGGCTCGTCGGTCGCGCGATTGTCGGTGCCTCAGCTGATGACACTGGCGGTGATCCCGCAGAATCCGCGCGAGCGTCGTCCAAGAGCGTCCTCGACGGCGGGCACGGCGCTGGATGTGGCGCGGCGCCGACTGTGGGCTCGCTGGCTTGCGCGCGAGCCAGCCGACGCGCGGTTCTCGGGCGATATCGCGGCAGCGGTGCCGTCGCGCAGTCCCGAGCAGTTGCCGTTTCTCGCGCCGCACTTGACTGACGCACTGTTGCGGCAGACCGAAGGTGATGTGCACACTACGCTCGATATCGGTCGCCAGCGCACGGTCGAACGCATTCTGCGCAATTACGTCGCAGGGCAGTCCGCACTCGGTATACGCAATGCCGGGGCATTGTTGCTGGAGCTGAAAGGCGATCGCGCGCTGGTGCGAGCGTACGTCGGCTCGGCCGACTACCGAGACGCCGAGATCGACGGTCAAGTCAATGCGGTGACCGCCAAGCGTTCTCCGGGCTCGGCCCTGAAGCCGTTCATCTACGCCTTGGCCCTGGACCAGGGCCTGCTGCACCCGCGCACGATCCTCAAGGATGTGCCGACCGCATTTGGTCCGTTTAGCCCCGAGAATTTCGATGGCCGATATGTCGGTCCGATTGCCGCCGAGGACGCATTGATTCGCAGCCGCAACGTGCCTGCGGTGACGGTTGCGAGCCAGTTGTCGCGCCGCAGCCTCTATGACCTTCTGCAGGCAGCAGGCGTATCGCGCATGCAGAGTGAACGTCATTACGGTCTTGCGCTCGCTCTGGGCGGGGGTGAAGTGTCGATGGAGGAACTCGGTCGTCTGTATGCCTTGCTGCTGAACGGCGGGCGGCTGCCCGCAGTGCAGTCGATTGCGGGGATGATCCCGAGTCGGGCCGAGCGACTGCTGTCGGAGGAGTCGAGTTTCATCGTGCTCGACATGTTGAAAAAAAACCCGCGCCCGGATACCGGCCTGCCCGCATTTCCATCGGTTGCATGGAAGACCGGCACGTCCTGGGGCTTTCACGATGCGTGGTCGGTTGCGGTCTTCGGCCGCTACGTATTGGTCGTGTGGATCGGCAATTTCGACAACTCGGGCAACCCCGCGTTCGTCGGCGTGCAGGCGGCCGCGCCGCTGTTATTTCGCATCGTCGACGCGCTGCGCAGCCAGGGGCAGGATGCCGGCGAGGTCATGCGCCGCATGCCGTCGAACGTCGCGCGCGTGGAGGTGTGCGCGGCGAGCGGCGATTTACCGAACGCCGCCTGTCCGCAAACCGTGAGCACGTGGTACATCCCGGGAAAGTCTCCGATTCGCATCTCGAAATTGCACCGTATCGTGTATTTCGATGCCGCGGGGCGTCGCGTTTGCGGCCCGGGTGCCGGGATCCGGGAAGACGTTTATGAATTTTGGCCTTCCGACATGCTGCAACTGTTTCGCGAAGCGGGAATGCCGCGCCGGCTCGCGCCGCCTGCGCCGGACTGTGCGGCCGGATCCGCTGCCGGCGGCTACGATCCGGAGGGACCGAGAATCGTCTCGCCGGTGCGTGGTTTGGTGTACACGCTGCGCATCGGCCGATTGGCGCCGTTGTCGCTGCGTGCCGATGCGGCCGCGGGTACGCAATCGCTCTACTGGTTTGCCGGCAACGCATACCTGGGCCGGGCGCCGTTCGGCGAGGGTTTGGCGTGGTTGCCTTCCCAACCGGGGCGCTACTTGTTGCGCGCGGTCGACGATCGCGGGCTCGCCGATACTCGCGAACTCATCGTGGATCTCGTGCCCTGAGAAAAGCCTCGAATGCATCGCGATTGCGTCTCGGTTTGAGCCGCTTGCCGTCGTCTCCTCTACCGTGGGTCCGCCTTGAGGTAAACAGTGGCGACCGGGCCTGTAAATGCCGCCTTCCACCGAGGATTTGAACTGAATAGACCCGCATCGTCCTGGTCGTGGGGAATGATCAAGCCGTCCAAGCGATAATGTGCGGCGATCATTTCAGCGCGACTACCGTAGCCCCCACTGTCCACGAAATTGATGTAATCATCGAGGACCTCCTCACTATAGACGCTGCGGGCGCGCCCATCGACGAACACCTTTTCGCTACCGCGCCATATATAGACAAGATAGCCGCCCAGACTGTAGTGATTCAGGAAACGCAGCCCAGAATAGTGCGCTGAGATATAAGCGGCTTCTTTTGAAGGAAAAAGTTCTCGAGCAAATCCCGGGGCATCGCCGAGCACGCGGTTGCGCGGCCACGGGAGGCTGATGAATGCGCAAGCGAGCACGATCATCACGGCACAGAGCACTCGCATTTTGGTTCGAGCGCGCTGGAGACGGCACAGGCGTGCCTCGAGCGCGGTCAGGCGGGTGCTCGAAAGAAGTGAGGAGAGTCGCGAGCTGATGTACGGCATCGTGAGTAGCGCAGCCACGGGCCCGTGACGGGCGCTAGCCAGCGATGCAACAAGCAGCATCGGCGCCAGCATGCGATCGACCAGGGGAAGACGCTTCGTAGACTCATTTCCCGCGAATGATACGAACAGGAGCACCACCAGCAGCACTGTCATAGGCCAGTCGCGGCCGATCTCGACAGGTCCCCACTCCACGATGTCGTTCTGGATGAAATCGCTGGAGATCGTTCGATAGATGATTTGGTAGATCCGCACACCGAATGGATTCAGGAAACTCGCGGCGAAGCACGCAGCGATCAGCAGGCAAAGGCCGCGCGCCCGGTGGCCGTCGCGCTCCCATGCCGCCTCGCACAAGAACAGGATCATCATTGCAATCGCAAGCAGGAAACCAGCGTGCAGGTTCGCCCACAGCGCCATCAACGCCGGCAGCCAGACCACATCCTGCCACAGGCCGCTCCCTCGGTAGCGCAGCAACTGGCGATAGAAAACAGCGGTGATGACGAATGAGCACAGGCTTGGGCGGGCGAGGACGCCCGGAAAGACGACATATGCAGCCACACTGACTGCGAGCAACGTGGCGATCATGCCGGCACCGCGCGCTTGGCACAGCTGCGCCATAAAGGTCACGGCGCCGGCAAACGCCAGCAGCGTCACGGCGTAGAGGGCGGAAAATCCACCGGCAGAAAAAAAGGCACTGGCGCCCACGTCAAATAGCCAGGAAAGGTTGTACCAATCCTCGTTCCCGGCCGTGAAACTCCAGGAGTCATGAAGCGGCACGTGCCGATGGGCAAGAATGAGATCGCCCGCGGCCAGATGCCAGGCCGTATCGGGGTCCACGAATACGGGGGCGTTAGCGAGGCAAAAAGCCACTACCACGACGCAGAAAATGAAACCGACCATGGCCGTGGGGATGAAGTGATCAGAAGTCAGAGCGGGCTGCCGCTAGACGCTACGGGGTCGCTTCCGTGTATCCGGTGACTCCCCAACCGTAACCCAATATCCGCCAGCCGGCGCTTTCACGTTGGAGGACAAATGCCCACGCGCCACGCTCCTCGAAGCGACGACCATGCGCAAGGCCGGTCCACGTCGTCGGCAGTGAAAAATACGCACGATCTGCGGACTGGCTGAAGTCGTGCGCTGCATCGAAGTGGGCCGCGAGTTCGCTCAAGGCCTCCTCGTTCGAGTGGGCGCGGAAGCCTGCCTCCCACTCGGCCGCCGCACGCGGACCGCAAAATATAAACGGCCCAAAGTTCTCCACGATGCACAAGCCACGGCGCGCGAATACCGCAGGATGCTCGCCGGCCGGAAGAGTGCTCATGAACGAAACGAGATTGCGCACCGGCTCGAGCATCGCCGCGCTGGGGGTCTCGTCAGCCCGGCTGAAGCCGCTTGCGAATAGGAGAAATATCAGTGTCCATCGCGCTTGCCGCGCTCGTGCGGCAGGGGGAGATTCAATTTGCTGCAAGTTGGACTCCTTAGATCGGGGTCGTGCCTCATTCGCGAGCGTGCCACTGTAAGTCATGCACCGGCGCTTGCAAAGTCGCGTTCTTACGGCTAGCTTCAGGAGCACGGTTACGTAGATTAACCAAGGAGCAACGAAGGTTGGTGAGTGGATCGGTAGAGCAGCACGGTATCGAATCCATTCCCGATCGGGATCGCACCGCCACAATATTCGATTTTCATGCGCATCGAATGGGGCGGTTCCAACTCGCTCGCGACACGCTACGCGAAGCTCGAAATATTCGAGCGCCTGTCCCCCCGGAGTTCGATGAGAACGCCTATCGCGTGCGTCCGGCCCCTGCGACACGTTTGTTCGAGCAGGGCGACGTCATCGACCTCGGTGACCGGCACTTCGAGGTGCTGCACGAACCCGGTCATTCGCCCGGCTCAATTGCCTTGTGGGAATCGGCCAGCGGCGTGCTACTGTCGGGGGACTCCATTTACGACGGTCCACTGGTGATGACGCCTACCAATCGAATCGCGAAGATTACGTAGCGACGATGCGACGACTGGAACAATTACCGGTGCGAGTCGTGCACGGCGGCCATTTTCCGAGCTTCGGCCGCGAGCTATCGCGAGTTGATCGACGATTATATTCGCGGTCGACGCCAGTCCGGTTGCCCCATTGATTCGCAAGGAGATTATCCATGATCGAGAAGCGCAAACCGTGCAGCCCCGTGGCCGGCCAGGCAACGTGCACGTCTCTAGCCGCGGCCATCGCTCTGGCGCTCGGCGTCGCGCCGCAAGTGTTTGCCGATGATTCGGGCGACACTCTCCAGGAGATCGTGGTCACGGCCAATCGGCGCGCGCAGAATCTGATCGACGTGCCCTACAATATCTCCGCCGTGTCGGGCCAAGAGCTGCAGGCCGCGGGAATCACGAGTCTCACGGATATTGCGCGCCTGTTACCGGGGATCAACATTCCGGATCTGGGCCCACGCGCCAACAGCAGCAACAGTAACATCATCATCCGCGGACTCAACGCGAACGATCCCGGAGGCACGGCGTATCTGCCCTGGGAGAGCGTGCCGCTGGTGTCGACCTACGTGGACGAAGTGCCGATGTTCGTCAATTTGAATTTGACGGACGTGCAGCGCGTCGAGGTGCTGCGCGGACCGCAAGGCACCCTCTACGGCTCTGGCGCCGTCGCCGGGACGATTCGGATCATTCACAATCAACCGGACCCGAGCAAGTTCACCGCCGAACTGTCCGCGGACGCATCGGAAACCAGTCGCGCGGCAAACGGTTCATACGCGCTGAACGGCTTGCTGAATATTCCGATCACGGAGACGGCGGCGCTGCGCATGAACGCGGGCTACAAGACGATCTCGGGATTCATCAATGCGAACGACGCCATCGTGTTTGGGCCGAATACGCAACCCGTGCTGGTGAACCCCGCGAGCCCGCTGACCAGCAATTTCGAAACGGAGTCGCTCCACGACATCGACTCGGCGATCTCCGAGTATGCGCGAGCATCGCTGCTCTGGCACGTGACCTCGGCGTTCGATGCGACGTTCGCGTATGAGCGGCAAGACGATCATTCCAACGCGTTCTCGCGCCAGTCCGCGGGGCAGTCGTATGTCGACAATGTCCTGATGCCGCTGGCGCCCGATCATCGCATCGTCGACCTCGATTCGTTGACGCTGACGGCGGACGTGGGCTTCGCGACCGTGACTTCGTCGACCTCGTACGCCAAGAACCACGACCTGAGCAATTATGACGAGTCGCCGTTCTTGCTCAATTATGACGCGCTGAATCCGCTCTATTACGGCAGCTATCCACGCCCATCCACTGAGTTCATCACGGGCTATACGGATTCCTCGCTGGTCGAGGAACTGCGCTTGGTATCCAAGGAGGGTGGGCCCTGGGATTACGCGGTCGGCGGGTTTTTCCGACACGAAAGCAACGATCTATATCAGTACGAGACGGTTCCGGGCTTCACCGCGTGGTCGGAATTGCCGGGGTCCGCCAATGCAGTCAATCAAGTTCTGGGGACGTCCTTTGCCACGTTCGGGGACTATATCAAGCAGTACAACGGCGGCACGCCGCCGAGCCAGTTATCGCCGCTCGACGCGAATTACACCTACGCGCGTAATTCCGGCCTTTTGGATCGAGCGTTGTACGGCGAACTCACCTGGCATGCCACGGCAAGGTGGCAGATCACCGGGGGCGTGCGCGTATTCTGGCAGGACGTTTCCCAAAGCCTCTATCAGACGATCCCGTACGGCGGCCCGTACTTCTCGACACTGCCTCCGCCCGCCAATTTGACGGATGCGTTGGGCTCGACGATCGCCTCCGGCGACGAGAAATATCACAATCATGTGTTCAAGCTGAACACCGGCTATGAATTGACGAGCACGTTGCGGGCCTACGCGACCTATTCCGAGGGTTTCCGGCACGGCGGCGCCAACGCGAATGCGATCGGCACCTGCGCGTTCTGCGATTCACCGTCCACGGCGTCGTTCAAGCCCGACACCGTCAAGAACTACGAGGTCGGATTGAAAGGCACGGCGAACAATTGGCTGCGTTTCAGCGGTGCCGTGTATCGCATGCGGTGGCAAGACATTCAAATTGAACTGTTCGACGCCAGTGCGAGCGCCTACGTCGCCAACGGCGGAACGGCCGTCAGTCAGGGTCTCGAACTCGAGTTCGAAGGGCAGCTGGGCAACGGATTCTCGGCGACCCTCGGTTACGGCTACACCGACGCGAAGGTTACCAGCGACTTCACGATTACCGATCGCGGCCAGACGATTCTCGCTGCGCAGGACGGCAACGGGCTGCCGTACGTCCCGAAACAGACACTGACCGCGGGTCTCGGATATACGCATCCGCTGAGCAGCGGCATCGCGCTGGATGCGCACGCCGATGCATCCTACCGCAGCGATGTCACCACCCAAATCAACTCGACCGCAGCGGGTTATCAGCAGCTGGGCGGCTTTACGACCGTGGACGCCTCGGCGGGATTGTTCTTCGACAAACGGCTGCACGCGCGCCTGTACGTCAACAACCTGACCAACCAAGCGGGCATTTCCGTCGCGGGGCCTGTCCTCAAGAGTGCGGACTT
>Ga0181521_10004135_pt1 | contig 16750 bp, 15 predicted proteins | sample PEATcosm2014_Bin_32_FD_119764 | JGI IMG/M metagenome (GOLD analysis project Ga0181521, IMG submission 119764) | Peatland microbial communities from MTU Mesocosm Facility, Houghton, MI, USA - PEATcosm2014_Bin02_60_metaG | ecosystem: Environmental > Terrestrial > Soil > Wetlands > Peat | place... | reverse complement strand
ACCTCTACACATTCCGCGGCCAGTATCTGCTCACGCCCAACAGTGCCCTCAGCTTTCTGGTGATCGGCGACTATTCAAAGCGCAACGAGTCGTGCTGCGGCGCCGTGCAAACGGCCCTCGGTCCATTCTCGGGGATCGTGAATGCGCTGGCGTCGATTCCGGAGCTGGGCGGTACACCCGGCCAGACCGGCGAGGCAACCGCGCCGCTGTCGCCGTTCAACCGGCAGGCCTATTTGAACCAGCCGCTCACGCAACAGATCCGGGACATGGGCATTTCGGGCCAACTGGACTGGAATTTGGGCGTCGGGAAATTGACCTCGATCACCGCGTGGCGCGACAACACCATCGTCGCCGGAAACGACATCGATTTCACGGACGTCGATATCTTGTATGAGCCGGCCAACGAAGGCAACATGACCGACTTCAAGCAGTTCAGCGAAGAGCTGCGCTTCGCCGGCAGGAATGGGCCCTTGGACTGGCTGGTGGGCGGATTTTTCTCGAGCGAACAGCTAGCCACCAATCTGGCCCTTTATGCCGGCAATGATATGGATCTGTATCTCAGTGGTCTGTCCTCGGCAGCCGGGGGCGCGAGTCCGCCGAACTTCCTTTTGACGGCGGATCTGACCGGCAAGCCGCCCGGGACGCTGTTCCAACCGGGGGTATCCGGTGAAACCGATTGGTTTCATCAGACTTCCAAGAGCTTTGCGTTCTTCACGAACGAGACCTACAACATCACCCAGGGCTTGGATCTGACCGCCGGTCTGCGATTCACCTCGGAGAAGAAAACCGCAGATTCAAATTATTTGGACCCGGATGGCGGCGCGGCCTGCCTGGACCTGCTGACCTCTCCGGGACTCGCGGCACAACCCGCGGCGACGCAGACGTTTTTACTCGGATACGGCTGTTTTTACGGATTCAATCCATTCTTTTCCGGCAAATCGACCGCTCAATCGCTGACCGAGGGCAACGTGTCGGGTACGGTGAAGCTCTCCTATCGCTTCACCGATAACGTCATGGCCTATATCTCGTGGGCGAATGGCTACAAGGCGGGGGGCTTCAACCTGTCTCGCGTTACCCAGGCGACGGGGCCGGACGGGCCGCTCACGCCTAATTTCGATACGGAATTCCCGCGGGAAACCGTGGAGTCCTATGAACTTGGACTCAAGAGCGAGTGGGCCGACAGGACCGTGCGCTTGAATGGTTCCATTTTCGATCAGCAATATACGAATTTTCAGCTGAACACGTTCACCGGAATTGAATTCATCGTGAGTTCGGTTCGCCGAGTCGAATCCAAGGGCGCTGAATTCGATATCGATTGGGCCACGCCGCTGTCGGGCCTGAATCTGGCCGCCGGTGTGGTCTATGCATTTACCAACATCACCGAGTTCGGCGGATCGCTGCCGCTGTTCGCTCCCAATGACACTGCCGCTACGACACTTCCCCGCCTCAACAACCGGCTGTCATTCGCGCCGCTCTGGTCGGGAGTGGCGTCGGCGACGTACACGGTGCCGCTCTCCGGGTCGTTACAGTTTCACGCCGCCATCAACGAAAAATACAATTCTTCGTACAACACCGGCTCGGATCTGGACCCGCGAAAGCTCCAGGGAGCGTATGGATTGCTGAATGCGCGACTTGGCATCGGCGCTCCGGACGGCAGATGGGCGGTGGAGATATGGGGCAACAACCTGGCCGATAAAGGCTTCTACCAGGTTGCCTTCGATGCACCGTTTCAATACAACCAGATCGATGCATTCTTGGGCGATCCGCGCACCTTCGGGATCACCGCTCGAACGAAGTTCTGAGCAGCAGGTCGCTGAAGCGCCCGAGGTGAAAGTCGGCATCGCCCAGGGTCAGGTCGATCATCGTCAGCCGCTTGAAGTAGTGGCTGACGATGAGATCATCGACCATGCCCATGGCACCGTGCAATTGCACCGCTTGCTGTCCGACCAGGCGAGCAGCCTGACCGATGTAGGCTTTGGCCCCTGACACGGCGCGCCGCCGTTCGGCAACATCGCTGGAATCGCAGTGGACCGCTGCAATGATCGCCATTGAGCGCGCTTGCTCGGCGGCGATGAGCATGTCCGCCATTCGGTGCTGCAGCGCCTGGAACTTGCCGATCGCAACGCCGAATTGTTTGCGGGTCTTCAAATAGCTGAGCGTCGCCTCATTCAGCGCCGAGATGATGCCGACCGCCTCGGCGCAGAGCGCGGCTGCGCCCAAGTCCACGGCGCGTTCGATCATGGGAAGTCCCTGCTCGACGCTACCGATCACGGCGTCCGCGCCGACGATGACATTCTGCAGGCGCAGATCGGCGGCTCGGCCCCCGGACTGCGTGGGATAGGCGAACAACGTCAGGCCCGGTGCATCGCGCCCTACAAGGAACAACGAGGTGCCGTCCGCATCGGCGACATCACCGGTACTGCGCGCCGACACCAGAAAGTAATCGGCCGACTCCCCGTCGAGCACAACCGCCTTGCGGCCCGACAGCCACCAGCCGGTACCGTTGCCATGGCTTGCATCACCGCCGGCCACGGCGCTACATGCGACATGCGATAAATCATAGCGGCCGGCCGCTTCATAACAGGCCAGCGCCAGCTTCAATTTGCCCGCGCCGATCTGCGGCAGCAGCGATCGCTTGATCGACTCGGGAGCGGCGTCGCGAATCGCCCCGCCGCACAGCACGACCGTGCTCAAGAAGGGCTCGAGCAGCAGGCCGCGACCGATGAGTTCCATCACCAGCATGACGTCGATGGCATTGCCGCCCAGACCGCCGAATTCTTCCGGGAACGGCAGCGCCAGCAAACCGAGATCGGCGTATTGGCTCCACGCTTCGGCGGAATATCCCAGCGTCGAGCGGGCGAGCGCGCGACGGCGTTCGAAATCGTAGTCGCGGGCAATGAAGCGCTGCAGGGTATTCTGCAGCGACAATTGCTCTTCAGTGTAGCTGAAGTCCATGGCAGTCCTCTCAAAGGTCCAGGATCTGCTGCGAAATGATGTTCTTCTGAATTTCGGTGGAGCCCGCGTAGATCGTCGTCTTGCGCAGGTTGAAGTAGTGTCCGGAGAGCGACGGCGCATACGGCCGGTAATGCTCCGCCAACAGCGGCTCCGCGATCCAGTTGAGCTCGAGGGCTTCGCGCAGATAGGGCAGCGCATCGTGTCCCAGGGCATGCATCTGCAGCTCGGCCAGTTGCTGGATGATTTCCGAGCCCTTGATCTTGAGGACACTTACCTCCGGCCCCAGTGCCCTATGTTCGATCGCCGTAGCCGACAGCACTCGCAGGTTGGTGATTTCCAGCGCCATCAACTCGAGCTCAACCTGAGCTATGCGGTCGCGAAAGCGTGAGTTCTCGATGAGCGGCCGGCCGTTCGCAACTTGGTCGGCGGCAATCTCTTTGAGCTTTTCCAACGCGCGTTTGCAAGCACCGATGCCGGCGTTGTTGGTGCGCTCGTGGGTGAGTAGAAATTTGGCATAGGTCCAACCCTTGTTCTCGTCACCGACCAAGTTCTCCACCGGCACCTTGACGTGATCGAACCAAATCTCGTTGATCTCATGTTCGCCGTCGAGTGTGATGATGGGGCGCATTGTGATGCCGGGCGTTTTTATGTCGATCAGGAGAAACGAGATGCCCTGTTGCGGGCGCCCCTCGGTGTCGGTGCGTACCAGGCAAAAGATCCAGTCGGCATACTGGCCGTAGGTGTTCCAGGTTTTCTGGCCGTTGACGATGTAATCCTCTCCTTGGCGCACAGCGCTGGTTCGCAGCGAGGCGAGATCGGAGCCGGATCCCGGTTCGGAATAGCCCTGGCACCACCAATCCTCGCCGGAGATGATTCTCGGCAAGAAGTACTCCTGCTGTGCCGCATTGGCGAATTGCATCAACACCGGGGCGAGCATTTTCAGCGAGAATGCGTTCTGCGGCGGCGCGCCGATGTGCGCCCGCTCCTCCTCAAAAATGTGTTGCTGTACGACGTTCCAATCGGTGCCGCCGAAGCGTTGCGGCCACATCACCGCGCCCCAACCCCGGCGGTGAAGAATCTTCTGCCAGCGCGTCAAATCGTCCTTGCGCAGCCGCTTTCCCAGGTGCATCTTGGCGCGGATGTCGGAGGGCAGCTCGGCCTCGAAAAAGGCCCGCACGTGAGCGCGAAACGTCTCCTCTTCCCGAGTGTATTTCAGGTCCATGGGTACGGCGCCATCTTATGGCATCGGGGTGGGGGCCATGGCGTGCTTTGGACGACAACCTATTGACCGCGAGCGCCAATCGTCGTCGCCGAAGCGCGGATTCCCAGTGGACGGGCGATGGACGGGCGATGGACGCGCGAGCGGTCGCCGGATAAGCTCGCGGCATGTCCGACCGGCACCTGAAATTCTGGCCGTCGCACGCCATGCCGAACCTTTGCGCGCCGGCCACGAATTTGTTCTACAACGCCGAGGTGTCGGCGCGGCGCTATCCCGATAAACCCTTCCTGGTGTTTTACGACACCGCAGTGAGCTTTGCGGCGTTCTTGGACGAGGCGCAACGCGTGGCCGGGTTCCTCGAACGCGAGTGCGGCGTACGCAAGGGCGATCGCGTGCTGCTCTACATGCAAAACAGCCCGCAGTTCGTGATCGGCTTCTATGGAATCCTGCGCGCCAACGCGGTGGTCGTGCCCGTCAATCCGATGAGCCTGACGCCGGATATTCTGCGCTACCTCGAGGATGCCGAGGCGAGCACCGCGATCGTCTCGCAGGAACTGTATTCGCGCATCGCGCCGCTGGTCGGTGCCAAACCCGGCCTGTCGCGCGTGCTGGTCGCCGCTTATTCGGACTATCTCAAGCAACCAACCGACCTCACGGTGCCGGAATTCATCGCCGCGCCGCGCCTCGAGCTCAGCGGACCCGCGGTCGCGCTGTGGAGCGACATGCTCGCGAGCGGCCTCGTGCCCGGCCCTCTGACCATGGGACCCGATGACCTGTGCGTGATGCCCTACACCTCCGGCACCACCGGGGTTCCCAGGGGATGCATGCATACGCACCGCAGCACCATGCATACCCTGGTAGCCAGCATGCGCTGGGGCGCGCTCCAGCCGGAGACGACGCTGATGGCGGTGGCACCCTTCTTTCATGTGACGGGCATGCAGGGCAGCATGAATGGGCCGCTGTATGTGGGCAACACCGTCGTAATACTGCCGCGCTGGGACCGCGATGCCGCGGCGGAATGCGTCCAGCGTTATCGGATTTCGGCCTGGGGCGCCATTCCGACCATGGTGCAGGATTTCTTGTCGAATCCGAAACTCGTCCAATACGACCTGTCGTCGCTGCGGCGCCTGAGCGGCGGCGGTGCCGCGATGCCCGCCGCCGTGGCACAGCGACTCGAAGACATGGGCGTTCCCTACATCGAGGGCTACGGTCTATCGGAAACCATCGCCGCCACGCACATCAATCCCCCGGATCGCCCCAAAAAGCAGTGCCTGGGCATACCGATCTACGATGTCGACTCGCGCGTGATCGACCCCACGACGCTGCGCGAACTGCCGATGGGCGAGGTCGGCGAGATCGTGACGCACGGCCCGCAAGTATTTCTCGGATACTGGAATAAACCCGATGAGACGGCGCAGGCATTCGTCGAGATCGACGGCAAGCGGTTCTTTCGCACCGGCGATCTGGGACGGATCGACGAGGACGGATACTTCTTCATGGTCGACCGGCTCAAACGCATGATCAACGCGGCGGGATTCAAGGTCTGGCCCGCCGAGGTCGAATCCCTGATGTATCGGCATCCGGCGGTCCAGGAAGCCTGCGTGATCGCGGCCCACGACACGCACCGCGGTGAAACTGTCAAGGTCCTGATCGTTTTGAAGCCCGACTGGCGCGGACGCATCGGCGAGCGTGAGATCATCGACTGGGGCCGCCAGAACATGGCCGCCTATAAGGCCCCGCGAATCGTCGAGTTCACTGCCGAACTGCCGAAGTCGGCGGCGGGCAAGATCCTGTGGCGCGCATTGCAGGAGCGCGAGAACACTCGCGCCAACGCTGGCGAAAATACTGAAGGCTCGAACGACGAGCGAATCCATCGCCAGCCGTGATCTTTAGCGACGCCTAGAAAATACCCAGCGCGATACCGGCTGCCAACGTGGCGCCGAGCTCCTCGCATTGCCTCAGTTGCGGTTCGGGTATTCGCTTCGGTCTCAGGATTTCCTCGGGTGTTTGTGCATGCGTGCAGACGATCATTGGCTCGGCGATCGACCGCAAGCGCCAACCCGTCGCGATCCGCTCGATCTGCCCCGCCGCATTGCGGCCATCGCTGCCGGCACAAATGAGCACGGCATAGGGCTTGCCGTTGAGCCGGTCCAACGCCGCATAGTAGGTGCGATCAAAAAAATCCTTCATTTGTCCGGACATCGCCGCGAGGTTTTCCGGGGTTGCAAACACATAGCCGTCGGCCTCCAGCACGTCCGATGCGTGCGTGTCAGCGGCGCGCAGCAATGATACGTGCAATGCAGGTTCGCCACGGGCACCGGCCGCCGCGGCCTGCGCCATTTGCATCGTGCCGCCGGTCATGGAGTGATACACGATGAGCAGCGTCTTCATGTGACCGACCTGTCCCGCGCGTGACCGCCGCGGTCCGCCGGGTTGGCTACGGCTCCGCGGGTCGCGAAAATGCGGCTAACCGCCAGGCTCGCGCGCCTGCTGCTCGGCGAGCGTGTAGATCGCTTCCGGCGCTGCTTCGAGCCGTTCGACGGGTATCAGATGCCCGCTGGCATCCGACACCCCATAGGTGCCTTCGTCGATCTTTTGCAGCGCACGTTCAACGTACGCTCGACGCCGCGCGGCGCGGGTCGCCAAATTGCCATCCAGTTCCAGCATGGCGAGATTTTGCGCGTCTTCCTCATATTCGCGCGCCCGGCCGCCTGATTCCGACTGGATGTCTTTTTCCTCGGTCTCGTGGGCTTCCCGCGTCTTGAGAAGTTCGGCGCGCAACTCGAGCAGCTGTCGGCGTTGATGATCGAGAAAGGTCTTTGAAAATCTGGATGTTTTGGTGTTCACGATGGCTCCCGCTAAATGACATCAACAATGCAATCCGACCGGTCGCCCACACGTCACCGGCGGTCGTTGACGCGCGACGCCTTGCCGGTGGACCGTTGTATGGAGCCGCTGCTCAGCACCTTGATGTGCGCTGAAATGCCGATCATGGCTTTGAGCTTGTGCGCCAGCAGCGAAGCTTCGGCCTCATGCTCGTGGGCGGCAAAGTCCGGACGCGCTTCCACCAAGACCACAACCTCATCCAACCGATGAGGCCGCGAAATCTCGATTTCATAGTGGGGCGCCAAGCCGCGGCAATGCAGTATCAATTCTTCTATCTGCGAGGGAAACACGTTCACGCCGCGAATGATCAGCATGTCGTCGGTGCGGCCGGTGATTTTGGCGAAGCGGCGCATCGCCGTGACGTTCCCCGGCAGAAGGCGCGTGAGATCGCGCGTTCGATAACGGATCACGGGCATGCCTTCCTTGGTGAGCGAGGTGAAAGTCAACTCGCCCTCTTCGCCCTCCGCGATGACCTCTCCGCTCTCCGGATCCACGACCTCGGGCAGAAAATGGTCTTCCCAAATCGTGGGGCCTTCCTTGGTGGGGACGAACTCTGTCGCCACGCCCGGACCCATCACTTCCGACAAGCCGTAGATATCGCAGGCATCGATCCCAAATGCGCTTTCGATCTCATTGCGCATCCCCTCACCCCAGGGTTCGGCACCGAACATGCCGATGCGAAGTGCACTCGATCGCGGATCGATACCTTGACGCCTGAATTCATCCAAGATGGCCAGCATGTAGCTCGGCGTCACCATGATGATGTCGGGTTGAAAATCCAGGATGAGTTGGACCTGCCGTTCCGTTTGACCGCCCGACATGGGAATGACGGTGCAGCCGGCGGCCTCGGCGCCGTAGTGCGCGCCGAGGCCGCCCGTGAACAGGCCGTAGCCATACGCGACGTGCACCTTCATTCCGCGCCGCCCGCCGGCGGCGCGGATCGAGCGGGCGACGAGATGGCTCCAGTTCGTGATGTCGTTGCGGGTGTATCCGACGACCGTCGGCTTGCCGGTGGTGCCGGATGAGGCGTGCACACGCACAATCTGCTCCATGGGAACGGCGAAGAATCCGAAGGGATAGGCCGCGCGTAGATCCGCCTTGGTGGTGAATGGGAAACGGGCCAAGTCGGAAAGGGCGCGCACATCGTCCGGATGTACACCGCTGGCGTCGAAGCTGCGGCGGTAGTGCGCATTGTTCGCATAGGCATGGTGCAGCGTCCAACGCAGGCGCTCGAGTTGCAAAGCCTCGAGCTCGCGGCGCTCCATGCCGAGAATCGGCTCCATCGCCGATGCCTCCGAGAAATTTTTATTCGTCATTTCGGGAGACCAAAGTTCGCAGGCCGCTTGCCCCGTGCGGCGGCCAAACCTTCCCGCACGTCACGCAGCTTGAAGCCCAAGAATTCGAGCGCCAAGGAGGTATCGAAGCTCGGACCGGCGAGCCGCAGCCAGTTGTTGAGCGCATGCTTGGTCCAGCTCACGGCGGTCGCGCTGCCGGCCGCGAGCGTGCGCGCCACGTCAAATGCGGTTGCCATCACCTGATCGTCGGGGACGCACACCGCCACCAGCCCGATGCGTTCGGCGTCGAGTCCCGACAGCGGCTTATTGGTGAGCAGGTGGTAACGAGCCTTGGCGAGGCCGCACAAGAGCGGCCAGATGATGACCGCATGGTCACCCTCCGCGACGCCAAGTCGCGTGTGGCCATCGAGAATGCGTGCATCGTCGGCCGCGATGGACACGTCCGCCAGCAGCGCGATGGCGAGCCCGGCACCCACCGCACTGCCGCGAATCGCGGATACCACCGGCTTCGAGCAATTGATCAGGTTGTAGACCAGGTCGCTTGCCTCTTTCCAGACGCGGATCAAGGTCGCCTCGTCGGCAATCATGCGATCGATCATGGCGAAATCGCCGCCGGAGGAAAAATTTGCACCCTCCCCGTGCACGATGACCGCGCGCACGGCATCATCGATGTCAATGGCGCGCCACACCCCGGCCAGGTCGCGATGCATGTCTTCGGTCGCGGCGTTCAAGCGGCCCTTATTCGCGATGACCAGTTCCAATATGCCCGGCTCCGGCGCGAGGAATTGCAGGCTCGCAAAATCACGCGCATAACGGGCGAGCTCAATTCGCATGATCGGGAATCGCGTGAATGCTGACCATCGTCAGCACGTCATAGGAGGCCACGGTTTCATCGTTCTGATTGGTGATTTCCGTATCCCAAGCCACTTCGCCCCAGCCCTTATCCGCCCGCAGGCTCTTGCGCGCGCACGTGAGGCGCACTTTGATCCGATCGCCCGGCTTCGCGGGCTTGACGAATCGCAGCTCGTCCAAGCCGTAATTGCCGAGCACCGGGCCGTAATCCGGATCGACAAAAAGCCCGGCGGCCGCGGATATCAAAAAATATCCGTGCGCCACCCGACCGCCGAACAGCGGATTGCGGCGAGCCTCACTCTCGCTCATGTGAGCATAGAAATTGTCGCCCGACAGCGCCGCGAACCGCTCGATGTCCTCCACCGTGACCTCGCGCTCCGCCGACTTGAACGTATCCCCTAGTTGCAGTTCATTGAACGGAATGCGAAACGGATGCCTGCCGGGGTCGCGAAGCCGGCTGCCCCGAACCCAGCGCCCCCCGAGTGTCGTGATCGTATCCGGCGAGCCTTGCACCGCCGTGCGCTGCATATAGTGCAACACGCCGCGAATCCCCCCCAACTCCTCGCCACCTCCCGCCCGGCCCGGTCCGCCATGCACCAACGGAGCGAGCGGTGATCCGTGTCCGGTCGACTCCTTGGCATCGCGATCGTTCACGACCAGTATACGTCCGTGGTAGGGCGCAAGCCCGTGCACGAACTGGCAGGCGAGGGCGTCGTCCGCGCAGAACACGGAAGCAACCAGACTTCCCCCGCTGCGGCGCGCCAGCGCGATCGCGTCCGCCGTGTCCCGGTACGGAAGCACGGTGGCCACGGGGCCAAATGCCTCCACTTCGTGGACCGCCCGGGCGGCGTGCGGCTCGCGGCACAGCAGCAAAAGCGGCGGCAGGAACGCTCCGCGTGTGCGATCGGCGCCTTTCACGTCGAACGCATCCACGTCGCCGACCACGAGATCCGCCTCGCGGCGCAATTCGGCGAGGCGCGAGAGCACATCGGCGCGCTGTTCGAGGCTGACCAGCGGTCCCATGCACACGCCGTCGGTGCGCGGATCGCCGACGACGACTCCGCGAAGCGAGGTCTCGAGCGCCGCGATCACCTCATCGCAAGACGCTGCCGGCACGAGCGCCTTGCGGATGGCGGTGCACTTCTGTCCCGCCTTGACCGTCATCTCTCGGGTGACCTCCTTGATGAAGAGATCGAATTCCGGCGTCCCAGGCACGGCGTCCGGCGCCAGGATGCTCGAATTCAAGGAGTCGGTCTCCGCGGTGAACGGCACGGCCTGTCGAATCACCGTCGATTGCACGCCCAGCCGCGCGGCCGTGTCCGCCAAGCCGGTGAAGGAGACGCTGTCCTGACAGGTCAAGTGGTCGAACAGGTCGCCCAAGCTTCCGCACACGAGCTGCAGGGCGCCCTCGGGCAAGATGCACGACTCGATGATTCGACGCACGACGAGTTCCGCGAGGTACGCCGTCGTCGTCGCCGGCTTGACGATGGCCGGCATGCCGGCCAGCAGGGTGGGAGCAAGCTTTTCGAGCATTCCCCACACCGGGAAATTGAACGCATTGATGTGCACCGCCGCGCCTTCGCGCGGCAGATAAATATGCTGGCCGACGAAAGTGCCGGCCTTCGAGAGGCGTTCGACGGCACCGTCGAGATACACACGGCCGTTCGGCAGCTCGCGCGCGCCCTTGCTCGCGAACACGAAGGCCGTGCCGATGCCGCCGTCGATATCGATCCACGAATCGTCTTTGGTCGCTCCGGTGCGATACGACAGCGCGTAGAACTCCGCCTTGCACTCCGCGAGATGCTTGGCCAGCGCTTTCAGCATGCTGGCCCGCTGGTGAAACGTCATCTCGCGCAATGGCGGGCCGCCACGAGTGCGCGCGAATTGCAGCACCGCGCCGAAGTCGATCCCGCCGGAGGATGCTTCGGCGACGGTCTCGCCCGTCGTTGCGTCGCGCAGCACGACACCCGGGTCTCGGCCGCTCCGCCATCCGCCGCACACATAGCTCTGTAATTTCATCGCTACAACCGCTTCAACTGCCGCGTTCGATGACCATGGCGATACCCTGCCCGACGCCGATGCACATGGTGCATAGCGCGCGCCGGCCGCCGCTTCGCTCCAGCTGGTAGAGCGCCGTCGTCACGAGCCGCGCGCCGCTGGCGCCCAAGGGATGGCCGAGCGCGATGGCGCCTCCCTGCGCGTTGACGTGCGCCGCGTCGTCCGGCAGGCCGAGATCGCGCAGCACCGCGAGTGCTTGCGCGGCAAACGCTTCGTTGAGTTCAATGAGATCGATGTCGTCCAGCCCGATGCCGATTCGCGCGAGCAATTTACGCGTTGCTGCGACCGGTCCCATGCCCATGATTCGCGGCGGCACGCCGGCGACAGCAGTTCCAACGACCCGCGCGCGAGCTCTAAGACCGAAACGCGTGACCGCAGCGGGCCCCGCCAGCAACAAGGCACACGCACCGTCGTTGATGCCGGAGGAATTGCCCGCCGTGACCGTGCCCCCCGCGCGGAACGGCGTCGGCAATTTTTCCAGCGCCTCGAGGCTGGTCGCGCGCGGGTGTTCATCCACACTCACCACCGTGGCCTCGCCCCGCTTGGATGGCACCGGCACAGCCACGATTTCGCGGGCGAACCAACCGGCGGCTTGAGCGGCCAATGCACGCTGTTGACTGCGCAATGCGAATCGGTCCTGATCCTGGCGCGATACGCCGAATTCCGCGGCGACGTTCTCACCGGTCTCGGGCATCGAGTCGATCCCATAATTTTGCTTGAGCAGCGCGTTGACGAAGCGCCACCCGATCGTCGTGTCGAATAGTTGCACATCGCGAGCAAACGGCGTAGCGCTTTTCGACATGACGTACGGTGCGCGGCTCATGCTCTCGACGCCGCCGGCCACCACGACCTCGGCCTCGCCGGTCCGAATCATGCGCGACGCATTCGCCACGGCATCGAGGCCGGAGCCGCATAAGCGGTTGAGCGTGGCGCCCGGCACGTCGACCGGCAAACCGGCAAGCAACGCACTCATGCGCGCGACATTGCGGTTATCTTCGCCGGCCTGATTGGCGCAACCCAAAATCACATCATCGACCGCAGCGGGATCGAGCCCCGCATTGCGCCGCAGAAGTTCGCGCACGACGCTGGCCGCGAGGTCGTCGGGGCGCACGGCGGACAGCGCGCCGCCATAGCGCCCAATCGGCGTGCGGATGGCGTCGCAGATGAATGCCTCGGTCATGATCAGGTCCTAAGGGTTACGGAGAACTCGATGGGAGGCGCAGCCGCGCACAGCGTCCGCGAAAGTGCGCCACCGACTCGCCGGAGGAATTGGTGATCACCACATCATAGATTCCCTGGCGCGCGGTGCGCGATGTCTCGCTCGCCGTCGCGATCAGGCGTTCGCCGTTCGCGACGGGCGCCAGAAATTCGATACCGGCGCCGGCGGCCACCATGGCCTCGCCGAGCGCGTTGCACGCATACGCGAACGCGGTATCGGCCAGCGTGAACTGGAAGCCGCCGTGACAGATACCGTGGCCGTTGAGCATGTCGGAACGCACCCTCATCGCCACTCGGACGTTCCCCGGCGCAACGTCCAGCACTTCGATGCCGAGCGCCTGGGCGGCAAGATCGCGGGCATACAGCGCCTCTACCGCTCTGCGGGCACCGCTTGCCGAATCGTCCGGCGGCACACAGGGGTCACACTGCATGCTCAACGGCCCTTGAAATTCGCGGTTCGCTTTTCAGTGAACGCAGCGACTCCTTCGGCATAGTCGGCGGAGCGGCCCAGTTCGCGCTGCGCATCGCGCTCGGCATCGAGCTGTTCGGCAAGTGTGCGCTGCCAACCGCTGCGAATGGCTGCCTTGGTCGCGGTCAGCCCGCGCGTGGGCGCGACTGACAATTGCCGTGCCAGTGCATCGACGGTCGGCGCGAGTTCGGCGTCCTCCACGCACTGCCAGATCATGCCCCAGGCGGCCGCTTGTTCTGCGGGCAGTTTCTGGCCGAGCAAGGTCAAGCCGAGCGCTCGCGCATTTCCCACCAGCCGCGGCAAAGTCCACGTCCCGCCTGAATCTGGAACCAACCCGAGCTTGGAGAATGCCTGCACGAAGCTCGCCGAACGCGCGGCAATGACCAGATCGCACGCCAGCGCGATATTGGCGCCGGCGCCCGCTGCCACTCCATTGACCGCCGCGATGACCGGCAGGGGGAGATGATGCAACGCGAGCACCAGGGGCTTGTAGTTCTTCTCGATCGAATCGCCCAAGTCGACGCCCTGTGCGCCGGGCGCCACGGCCCGATCGGCGAGATCCTGGCCGGCGCAAAATCCGCGGCCGGCGCCGGTCAGCACCAGGACTCGCGCAACGTTCCCGTTCAAGCTCCCCAATGCATGGCGTACATCCGCATGCATTTGGGTGTTGAAGCTGTTGAGCTTATCCGGTCGGTTCAGGGTCAGCCGGGCAATGCCACGATCGACCGAGAACAGAATCGTTTCATATGACAAAGCCGCTCTCCGCCCTGTCCGATCGACTATTTTTCGTCATAGCTCAGTTCAAGCGAGGCCGTGGTCGGCCGCGCCTGACAACATAGCACGAATCCGGCATCGATCTCCCAGGGCTGCAGCGCGATGTTGTGAGCCATCACCGCCTCGCCGGCAACGATTCTCGCACGGCAGGTGGCACAGATGCCTGACCGGCACGAGAACGGCAGTTCAAGCCCCGCACGTTCGCCGGCCTCGAGTACCGACGCGTCGTCGGGTGCCATGGGAAAACTGCGACGCCTGCCGTCCATGACGATCGAGACCGTCGCGAGAACTTCTCGTACGGGTGCGTCGGTCGGAATGCTCGGTCGCGCGAGCGGCGCCACGCTCGGCGCGGTGCTCGGCACAAAGCGCTCGAACCGAATCGGCGCATCGGCGTTCAAGAGCTTGATGGCATCGCGCACCTCATCGACCATGCGGCCCGGACCGCAGACGAAATATTCGTCCGCCGAGGAGATATCGACGATTTGGCGCGCCAACTCCGACACCTTGTCCGCGTCGATGCGTCCATTGAGCAGCGCGGTGTGCTGCGGCTCGCGGCTCATGACGAAATACACCGAAAATCGGCCGAGGTAACGATTTTTCAGCGCGAGCGTATCTTCGAGAAACATCGTCCGCGCCATGCTGCGGTTGCCGTAGATCAACGTGAAACGGCTGTGGGGCTCGCGCGCGAGAATGTCCGTTGCCAGGGACAACACCGGCGTGATGCCACTGCCGGCGGCGAAGGCCACGTAGGATCGGGTCCGCGCCGGATCGACGGACGTGCGGAAGCGTCCGACCGGTGTACCCACATCGAGCCGATCGCCGGGCCGCAACTGGGTCGCCAACGCGCGCGACATTCGCCCACCGAGTTGTTGGCGCACGCCGAGGCGCAGCGCGGAACTCCCCGGGGCGGTCACGATCGAGTAGGTTCGGCGTTCCTCACGGCCGTCGATCGTGCGCCGCACCGTCACGTACTGTCCGGCGTCGAAATGGAAGTGCTCGCGTAACGTCGGCGGAATGGCGAGTGTCATGCACACCGCATCCTCCGCAATGCGGTCGACCGAGGTGACCTCGAGGGGATGAAAACTCAGCACGCAAACCTCATGGGATACGGTTGCCAATCAAATGCATTTGAAATATTCGAACGGCTCCAAGCACTGGCGGCAGCGATGCAATGCCTTGCAGGGCGTCGAGCCAAACTGGCTGATGCACTCCGTATTGAGCGAATTGCAGCGCGGACATGCAATCGGCTGATCTTCTCGCAGCCGCCGCCGCGTGGATGCGACGACATCCGGCGGCGGCACGATGCCGTAGGCGGCAAGCTTGCGTCGACCCTCGGGAGAGATCCAGTCGGAGGTCCATGCGGGCGAGAGCACGGGGGTGACCGCAAACTGCCCCACCTGCGCTTCGTCAAGCGCTCGTTCCACCATGTTGCGGATGACCTCGGTCGCGGGACAGCCGGTGTAGGTGGGTGAAAGACCCACCTCGAGCACGCCGTCGGATTGCAGCTTGATGAAGCGGATAATACCGAGATCGATCACGCTCACCGCCGGAATCTCGGGGTCTTCCACCGCCGCCAGCGCCTGCCATGCCGCGGCAACGCGGGCTTCAGTATCCAAGGATGCCGGCGCATCGCTGCGTAGCACGGGCGTGCTCACCAACGCGCACCCGGGTAGGCGCGTTGCAGGTATTGCATGTCCGCCAGCAGGTAGCCCAAGTGTTCGCTGTGCTCGCCGCACTTGCCGAACCACGCGTGGGGTCGGTCCCGCGGTCGCTCGAGAGTCGCCTCGGCGAGCACGTCGTCGATTCGCATCGACCATGCGGCGCGTACGTCGGCGAGTCGCGGAGCGATGCCGCAGTCCGCCATCTCGCGATCCAAGTCGTCCTCCGCGAACAATTCGACCGTATACGGCCAGAGGCGCTCGAGCGCCGACTGCACGCGTGCGCGGCTTTCCGGTGTGCCATCGCCGAGCCGCACCAGCCAATCCGAGCTGTAGCGCAAGTGATAGCGAGTCTCTTTCACGGCCTTCTCGGCGATGGCGGCCAGGCGCTCATCGGCGGAGTTCGTCAGGCGGTCGTATAGCTCCAGCTGAAACGCATCGATGAGCACCTGGCGGACGATGGTCTGGCCGAAATCGACGTTTGGCTGCTCCACGAGCGTCGGGTTCAAGTACTCGCCCTGCTCGCGCAAGAAGGCGATTTCATCCTCGCCGCGATCGCGGCCTTCGAGCTCACCCGCGTAGCTGAGCAGCAGGCGCGCTTGGCCGATCAGATCGAGCGCAATGTTGGCGAGACCCAAGTCCTCCTCGATCGCCGGTGCGTGACCGACCCACTCGCCCAGCCTTTGGCCGAGAACCAGGCTGAGATCCCCCACGCGCAGCACATATCGAAACACGAGCCGCCCGACATTCGTTGCCGCCGCACTCATAACGTTTTGACCTCGGCGGGGATGTCATAAAAGGTGGGATGACGATAGATCTTGTCGCGCGCCGGCTCGAACAGCGCCTCCGCTTCTTCGGGGTCGGAGGCCGTGATGTTCGTGGAGGGCACGACCCAAATGCTGACGCCTTCCTGACGCCGCGTGTAGAGGTCGCGCGCATGATCGATCGCCATGCGCGCGTCGCTGGCGTGCAGGCTGCCCACGTGCTTGTGATCGAGGCCGCCGCGCGCGCGGATGAAGACTTCGTAGAGGGGCCACTGGCGTTGATTGTCCATTGAACGGTCCATTGGAATGCTCCGGTAAGGAAACCTCGATCAATCAGGCCGCGCAGCTCTCGCTGCGGCGGCGCTGCTTCTCGGCGTACGCGGTGGCGGCTTCGCGCACCCACGCGCCTTCCGCGTGCGCCCTGCGTCGCGCCGCCAGGCGTTCGGCATTGCAGGGACCGTTGCCCTTCAGTACCTGATCGAACTCGCGCCAATCGATCTCGCCGAATTCATGTCGCTGCGCTTCCTCGTTCCAACACAGCTTGGGATCGGGCACCGCCAGCCCGAGAAATTTCGCCTGAGGCACCGTGAAGTCGACGAATT
>Ga0181521_10004133_pt1 | contig 16755 bp, 17 predicted proteins | sample PEATcosm2014_Bin_32_FD_119764 | JGI IMG/M metagenome (GOLD analysis project Ga0181521, IMG submission 119764) | Peatland microbial communities from MTU Mesocosm Facility, Houghton, MI, USA - PEATcosm2014_Bin02_60_metaG | ecosystem: Environmental > Terrestrial > Soil > Wetlands > Peat | place... | reverse complement strand
GCGCGCTTTGACGCTAACCATCCCCATATCCGAGGTAGGAACCGTGTGCGTTAGGAGCGCCAGCACGGGTCTGTGCGGGGGGCAGTGGGCAACCGCTGTCCCTACCGCGACCCCTACAATTTACCTGCTGGTTTACGAGATGATGCCTTTTCTCACGGCGTACAGGATCAAGTCCGGGATGCTGTGCAGGCCCAGCTTTTGCAGGATGTGGGTGCGGTGGGTCTCGACCGTGGTGATGCTGATATTCAGAAGGGTGGCGGCTTCCTTATTGGTCCTGCCCTCGGCGACCAGTTGCAGAATTTCGCGCTCGCGGTCGGTCAACAGGTCGTAGCTGTCCTCGATGCCGCGGCGCTCCATGAGGCGGATGTAGTCTTCCTGGAGCATGCGGCTCACCTTCTTGGTGAGGAAAGAGCGCCCCTGCGAGACGCTGCGCACGGCTTCGATGACGTCGCTGCGCAGCGAATCCTTCAACAGGTAGCCTTTGGCCCCGGCTTTCAAGGACCGCAACACGTAGCTTTCATCCTGGTGCATGCTGAGGATCACGACGGCGGTGCGCGGGTTGGAGGCGACGATGCGGCGGGTGGCTTCGATGCCGTTCATATTGGGCATGGCGATATCCATGACCACCACGTCGGGCAATTGTTCCTCGGCGAGCTGCACGGTTTCGCGGCCGTCGGCGGCTTCCCCGACTACGATCATGTCGGGCTGCTTTTCGAGCAGCGCGCGCACGCCGTCGCGCACCACGGCGTGATCGTCAGCCAGCAAGATGCGTATGGACGGCATGAATGGTTCCAGCAGGGCCCGCGGGCTTGTCGCTCCTGCCCTTGGCGTCTTTGTCGTTGTCCATCTCGGCGATGGGCAGTTCGGCGGAAATCATTGTGCCGCGGCCGAGTTGCGAATCGAGGTGAATCTGGCCGCCCAGGCGGCGCACTCTTTCTTCCATGCCAAGCAATCCGAGGCCGCGCACGAAGCGCGTATCGAAGCCGGCGCCATCGTCGCGCACGGTGAAGCGGACCATCGGCCCTTCGCGTTTCACCACCACTTCGACGGTGCGGGCGTTGGCGTGGCGCGCGGAATTGTTGACGGCCTCCTGGACCAGCCGGTAGATGCAGGTTTTGTGCTCGTCGGGAAGGTCGTCGGCATCGTCGCCGGCGGTTACCACCACGTTGAGGCCGGTGCGCTTGCTCATCTCGCGGGCGTGCCAGTTAAGGGCCGGAACCAGGCCGAAATCGTCCAGCATGGAAGGCCGCAGGAGGAGCGCGAGGTCGCGGACTTCGTTGACGGTCTTCTCGGCCAGGCGGCGCACGCTGGCCATGTGGTCGCGGATTTCGCTCACCTGCTCGGCGCATTCGGCGTTCTCGGCTTCCATCAGGATGGCGGAGAGAGATTGGCCCACTTCATCGTGCAGCTCGCGGGCCAGGGTGCGGCGCTCGTTTTCCTGGGCGCGGACCAGGCGGGCGGAAAGCTCCTGCAAATCGGCGCGCGCGCGGGTGTTGTCCTCCAGGCCGCGCTCCAGGTCGCGTTCCAGCCGCAGGGTGTAAGCGATGGTCAAAAGAGCGAGAATGAGGCCGCCGGCGAGAGTGATCCCGAAGGTGATCAGCAGGGTGCCGCGCAGGTTGTCGGAAGAAGCTTGCAGTTGCTGCTCGGAGCGGTCCAGGCCGCGCTCGTTCACCAGGGCGATGCGGTCGGCGATTTGCAGCATGGCGGTGCGGCGCGGCACCAGCTCGTCATAAAAAAAGGATTCGCGGAGTTTTTTGCGCTCGTCGGGGGTCCATGCCACGGTGCGATCCAGCACCCGCCAGTAGTCGTCGATTTCGGCTTGCAGGGTGCTGAAGGGCTGGCGCTCCGCGATATCCAGGGAATGCGCGTAGGCTTGCAAGGCGGAACGGGTTTCGCGTTCCAGGGCCACCAGGCGGGCGCTCTGCGCGGCGGCGCCGCTGGGATCGGGGGAAAGCAGGAAATCGCGCACGTAAGTGCCCGAGAGGTAAATCTGCGAGCGGATCTGATCCAGGGCGCCGAGGCGTTCCAGGAAGGCTTTGCGGATGCGGGTTTCGTCGGTGCGCACGCGGTTGAGCACCGTAAAAGTGCCGACGGCCGCGCCCAGAATGCACACCAGCAAGCCGCCGAAGCCCAGCCACAGAACCAGCATGGGCGCTTTGCGCATCCCCTCCGTACGGCGCTCCGGACCGTTCGAGCCGAACAGGTACCGCAAGTTTTTCTCCAGTTCTCAGTGTAGTCAAAACAGGATCGGGAAAAAATCCTGTCCGAACAGGATAGTGCCGGACGGCGCGGAAGCGGTATCAAAAGACATGGAGGCAATTAGATGAAGAGTTTTTCCCAACTGATCCTGGTGGCGGTGGCGGCGGTTTCGCTGATCGGCGCCGGATGCGCCAAGAAAAAGGTGGCCAAAGCGACGCCGCCCGTTCCGCAGCCGGCCATGCATGCCACGGCCCCGGCGCCAGCGCCTGCTACGCGTTATACACCCGCGTCCAGCCAGTCCGCCGCGACTACGCCCGTTTCGCGTTATCCGAATGCGGCTACGCGAGCCCGTATCGACCAGCTCCTGGCGCGCATTGAAGACGCGTATTTCGATTACAACCAGCACACCTTGCGCCCGGATGCCATTAAGGCGCTGCAGGCCGATTCCACGGAGTTGCGCGACATCATCGTGCAGTATCCCGATTACAAACTGAAGATCGAGGGACATTGCGACGAGCGAGGTTCGGAAGAGTACAACCTGGCTCTGGGCGATGCCCGCGCCAAAGCCGCTCAGGATTACCTGGTGGGCGTGGGAATTCCGGCCGCCCAGCTTTCGGTAGTCAGCTACGGCAAGGACAAACCGGTTTGCGAAGATCACGACGAGGCATGCTGGCAGAGGAACCGCCGCATCCACATCGTGGCGGTGGCGGAGACCCACTAGCGGGCGCGGGGCCGGCAGGGCGATGGCCTACTCCACATGGGCCGACTTTTTTCGATGCCCGCGCATCTATATAAAGTGATCCGCTCGCTATTGTTGATTGGTCTTGTGGCCGCCCCTGGATTGGCGGTTGTTCCACGTGGTTGCGTAGGTAGTGTCTCCTTGGGTGTGTTTCGGCTTTCGGTGCGCCGGCCGCAAGACGGCGCACCGCTGGCAGTCAAATTCCTCTCCAAGATTCCGGCCGGGTCCCGGTTGGTTTGGGACCCGGTCCATCTTTCCCCGAAACTATCCGGCAAAGCGGAAGTGTCCGTGATTGTGGGTCCCACCGCGGACGGGCGTCTGGTGGCGCTGGAACCCCGCAAAGCGTCGCAGCACGCGGAATGGGCTTTGCTGCACAGCCCGGGGGTGATTGCGGTGGTGCTGGGGCCGGAGGGGCTCAACATCCACAAGGTGGACACGCTGGTGGAGCGCAACGAAGACCTGCTGCAGCAGTTGGCCGATTACGCGGAACAGACCAGCGAAGTGGAAGCGCTGGTGCAGCAACTGGCCGATTCGGAAGATAACGGCGTCAACGCGGGCGACGCGCTGAAAGGGTTTTCGACGCAATACGGCGTGGCCGTTCCCAAGCTCGATACCACCACATCCACGGGACAGCAGGCTTCGCTCCTGCTGCGCGCGGTGGTCCCCACTTCCAACGCTTACGATCCGCTGGCGCCCATGAGCGCGCAGGTGCAGCAGTCGGCCGGTCTCGCGGCTTCGGTGGCGGGATTGTTCTTCGGCAACGGAGTGGGACTGGCGGCGGGCGGCGCGGTGCTGTTCGCGAATCTGCGGACGGTCATGTTCCCGGGCATGGAGTTCCGCTCGGCGTTCGCGCAGAGCGCCGCGCCGGATTCCCTGGCGCTGTGCACCAAGAACGCGCCGGCGAAACCGCGCACGCGCCTCGCCTATCTGTGGGCTTATCGCGTGCCCGGCGTGAACCCTCCCGTGCTGGCCCTCTCCGGGCCGGCGCACCTGCCGCTGGGGATGAAATCCACGCTGAAACTGGCGGCGGCCGAAGGCTCCACGTTCAAGCAATTGGACCGCGTGCGCGATTGGCGGCTCACTCCGGTGGATGGCGGGGATGCCGTTCCGATCCCCGTGACCGCGGGCAGCACACCCGACACCGTGGTGCTGGATCTTTCCAAAGCCGCCCAACTCACCCCCGGCGATTACCGGCTGACCGCGACCTGGGATTGGGATTCCATGAGCCTGGGCACGGTGCACCTGCATTCGTTGGGCGATTTGGCGCGCGTCCAGATCGCGCCCGGCGCTCGCGACCGGCTGGTGCAGGGCAAGGGTACGGTGACGGTGGACCTGACCGGCGCGGATTTCGAATTCGTGGAAAAAGCGGCGATTCAGAAAGTCGCGGCGCGCGCGCCCGCGCCTACCGGGATCCGCTTCGACCTGCCGCTCGGCAAGCGCGGCGGCGAAGAGGACAAGATGCAGGTGGATATCGACACTTCCACCGCCGGAAAATACAAGCTGCTGCTGGCGCAATCGGATGGCAAGCAGCATGAAATTCCGGTCACGATCCTGCCGCCCAATCCCAAGCTGTCCAATTTGCCGCTGCGGGTGAATACCGGCGAGACTCACCAGGCCGTGCATATGGAAGGCAGCGGACTGGACCGCATTGAATCCCTCACCACCCCGGCGGGAACCGTCGCGGGCGCGGCCAATGACCGGGGCTGGAGCGGGGAAATCCATTTGAATCCGCGGGCCAAAGCGGGAGAACGCTACGACCTCGTACTGAGCGTGCAGGGGCTGAACGCGCCTCTCACCTTTCCGGCGGCAATCGAGGTGGTGGGACCGCGGCCGTCCATCGCTGCGGTGCGCAAATCCTCTCCCGGCGACCTGGGCGTGGAGATGCGCGAAAACGAATTGCCCGCCGGCGCCACGGTGGGATTTGTGCTGACCGGCAAGCACCTGGGCGATCGGCCGCAAGTGGAGCTGGGCTGCGAATCGGGCGAGTTGCGAAAACCTCTGGCGCTCACTCCGGACGAGCCCGCCAAAGGCGCTTCCCTGAGCTTCGCGGGCGCGGGCGAGCTGTACCTTTCGGTGGACCCGGGCGCGGTGGGCTATCCCGGCTGCGACTTGCAGGCGACCGTGCGAACCGATCCGGAAGGGCGCAGCGATCCATTTTCCCTGGGACGCGTGGTGCGCATGCCGCGCCTGGAAGAATTCACCCTCACCAGCGAGCAGACCGGACCTTCCACGTATGCCGGCATTTTGCGCGGACGCGATCTGGACCTGGTGGAAAAAGCCGGCTGGGATTCCAAGAACGGCCTGGCCGTGGACGCCATTCCCACGCCTGTGCCCGGGGACGCCTCCCGCCAGACGCTGCGCATCAATTTACCGTGGCCGGCGCCGGCGCCGCATGCGCCGCTCTACGTGTGGCTGCGCGGCGAGCGGGAAGGCCGCAAAACGGCCGTTATCGATTGACCGCCTCCCCCAGGAAACGCCCCTCCCAAAAAAAGAACGCGGCCGTTCCCCGCGTAGGGCAAATAGCTGCTAAGCTGGATAGAAGCACCCCGGAGAATGAGTGAGTAATCAACCTTCTGTATTTGCTCGCCAGAAGCTCAACTGGCCCACCACAGTCGTTTTGGTGTTTATCCACATTGGCGCGATTGCCGCGCTATTCAACTTCACCTGGCGCGCATTTGCCGTCGCCGTGTTCCTGTATTGGATGTGTACCGGCCTGGGCATCAGCATGGGCTACCATCGCCTGCACACCCACCGCTCTTACCAGGTGCCTACCTGGATGGAATATTTTTTCGCCGTTTGCGGCGCGCTGACGCTGGAAGGCGGACCTCTTTTCTGGGTCGCGGTACACCGTCTGCACCATCAGAAATCCGATCAGCCGGGCGATCCGCATTCGCCGCGCGACGGGGCCTGGTGGTCGCACGTAGGCTGGATTCTGAGCGGCGAGACCAAGCACAACAACACCAAATTGATGGCCAGGTACGCGCCGGATGTGGCCAAGCACAAGTTCTACCTGTGGCTGAATAACTGGCACTGGGCGCCGTCGATCGTGCTGACGGTGCTGCTATTCGCGCTGGGCGGCTGGCCCATGATGCTGTGGGGTTCGTTCTTCCGCATCGTGTTCGGGCTGCACGCCACCTGGGCGGTCAACTCCGCCACTCATATGTGGGGCGCGCGGCGCTTTCCCACGCGCGACGATTCGCGCAACACCTGGTGGGTCGCCCTGTTCACCTTCGGGGAGGGCTGGCACAACAATCACCACGCGCATCCCACTTCCGCGCGCCACGGCCTGGCTTGGTACGAGTTCGATCTCTCGTGGATCCAGATCAAGCTTTTGAAACTCTTCGGGGTAGCCAAGCGGATCCAGGTGGCCAGCATCCAGACCGCGATTTCGGACCAGGAAGCGGCGTAGGGCAGGCCGGGGCACGCTCCGGGTACGCCTGCCGCGCGGTGTTCGGAATGGCGCGACCCGGCAGGAAAGCGTTGAGGAAAGCGAACATCCACAGCCACTCGGCTCAAGAAGCTCTCTTCACGAATCAGCGCGCCAAGAGAGCGGGACGGCGCGCGCCGGCTCTACCCGCCGAAGACAACACTCCCGAAGGCTTGCGCGCCCTGCTGGCTGCAAATACGCATTACCGCCAAGTAGTGTGGCCGGAACCGTATCGCCGGACTAAGCACCGTCTGCACGCGGGCGATGCGCGGGATCTATCCTGGATTCCCGGCTCCTCGGTGCACCTGGTGGTCACCTCTCCTCCCTACTGGACCCTGAAAGAGTACGCGCCGGGCAACCACGATCAAATGGGCCATTTCCGCGACTACGAGCATTTTTTAGCGGAGCTGGATCGCGTGTGGCGGGAATGCGCTCGCGTGCTGGTGGGCGGCGGCCGCATTTGCTGCCAATGGGGTTACGGAAGCCGAAGGCAACGGCGCGGGATTTTACGGCAAGCCGTACCAGCCGGGTGGGATCGTCAAAAACGATATCGAGTACATTCTGTTTCTGCGCAAAGGCGGTGAATACCGCACCACGCCCGCGATTCAAAAGGCGCTTTCGATGTTGACGAAGGAAGAGATGAAGGCTTGGTTTCAGTCGATCTGGTTCGATATCCGGGGGGCATCGACTCGCGACGGCCATCCCGCGCCTTATCCTGTGGAACTTGCGGAGCGGCTGATCCGTATGTTTTCCTTTGCGGGCGATACGGTGCTGGATCCGTTCGCCGGCACCGGGTCCACGTCTCAGGCCGCTATCCTGTCAGGCAGAAATTCGATTGCCAATGAAATTGAGCCGCTCTACGTGGAAATCGCGCGCCGCCGGATCGCGCAAGCCGCCCGCGAGCCGCGCGTCTTTGGCGCTACCGAAGCCGAGGTGATTCTTGACAAAGCCACTCGCGCCGCTGGACTACCGGTCGTTAATTAGCGGAGCTCCGGCGGCTGTTTGAAGGCAAGATCTACCAGCACCGCGACTCGAGTCAAGGCGATTTCGTAGCGATGCAACTGTACGAGGATCTGGTTGCGGTCCAGCGCTCCGCTAAATTGATCGAAGCCGCCATCACTCGCAAGGACCGCGTTCCGAACGTTGCCAACAAGCGGCGCGGCGTGGCGGCGCGGCGCGGCGATGGGACTTTTGGCGAGGTCATTCCCGGCGAAGCGCCCATCGCCGATACCGGTTACGCGGTTGCCCGTGGCCCCATCGCCACGGTCGAAATCGGCGTCGAAGTGAAGATTCTCGCCAAGGCAATGATCAAACAAATAGACAGGGTGATCAACGACCTCCGCAACCAGACGGTTCAATTCAAGCGCGGCGGCGGAAACCCGATTTGTGTTGCGGTGGTGGGGGTGAATCACGCCCAGAGCACCGTCGGCTACGAAGGCGATCGGCCGTTCCCAACCACCGGCAAGCAGGGCTTCCTCCATCCTTTCCAGGAAGCTCCCGAAGCGGAGCGCCGTTTGCGCACGCTCGCCGCGCCAGAATTCGACGAGTTCGTGTTGCTTCGCTTTCGAGCCGCCAATGAGCCGCCATATCCGTTCGAATGGGTGGATTACAACGAGACGCGGCTGGACTATGCAGCCGCACTGTCGCGCATCTGCGCCCGGTATCAGCAGCGGTTCTGAAATCCCTACTGGCCTTCCCCCGCCGCAATCGGCGGCATGCCTTTCGGCAAAATCGGCCGCGCGCGTTCCACCCTCCATTGGCCCCACGTAGGCTGGATTGCGCGGAAACGAAGCGCAACGACACCGGCCTGATGGTCGTTGGCAGGCGAAAGCGCCAGCCCGCCAAGAGAATTTTGTGCTCGCTTGGCGGCTGGACGCGGTCACGCGCTCTTGCCGGAATACGAGACGGAACAGAGCCTTGTGTTGCACCCTCCCTGGCGTTACACTCGGGCCATGAGAGAAAACATATTACTAGCTCTGTTTCTCTCGTTGTGCTCGTCCGTTTCCGCTCAGACCGTGCCCGCGGGCTGGACGGTTGTCAGGGACTCCAAGGGTGTGTGCCAGCTCGGCGTGCCGCCGGAATGGGAGCCGTTCAGCGACGGCACCGGCGCGGCCGTCTGGCATGACCCGACAACCGCCATCGCAGTCGTCACCAGTCAGCCCGGGCAGTTCTTCAAGCCCTTCACGGACGCCCAGCTCAAGATCCTGGGCATTCCTAAAGAGAAGGTATTCGAGAATACGGCCAAGCGCCTGTTTTATCAGGACAAGACTTCCAGGAACGCAGAGGATTCGAATGCGTACAGTGCCATGGTGCCGGGAAAAGGCGGCACATGCAGTGGTCACGTAGTGATTGCTCCGAGCATCGCCGAGGAAATCGCGAGGAAGATCCTGCTCAGCCTGGGCCCCGTGCCGGAGGCGAAAACGCAACCCTAGCTCTCTGATTCCAGCGGCCGGATTGGGCGCATCCGGCGGGCCGATGCGGCAAGTGCCGGGATTGCGGGCCGCAGATCGGGGGCGCCGGCGAACCGGCCCGCGCCGCCACGGCACGGGCGCCGGTCAGTGCCGGAACACTCTGGTGAGCCCCTTGATGGCGCTCGGGATGGACCATCGGAAGCGGCGCCCTCCCGTGGTGCATGCTTCCACCGGCAGGCTCAAATGCCGCCTGGCCAACTCATCCGCCATGCTTCTTTGCGCGGCTTCGATATAAGAACGCTTGTTCGCCGCAAGCCGCAGCAAGTCCGCATCCGCCATCGTGGAATAATAGGCTTTGAAAGCCTGATCCTGAGTCATGCCGCTTCACCCCACTTGCATCGCTCCCGTGCCGATCTGCGCCAGACACTCTTGACCGCAATTCCGGCGCGCGGGCCAGCGGGCGCAGTCCTTCACGCGAAGTTCGTTATTCCCGAGAGCATGCATGCGTACGGCATACCAAGGGTCCAGCGTAACCAAAGCCGGAGCGGCCACCGCCGGACACGTGACATGCCGGGATCTCCGCATCCTCCGCCAGGTGTGCCCCAATGCCCAGCCAGCCGGAATCAGCAGCGCCAAAACCAGATAGGCAATGAACGTATAGACAACCCACATGAGAGTTCCCTCCTCTCGCTAGTAGACGCCAGCAGTCCGGTGGCCTCGTATCCACCGCGGAATTCCCGCCATGGAAACCGTAAAACGCACACGGGCGCAGCCAGCGGCGCCCAGGAACTCGCGCCGCAGCGGAACGCGAACCGCGGCGGCCACTGTCGTTCATGTCGATGCCAAGGCTTCAGGCGCTTTTGTTGCCGTTTGCCGCCTTTCCTTGCTTGGGGACCGGACACTCGAAAGGCCCCGGCATCAATATAGGACTATTGAGACTGGAATTCAAGCCGTGGCCCATCCGTGCCATCCGTGGCCCATCCACCCATCCGCCCATCCACCATTGAAACCGGTGGTAAGATATTCGGTTTTTCAGCTACTTTCAGGTTGCTTCTCACGACAGGCAGGTGGAGAATATGACCACAGGATGTTCAAGATGGAAATCCTGGCAGCTCCAGTTTAAACACGAAACGGCGGGTCCTTGCCGCGGCGCCCGGCGCGGTCGCGTTCTCACAGGCCTGCCGACTTACAGGCGTGCATCCCGAGGTGTCGCAAAATGATTGAAACAGGGAGTCAAGCGCGGCTGCTCAGCGACAGCGAAAGGCCCGGCTGGCAGCATTACAAGATCCTGCTCCTGAGCTGGGCGGGATGGACCTTCGACTTCTATGACCTGATGCTCTACAGCTTCCTGCTGCTTCCCATCGGGAAGGAGCTGCACCTGTCGCGCGTGGCGTTGTCCTATGTGCTGGGGTCCTCGCTCGCCGCGACAGCTCTGGGTGGCGTGATATTCGGTCTGCTGGCCGACAAAGTGGGGCGTAAGACCGTGCTTTCCTGGACTATCGGGGTGTATAGCATCGGCGCTTTCCTGTGCGGTTTTTCCAACAGTCTTACGACGCTGCTGATTTTCCGCCTGATCACGGGCATCGGCGTGGGCGGAGAATGGGCCACCGGCCAGGCATACATCGCCGAGACTTTTCCGGCGCGCCTGCGCGGGCGGATCGGCGCCTTGATGCAGACCGGTGCGCCGGTGGGGATTGCGGTGGCCGCGCTGGTGGCCGGATTCCTGCAACCCATTTTGGGCTGGCGCGGCTGCTTCTGGTTCTCCATAGTTCCGGCGCTGCTGGTGGTCTTCGTCCGCCGGACGCTCAACGAGAGCGATATGTGGGCGGAGCACCAGCGCCTCAAACGGGCCGGGAAACTTTCGGCCCATGAAATGCATGCCGAGCGGCGGAACAAGCTGATGGGCCTGCTTACCGGTCCCTATCGTAAGTACTTCTACCTGTCGCTGGTGCTCGCCACGCTGGCCTTATCGGCTTATTGGTTCACTTACTCCTGGTTGCCCGGGTATTTGCAGGCCGAGCGGCGCCTCAGTCTCACCACGTCGTCTCTCTGGATTCTGGTGACGCAAACCGGAGGAGTCCTCGGTTATATCAGCTTCGGGCTGGTGGCCGACCGGCTCGGAAGGCGTCCGGCATTTAGTATCTACGGCGCTATCTGGGCCGCCGGCATGCTCATGATCACGCTTTTCTGGGGTGCGGTGGTGGCGATGCCCACGGTGATTCTGGGTTTCATGTTCCTCACGGGCATCGGAACCGGCATGTTCGGAGGCATTGGTCCGCTCTTTGCGGAACTGTTTCCCACGGGTCTGCGGAATACCGCCATGGGCGCCGCGTTTAACGTGGGCCGCGGCGTGCAGTTCCTGACTCCTGTGATCATCGCGGTAGTGGCGACGCAGTACGGCCTGTCGGGCGGCCTGTCGCTGGCGGCCTTCTTCGCCCTGGCTTGCGGCGCATGGATCTGGACGTTCCCCGAGACGAAAGGTAAAAAGCTCCACGCCGCCGAACCGGGCGCCTGAAGCATCGGAAGCGGAGCTGGCGGGTTACCCGGCAAAAGTAGCAGCCGGGCGGGGCAGGCGCTTCCGCGCGCCGATGCGGGTTAATTAACAACCCGCCGCGGGCTGCCAGCCTGCCCTACCGCGGAATGTCGTAGCGCTTGATTTTCTCGTACAGGGTGGAGCGGTCGATGCCCAGCACCGCGGCGGATTCGCGGATGTTGCGGTTGGTGCGCTCCAAAGTAGCCAGGATGAGCTGCTTCTCCATATCCTGCAGGGTGATGCCGGCGGGAATCGCCAGCGGCTTGGGGGCGGCGCTTTGCGCCAGGAAGGAAAAATCCTCCTCGTCCAGCAGGCGGGAGCGGCAGGTGACCATGGCGCGCTCGACGGCGTTTTCCAGCTCGCGCACATTGCCGGGCCAGTTGTAATCCATCAGCAGTTTGAGACCTCCCTCGGAAATGTCGCTGATGTCCTTGCCGAGCTCGTGCGCAAGCCGCTCCATAAAATGGCGGGCCAGCATGGGGATATCGTCCTTGCGGTCGCGCAGCGGCGGAATGCGGATCTCGATGACGTTGAGGCGGTAGAAGAGGTCGTCGCGGAACTTGCCGTCGGCGACGGCCTGCGGCAGGTTGACGTGGGTGGCGGCGATCACGCGCACGTCCACGCGCACCTCTTCGGAGCCGCCCACGCGGTAGAAGGCGCGGTCCTGGAGGACGCGCAGCAGGTCCACTTGCAGCTTGGGCGAAATGTCGCCGATCTCGTCCAGGAAAATGGTGCCTCCATCGGCCAGCTCGAACTTGCCGCGCTTCTGTTGGGCGGCTCCCGTGAAGGCGCCTTTTTCGTAGCCGAAGAGCTCGCTTTCCAGCAGCGTTTCGGCCAGCGCCGCGCAGGAGACGGCGACGAACGGTTTGGAGGCGCGGTCCCCCGAATTGTGGATGGCGCGCGCCACCATTTCCTTGCCGGTGCCGCTTTCGCCGTGGATCAGCACGGTGCTGCGCAGGCTGGAGACGTCGTGCGCCAGGGCAAGCACCTGCTGCATGCGGGAATTCTTGCTGATGATGTCGTGGAAGCAGTACTGGCGCGAAAGTTTCTTGCGCAGGATGGTATTTTCGCGCTGCAGGTTTTTCACTTTGATGATGCGGTTGACGAGGAGCGAGATCTCCTCTGGGTTGCAAGGCTTGACGATGTACTCCTGCGCCCCTTCCTTCATGGCGGTGATGGCGGTATCGACGGTGGCATAGGCCGTGATGATGATAATCGAGGCATCCGCGCGCAGCTTGCGGATCTGCATCATGGTTTCGATGCCGTCCATGCCGCCGGGCATTTTCAGGTCGATGAAGTAGATGGCGTAGTCGCGCTGCGCGGCTTTATCCACCGCCTCGCGGCCGGAGGAAGCCGTATCCACGGCGTAGCCGTCCTCGCGCAGCCAGGCGGCCAGCGATTCGCACATCACCTCTTCATCGTCAACTACCAGAATTTGCCAATGGATTTTCATGAGTTCACTCTCCCGAGCGGCGCGCGCAGGCGCGCCCGGCACGCGGCGCAGAAGGCCGCTTCTTTGGAATCGATCTGGCGGACGCCGGTGGCCAAAGACATGGCGCAGCGGGCGTCGGCGCAATGCACCAACCCGAAGGCGTGGCCGGTCTCGTGGAGCGCCTCTTTGCGCGTGCGCTCGAATAACGCCTCCCGATTGGCGGGCAGGCCGTAAAATTCCTGGCGCAGGCGCGCCAGCGAAATTACAGCCGCGCGTCCGCCCAGTTGGGCATGGCCGAACACGAAGGTGAGCACCGGGATAAAAAGATCGCGCTCCGTCACGGCCAGCAGCTTGACAGCGCCGGCGGGGCACAGGCGCGCTACCATTTCCAGCACCGCAATGGAGGCGTACTGGCGGCGGTTGGCATCATAAGCGAAATCCACGGCGGGCAGTTGCATTTCGCGAACGGGAACGCCGAATTCCCGCTCGACGCACGCGCGTACGTTGGCGAAGGCGGCCGGTTCCACTTCCGGGGTCGCGCCCACGTACAGGTACTTCATCCTTTCCCGGCCAACTCCACGAGCGGAGGCTCGCCGGATGGCGCGGCTTTCTCCAGCGGCAGCGACACGATGAATGCCGAACCTTCGCCCAGCTTGCTCTTCACTTCGATATCGCCGCCGTGGGCCTGAATGATCCCGTAGGAAACGGCCAGCCCCAGGCCCACTCCCTTGCCTTCGCTCTTGGTGGTGAAGAAGGGGTCGAAAATCTTGGCGAGATTCTCCGGCGGGATGCCCTCGCCGTTGTCGGAGACCGTGAGCAGCACGGAGTCCTCGGCGCTGGCCGTGGTGACTTCGACGCGCCGTTCGGCTTTTCCCTGGGTAGCCTCGGCCGCGTTGAGCAGGAGATTGAGCACCACCTGCTGCATCTGCGACTGGTCGCAATGCGCGGCGGGCAGATCTTCGGCCAAGCGCGATTCCACCGTCACATTGCTCAGCTTCATTTTGTGCTGCACCAGGGAGAGCGTCATGGTGACGATGCGGTTCAGATCCGCCGCGACGCGCTGCGGCTTGGAGCGGCGCGAGAACGCCAGCAGGTCCGAAACGATGCGCCCCACGCGCGTGGTCTCGCTGACCACCTGCGCCAGGTACTTGCGGAATTCCTCGATGCGGCCGGGGGGAATGCCATCTTCCTTGAGCATGCGCTGCAGCAGCATGGAGAGATTGAGGACGCCGGCGACGGGGTTATTGATTTCGTGCGCCACGCTGGCGGACAGTTGGCCCAGCGACGCCAAACGGTCGTTCTGCACCAGCTTTTTCTGCGCGGCTTTGAGCTGCTGGGTGCGCTCCTCGACCTTGTTTTCGAGCTTCTGCGTGAACTGGTTGATTTCGGCCAGAGCGGTGCCCAGGCGCTCCCGCATGAGGTCGAAAGAGCGCGCCAGCTCGTCCAGCTCTTCGCTGCCGCTGACGAATTCGAGCGGCCGGTCCAGCTCCATGAGGCTGATGGCCTTGGTGCCTTCGATCAGGCTTTCGATGGGGCGCCCGAAAAAGCGGCGCGTGAAAAAGATAATGAAGAGGCTGATGAGCGTGATTTCGACCGCGGTGACCAGCAGCACGCGAAACTTCATGTTGGCCACTTCGCGGTCCACGTTCTCCAGGTTGAGCGCCACGTCGAGCACGCCCAGCACCTTCACGCCCGCGGGATGCGCGTGGCACTCCGCCTGGCTGCAGGAGGGCTCGTTGTAAATGGGCGTGAGCATTTCCAGACGCCGGTGGCCATCCAGCGCCCGGAAAATGCGCACGCGCGAATCCAGGTCCAGGCGGAAGGGCACGGACGCCGGCCGGTCCTCCGGGTTGGTGGAGAACATCACCTGGCCGGCGCGGTTGAACATGCGAATGCGGTCGATGCCTTGTTTTTCGGCGATGGTCTGCATCACCTGATAGGCGGCCTCGCGGTGGTCGTCCAGCATGGCGTGCCAGGTGGCGCTGGTGATGGCTTTGGAAAGCTGGTCGGCGCCCAGCATCATGGTGTTGAGCGACTGCTGTTCTTCGGTTTTGACGTTGACTAACCCGGAAACCGCCGCCACGATGATGACGATCACCGTGATCGAGAGCATCAGCTTCCGGCCGAGACGGCGCGGCATAAGGGACTGAAGGTCTGAACCGATTGTAACGCGCGGCGGGGCAGGGCATGCTTCAGCGGCACGGGGAGGCCAATTCGAGGGGCTGGCAAGTTCAGGTCCTCAACCGATCGAGGAATCGCCGCAGCAAAGCAGCCCGGCCCGGCCTCCTCGACGAGCAGGAGCTTAAGTCTGAAGATTAAACGAGAAGGTTTTCGGAGGGCATCGAACTGGCGCTAGGAGCGGTCTTATAAACCGCAAATGTCTTGCCGGGCATTGGGGTCCGATCCCCCCGCCCTCCTCTTATATTCTACGCTTACTTCAGCGCGACAACCGCCCCTACGACGGCCATGCCGATCGCGACAATCAGAGGCAGGAGCCACGTAAGCCGACCAACGCTACCCTTCAACTCGCTCACATCCCTCGCCAGCGCGCCAAGTGTCTTTATCACTTGGCCGAGGGTCATGCCATCAGTCTCGGCCAGCTCTTGGATGTCTTGGGCTCCAATTCCGGGCTGATCCTGATGCCTACCGGCGTAGGGCTTGGACACCGGGTGGTTTAACCGGAAGAATTGAACTGTCAGAAACGGTGCTTCATGGACCAGCGCGACAGGTCTTGGGGCTAGATTGATAAGGCGAACGACAAGGATTCCCCTGAATCCTGGGTCAATCTGCGGGCCAGAGAGCATGAGCAGTCCCCTGCGGGCGAACTCGGAACTCAACCCCAGTTGCCCGGCCGTCTGCTTGTCCAGCCCGACCCGTTCGCGTGATTCCAGCACCGCAAACTCCCCCGGCTCGATTACAACCACACCTTTTTGGCTGAGATTGATTTTTTCCTTCGATGAACTGACGAAAGCCCAGTTTCCAACACGAATGTCGTAGCTGGCCGGTTCGACCCCATTCGGCTCAAAGGGATCAAGGATGATTTCCCCGCTCTCCACTCCGGCGCGGATTTGTCCGTCTGTCATCATCGCCCTTAATTGTACGTCCTCCGCCGCGCTGGTTGTGCAAGAGTCTCGTGGCCGACTTCCTCATGGTTGTGATCAGCGTTGCCGATGCCGGCCCGGGTGTTCCGGAGGACGAACTGGCGCACATCTTCGAGAAGCACTACCGGGGTTCCTGCCAACGCTCCAGGGTTCCCGGGACGGGGCTGGGGCTGGCGATTGCCAAGTACCTGGTGGAATCTCAGAGCGGCAGGATCTGGGCGGTCAGCCGGCCGGAAGGAGGGGCTGCGTTTCACTTCTCCTTGCCGCCAGCGAATGGAGCCACTGCGTGAGAGTCTCAAAAATCCTGATTGTGGACGATGAACCTCAGGCCCGCCGTGTTTTGCGGATTGCCCTTGCGGCGCGGGGATTCGAGGTGAACGATGCGCGCAGCGGCGAAGAGGCGTAGACGGGCTGACGATTCCCCAAGGCGATCGAGACAGTGTTTCCGCAAGCGCAGGTACAGTTGTGCATCGTGCACCAGGTGCGGGCGCCGCTGAATTACGTATCGTGGAAACAGCGCAAGGCAGTGGCTGCGGACCTGCAAAAGATCTATCGGGCGAACACGGCGGAAGACGGGTATTTCAAGCTGGAGGGGTTCGTCAGATGGGGCGCCGGAACTGGGAGCACCTGACACCGTTCTTCGCTTATCCGGCGGACATACGGAAAGTGATCTCCACGACCCATGCCATCGAGTCACTGAACATGCCGCCGCGCAAGGTGATCAAAACCAGGGGTCGAACAAATCCAAGGGAATGCCAAGGCGGGCCGCGAGGCGCATTATCCGCTCCTCCCGCTAGTGTAGTGTCCAACAAATAACTAGACAAGATAACCCGGCTCGCGTTATCCTGGGGCATGGGGAAGTCATGTCAGCTTTCGGAAGTGGAGCGGGACAAACTCCGGCAGTGGACGGCGG
>Ga0181521_10004130_pt1 | contig 16768 bp, 13 predicted proteins | sample PEATcosm2014_Bin_32_FD_119764 | JGI IMG/M metagenome (GOLD analysis project Ga0181521, IMG submission 119764) | Peatland microbial communities from MTU Mesocosm Facility, Houghton, MI, USA - PEATcosm2014_Bin02_60_metaG | ecosystem: Environmental > Terrestrial > Soil > Wetlands > Peat | place... | reverse complement strand
GCTGGGGTCACGCCAGCCGGAGTCGTGCAGACCCATAAAGCCATCCGAGCCGCATTCGAATGGGGCATCGGGCGGAGGTGGCTGAAATGGAACCCTGCCAAGTACCTCGATGACAATCCTTCACCGCCGAAGAAGTCGACACCCAAGATCACTGTCGACCAAGTGAAATTGCTTGTCGAGACTGCACCACAGGTCCATCCAGACTTTCCCGCCTACTTCCTCGTTGCTGCACTCACTGGTTTGCGTCGTCAAGCTTTGTGTGGCCTCATGTGGTCGGACATCGATTGGAAAAATCAGATGTTGACGATCAACCGCGTGCGGAACCAGGTGTGGGGTAAGACCGTCGAGGTCGAATGGGCGAAGCACGGTCGCGGCAAACCGAAGCCTCAGAACTGGCTAGATCCGGTTGCCGTCGATACCCTCACAGCGCTTCAGAACGCGCAGCTCCGTCGCTGCCATGACTCAGGGACAACTCCTCCAGCGGACGGCTGGGTGTTTTCGCTCGACGGGCTTGGCTTGCAACCGATGAGCGGCGACTACGTGCAACGCCGCGTGAAGCGAATTGCCGAGTTGGCGGGGTTACCGCATCGTTCGCACGATTTGCGGCATCACCGAGCGACGGAGCTCGTCGCAGCTGGTGTTGACGTCGCTCGCGTCGCGCAGGAACTTGATCATCAAGACAAGTCGTTCACTCTGAGAACGTACGTTGGAGCGCGTCCTGTTGGTGAGGGGCCGATGGCATCCCTTGGTCAGCAGTACCTTCCGGACACGAAGCGCGACAAAGCACCGCGGCGGCGAAGGTCACGAAGCGCGTAGAGCGCGCGGCGGAGCTGATTTCTGCACGCTTTCATCGCTACATACTTCGACATCGCTGACTGTTGCGAGATATCGCCGTAGGGGTTCGACACTTACAAGATGTCGACGCCCAAGGCGAAACGCCCCCGGCAGTTGCTGCCGGAGGGCGAGCTTCCGCGCGTGTTCTGGACTAATTCGGAGCATTCGGGCGGCTTCACCAAGAGTGAGAACGTCAGGTGAGTCCGAGCCATTTCGAGCCTGCGTACCCAGATCCTCGTCCGGTCGGAGAGCTCCAGTCATCGCCCGAAGCTCCGCGATGGGGTTGGTGGCGGGGTCGGGGCCATAACGCGCTGGCTTATGTATTTGCGCCGCCAAAGCAGCGGTTCTGTTGGCGAATCAGCAGGCAGATCGGACTGTTCGAGCCCCAGATCACGTCTGATCGTCGTCAAACTCGCAGTAAGTCGCCGTCGCCGCCTTTCGTCCCAGCCCTCGAGACTTGGACCAAGTGCGCGTACCCAAGGGTTCTCGTCGCCTTCCACCCGTGCCACACCGACAGACCGACGCCAATCTTCGATCTCTATAAGTCCTTGTCGCCATCGAAGCGCGCGGGCGCGATCGCTTGGCAGTTCGCCGAGCAACGCGGTGAGGTACTCCGGTGGCGAGCTTGAGGTCTTCGCGATCGCCCGCTGTCGCGCCGACGAGAGCGCCGAGTCGACCAGTTCCAGTCGGTCGAGTGCTCGGCGCACATCCGAGCCACACTCGCGCCGGACACGCGCTCGCTCGACGATTGCGGACTCAGCGGCGGTCATGGCGATTGAAGCTTCACGCGTCTCGCGTTCCGTTGCGGCGCGGATGCGACGCGCATCTCGGAATGTCTGCAGCGCATCGACGCGTTCTGTCTCGACCGTCTCGGCTGCGAGGCGTCCTAAGGACATCTCGGCTTCGATCGCCTCGTCGCGCTGCACGAGCGCGGCGCCGAGCCATCGACGCGCGTCCTCCTCTCGCCAGCGGACGTCGGCCGCCGGTCCAGCTCCGATGAGGGCGACAAGCGTCCCGCGCTCCGCAGCCAAATTGTTTCGGGGCTCTTTGGCGAGTCGCGCGATCTTGCGTGTGGCCTCGATTTCTTCGAGCGCGAGGTGCCGGTGCTCGCCGCGCGCCCATGCGCGACCCAGCCGTTCTGCCTCAGCGGCAGGAGTCTGTGGGACCTCATCGGGGTCGACGAGTACGAACAGCTCGGTCGAGTCGGTCGCACGACTTGCTGCCACGAGAGCGGCTTCGGCGGTGAAGGACTCCGCGCCGAAGATGAAAGCGCGCCCGCGCTTGCGAAACTCCTCGTCTTCGCGGCGAGTGACTTGGCCAACCGTCTGACCCTGGCCCTTGTGCAGCGTCCACGCGTAGCCGTAGTCGGTGAAGCGCCGCACATACTCCGCGGGCAAGATGACTTCGCGCCCGTCGCGCGTCGCGAGGGTGAGCTCACCAGATAGCTCATCGATCGCGACGACCTTTCCACGTGTCCCGTTGCGCACGCCGCGACCCGAGGGGTCGCGCGTGGCGCCGAGGTGGGAGCGGTTGCGGAGGCAACACAGCTCGTCTCCGGCGCGGTAGGTGCGGTTGGCGAGATCGCCTCGTGTCCATTCATCGACGTTGAGCTCGGGTCCCGCGAGCCTGCCCTCTTGTTCGGCACGTGCTCGTGCCATGCGGTTGAGGACGCGCGCGGCCTCGCGTGCATAGGCGTAAAGCACAGCGTCATCACCTGAGGCCCGTGCCGCCCACCACGACTCGACCATCGTCGTGAGCAGCTCATCGGGTGATGTGGAGCAGTGGATTCGGCCATGGCGGAAATAGGAACCGGCGGCCTCTCCCGTTCGTCCCTCGCGCAGCGCTCGCAGTGTCTCGCGCTCCCAGGACTCCACCTGGCGGGCGTTGTCGGAGAGATGACTCGCAGGAAGCTGGCGCGCGAGCGCGGCAAAGCCACCGCCCGCTTCGATCGAAGGGAGCTGTCGGTCGTCTCCCGTAAGGACGACCTTCGCGCCGGCGCGCGCCGCATGCTCGAAAAGGCGCGCCAGGCGTCGGGTATCGATCATGCTCGCTTCGTCGACGACGATGACGCTTCGGCAATCGAGCGTCGTTGGTCCCACCATTCCGTGTGCGAGCGAGCACTCGTAGAGGAGATGGTCGAGTGTCGACGATGCGATCTTCGATCCGGCTTCGAGCTCGCTCGCAGCCTCCGCAGCAAGCGCAGCGCCGATGACGCGATAGCCCCCGGCCCGCCACGCGGCGCGCGCTGCTTCGAGAGCGAAGGTCTTTCCCGATCCAGGCACACCGACGACGACGCTGACCGCGTCGCCCGAGGTACAGATCCCCCGCACCATCTCTTTCTGCTCGTCCGAGAGGTACCGCCGTGGCCCGAGGATCTCCTCGACTTCGCGCGAGCTGACGCGCCCCGTGTCGCTTTGTCGTCCGGCGTGCGCGATCGCAAGGACGCGTTCTTCGGTGGCGAGCAATTCGGTTGTCGAATACCGCGGCTCACAGACCAGCATCGAGGTCCCCGACGCCGGCGAACGAACGAGCCGCACGATGCCGGCGTGGAGCGGGCCACGTGCCGTCGTGAGTGGCTCGCCCGTCTCATCGGCGACCACGAGCGGCACGATCTCCTCGCGCCGCAATGTCGCGTCGGTGAGCCGATCGAGTGTGGCAAGCCCTGTTCCCTGTCGGTGTGCCTCGGCCCAAGCAACGAGCGTGTCGTCTCTCGTGAATGCGGAGTGTTCGCGTGTGAGCCCGCGGGGACCGAGGAGCTTGTTCTCGTGTGCGTGCGCGCACTTTTCATCGAGCGGTGCTCGCCGGTCAGTCCCGTCCAAGAGCCGCGCGACGCCCTTCCGCTCCCAGCCGAGCTCTCCCGCGCGCGCTGCCCATGTCGCGCGGAGCTCCTTGAGTTCGACTTCAACTTTGTCGTGGCGCGTTGCGAGACACGCTGCCTCGCTCGCCGCGCGCCCGGACTGCCCGCTTTTCTCGAGAGCCGCCTCGATCGCGCTGCGACGCTGCGAGAAGGTGCGCAGTGTCTCGGGCGCGAAGCCGTCGAGCTCTGAAAGGCCGCGACGATCGAGAGCTGCCCAACGCCCGCCGAGGGCGGCCACCCGGTCGCGCAGCTCGGCACGGTAGATGGCACCCGCGGCGCGCCGGTGGAGGTAGATCGTGCGCGAGTCGAGCGCGGTCCAGCGTGCGTCTTCACCGTGCGCGATATTGAGCACGATCCCGTGCGTATGCAGCTGCGGGTCGAGCTCGCGTGAGGCTGGGTGTGTGAAGCACGCCACCGCCAAGCCCGCCTCGACGTGGCCATCTCGACCCCCGAGGCCGCGACGCGCCCGGCCGCCAACGCGCTCGAGGAAGGAGAACGCCGCGGTCGCTGCCTCCCGATGTGCTGACGCGAGAGAGCGGCGCAACGGCTCATCGGCGAGCGCCCAGGCGAGCGAGACCGACTTCGGTGCAGAGAGCGTGAGGTCCCATCCGGGCGTGCGGTCCGCTGCGACCCGCTCTAGCAGTCGGCCCCCGTCGGGCGCCTCTCCGCGAGACAGCGCGAGGAAGACTTCGGGCACGACCGCGCCAGTGAGCCCGAGGTCCGCGGCCCCCTGGCCGACCCAGAAGGTCTCCGCTCCTCGTCCCGCGTAGCGGATGTAGTAATCGATCTGGGCGTGGCCAATCTTGTGTGCGCTCAGCATCATGCGTCGTCCGGTTCCGGCGTGTGTTCGTCAAGGCGGTGCGCTCCTGTCCGGCTCACGCAATCGGACGCGACGAAGGCGTCGAATCCGTCCGCCACTTTCCAATCGCATGCCCCGCCGTCTCGATGCCCGCGCTGCGCGCAGCCAAGTCGGTCCCACTCGGTGATGCGGAGTCGGCATTGCGCGAAACGCTCGTGCCAGGTGAGCGGAGCGTCGGGTGACGCCTGCGCGTCGAGGTAGCTCGCGGTCCACGCCGCCCAGAGCGCTGTGAGCTCTTCGGTGATCGCGCCGTGCGCCCACCAGCACGCGGGTACGAAGTCGCCGAGGTCGTATCGGGCGACGAGCCAGTCGACGAAGCTCGAAAGCGCGCTCCAGGTGTCGCGTGCCATATCGGCATCGAGGACGCGCCATGCCCAGGGTGCGACGTCGCTCACGGGTGGACCTTCTCCTCTCGGTCCGTTCGACACAGCCGATCCGCCTCCTTGAGCGAGCGACGTACGACTGGCGCGCAGGGCCGTTCCCACCACGGGTCGAGGATCGCCTCGATCGGTAGCGTTCGGCGATGGAGCACGAGGGCGCGCCCCGGCTGAAGTGAGCGGATGCGTTCGAGGGGCAACACGGCGCGCGATCGCAATGACGTCGACCACGTCGTTCCGCCGGCGCCGCGGCTTTGGCTGTCCACCTCCTCATCGATCTCGCCGGCGAGGCGGCTAATCCGCGTGAGGTCATCGGCATGTCCGAGCCCGCCGAGCACGACACGCACCGTTGAGGCGTCCCAGATCGCGTCGGCTCGGTCGACTCCCCAGCGGGCGCGTGCCTGGGCGAGCGATTGCAGCACGACGAGTGTGCAAATACCTGAGCCCCCGCCAGCGGAGAGCAGGTTCGGGAGTGACGCGAGCGGCGCGATGTTCGCCGCCTCGTCGAGAAAGAGTGCGAGCGGTGGATCGAGGCGCCCATGTGCGGAGCGCGCCGCGATCGACAGTGCCCGCTCGGCGAGGTCCTCGATGAGGGCGGTGATCAGCGGCGCGACCGAGAGCTGCGCGCCGGACGACCCGACTATATATAGGGTCCCTCTTTCGACGAGAAAGCCCGTCGGGTCGAAGGCGCAGCTTGTTTCCGGGGAGCACGTGGCAAGCACGCGCGGATCAGCGAAGCAGTCGAAGGCCCGCCGAACACCCGCCCATACGCCATCGCGCGTGCGCGGGTCCGCCGCGGCCTGACTCGCGAGATCGTCTGCCCAGCCCGGCGCAGCCTCTCGCGCGCCACGCAGGATACGGATCGGCTCGTTGTCGGCTGGCCGTCCCGCCCAGGAGACGACGTCGGTGATGCTGCGCTCTTCGAGGGCGGCCGCATGCAGATAGGCGCGGATCACCGCGGCGGCTGATGCCGTCCAGAAGTCTGCGTCGCTCGTCGTCCGCTCGAAGCCCGCACCAGCGGCGAAGCCCCGCGCGCGAAGGATCGCGGTGAGTGGGTCCTCACAACCCGTGACTGGCGACCAGCGAAGTCGACTCGGCCACCCCGATGCCCCTTGCGGGTCGAAGACTTCCATCGGCCCCTGGCGTGCGCCGGCGGTGTGACGCAACACGTCAGGGCGCGTCGAGGTGACGACGGCCGCGCCTGGCGCGTCGAGGACCCCGGGGATGACGAGGCTCACACCTTTTCCCGAGCGCGGTGGGCCGAGGATCAAGAAGCTGTCTTCGAGGCTTGCCCACAGTGCGCGATGGCTCGCAACGTCGCGCCCGAGATGAATCCCGACTTCGTTCGGCGCGACACGGCGCGATGCAACACTCGGGCGTACCTGTGGAGCGCGGGTGCGCACGGACGTGACGGAGAGGTTCTTTTTCACCTCGACACTCGAGGCGAACCCGGCGCGCTGGCGAGCCTTTGCGCCATGGCGCACGACGGCGAGACCGAACGCGCCGAGTCCAACAAGGAGCGCGAGAGCAATCGGATAGACGACGAGAGCGCCGGGGATGAGTGCATGCATCGCAGCGGGCCATGCGAGAGCGGGATGTCCGGGGTGGCGCGCGATCCGAAGTGGGAGGGTAACGACGTCGCGCAGCGGAGCGGTCGCGAACCTTCCGTGGAGGACGAGCCCAGCGAGTCCACCGGCGACAAACAAACACAGTCCGGGTGCGAGCAGGAACACCGTGAGGGAAAGCGCGACGAGCTCGCTGTTGCCGGCGGGATTCGGGCGGACCCGTGCGAGCCGTCGCGAGCCGTATTGCATTTGTGCGCTCATGGTCGAAGCTCGCGTCGCGCCGGTGGCTGTTCAACCGATGTGCATTGTGCGAGGCGTGCGGGGAGGATCGGCGCGCGTCGCGCCCGGTCGAGCACTGCAGCGTCCGCACGTGTATCCGATGCCGAGGAAGACTCAAGGGATCGATTGCGATGACGCGCGCTCGTGGGATCAAAAGGGTGCTGTGACGGCTCCATCCGCCGCGGCTGGCGCTCGCCAGCGACGAGCCCCGAGGTGATCGTCCGCGCCGCCTCTCGCTCTTTGAGACCTGAGCGCAGCGCTGCCTCGATCAGCTGGGTGCGCGCCTCTTCGGCATCGAGAAGGTCAGCACCGATGAGTGTGCCGAGCGCGAACGCGGCACGGTTGAGCCGGTCGTTGCGCGAACCTTGCGGTGCGTTCGCAACAGCAGCGCACTCGGAGGCGAGCGCGGCGCGCGCGTAGTGCGCGCTCTGCAGTCGGACGGGCGGCGCATCATGCTTAGTCGGCTGAGACGTCGCGCCTAGGGCATCGACGAGCCATGCCGGAGCGGGCCTCAGCTGACGGTCGGGTAAGCGGCTCGAGCTCTCGCCGGTCTCTGGATCAACGAACACGTAGCGGTGCCCGCTTGGATGCATCGATGGCGGGGCGACGACATAGCCGCCAGCTCCGCGAACGTCGACGCCTTCGAGCACGCCGGCACGAGAGGTCAATCCACTCGACGCGAACCACCAGTGCCAGCCGCGCGCTGTGCGAACGACGATGCTCGGGATGAGCGGAGTTTCTACGAGCTCCTCAAGCGAAGCGCGCGCCGAGGCACTGTCTACATCGACGACGTCGAGGCCTGCGCCTGTGCGTATGCCGACGTTTGCTCGCGGCGATGCCCGCCACCACGCGCGGAGCTCGCTCTCCTCGAGGCTCGCGTCGTTGAGCCCGTGCGGTGCGAGCCGACCGTCGGGAGCCTTGTCTCCGCGTCGCAGCGGGACGACGGGCCACCCGCGACGCGCATAACTGAGCGCGGCTAGCAGCAGCGGGTTTGTCTCATCGGTAATCGCTGGCCCTACATGACGTTCGTTCATCACAGACACCTCCTCGTGGTGCGCGTTGATATGTGCCGTTGTTGCGCGGTTCGTCTCATGCCAACCTCGCGTCGGTGTTGGTGAAGCTCTCCTCGTAGGGAGAGCGGAGATGGCGAACGAATGACGCGCGTCCCCGCACTCGCCACAGTGCTGTCGCGCGCGGGAGATGGGGAAGCGTTGTCGACTCGGCGTCCGTGAGACCGAGCGCATCCCGTGTGTCTTGGAGCACGTACGGCGCGGTCCGGAAGCACACTTGGGTCTGCGCGTCGGCGATGAGTCCGTCGGCGATTTTTGCGGTCGCAGAACCGGAATCGGCTTGCGCGCTGAGGTCGGTGACCCGGTGGCAGACCGCGACGTTCGCGACGCCGCGAGCGCGAGCGAGCTTCCAGTTCTCCTGCAAGAAGCGCGCGGCTTCTTCGGAGCCGAGCATCGACCAGCACTCGTCGACAACCAAGAAGCGCCGCGGCACCGACCACTCGTCGTCTGCGTCGCCGACCAAATAACACGCCTGGAGTACGGAGATCGCGGCGAGCATGACGAGACGGAGGAGGGCTTTGTCGGAGAAGACTGCCGAGACGTCGAGCACGATCCCAGTTCCTGATGTGGTCAATCCGCTGAGCGCCTCACACCCGTCGAACATCCCGGCGAGATCGCGGCGGACGAGCTTGTCGACGAGCATCCACAGAGGCCGCGATAAGACGGTGATCTCCTCGCCAGCGATCCCTCCGCGAGCGGCCATCGATGCGGTCGGTCGCTCGAGCAACGCGGCGAGCTCGAGGAGCGATGCATTCGGCGCGCTCGGGCGGTTCGTCTCTGCTTTCCCGAGATCCTCGAGTGCCCAGCCAAGGACCGCGTCCTCCTCGCGCGAAAGCCCATGGCCTATGAGCGAAGCGAGGAGCGCGTGCATGAGGCGGTGTCGGCGGATGAGCCGCTCGGCGGAAGACTCCGCCGAGCCAGGGAGAAAGCCAAGCGGGTTCATCGCGTGTGGACCGCCGGGCCGCAATTCGAGGCGCGTCATCGAGAGCGCGTCCGCGAGCCCGGCGTACTCGCGCTTTGGATCGACGATGAAGGCCTGGCGTCCGACGCCGGCACGTCCCAACAGGCCGATGTGACGCGCCAGGAGACACTTCACCGCGGCGGACTTACCGCTACCAGGCTCGCCGAAGACCATGACGTTCGGATTGTCAACGAGGCCGTCCGCGTAGAGCGCGAACGGGTCGAAGCAAAACGGTGCGCCGGAGGGCCACGTTGTCCCCACGAGCACGCCCCGCGCCCCGAGTCCCTGCTCAGTCTGGAACGGGTAGAGCGAATTGCACTGTGCCGTCGTCATTCGTTGCTTCGGCACGCGCGCCATATGGGGTTTTTCGCTCGCATCAGTCATCGCCATCCGATCGAGCCGCGGCGCGGCGGCGGAGGCTTGGTGAGCGAGATACGCGGACAGGGTCATCGCGCCCTCCCGAGGACGGCGCGTCCGAGGGGGAGTGACGCGAGGAGGGATGCGCCTTGGCGAAAGGTGACTGTTCGGAGTTCCAGGCCAACGGTCGCTGCGGCCTGGCGCACGCGTTCGCACGCGCTATCGAGCACATCGATGTTGGGCGCGGCGACGTCGACGAGGCCACAGACGAGCTCCATTGCCGCGCCGCCCTCGAGCTCCTCGTCGAGCGCCTCGGCGGCCTGGTGCGCGCGTCGTTCCTCCGCCCCGACACGCCGCCCCTTGCGGGCGCGTTCGTCGAGATTTGCGCCGACCCGCGTTGCGACGGCAAGCGCCTGACGCCGTGCGATCCGACGAGAGAGCGGCGTGAAGATGACCGTCACCGAGCGCGTCACCTCTCCGGCACAGAGGAACGACGCCAGCCAGTCCGCCGACACCGCGGATCGCGGCCACTCCGCGATCCGAAACAGTCGATGGACGCTCTCGTCCACGGCGATCGACGATGCCCGCTCCTCGATCGCGAGCGGGAAGCCGTTCTCGATGCTCACGACGCCCGAGAGGTGATGCGTTCGCCGTTCGAGGTGCGAAGCGGCATCCGGATCGAGCCGTTCACGCAGCGCCCGCGCGATGACGCCGGCCGGCAATGGTCCAACGACGACGAGACCGGCCCGGGCGAGCTGTCCAGCGAAGAGCTTCGCCTCGTCGAGGAGCTGTTCGATGCCGGCATGGAGACGCTCGGATTTCCCGGGTGCCGACGTGCGGACGCGCGCCAGGCTGACGGTGAGCGTGACGAGTACTTCGGCTGATGTGGCGATACGCGCCGCGTCGGTGAGCAACGTCGCGTACGCGGCGGCCATCGCTTCGTCGGGGTCGGCGCGCGCCGTCTGTGCGAGGTAGGCGCGGTGCGCCGCGAACGACGCCGGAGCGACGTGCTGTGACCATGAGACCCGGGTCACCGCGCCGTCCTCGCGGGCGATGCTCGCGAGCGCGTTCCCGAAAGCGGAGAGCCGGTCGTCCTTCTCCGATCCGTCCGCGAGGAGGAACCCCTCGCCATGGACGCGCAGCACGATGGACACCGAACCATCCGCACGATCCGTGATGACCCCGACCCTCCCGCCGCCGTTGTCTGCTGCCGGACGCTCGAGGAGCGTGATCCCAGCAAACGCCGGAGGGAGCTCCGGCCCGTCCCACGCCACAAGCGCGGCGGCCCATCGATGGCGGCCGAAGAGGCGCGCTTTCGCATAGAGCCCAATCGGCGCCACGAGATCGACGAAGTTCTCACCGCCAGGCGTGCGCCCGGCCCCGAAAGCGACGACGAGTACACCGCCCAACGCGAGACCGACGCGTCCGCCCGCTCCGGCGGCGCGGATCACGACCGCGAGGAGGCCGAGCCCAATGCCGCCGCATGCGATGGCGAACTGCGCGGCCGAGCGGTGGCGGACGAAGCCGAGACCGTCCGATCGAGTGAGGCGGTAGCTGCGGACGTCGGAGAGTTCCGTCATCGCTGGTTGTCCTCGTCGCTTCGGCGCTCGTCGCGCGAGGGTGGGAAGAGGATCGGACTCGCGGGTGGGTGGCTCGCCGGTCGTGCGGTGTCACCCGTCGGTGCACTCCCTTGGACAGAAGAACCGGGCGTTCCGCCTGACGTTGGCGCAGGAGGGGTGACGACCGAACCCACGCCTGCCGACGAGGCTGCGGAGCCCGCGCTGATGAGTCCTCGCGTCATCATGGCGAAGCCCCCGACGGCGGATACCGCCCCGATCGCGCCGAGTGCGGCGCGCGCCGGTCGTCGCTCGAGACCCTCTGCGGCCACGATCCCTTCCGCGCCGAGGAGGAGTTTCAACAAGACGAACGGCGCAAACGCCGCGATCACAAGGATGGCGAGCGCTTCCAGGAGAGCGCCGGTCGCCGCGGCGAAACTGGGCGATGACCCGAGACCCGAAAGCATTGCCGAACCAGTCGCGAACGCGAGGGCGATGACGATCTTCGATGCGATGAGAGCGAGTGCTCCTTCGACATAACGACGCTGCAGGCCCCGCACCGAGGGATGGACGCTCGCCGCGAAGATCAGCGGACCCGCCATCACCGCGAGGTAGATGAGGGCGCTGCGGCACAAGAGCTCGACCCACACGACGAGCCCGGCGAGCACGACGAGGCCGCCCCCGATGAGTCCGACGATCCCCGCCCCGCTGATCGCCGTGGCGAGACCGCTCGCCGCGAAGGTCGCAAGCCCCTGCGTCGCACCGCTCGCGACCTCAACCGAGATTTCGTCGCTCGCCGCAACCAGCGCCGCGGTCACCCCGACGAGGAGAGCCATCGCAATCACCGCGCACGGGAGGCGAATTGCGGCGCGCGCCAAGAGCGCGTGGTCGGCGGAGATGAGCGCGGTGATGATCGAGCACATGAACGCGAGGGCGAGGAGCGAGGCAGACACGGCGACAACACGCGTGAACACGGCCTGACCCGACGCGCTCCACCACCCGCCAGAAAAGCCCGGGTCGCTCGTCGAAGAGACGAAGCCCAAGAGGGCGCTTACGAGCGCACTGGCGCCGCTCCCAAAAAGATCTAGTGCCGCGGTGAAGAAAGCATTCGCGATGTCCTTGGCGAGGCTCAGCGCGTTAAGCGTGATCCCGAGGAGACCGAATACCGGAGCCGTCGGCACCTCAGTGGACCGCCGTCAAGCCATTGACGATCGTCGGGGTGAGCCCGAGGCCGAGCGCGCCGACGAGGCCCAAGATCGCGACGGCCTTCCCGTGGTTCGCGCCTTGGTAGCTCTGCTGGGTGTGCGAGATGCCCATCTTCGCGAAGCCGAACATCGACGTTGCCGCGCAGGCGATCGCTCCGCCATAGAGGGTCCAGTTCAAAAGGTCCTGCAGCCCGGCGGCGCCGGGCGGCGCGTCAGGCGTCGCGGTGATGTCCGCGAACGCCACCCCTGACCAGAGGATGGCGGTCCATGCGGCAAGGACGAGTGCAACACAGATCCGTTGGCGAATGCGCCCCGACTCGATGAACCCGGTTTGCCTTGTCGCGCTTCGTAGGAATTTCGCCATCGGTCACCTCCTTCGTCGTTGCGCCGATCTGGGGCAACGGGCGAAAGTGTGAATGACCGACTTACATTTCAAACGCGCTTTTAAACGACCAAAACGCGATTCACCTCACTTTTCGTGAAGTCAACGCGCTTTTAAACGCGCATCTCTCCTCCTCATTCGCGCAACGTCCACAGTGAAATCACAGGATCACGGTCTCAATGTGGGTATAAGAGGCGGGACATGCCGCGCACGGGGGGTAGATGCATGAGAGTGGGCATCTACGCATCGGACTGCGGATCGCAATGGACGGTGGAGATGGGCTTGGTCTACAGCGAGTTTCCGACCTGCCCCCATTGCAATCGAGCAGTGAACTTCACCTACGTCGGTCCGTTGCCTTAACCCGTCGCGTCGTTCGAGAAGGTCGTCGCTTTCAGATCGAGGAGCTCGCTGTCGCTCGGTGCGAAGAGCCGCCCCTTTGCGATCGCCCACGACACAAGCTCCGGTGATGCGGATGCTTGTCCGAGATGAGCGAGCTCGCGGGTGGCATGGAGAACCGCAGCGGCGATCTGATCGAGCGTACCGTCGACATCGAGCCAGGAGAACCGTCGTGAACTGAGACCCGGCACTCCCTCGACGAGCGAGAGCGCGGCGCAGAGCGCGCCGCGGCGTGTCAAGGGATCCGCACCGTTTTCCTCCGCAATCTCACAAAGCGCACGGAACCTCGTCCAGTCACACGTCACCGAATCCGACAGGCGGTAGATCTGATGTCCTCTCGCGACCGGTATGTATTCCGTTCCGAGGGAGCGTCGTGCCGAAGCGGCGGAGTTCCACGTCATCCGATCGGATTTCGACTCGCGGGCCCGCGCAGTGCCGAGTGACTCTCTGAGGCGCGCCGAGGTCGCGCGGTAGTTGTGCATCGCGAGGTAGGCGACGAACTCGACGGCTCCAGGGCTCGGTATCTCATGGAGCGCTCCGACGAGGTCCGGCTGCTCGCGCAGGATCCGGACTTCGACCGGCCCGCGAGGAACGAACTCATCCGGCGTTGGCCGATGCTCAGTCTCCTCGTCGCTTGAGCTGTCGGTGAGCTGCGAGGAGACGACAGCCGCTGGCGCAGGTTCTTCGACCATCGTCCCGACCGACGGAGGCGTGGTTGGCAGGGCTTCCTCACCAACGCGGTCGAGCAAGAGACCGAGGGGTTCAACAAGGACCGTGCTGGCGTCTTCGATGAGGACGAGCGGCGCGCCGAAGCTCCGCGGCGCTCTGTTGTCGTCCTCTCCGATCGGATGGACGCTCTCGTAGCACGGAGCGCCTCCATCGACCTCGGTGAGGCGGTACTTCGGGACATCGAGCTCGACCGTGAAGAAGTCTGACTCCTCGTCAGAGCCGATCAAGGTGAGACGAGGCTCGCTCTCTGGCGCTGTGGCCTCGGGACCGATGAGGTCGTCGAATTCGACCGAGGGGTGAAGCACCCAGAGGACGCCGCCTGCACACACGTCGAAAATCGTCGGTGCAACACAACAGGGGGCATGCAGTAGCAGTTCGACACCGCGTTCGCCGGCTACCACCGTGGCAATTTCCGGTTCGAACAGTGACGCGTCGCGCGCACAGACTGCGAGCAGCGCGTCGTACACCGCTTCGGCCCAGCGCGCCCGATCGACTCGCGCAATCGCTCGCGGTGGTGGAGGTGCCTCCGTGCTGCGTGCAGCGGCGCGACACAGGGGAGCTTCGAGGACCGCGGTGAGGCACATAGTCACCACAGCTGCGGTGGCGCAGCACACGAGGGCGACACCGACGCCAAGAGCAACGTCGCGCCCCGTCGTGCCCGGTCGATATCGCCAGAGCGCGACGACACACGGCGCAACGGTCGCACAGGCGATCCGGAGCGCCAATGGAGCATCGAAGAACCTCGCAACGACATCGAAGGCGCTCCTCGCGCCGGCGCGCATCTCCACTCTGTCGCTTTGCATGACGAAAGGCTCCTCGGGCGATCTCCCGTTCCGCCTCCCGCCATCGGGTCTTCGCACGACCGGAGATGCGGTGTCAAGGGTCGCTGCGGGCCTCCGCTTCGCTCCGGTTCTCGCTCGGGCTTCGCCCGTCCCCTGACTCCGCTCTCCGCTCGTGCGCGGGCTCTTCGAGGCCACCAAGACGGGCTTGGTGGCCGACGACGAAAGGAGAACCCGATGGCAGGAAACGACAGGTTGACAGAGACGCACGAGCGGCTCGTCGAAGCGATCAGTGCGCTCACGAGTGGCGAGGACTGGCAGCGGATGCTGGACCTCGCCGGGCGCTTCCACCGCTACTCAACGGCGAACATCATGCTCGTCTTGGCTCAGCGTCCCGACGCTTCACGCGTCGCCGGGTACCGGATGTGGCAGTCCCTCGGACGTCACGTCCGCAAAGGTGAGCATGGCATCATGATCTTTGCGCCGTGCGTGTCACGCACCCGGCCCGTCGACGAGCACGACGAACGTGACGGTCCCGAGCTCGTGCGCGTCCTCCATGGTTTTCGTGTCGCGCACGTCTTCGACGTCGCGCAGACCGATGGCGAACCGCTCCCCGAGGTCGCGCCGGAACTCTTGCGTGACGATGCGCCGGCGTCGCTCTGGGACCGCCTCGTCGCGCAGCTCAGCGCTTCTGGTTTTCAGCTGCTGCGCGAGGACTGTCGACCGGCGAACGGTGTGACGCATCACCTCACGAAGACCGTCGTCGTCCGGCCCGACCTTGCGCCGGCACAGGCGACGAAGACCCTCGCCCACGAGCTCGCCCACACGGTCCTGCATGACGGGAGTTCGTATCGAGACGGCTGTCGCGGACGCGTCGAAGTCGAGGCGGAATCCGTTGCCTACCTTGTCTGCTCGGCGGCAGGACTTCCGAGTGGGAGTTACAGCTTCCCGTATATCGCGAGGTGGGCGGACGGGGATGTCGACGCCGTCCGGAACACAGCGGAGCGCGTGATTGGTTGCGCGCGGCGCATCCTCGCAGCGGCCGGCATCACTGACGGCGCCTCGCTCGGGAATACTCCCGCCGATTGAGCATCGAGGAGGCGGCCGGGATTGATCGGCCGTTGATGTTCCTTCGTCAGTTCCAACGCGACGTGCAAATCGACGCCCACGTGTCGCGCCGGAGCTCCACCCTTGCGAGTTCCGGAAGCCGTTCGAACGGATTGGTCGCCAGTGCGATCGGTAATGCATTGTGAACCAGCGCATAGGTGGCAAAAGGCGCGTCACAAGACGAGCAGCCATTCGAGAGATACCCGCCTCCGGTTCGCCTTTCCTGCCGGCGTTTCACCTCGCCGATCGGCCATCGTCCGCGGGCGAACGCGGGGAACAGCTCCCAAGCGAAGGTGAGCATCCGTTCGTCTCCGACGACGACAAAGTCGGCGGAGAACAGATCCTTCCCCCGTTCGAGCATGCCGATCAGTGGCGTGGAGAGCTCGTCGCATCGCCAGCAGTGATAGCGGAGGCCGATCAAGCCGACCGTTGTCGCTGCTTCAGCTGCAGGCGCAATGGGTGCCTCCCTGCCCCTGCCCCTGCCCTCACTCGCCCTTCTCAACCTCAGCCACCTCGCCATACCCAAGTGCTACCAGCTGGCACATTCACTCGCGCCGCGTCCGCCATCCTGGCTTTGACGCTTGGTCGAAGGTTCAGCCGCGCCAAGGCATTGCACCGGCAAAATCGTCGGCGACGACCGATGCGAGGCCCGACACGATCGCGGAACTGCTCGTGATGATGCCGAGCTCGCGATTGTGGATGATCGACGTGATCGAGAAGTTTTGCGAACCGACGAAAGCCCTCGCGTCGGCCGTTCCGGCGTCCGCGACGACCGTCTTCGCATGGATATACAACGGAGCGGATTCGGCGTAGGTGCGGACCGCGACACCTGCCTTCGCGAGCGCGTTGAAGGCGGAGTCCCACGAGGACGACGCGGTCATCACGACCTCGACTCGTACTCCTCGGCGAGCGGCAGCTTCGAGGGGCGTGGTGATGTACGGGTCTGCCATCTCCTCGTTCTCGAGGAGCAGGCTGTGGTGTGCCCCGTCGATGACACCGACGAGAGCGGCTTCGGCACCAGGGCTCCAGACGAGGTCTGCTCCGGTAAAGGGTCCGACGGGTACCTCGTCCCAATCGGCAATGAAGACGCGCTCGATCGCACCGATATCTGCGCGGTCAGTGTCGACGACTGCGAAGTCGCGCGTGCTCGCGTAGTCGTCGGCGACGAGGTTGAGCGTCATCACGAGAGCGGTCGTGTTGTCGATCACCGCCGCCTTCTCGTGCGTCAACTCAATGCCGGGATCGGATGCCCATCGCACCGGCACGTGGTGCGCTTCGAGGTAGGCGTAGGCGGCGGCGTTTTGCGATTCCTCGTTGTCTCGGTCGAGGAGGACCCGTACCGCGACTCCTCGTGCAACGTCGGCAGCGAGGATCGCCTCTAAGTGTGGGTCGGCGAGCTCGTAGACGACGAGGTCGACCGAGCGTTTCGCACCGGCAAAGAGCGCATAGATCGGG
>Ga0181521_10004124_pt1 | contig 16790 bp, 13 predicted proteins | sample PEATcosm2014_Bin_32_FD_119764 | JGI IMG/M metagenome (GOLD analysis project Ga0181521, IMG submission 119764) | Peatland microbial communities from MTU Mesocosm Facility, Houghton, MI, USA - PEATcosm2014_Bin02_60_metaG | ecosystem: Environmental > Terrestrial > Soil > Wetlands > Peat | place... | reverse complement strand
CGCGCCAATACGTTCGACTACGCCGCGATCATGAGCGGCATCGGATCGGGATCGATTGCGTTTTCGCACACCGAGGAGACCCTGCTTTTCCTGGCCTTCTTCCTCGCCTTCGCGATCAAGGTTCCGCTCTTCCCACTCCATACCTGGCTGCCCGACGCGCACGTCGAAGCTCCGACCGCCGGTTCTTTGATGCTGGCTGCCGTCATGCTGAAGATGGGAACTTATGGCCTTGCCCGATTCTGCCTGCCCATGTTCCCCACCGCCGCGCACGAAAACGCCCCGTGGATCATCGTTCTCGCGATCATCGGCATTATCTATGGAGCGCTGGTCGCGATGGTGCAGCCGAACATGAAGAAGCTGGTGGCATATTCTTCGGTCAGTCACCTTGGCTTCGTTGTACTCGGCATTTTCTCCTTCACGCAACTGGGCCTCGACGGCGCGGTTTACCAGATGCTGAACCACGGCATTTCGACCGGAGCGCTCTTCGTCCTCGTGGGCATGATGTACGAACGGCGTCATTCGCTTGCCATCGCGGATTACGGTGGCGTCGCGACGGCCGCTCCCTGGCTTTCTACTGTCTTCATGATTACGATGCTGGCCAGCATCGGACTGCCCATGCTGAACAATTTCGTCGGCGAATTTCTGGTCCTGCAGGGCACTGCGCAGGCGAACTTCACCTGGACCGTCTTCGCCGCGCTCGGAGTCATTCTCTCCGCTTGCTACATGCTCTGGATGTACCAGCGCGTCTTCTTCGGAACAGTAAGCGAAGAAGTCAGTCACCACATGCCGGACTTAAACGGGCGCGAATGGGCGTGTATGGTTCCGCTGGTCGTCATGATGGTCTGGATGGGCATCCTCACGCAAACCTTCCTGCCGCCGATTTCGGAAGCCAACTCAAAGATTCTGACCCAGAGCACAAGCAACGCTCCTCTGCGCGTTTTTGCAGGCCGAGGCAACAGCCATGCCCGTTAATTTCATTCCCAGCGGCGACGATCTCCTCCGCTTCGCGCCTGAAACCATCCTGACCGTCGCGGGAACGCTGCTGATGGTTCTCGATCCGTTCTTTGCCCGGCGGATGCCGAAACTGTTCGGGAACATTTCCATCGTCGCCCTGGTCGCCGCCATGGTGGGCGCGATTCAGGCGAATTCGGTACCCGGACCTGCATTCTCGAATCTGCTCATAGTGGACGGCTTCGCGACCTACTTCCGCGTGCTCGTTCTGGCCATCGGCATCCTGGCGGTCCTGTCCTCCTATCGTTATCTGGACCGCGAGAAAGCGGAGACCGGCGAATATCATGCCCTGCTGCTCTTCTCGATCGTCGGTCAGTGCGTGATGGTCGCCGCCAACGATCTGATCATGATCTTTATCGGCCTCGAGATCTCCTCGATTGCGACTTACATTCTGGCCGGCTATCTGCGCGACGATAAACGCAACAACGAAGCCGCGCTCAAGTATTTCCTGCTGGGTTCGTTTGCCACGGCGTTCCTGCTCTACGGCATCGCCATGATTTACGGCGTTTCCGGCACCACCAAGCTCGATGAAATTCGCGCCGCGCTGAACAACCCCGCCGGCCTTCCGTCGGTAGCCATGGTCGGCATCGCGGCCGCCCTCATGTTCGTCGGACTCGCCTTCAAAGTGTCCGCCGCGCCTTTCCAGATCTGGGCGCCGGACGTCTATCAGGGCGCTCCCGCCCCCGTTTCCGCCTTCATGGCGACCGGACCCAAAGCCGCCGCCTTTGCGATTTTTCTGCGCATTTTCCTCACTGCGTTCCAGCAGGTCGCCGGTGGATGGGAACCGCTCATCTGGATTTCCGCGCTGCTCTCGATGACCATCGGCAACTTCGCCGCGCTCACCCAGACCAATCTCAAACGAATGCTGGCCTACAGCTCAATCGCGCATGCCGGTTATGTGCTGGTGGCGCTGGCGGCGCGTTCTGAAATCGGCACTGCGGCCGCGATGTTCTATCTTGCCGCCTACGCGCTGATGAATATTGGCGCCTTCGCCGTCGTCATTCAGATCGCCGGAAAGCATGAAGGGCATTTGCGCATCGATGACCTTGCAGGTCTTGGCCGCGCACAGCCCGTCACTGCCGCGATGCTGACCATATTCCTCCTGTCGTTCATCGGCGTGCCTCTGACCGGCGGCTTCTTCGGCAAGTTCTACATCTTCCGCGCCGCTCTCGAATCCAATCTGATCTGGCTCACCGTTCTCGGACTTCTCAACAGCGCGGTTGCCGCGTACTACTATCTGCGCCTGCTCGTTGTGATGTATTTTAAGGAGCCTGGCGAAGTCGCCGGCAACCTGGAACCGCTCACGCCCGGCCTCCGCGCCGCTCTGATTCTGCCGGCCATCGGAACCTTCGTTCTCGGAGTTCTGCCCGGCACGATCCTCGACTTCGCGCAGCGGTCCGCGTCGTTTGTCCGCTAACATCTGAGAAGGAGGATTCCGGATGCGAACTGCACTCTTGACGATTTTTACCGTTCTTGCCGCCAGCCCCGTAGCTCTTCAGGCTCAGAAGGCCGCGGAACGGCTCGATGCCGCCGCCGATGTTCTTACGGACATGATGAGAGCCTCCGACAAGGGCATCCCGCAGGATCTGATGAACAAGGCGAGTTGTGTCGTGATTGTTCCCAATCTGAAGAAGGCAGGCTTCATCGTCGGCGCAAAGTACGGCCGCGGCTTCGCCATGTGCCGGCGGGCAGGCGGAACGGGCTGGACCGCTCCCGCCTCCATGCGGGTGGAAGGCGGAAGCTTCGGGCTCCAGATCGGCGGCACGGAACAGGACATCATTCTGCTCGTCATGAGCGAATCCGGCATGAAGCATCTGCTGAGCGACAAATTCACGCTGGGCGGAGATGCGTCCGCCGCGGCGGGGCCGCTCGGCAGGGATGCGAGCGCTGAGACCGATGCCGAGCTGCATGCGGAAATGCTTTCGTACTCCCGTTCGCGTGGACTTTTTGGCGGCCTGACGCTCGAGGGCGCGACGCTTCGTCCGGACAAGGACGCCAACAAGGAACTCTACGGGCGCGACGTCGAGAACAAGACGATCCTTGAGGGCGGCGTCCAAACGCCTGCCGCCGCCGCGAAACTCGAAGAGTTGCTGAATAAGAACTCCTCGCGCCGCACCAACTAAGAGCAGGCCTTTGTGTAGGGCAGCCAATCATGGCTGCAGACGCCTTTCGGGCGGCAGGCAGGATTGCCCGCCCCACAAATGCCTCACGTGTACTTTTTCCGCGCCGCCAGGTACGCTTCCACCGCTTCCGCCAGCGGAGGCATAGGCGCGATATTCGATTCGCGCAGCCGTTCGTTTTCGAGGGCCGAATACCGGGGCCGGCGCGCCGCCGTGCGGTATTCGCGTTCGTTGGTCGGCGTCAGATTGGCCGCGATGCCCGCTTTTTCGAAAATGAGCCGGGCGTAGTCGAACCAGGAAATAGGCTGCCCGCCGCCGATATGGAAGATGCCCGCCAGATCCCGTTCGAGCAAGTCGATGGCGCGGCTGGCAAGCGCGGGCGCATAGGTTGGCGACGCCACATGATCCTCGACGACGCGAATGGGCTTGCCTTCGTGCGCCAGCCGCAGCATCAGCTCGGGAAAGTTGCCGCGCGCCGTGCGGAGCCCGCCGGGACCGAACACTCCCGAGGTCCGCACGATCACCGGCCGGTCGAGATAGGCTTGGATGTACAACTCCCCGGCGAGCTTGGAGACGGCGTAAGCGCCCGTGGGATGCGTGGGATCGCTTTCGCGATACGGTTGTCCAAGAGCCCCGTCGAACACGTAATCGGTCGAAAAATGGACCAGCCGCGCATCGTTCTGGCGGCAGGCGACGGCCATATTGCGGGCACCCAGGCCGTTGGCCTGGTAAGCCGCCAGCGGCTCGCGCTCGGCCACGTCCACCTGATTGTACGCCGCGGCGTTGAAGACGGCCCACGGGTCGAACTCAGCCAGCGCGCGCTCGACGCGCTCGCCGTCGGAGATATCCAGACTCGCCCGCGGGAATCCGCGTACTTCGTAGCCTCGCCGCCCCAGTTCCGCGCATAACTCGACCCCGAGCTGACCGGAAGATCCAAATACAACGACTCTTTTCGCCAATGGCCGATTTTACCAGCGCAGACCGAACAGCGCCGCAACGATCCCCGCAAGCGCGAGAACCAGCACGAATCCCGCCCACGCGATCCAGCCCTTCCGCAGCCAGGGCACACTGCGCCGGCTGGTGTCGGGGCTCGGCATCGCCGCGGGTTCCGGCGTCGCGGACGCATTCGCGCGCGCCTCACGCCGCGCCATCACCTGCGTGATCTGCTCCTTGCCGGCGCGGTCCGCGATAACGATGGTCCCCGCATTCGGACTCCCCGTCGTCTCGAGCAACTGTGTGCGGAGCGGCTCCGGAACGTCCTGCACGGAATGGTAGAAGCCCTGTTCGCCGCGCGCCGCGATCATCACAGCGGAGGTCTTGATAATGCCGGAGACGTTGCGCACAAGGTGAATGCCGCACTCCGGACACACGGCCGGCGAAGGTTCGAATTCGGCATGGCAGTTCGGGCAGGTCATAGCGGGGCTTCCGCGAATTACATCATCGGCATTACATCGTCAAAGCGGCGGGCACGCGCGGCTCCCGCGGCTGGTTTGGATTGCCAAACTGGCCAAGGATGACCTGAATAAATCCGAGGGCCGCTTTGGGCAAAGCTTTGTCTTTGCGATAGATCAAGCCCAGCTTCCGGATCATCGGTTCCGGCGCCAGCGGAATCGTTTTGAGGGCGCCCGCCGCTACCTCAAGCTCGCAATTGGATGCGGCCAGAAAGCTGACTCCCAGGCCTGCGATCACGAATCGCTTCATGGTTTCCGACGAATCGAGCTCCATGGAAATTCGGATCTCATCTTCGACGCTTTCGAACCAGGTGTTCAGGCGGCTGCGCGTCATCCCCGTCTGAGGCAGCAGAAGCGGATAAGGGATGATGTCTTCGCAGGTGACACTCTCCCGGGACGCCAGCGGGTGGGAGGCGGGAACGATCACCCGGACTTCATCGCGATGAATGTCGACGATCTGAACCCGCTTCTCCAGAACGGGAAGCTGAGTGAGACCGAAGTCGGCGACGTTTTCCATCACGGCTTCGACCACGCGCGATCCATACGAACGGTTCACCTGCAACTGCACGCCCGGAAACTGAGTCTTGTACTCGGCGAAGACGGCGGGCAGCACGTAGATGCAGGTGGCCTCGTTGGCGGCGATGACGAGTTCGCCGCGCGGGGAGCTTTCCAGCTCGTTCAGTGCGTTCTGGGCCTGGCGGCGCAGGTCCAGCATGCGCTCGGCGTATTCGGAGAAGATCTTGCCGGCTGTGGTGAGAGAGATCCGGCTGCCGAACCGCTCAAAAAGCTCGGCCTTCAGCTCATGCTCGAGCTGGCGGATTTGCGCGCTGATCGCTGGCTGCGTGCGATAACACGTCTGCGCGGCCTTCGAGAAACTCTTCAGGCGGACGATTTCGAGAAATGTGTGGAGCTGATCAAAATCCATACAGAGCCGACCGGAATTGCCTCCCTTCCCGTTTCGGCGGGGAAACCGCTACATTGTAATTTGCGTTATCTCCAGCTTATCGCACTGGCGCCCCTCTTTTTTTCAACAGCCCGCGCCCAAACCCCCGATCAGGTTCTCGTGGTGGTCAACAAGCAGTCGGCGGCGTCGCAGGAGATCGGCCAGTACTACCTGAAGAAGCGCGCCGTGCCACTCGCCAATCTCTGCACGATCGACACCACGCCGGATGAGCAGATCGTCCGCAACATCTATACCGAGCAGGTAGAAGCCCCGATCGGCAAGTGCCTGCTGAATCATAACCTTGTCGAAAAGGCGCTCTATATCGTCACGACTTACGGCGTTCCGCTGGCCATTATCGGGAACGGAAAGGAACTGCAAAACGACGCCGCTTCCGTCGATTCGGAACTGACGCTGCTTTATCAGCGGCTGCACGGGCGCACTCTGCCGCTGCCTGGCGCGATTCCCAATCCTTTCTTCCGCCAGAGGGACACGCCTTTCCGGCACCCGCAATTCCCGATGTACCTGGTGACGCGGCTGACCGCTTACGACATGGCCGAAATGAAAGGGCTGGTCGATCGGGCCCTGATCGCCCGCAACACGGGAAAATTCGTCATCGATGCACGCGGCCGCGACGACACCGGCGGCAACGAGTGGCTTAGGACAGCCGCGTTGCTGCTGCCTAAGGACCGCGTCGTGCTCAACGATTCCACAGCCGTCCTGACGAACCAGAAGGATGTGATCGGCTATGCCTCCTGGGGATCGAACGACAGGGACCGCAACCAGCGGTTCCTGCATTTCCAATGGCTCCCCGGCGCCATCGCGACCGAATTCGTCTCGACCGACGCGCGCACTTTCCGCCGGCCTCCGGATGGATGGCAACCCGGACACAATTGGAACGACCCGTCGGGATTGTTCGCTGGCTCCCCGCAAACCCTGACCGCGGATTACATCGAGGAAGGCGCGTCCGGGGCTTCGGGACAGACCTGGGAGCCGTATCTGGCCTTCTGCCCCCGCCCCGATTTCATCCTGCCGGCGTACGCATCAGGCCGGAATCTGGCGGAAAGCTTCTATCTGGGAATCCCGGGTCTGAGCTGGATGAACATCGTAGTCGGCGATCCTCTCATGCATTTGAAACCCTGACCGCTACAATTGAAATGACTATGACAGTCGAGATCGAAGGAGTTACCCTTCACCTCGCGCATCCCGATGAACTGCCTGTCCGCTGGGTAGGTCAGGAAGAGTTGATGCGCCAGTTGCTGGCCGCCTGGATGGTCGTGACGGAAGCCGACCTGCCGATGAATCCCCGGCTGATCGGCAAGCCCGGCGTGGGAAAGACCACGCTGGCTTATGCCGCGGCCCGCCGCATGGGGCGCGACGTCTTCATCATGCAGGCCACGATGGATACGCGTCCCGAAGATCTTCTGATCACACCCGTGATCGAAGGCGCCGGGCGGCTCCGGTATGTCGCCTCCGCCCTGGTGAGCGCCATGATCACGGGCGGCATCGTGATTCTCGACGAGGGCAATCGGATGAGCGAGAAGAGCTGGGCGAGCCTCGCGCCGCTGCTCGACAATCGCCGCTACGTGGAAAGCATCGTCGCGGGCATCAAGATCAAGGCCCATCCAAACTTCCGGCTAGTGACCACCATGAACGACGATGCCTCGACGTTCGAGCTGCCCGAGTACATCCACTCGCGTCTGCAGCCGCAGATCCTCATCGACTTCCCCGAGAAGGACGAAGAGTACCAGATTCTCAAGGAGAATCTGCCCTTCGCGGAAGACCGGATTCTGCAGTACGTGACGGACTTTCTGCAGCAGGCGCACGCGGCCGACGAGCGCTACAGCGTCCGCGACGGCATCAACATCGCGCGCTACGCCATCAAGCTGCGAAGCCTTGCCACCGATCGCGAGCATGAACTGAAGGCGCTGGAGACATCGCTGATAGAAACACTGGGCGAGGAGGCGTTGCGCTATGTCCGGCGAAACCGGCCCGTCGCTCCCTGATTTTGGAAGCCTCGAACGCGGACGTTTCACTTACCTGCCAGTCGTGCCGGGACGGCTGGAATTCGCGATGGAAGTGCGTCGTCGCATTCTGGCCGAGCGCCCGAAAGTGGTCGCGGTGGAGCTGCCGGCGACGCTCGAAGAGGTTTATCTCGAAGCCATTCGGCGGCTGCCGCAGATTTCCGTTATCTTCTACAACGATGGCGATGCCGAGCGCGCCGTTTATGTCCCGGTCGAGCCCGCCGATCCCTTTGTCGAGGCCATCCGCAGCGCGCAGGAGGTGGGCGCGGAGATCGTCTTTGCCGATCCCGATTCGACCGAGCGGCCGCACTTACCGGACACTTACCCCGATTCTTACGCGCTGACTTCGATTCCACTCGATCAGTACGTCGAAGCCTATCGCGTCTATCCGCAGGAGCGATCGCCCGAGATTGAGCAGTTCGCGCAGGCCATCGCCTGGAAGCTGCAGGGCGCCGATCCGCTGGCGCGGGTGCTGGTGGTGCTTTCGCTGAATCTGCTCGATCCTGTGCTGGATGCGATGGAGCATCCGCAGGCGGAACCGGCGCGGCGGCAGCGCGACGATCTGCGCCTGGTGAATCCGCATCCGGAATGTCTGGGCGAGATTGCGGCCGAATACCCGTTTCTCCAGGAACGCTACGAAATGTTCCGCGTCGAGAGACGCGACCCGGCCATGGTCGACCGCCTTCGCGTGCAGATGGCGCTCTATCGGGAGTCGGAAGACGCCTACACCGTGAATACCGGCGAAAAGATGCACCGGTGGCAGCGGCGGCTGCTGGCCCGCTACAGCCGCAATCTCGCCCGCACGCATCACGACCTCGTCGCTGCGCTGTTCGATCTGACGATCGCCGCGCGCTCCATCGTGGACGAGAATTACGCGTGGGACGTTTGGGAGACAGCATCGCGATACTCGCACCAGCAGACGTCGAGCGATATCGAGACCGTCAACATTTCGGGCGATGAAGTCTGGCTGCATACTAAGCGCATCCGGCTGCGGCGCAGACTGCCCAGCACCAAACGGCGCATGGGAAATCTCGGCCTGAAGCGGCGCAAAAAGGAGCAGTTCCCCGGCGAATGGGCCACGGAACTGAACGGCGTGAATATCTGCTCATATCCGCCGGAAGATATCGTGATCGAGGATTTCGGCCGGTTCCTCAAGAAGAAAGGCAAGAGCGTTCTTTCGGAGGAGCGTGCCACGGTTGAGCCGTTCACGGCGTCGTTACTGGACGGGATCGATCTGCGCGAGACCATTCGCAACTGGCATGAAGGCAAAATCTTCGTGCGCAACGTGCGCAAGATGCACGGCGAGGTGGGGTCGGTGGTGGCGATCTTCGATGAAGACCGCGATGGCCGCTACAGCTACATGACAACCTGGCTGGGCGAACACCAGAACGAGTCGGACATGGCGTTTTACTCGACGCCTCCGTTCGACCATCTAGTCGGCCCGGGGATCGGGCGCGGCGAGGAAGGCGGGGTCCTCATGAATTTGCCCGCCCGGCGCATGTACGACGTGTGGGCGGACCCGGATTACGACTTCGCCGAGACCAAAGCGGAGCGCCTGCTGCTGGCCGGGCTGGACTACTCGATTCAGAAGTATGTGGTGTATGTGGCGGCGAAGCCGCCGCGGTCAGTGTTCCGCAACATTGCGGCGCGATTCGGGCGCACGATCGTCTACATCCCGATCGGGCAGCTGTCGCCGGTCACGATGAAGAAGATCCGCGTCGTGCACGTACTCGACGGCTACGACAAGCGCGAGCAGGCGAAAGAGTTCATCTGGTAAGGCTGTAGCCGGCAGGCGGAACCGCCTGCCCCACAAAGGCAACTCCGGTTGTGGGCCGTTTGGCCTGCCAACTCAGCTTCTTCTATGCGGCTGCGTCCGCAGCCTGTTCGGCGTGATGGAACTTCACCGACACCAGCTTCGACACGCCGGCTTCCTGCATGGTGACGCCGTACATCGCCTGCGCCGATTCCATCGTCTTCTTCGAGTGCGTGATGACGATGAACTGCGTGTCGATCGACATCTCAACCAGTAACCGTGTCAGACGGCCGATGTTCGCCTCATCGAGCGGCGCGTCGACCTCATCAAGCACGCAGAACGGGCTCGGCTGATACTTGAAGATCGCCATCAGCAGCGCAAGCGCGGTCAGCGCCTTCTCGCCGCCCGAAAGCAGCAGAACGTTCTGCAGCTTCTTGCCCGGAGGCGAAGCGATCATGTCGATGCCGCTGTCGGCGGCATTCGATTCGTCGAGCAGCCGCATCTCTCCCGACCCGCCGCCAAACAGCGTCTGAAACGCCTGCTTGAAGTTCTCGTTGATGGCGTTGAAGGCCTCGGTGAATCGCGTCCGCGAGTACACATCGATTTCCTCGATGGCCTTCTCAGTGTCACGGATGGAGTCGAGCAGATCCTGGCGCTGCGCCGTAAGAAAGTCGTGGCGCTGCTGGGCTTCCTGAAATTCCTCGTACGCCGCCGGATTGACCGCGCCCAGGTTCTCAATCTTCGTCTTGGTTTCGAGGTAAGCGGCTTCGACCGCCTGCAGTACTTCGGGAGAAGCATCCGCCGGGGCTTCGAGTTCGGCAACGGCGACGTTCAATTCCTTACGGCTGGTTTCATCCAGGAACTGTAACTCGGACTGGCGGCGCGTCAGCTCGATCTCGATCTCCGAGCGGCGCGTGTGGCCGGCTTCGATGCGGAGACGGAGTTCGCGGAGCAGTTCGTCGGCCTGCGCGAGGGCGTCGCGATGGCTCGATTCCTGCCCGGCAAGTTCCAATACGGTTCGTTCTCCAGCGGTAATCCGTTCGGTCAACGCCGTAAGCTGGCGGTCGAGTTCGATGTTCTCGCTCAGGATGCGTGCGCGGGTCTCGCCCCAGCGCGCCACTTCCGCGGCGATCTGCGCGCGGCGATCCGACATCTCGCGGAACTGCGTCTCGAGACGAGCCAGCGCCCCGCGTTCGCCGCGATGCCTCTCTTCAAGGGCGGCGAGTTTCGCCCGCAACACCGAATGCTCCTCGCCGATGCGATGCGCTTCCTGCTGCGCGGCGTCCAGCTGTTCGCGAAGTACGTCGAGCGCCTGTTCGCGCGTGGTTCGCTCGGCGTCTTTCTCTTCCACGAGGGCGAGATTGCGGGTGCGGGCCTCGTGCGTTCGTTCTTCCTCGCGGCGCAGGCGGTCAAGTTCGAGACGCGCGGCGGAGATACGCGAGCCGGCGCGATTGTACTCCTCGGCAGCCCGGCGAAGATCGTGATCCAGCGATACGGCGTCCTTTTCGCTGGCCTGCTGCAGCTGGCGGAGCCGTTCGAGCTCAGCTTCCATCGCCGTAGTATCGCTTTGCAGGGTGTCATGCGCCGCGACCTCGATGGCCAGCGCGCCCTCGCGCTCGGCCAACAACTCCGCGCACTCGCGCAATTCGCGCTTCAGCAGCAGCGGACCGCTGGCCTGCTTGCGTCCGCCGGTGAGCATGCGGCCGTTGTAGCATTGGCCGTCCGCGAGAAGGAAATAGCGGTCGGGCCAGCGTGTGGCCATCTCGCGCGCCTGCTCGGAATCGCTCGCCAGGTAGCAGCCCGTAAGCCGGGGCAACAGATTGCCCGTCTGACCCGTCAGGCCGTTGGTGAAATTGATGTGCGCGGCGAGTCGCGGTAACTCCGGACCCTGCTGGGCAGGCGAAAGCGCCTGCCCCACATTGGATTCACCTTCGACAAGAAATGTCGCGCGCCCTTCGAGTTCGGTGCGCAGCAGATTCATACTGCGCTCGGCTTCGCTCCAGTCGCGAACCACGATGTATTCGAGCTCTTCATGCAGAAACTCTTCCGCCGCGCGCTCCCACGCCGGATCGACATCGATGAAGTCCGCCAGCACGCCCTCGGGACGGAACTCGCCCGCACGGCCTGTTTCGAGCGCCGCCAGAAGCTTCCGCGTCGATTCGGTCGTGTAATTGTGGTGCGCCAGAATGTTCTCGATCGATTCCTGCTTGGCGCGCAGCCCCGAGCATTCGGCGCGAAGCTTTTCGATGCGTCCGCGCAGTTCGGCCGCGGCTTGCCGTTTACCCGCAAGACCGTCTTCGGTCTGGCGGCGGCTGGAACTTACGCCCTGCAATTCAAGCTGCCGTTCTGCGATCTGGTCGGAAAGCTGTTTCCGCACGCCTTCGAGCCGCTCAATCTCGGCGGCCGCGATCTCTTCTTCCTTGCGGGCGCGCTCTCGTTCCCGCTCGATGCCGGCAAGATATGTATCGGCCTGGGCGATCTGGTTCCGGACGTTCGACGCTTCGCCGAGCAGCTTCAGAATGAACGCCCGCGAAGACTCGATGGTGTGTTCCGCCTCGCGCACGCGCGCCTGAACAGCGTCCCGCGCCTGGTTCTTCTCCATCAGCCCGGTGCGGACTTCCTGCATCTCCCTCTCAAGTTCGGCGACGGTCTGCGCCAGCGCGGCGCGCTCGTTGTCGCATTGCCGGATACGTTCTTCGAGTTCGCCGCTTTCCTCATCGGCGCGCGTCATGCGCTGCTCGATGTTCGACGCCTCGCGAACCTGGGATTCAAGACGGCCCCTCGTACGCTCGGCTTCGAGATTCGTCTCGGCAAGCTGCGCGCGCGCTTCCGTCAACTGCGCTTCGAGGGCGTAGAAGACTTCCTGCAATCGCTGCCGCTCGGCGTCTTTGTCCGCCGCCTGAGTGGTGGCGTCCGTGAGTTCCGCCGACGCTTGCTCCAAAGCGGTCGAAACCTTTGCGACCTCGTCCTTGAGCGCGATGTAGCGTCCGGCGAGCACTGTGCGGATCTGGCTTTCCAGTTCGCCTTTTAACTCCTGGTAGCGGCGCGCCTTCGCGGCTTGCCTTTTGAGCGAATTCACCTGGCGGGTGACTTCTTCCAGAATGTCGAAGACGCGCGCGAGGTTTTGCTTCGAACTTTCGAGGCGAGCTTCCGCGAGACGGCGGCGGCTCTTGTATTTCGTGATGCCGGCGGCCTCTTCAATGACCGCGCGTCGGTCCTGCGGTTTCGACGACAGGATTTGGCCGATGCGACCCTGCTCGATAATGGCGTAACTTTCCGGACCCAGGCCGCTGCCCATGAAGATGTCCTGGATATCGCGCAGGCGCGCGATTCGGCCGTCGATCAGGTATTCGCTTTCGCCGGAACGATAAAGGCGGCGCGTGACGGTGATTTCGCCGGCCTTGGACCCCGGATGGTGAACCACCGAATGGCCGCTGGCCGAATGGATTTCGTGGACGTTGTCGGCGCCTTCCGTGGCGGGAATGGACTTGGCATCGGGATCGACCAGCACCATGGTGACGGAGGCCATGCCAAGGGGCTTGCGGGTCTTGGTCCCGGCGAAGATCACGTCTTCCATGCGCGCGCCGCGCAGGCTTCGCGCCGACTGCTCGCCGAGCACCCAACTGATGGCGTCGCTCAGGTTCGACTTGCCGCAGCCGTTCGGGCCCACGACAGCGGCGATTCCGCCCCCGTTAAACCGCAACTCTGTGCGGTCGCAGAACGACTTAAAACCCTGGAGTTCGACCTTTCGCAGTTTCAGCACGATGACACCTCGGAGTCCCTATACTACCCGCCAATCGGACCAAAGTAAAGTAGCAAAGATACATCATAAAGGGGTTTCGACAGGATATCCACAATATCTTGTGTCGAACCCGACTAAAGTCGCCTCTACCGTCTCAAAAATGCCCGTACGGTCTCTCTATAATTATCGCTCTGAATCAGGCGGTCACGGATTTCGCGGCCGATCTTGCCGGCATGCTCCCATTCAAGTCCGCGAGTGTCGTGGACGTAATCGAGCCCGCCCGCAATGGCGTCCGGACTGAAGCTGCTGAGTTTGCCGGCGATCTCGCCAGCCCGCTGCGCCGGATCGTCGGACAGCTCGGTGACCAATCCATATTGCAGGGCCTCGGCGGCCGTGAAATCGCGTCCGGTGAGGCTGAGTTCGGTGGCGCGGCGTTCTCCCACAGCCAGCACGATCGAGCGGAAGATCATCAGGGGCCACAGGCCGATGCGAATTTCTGTGAGTGCGAAACGTGTGGCCGGATGCGCGACGACGATGTGCGCGTTGGCGGCCAAGCCCACTCCGGCGGCGAGAGCGGCGCCGTGCACGGCGGCAACTACAGGCTTGCGAATACGATTGATGGTCGTGAAGAGCCGGTCGTGGACCGCGACGAGTTGTTCCTGATCGGCTTCGAGGGACTCTTTAAGGTCCATGCCCGCGCAAAACACCGGTCCATTGCCGGTCACTACGATGGCGCCAACGGAGTCGTCCGAGTCGGCGTGATCGAAGGTCTGGAACAGTATTCGGCAAAGATCGATATTCAGCGCGTTCCGTTTTTCCGGACGGTTGAGGGCGATCCGGACGACCCGCCCATCCTGAGTTACATCAATCAATTTCAACCTCCATGCGCAGCAGCGCCGCGCCGTATGTCTTGCCTTGTGCGTCGATGCGAAGCGAGACGGTGCCGCCGCCGCCGAGCGATTCATGCAGCAGCAGATTGATCGCGCCGAGATTGGGAAGGTCGAAACGCTCCACTTCACCCTTGACGAGATCGCCGAAGAATTGTTTCACGCGTTCCGGAGTGACTTCGCGGAGGATCACGGGGTAGTGCTCGGGCTGAAACGCGATCACGCCGATGTTGGATGTGTCGCCTTTATCGCCGGAACGTGTGTGGGCGATAGAACCGAGTGGTTTCTTCACAGCGACGCCCTGACCATCGTCCGCTCCCTCACGGTCGCGGTTCGGTAAAGGCGGGTTTTCCGAACCGCGACCGTGAGGGAGCGGACGATATTGAGTTTCATTATGAGATCACCTCAACGCGCGTTACGATTTCGTCGCGCGGAATCAGGGCGGACCAGTAAGCCACGATCTCGCGGACGGGCGGACGGCCGTCGCCGAATCCCGTCGCGCCCGGAGGTCCGTTGAGCACGAGCGGCACCAGTTCGCGCGTGAAGCGGTCGACGGCCTTCCGGTCCTGGCCGCGCACGCCGATGCGAAGCTGCACTTCAGGCGGATCGGGATTCGGGGGCGCGGCCGGGCCGTGGCACGCGTTCACGCCAAAATATTCGGTGTAGATTTCTTCGTATTCGAGACCGAGCGTGGCCAGCCGTTCGCGCACTATGCGATCGGCGGCGCGGGCCTTGTCGAGCGCCTGCGGCCAACTGTAAACCAGTGTGCCGATAGCTTTCCATCCGTTCGCATAACTGATCGACAGCTTGAGCGTGGGCGGACGCGGACCGCCGCGAATGCCGGTCACGCGAACGCGGTCCGGTCCGGAATCCGCGAGTTGGATGGACGTGAAATCGGCGGTGCAGTCGGGCGTGAGGTAGCGCTTCGGATCGCCGAGCTCGTAGAGAAGCTGCTCTTTGACGGTGCCGGAATCGACGCGGCCGCCGGCGGTGGGGTGCTTGGTCACGGTAAACGATCCGTCGGGCTCGGCTTCGACGATGGGATAGCCGATGTCGGCCATATTGGGAATCGCCTGCCAGTCGATCTGACAATTACCACCGGAGCACTGCGCGCCGCATTCGATGATGTGACCGGCGATGGTCCCGGCGGCGAGCTTGTCCCATTCGTCGGGCTTCCATTTGAACTTGTGGACCATGGGCGCGAGCGTGAGCGCGGTGTCGGTGGAGCGGCCGGCGATCACCACGTCCGCGCCGGTGTCGAGCGCCTCGGCGAGCGGGAACGCGCCGATATAGGCGTTGGCCGACTGGATGCGCGGGCGAATGGTCGAGATGGGCAAGCCCGTTTCCATATCGCGCATGTCATAACCCTTGCCGAGAAATTCGTCGATGCGTACGAAGACGTCGTCACCGTGCACGACGGCGACTTTGAGCGCGGGAGCGGCGAGCAGAACAGCATGCGCGCAGGCGACGGGGTTGACGCCACCGGCGTTGGCGACCACCTTTATGTTCCGGTCTTTCAGTTTGCGGGCGAGACGGCCGATGAGCGGCGGAAAATCGCGGGCGTATCCGAGAGCGGGGTCCTCCTGCTTCTGTTTTTGCAGGATCGACATCGTGATCTCGGCGAGATAGTCGAGGACGAGGAAGTCGATGGGTCCCTGGTCGACGAGGCGCACGGGAGCTTCGAGCCAGTCCCCCCAGAATCCCTGACCGTTGGCGATGCGAATCACAGAGTCTCCAATACGAGGGCAGGGGCCAGCGGACGGTGCATCGCCACTTCGAGCGCGAGCGTCAGGATTTCCCGCGTCTCGAGCGGATCGATCACGGCGTCGCAATGTCCGCGCGCAGCGGCGTACTTCGCATCGAGCCATCGCTCGTAATCGGCGCGAGTGCGCTGGATGGACTCGGCGAGGTCGTCGGGCACGGGCGCTCCGCTGCTTTTGAGCTTCTCTAATTCGACCGAATACAGCGCCTGAATGGCGGATTCACCTTCCATAACGCCGATGCGCGCGGTGGGCCAGCTGAAGGTGAAGTTCGGATCGAAGCCCTGGCCCGCCATCGCGTAGTAGCCCGCGCCGCTGGCGTGATTGATGGTGAGCACGATGCGCGGCACACTGGCGCACGACATCGCTTCGACCATCTCGGCGCCGGCGCGGATAATGCCTTCGCTCTCGGCTTCGAGACCGACCATGAAACCGGAGACGTCCTGTACATAGATGATCGGCGTGCCGGCGCGGTTGGCGGCTTCGACAAAGTAGGCCACTTTGCGGGCGCTCTCGGTATAGATGATGCCGCCGATGCGAGGCTTGAGAAATCCGCGTCGGTTGGCGATCAGAGCGATGGGATGGCCGCTCAGACGGGCGTTGGCGCACAGCATCTCGGGCGCAAATTCGGCTTGGAATTCGACGAAATCGTCGTGGTCGAAGATGCGTGTCAGCACGTCCTCGATCTGATAAGGCAGACGGTGATCGGCGGGCAGCGTGGCGTACAGATCGTCAGCGGAGTGCGCAGGCTCGGTGGACGGCGGCGCGGGCGGACGCATTGGCAACTGGCGAAAGCGCACGCGGATCATGTCCAGACAATGCTCGTCGGTCCTCGCGACATAGTGGGCAACGCCGCTGGTGGCGTTATGCAGGTGCGCGCCGCCAAGCGATTCCTGATCGATCGACTGGCCTGTCGCGCCTTTGACGAGATTCGGACCGCCAAGGCCCATGAAGCTGGTGTGCTCGACCATGAGGATGACGTCGCTGAGCGCGGGGAGATAAGCACCGCCGGCGATGCACGGACCCATCACGGCGGCAATTTGCGGCACATGGAGCTTGCGCCGCATAAGTGAATTATAGAAGAAAATGCGGCCCGCGCCGT
>Ga0181521_10004123_pt1 | contig 16791 bp, 9 predicted proteins | sample PEATcosm2014_Bin_32_FD_119764 | JGI IMG/M metagenome (GOLD analysis project Ga0181521, IMG submission 119764) | Peatland microbial communities from MTU Mesocosm Facility, Houghton, MI, USA - PEATcosm2014_Bin02_60_metaG | ecosystem: Environmental > Terrestrial > Soil > Wetlands > Peat | place... | reverse complement strand
GATCGGAGACGTTGACGTTGGCAACTGGCTCACGGTGGGGACGATTGGAAAAAAATCTATTGCCGGACACGGTGGCGTGGAACATTGAGTCGAAACGGCGTACTGCTGCTGGGTTATGCCGTTCAAACGGTCCGCATTCAGAACCAGGCCCTGGTTGAAGCGGTCATAGAACAGGCCAAAGCCGCCGCGGAGAACGGTTTTCGGCGCGCTCTTTCCCCCTCCGCCGATGCCCCATGCAAAACTGAGCCGAGGCGCCCAGTCCCCGTGATCGTGAATTGCATTTTGCGTCTCAAAACGCAGCCCGGCGCTCAGTGTGAAAGTCGGACGCACCTTCCAGTCATCTTGCGCGTACAGCCCGGCATCCACCACGGTGACGGGCACGGTGGGTATCGCGCCGCTGGTGGTTGCGTCGAGCGTAAACTGGGTCGCGCCCGGGGTCTCACTGCCAGGACCGCCCGCGGCGAGCGCCTGCACAGCGGTCGCGTATGCTTCTATGCTCGGGAACGTAAAGCTGCCGTTAAATCCTTGGCTCGAGGTATTGACTTCGTGAACTGCTCGTAGCCGCCCGCCGAATTTCAGGAAGTGTTTGCCCTGCGCTATCGAAGTGTAATTCTGCAGTTCGTAATGGTCTTCGAGGTCGTTTTGCGTTCCCGAACTGGAGCGGCCGCCCGAGAATGCGCCGATCACGTTGATGGCCGCGTTGGTGGTGAACCCGGACGGCAGCGTCTGCAACGGAGCCGTCACCGGATTCTGATCGCTGTTGTCGCGCAGGTACTGAAAGCGGGTTTCATTGATGGCCTTGGTCCCCAGAACTTGCGTATCGGTGATCTGCGCTGTGTGTTCGGTCGACCGAGTGTCGTAACCAGCCTCGGGCAGCGTTGACCCACCGACACCGTCGTTCTCCCACGTGTCGTGGTAATACTGGTAGCGCGCGGTGAGCGAGTTGTTGGGGGTGAGCTGGTAATCGATACGCGGGCCGATGTTGGTGCGGGTGCGAGGGTTGGAAACGTCCTCGGTCATTTGAAATGGTTCCAGTTCCGAGTTCAGCGCCTGGGTGTTCACAATCGCGATCTCGTCAATGTTGCGGCGTTGCACGTCCAGGAAAAACGACGCCTTTTTGTTGATGGCCCCGCCGATGTTACCCATATAGATCACGGAGTCGTATGGTTCCTGCGCAGCCGTGCCGAGAAAAGGATTGCGTGCGTTAAATGCCGAGTCGTTGCCCACCACGGAAAACTGCCCATGGAGCTTGTCGGTGCCGGGCTTCGTGAAGACTTCGATTCGTCCGTATCCCAGCTTGTCGTATTCGGCGGAGAACGGATTCTGATTGATGCGAATTTCGCGGATTGACGACTTTGGCGGAAGCTGTCCGGCGGTAAATCCGTCGATGTAAAGCTGGCCGCCATTGGGACCGGCGGATGGCCCGGCGAGCGCTTCAAGATCAGACTGCAATTCATCGGGATCGTCGGGCAGCGCCTCCAGGTCTTTGCCGCTCAGCACGGTCGCGCTCGCGTTATTCGAAGGGCTAACGTCGAGCTGCGGCCCCTCCGCCTCTACGTTGACCTTCTCCTGCTGCACGTTGATGTCGAGCGCAATGTTGAATGACGCGGCCTGGCCCGCCGCAACGTCCACGCCGTTCTGCACAAAAACGGCGAAGCCCTTGGCATTCGCGGTGACGTTGTACTTGCCCGGCGGCAGATTTCCGATTTCGTAACCGCCGCTGCGATTGGTCGTGGCCGAATGGGTTTGTCCACCGGTGGCCTGGACCGCAACCGTCGCGTTTGTAACCACGGCTCCCGAGGGGTCCGTCACTTGCCCGCGCAGGCTTCCAGTGGTTGTGGCTGACTGCGCCGATGCAGGCGCTGGCAGCACGATCAGCATCGCCGCGATAAAAGTCGTCAAAATAAAAAGTGACAAATGTTTCAACGCACACCTTTTCTTTCCAGGCAGATTCAATTGATTGAGATTCGTTTACTGTTGTGCGGCGTCGCCTTCTCCACCGGGTGCCCCGAGCGACCACGGCGAAAGCAGCGAAGAGGCGCTTCGATTCGGCGCCGCGGTCAGGATGGCGTCCACTCCGGCCAGCAGTGTGATCACAGTCACCCCGTCCGACGCTCCGCCTTCGCCCGCGACGATCATCACGGCATCGCCCTTCTGCATGTCCGCCAGCGTGCTGTCCGGCAAGCGGCTCAGCATACGCTGAAAATCCGGAGGACCGTTCCCGCCCGGCGCGCCGCCGCCCGGCCCACGCCACGTTTGCGATCCGGCCCCAGGCGCTTGCGCCCCGCCGGTAGCCGGCGGAACGGCCGATCCGCTCGTTGCAGTTTGGCCCTGGCCGCTTGCGCCCGGTTGACTGCCGTTCCCACCGACGGCCGTGGCTCCCGCGTTTTTTAGCCGCATGGCGATACGTTGCGCCATCTCTGGCGGCAGCTTTTTCATTTGCGAATCGGAAGACACCTTCACCACCACCGCACTCTTGGTGATCGCGTCCTGCACCGTCATCGTATTATTGGACGCATCAATCGCCTTGATGGTTCCTGCAATATTCCGGAATGTGCCGGAAACAATTTCCTCCGCCGTCAGCTCGCTGCCATCCTGGCTGCGAGTTCCGCGCGCGCGTAGCTGATCGCCCGCCTTGATCTGGGCCATGATTTCGCCGGCTGGCCCCGGTTTCGCGTCGTCGAATTTCACCGAGCCGGGCGCGTAGCGGCGCAGGACCGTGTCCACGGCAATGTGGACGGCAATACTGTGATTCGCGCCCATGCCGCCGGATGTAATTGTGATGGTGCCCGCCGCCGCGTCCACCTTGGTGACCAGCCCGCCTACTCCGCGCTTCTGCCAGTCGTCGCGCTCGCGCTGCTGCTTCGCCGCGACATCGGACTGCTTCATCACAATCACGGCCAGCGCAGTGATGATCATGGTGTGCCCGTCCCCATTCGACGATGCCTGCCCGCGGACCAGCACGCGATCTCCGGGCTGTAAATCTTGCGCCTGGAGAGCGGTCGCATTCTTCAAGTCCTTTTCTCCCGGCGGCACGCGCAGGATTTTCGTCGAGCTGGTCAGTTTTGCCGTAACCTCGCCGCCGGACTCCGCCGCGACCGTGATCGAATCCGCCTGAATGCTCTTGATCGTCCCTACCGCCTTGGCGACTTGCGCGACCGCCGCACCGCTCGCCGGCCTCTCTTTATCCTGCGCCCACACGTAGCCCGGCCCCGCCAGAATCAGCGTGACCCAAGCCGTGAGCAGACAGGTTGTGAGAAGGTACATCCGAAGCAGGGGGGCGCGCAGCGGCTTCTGCAAGAAAATTTGCCGGAAAATCTCCCAGGAACTTCGCATGACCTAATTTAACACTGTCCAACCGGCAATTATTCGGCCTTTACGAAGTTTTACCCGGCGTTGACCTTGCTTTTACATGAGCTTGGCAACTTCACATCCAGCGCTCGCATCCACTCCTACAACTGTTCGTGAATGAGAAAACGATGCTTACATGGACGGCAATGTCCGCCGGAAAGGCCCGCCCCGATACCGAGGCCCATGCGGTCGCGGCTGACCTCCTATTCCGGATGACGACCGCCTTCCCCAGTTGGGCGGGTGCGATTCTGGCCGTGTATTCTGTTTACTTGTGCAGATTCGGCGCTCTTAAGATTCGTCTGAAGTGAACCACCGACGGAGCACGCTAAAAGCTAGACGGAGGATATGCGGTGAATAAGTCCCTGTTGTACACTCCCCGGCCTAATCATAAGGCGTCGGCGGCACGTTCAATTTTGTGGAAGCCGGTTAGCTATGCGCTGATCGCAGCTTTAACCGGCCTTCCGGGAGTCGGCCCGTCGATGTCAGCGCAGGATGCCGCCGCCACGATCGCGGTCGATGTCAAGGTAGTCACGCTGCCCGTCACCGTACGCGACAAACATGGCACGATCGTCCGGGACCTCACCAAAGACGATTTCACGCTGCAGGAAGACGGCCGCGCGCAGACCATAAAGTACTTTTCGCAGGACACGAAACTCCCGCTCACGCTAGGCCTGCTGGTTGACACCAGCCGCAGCCAGACCGGCGTCCTCGATGCCGAGCGCAACGCGAGCCGCAGTTTTCTCGACCAGATGCTCGTGCAGCCCAAGGACCAAGCCTTTCTCCTTCACTTCGATCATGAAGTGGAACTGCTGCAGGATTTGACTTCATCCCACGAAAAGCTGCAATCGGCGATGGATTTGCTCAAGACGCCATCGGACCGCGAGCGATCGAACGATCCTAACGATCCCTCGAATTCGCCTTCGGGATCGGGATCGCATCATGGCGGCGGCACGCAGCTTTACGACGCGGTATTTCTGGCGTCAACCGAATTGATGAAGAAGCAGCAGGGACGAAAAGCCTTCATTATTCTCTCGGACGGTGTCGACCGCGGCAGCAAGACGTATCTGGACAGCGCGATTGAGTCGGCCCAACGTGCCGACACGGTTGTTTACTCCATTTATTTTGCTGAGCCTCGCCGCGAAGAAGGCCAACAACCGGGCCGCGGAATGGGGCGCGGCGGCGGCGGTTGGCCCGGAGGTGGTGGCGGCGGCTGGCCGGGTGGCGGAGGCGGATATCCGGGCGGCGGAGGTGGCCGAGGCGGAGGCCAGCGTCATCCCGAGGAACAGCGCGCCGATGGCAAGAAGATTTTGCAGCGGATTTCCAAGGAAACCGGTGGACGATTCTTTGAGGTTTCCAAGAAGGAAACCGTCGGCCAGATTTACGACAGCATTGTCGAGGAACTGCGGACCCAGTACAGCATGGGCTACACGCCGGATAAAGACAGCACGGCCTCCGGTTATCACCACATTCAGTTGCAGGTCAAGCGAAAAGACCTGACCGTGCAGACGAGAGACGGATATTACGCGGACCGGTAGGTTGGAGTGGAGCGGACACTCTTGTCCGCTCCTCTTGCCCTTGTAGCTGATCTTGACTTCAATTTTCAACGTCAACGTCAACGGCAGCGGACAGGAGTGTCCGCTCCACACGACCTATCTCGCCGCGAGTTCTTCCCGCAGCGCCTGCCCCAGCGCCGCTTGCCTCTCCGCGCTCAACTTGGTTCCGCCTGAGGTCAGATACAGGACGTCAATCGCCATCTGCCCCTCGGTCTCGATCAGAGCGATCTCGATATTGCACTCATGCTTCGAGACCAGCGAACACATACGGTAAAGCAGCCCCGGACGATCCTGCGTCAGGACCTGCACCAGCGTGCTGCTGGCCGAGCAGCTATCGTCGAATTCTATTTCTGTCGAGATTTTCACCTTCGTGCTGTCCGCCCTCTCCGATTTCAAGCGGTCGCGCAACATGCGCGCCACGTCAGCTTCGCCCTTGACCACGGCCGCGATGCCTTTCTTGAGCCGGTCCCATTCCTGCAAATTCATCTCCAGGGTGCGAAAGCGGTCGGTGAAATAGAAAGTGTCCACCACCACGCCCGCGGCATTGGAGAACGCGTTTGCCTTCACGATATTCATCCCCCATGCGGCCAACGTTCCCGAAACCGAAGCGAACAGAAATGGCCGGTCGGTGGTTACCAGCGTCAGCTCATACCAGTGCCGCACTTGTTTCAAATTCAATTGGACATTGTCTTGCCCCAGCCGGGCCGCCATTTCGGCATGAGCCAGAACGTCGGTCGCGCCATGGATGCGCAGATAGCGTTGCGGCAATCCCTCGAGAAAAACGTTGATTTTCTTCCCCGCCACCGGCGCCAGCGACCGCAGATGCGCCAGATTCGACGAAGCAAGACTTGCCGCCGTCGCGGTCGTAGCGTCGTCGCCCGTATGCACGCGCTCGTCGGCGCTCCGGTTCAAATAATTCGCGGACGCAATATAGAGTTGAAATAAGTTGTCCGCTTTCCATGGAGTCATGGCGTCGGGGTTTACCGCCTTGATGTCGGCATAGGTCAGCAGGCACAGCATCTTCAGCCGCTCGGGCGCGCCCACTTTGTCGGCGAACAACTTCACATTCGCGGGATCGAATACATCGCGCCGCATGGCCGCCGACATCTCCAAATGGCTGCCCACCAAGTAGCGCACCGTGTCGCGGTCGACCGGATCCAGATCCAGGCGCGCCGTACAACGGTCGGTGAGTTGCAGGCTGATCTCAACGTGGTTTTCGCCGGGCACAGCTTTGCCGGAATCGTGCAGCAGCAAGGCAAGATAAAGAAGTCCCGGCTGTTCCAGTTCACCGAGCAACTCGGCAAAGCGCTGCTCCGATTCGGATTTCGATTCTTTCAGGTTGTGCAGATGTTCGATGGCCAGAAACGAATGCTCATCGACCGTGTAGCGATGATAAAAATCCCGCACCACCAGCGCCTCAATCCCCTTCAGTTCCGGCAGCAGCAGGGCCAGCAGGCGCAGCGCGTTCATGGCGCGCAAGGCATCGGCCGCATGGGGCTGCACCAGCGTCTCCTGCAAATAGAGCCACAACTCGCCGCCCCGCGGAGGCGTGGCCGCCAGCGCGGGCAACTCCTGCTCGATCTTGAATTCCGTGGTGGTGCTCAGTTTCAGGCCGTGTTCCGCCATGAAATGAAACAGACGCAGAAGCGTTTCCGGATCGCGGAGCGCGCCCGGCTGCTGTAGAAATATCAATCCATCCACCACCGAAAAATCTGCGCTCTCAATCCTCGATCGCCAGCTCTGGAACTGGCGGTACAACGACGACCAGGCGGCGGGAATTTCCTCCAGCAATTGCTTACAGACGCGGTGCACGCCTCGCACGTGGCCAAAGTAAACGCGCATCCAATCCGCCGCATCCGCGATTTCAACATCGCTGGCCCCGATCTTTCTTGCGGCCGCTTCGTCCTGCGCCTCCCAAAACAGCGTATTGTCGTGACGCCCGTGGCGGAAGTGCAAAAAACAACGTACCGACATCAGGAAATCAAGCGCCGCATCCATCGCCAGCCGCGAAGAAACCGGCAGCAGGTTTTGCGGGTCTGGCCACACCTTCAATTTTTCCATCGCGGAAATCAGCGCTAGCCAGTGGGCGACGTTGTAGTCGCGCAAACCGCCGGGCCCATCCTTCACATTCGGTTCCAGGTGGAAGACGGTGTTGCCGAATTTGTGATGGCGCGCGCGCGTGAGGTCGCCCAGGTTTTGGATCAGGGCCTGGCAATCGCGGCCGACCATGCGCGGAACGGCCTTTTCGCGCAGCCTCGAATACAGTTCGCGATCGCCCGCCAAATACCGGCAGTCGAGCAGCGAGATGGCGAACTCGATATTGTCTGGATCCAGTTTTTCGCATTCCGCCAAATGCCGCGTGGCTGGACTGAGCTTGAGGCGCAGGTCCCACAGCTCTTGCGAAAAGCGCCGCACCCGGTCTTTGAATTCGCTCTCGGAGCTACGGTTGCCATGCAGAAACAGCAGATCAATATCGGAGTGGGGAAAAAGCCAGCCGCGCCCGAACCCTCCGGTGGCCACCAGTGCGAAATTCTTTACGCTGTCAACGCCGGCGGGGTGGGAGCCTGGGTCCGGAGAAGCAGCTTCACCCGGAAGACCGGCGATGAATTCTCGCCAGAGCCGCTGAACGATCGAATCGACCAGCGCCGTGCGCCGTGCCAGCGCCGCGCGCCCGTCGCCGGTGACGGAAAACTCCCGTTCAATGGCAGCGGATTCCCGAGCGTACATCTCCCAAAGATCGGTGTGGACGCTTGGCGCGGTGGTCATGCGACGGCACTCTCCCCGAAGTGGAAAACCCAAGTGAAAGCAGAAGCGCGAGACGAAGCGCGAAGCCGGGTGACTCGAATGGAGCAGAGGTTGCGCCTGCTCCATCCTCACATTTCGCCCTGCTCACGACCCAGCAGGGCGAGGGGAGGGCAATCCGAAACGCGCGCGGCTAGAGCACGCTGTCGCCACGTTCGTCGTTGCGGATCCGAATCGCTTCATCAATGCGGGAAAGAAAAATCTTCCCGTCGCCGATTTTGCCCGTGCGCGCCGCAGTGGTGATGGACTGCACCACTTTTTCCGCCATCTCGTCGGCCACTACGAGTTCAAGCTTCACCTTGGGGATCAAGTCCACCGTATACTCGCGTCCCCGGTAAAACTCGGTGTGCCCTTTTTGGCGTCCGTGTCCTCGGGCCTCAAAAACGGTCATGCCTTCGACGCCCACCTCGTGCAATGCGTCTTTCACGGCATCCAGTTTCGAAACTTGAATGATCGCTTCGATCTTTGTCATGTTCTCCGTCCCGTTGATTTCAACTTCCCGTTGCGATTTCTGGCTATGCGGGCGATTCCCAATAATATCCTTCTTCGCCGTGCTGCGAGAGATCGAGGCCTTGCATTTCCTGGTCTTCTGGAACGCGCAGGCCAATGGTCGCGTCCACCAGTTTCAAAATGGCCACCGTCCCCACGATCGCCAATCCCCAGGCAATTGCCACCCCAACCAACTGATTGACGATTTGGTGGGCATTGCCCTCGAGCAATCCCGAAGCCAGCGTGCGTCCCTGAGCGTTCTTGAAAATGGGATTCACGGCGCTCGAAGCGAAGATGCCCGTCAGCAGCGCTCCCAGAGTTCCACCCGCCCCGTGGACGCCGAACGCGTCGAGCGAGTCGTCATAGTGGAACATGGACTTCACCCTGGTCACCATGAGGTAACAGACGATACCCGCGGCCAATCCGATGGCGATTGCCGACATGGGCGAGACAAAGCCGGAGGCTGGAGTAATCGCGACCAGTCCGGCCACGGCCCCCGAGATCGCGCCCAGTGCGCTCGGCTTTCCGCGATGCCACCACTCCACCGCGCTCCAGCCCACAGTGGCCGCCGCCGCGCCAAAGTGGGTGGCGACGAATGCGCTCGTAGCCAGCGCCCCCGCCGACAGCGCGCTGCCCGCGTTGAACCCGAACCATCCCACCCAGAGCAAGCAGGCTCCAACAAAACTCAAAACCACGCTATGTGGAGGCATGGCATCTTTCGGGTATCCCAGGCGAGGTTTCAAATACAACGCACACACCAGCGCCGATACTCCCGAGGTAACGTGGACCACGGTGCCGCCGGCAAAATCCAGGCAGGGGAACCGTCCGCCCAGAGAGGCATTCAGCAGACCGCCCTTGCCCCAGACCATGTGCGCCATGGGAGCATAGACGATCAGTGACCACAGCACCATGAAGACTGCCATCGCGCTGAATTTCATGCGCTCCGCAAACGCGCCCGTGATCAGCGCCGGTGTAATGATGGCGAACATCAACTGATACACCATGAAGGTTTGAAGTGGAATGGTCGAGGCATAATCGGCGTCGGGTTGCGCTCCCACGCCGCGGAGAAATACGTTGTGCAAGCCGCCAATGAAGCTGTTTCCCGAACCAAACGCCAGGCTATAAGAGACCAGTCCCCAGAGCAGAGTGACGATGGCCATCAGCGCGAAACTCTGCATCATGGTAGACAAGACGTTTTTCTTTCGCACGAGTCCGCCGTAGAACAAGATCAGACCGGGCCCGGTCATCATCAGGACCAGGGCGGCGCTGGTCAGCATCCAGGCGTTGTCGCCGGCGGACTTGGCGTCGGCCACCTTCTGTTCCAATTCCGCGAACCGCGCCGACTGCGCATCATTCGATACGCTCGCGGAGGCATTCGCGGTCGATGTTTGCGTGGTTTGCATCTGCGCCAGCGCGCCCGCGGCAAACAAACACACCATCGCCAGCGTCAGACAAACTATGATGAGATTTTTCATTAAGCCCTTCCAACTCCTTCACCTAAAAAATGACATTCTACACAATAGCCGCCGACCGCCCTTTCCGGAAATCGAAAAGATTTATCTTCCCGATTGAAAATACTGATGCCTGCGCCCGCATTGAACACGGGAGGAATTCTCCCTCCCATTGACTCCGGGGGCCTTTCTGCGGTTGGATGGAAGCTGCGTGGCGCCTGCGCCTTACATCTTCGATCCCGAGTCCCGGCGGTTTACCCGCCTCGATGCCGCGTGGCTTGCGATCTGGCTGATCTTCCTCGCCATCCTCGCCGTGCTCCCCCCGCTATTTGAATGGCACAAGCAGGTAATCATCCTCGCCATCGGAATTGTGCAAGTGCTCGAGTCGAGGTTGATCTCCGACCTTCCCAAGCGCGGAGTCTTCTACGTCATCCTGCTCAAGATTCTGCTGGCAACCCTGCTGATCGACCACACCGGCGAAGTCGGAATCAACAGCAGTTACTATCCGATTTACTATCTTCCGGTCGTCACCGCGGCGCTCTACTGCGGACCTTTGCTCACGCTCGTCTGGACGCTCGTTGCCTCCGCCGCCTACTGCTCATATCTCTATCCCGCGATGCAGGAATACGAGCTGACTCCCGACGCTTTTGGCTATCTCGCGCTGCGCATTATGTTTTTCTTTCTTGCCGCCATGGTGGTCAACCGCTTCGCGCAACAGAGCCGGCATCAGACCCAGTTATACCGTGAGCTCGCCGAACGTCTTGCCGAAACCAATCGCCGCCTCGAACTGGCCCAGGCCGAAGCGCGGCGCTCCGAACGCCTGGCCGCTCTTGGTCAGCTCTCGGCTGGATTGGCGCACGAAATTCGCAATCCCCTCGGAGTCATCAAGGGCTCGGCCGAAATGCTGACCCAGAAATTGCAGGCCTCCGACGAACTCTCGCGCGAACTGGCCGGATATATCTCGACCGAAGTCAACCGGCTCGGCGATCTGGTCACCGAGTTTCTGGATTTTGCCCGCCCTCTGCACGCCGAACCACATCCCGCCGACCTGACGGCGCTGCTCGATCGCGTGCTGCAAATCGTCGCCGGGCGCTTTGCCGGCAAACAGTCCGTGCGCGTCGAGCGCCACTACGCCAGCGGATTGCCGCTCGTTCCGCTGGACGAAAGCCTGTGCGAACAAGCGTTTCTCAATCTTGTGCAAAACGCCTACGAAGCCATGCAGGATGATGAAGGCCGCGGCGGCACGTTGCGCGTCGAGGTGCAACGCGCCACGCAAGATAATCGGGAAGGAGTGGAACTACGCCTGGCCGATACTGGCTCCGGTGTTCCCGATGAACTGAGAGAAGAGATCTTTAACCCGTTCGTAACCACCAAGAAAACCGGCGTGGGACTCGGCCTCTCCATCGTTTCTAAGATCGTGGACGGCCATCGAGGCTCTATCCATGTTGAGAACGCGCCAGCGGGCGGCGCCGTGTTTACGATTTTCTTTCCGCTGGAAGAAACCGTCGAGCCGCAGCCACCTGCCGAGCTGCGCTCGGCTTGGACGGGCGAAGGCGCCCGTCCCCACACGAGCTAAACAAATGCCAACCATTCTCATCATCGAAGACGAAGCCAAGATGCGGCGACTGCTGGAGCTGAACCTCGGCGACGACGGTTTCAAAACGCTCTCCGCTGGCGACGCCGAAACCGGATTGAAGCTGCTTGCCTCCGAACCGATCCATCTCGTCCTCACCGACCTCAAACTTCCCGGCATCAGCGGGCTTGAATTTCTACAAACCGCCAAACAGCAAAATCCCGCGCTGCCAGTCGTCGTCATGACCGCGTTCGGATCGGTCGAAACCGCGGTCGAGGCAATGAAAGCCGGAGCCAGCGACTACGTCCTCAAGCCGTTCTCGCTGGCCGAAATGCGGATGGTGGTGCGCAAAGAGCTCGATAACTCGCGCCTGCGCGAGGAGAACCGCTCGCTGCGTGAAGCCCTTGGACAAAAGTATAGCCATCCCAACATCGTCGCCGTCAGCTCCAAGATGCAGGAAGTGCTCGCCACCGTCGAACGCGTTGCGTCGACTAACTCCACCGTTCTGCTCGGCGGTGAAAGCGGAGTTGGCAAAGACCTCATTGCCCGCGCCATCCACGAAAAATCGCGCCGCGCTTCCGGCCCGTTCGTCAAGATCAACAGCACCGCCATCCCCGAAAATCTTTTGGAGAGCGAACTTTTCGGTTACGAAAAAGGAGCGTTCACCGGAGCCTCCGCCAGCAAGCCGGGTAAATTCGAACTGGCCGACAAAGGCACGCTCTTCCTCGATGAAATCGGAGACGTGCCCGCCGCCACGCAGGTCAAACTTCTCCGCGTCTTGCAGGAGCGCGAGTTCGAGCGCCTGGGGGGCACGCGCACCATCAAAGTTGACGTCCGCCTCGTCGCCGCCACCAACCGCGACCTCCGCGCCGCGCTCGAAGAGGGAACATTTCGCGAGGACCTTTACTACCGGCTCAACGTTGTCCCCATCGACATTCCTCCTTTGCGCGATCACAAAGAAGACATCGCTGGACTCGCCAACCTGTTCCTCGCGCGCTTCGCCAAAGATTCCGGCAGGGAGGACAAAATCACGGGCATTTCGCCAGCGGGCTTGCAGCTTCTCCGCGACCATTATTGGCCGGGCAATGTGCGGGAGTTACAGAACGTCATCGAACGCGCCTGCGCGCTGGCCTCGGGCGCGCAGCTGGAAGCCGTGGACATACAACTCGACTCGCCGCGCAATCGCAACAACGCTGGATCCGACCGCTTTCTTCCCGACGGCATGACGCTCGATCAGTGGGAAGACGAAATGATCCGCGAAGCCCTGAAGCGCGCGGGCGGGAATAAGTCGCAAGCCGCGCGCCTGCTCGGGCTGTCGCGGAATGCGCTGCGCTACCGGCTGTCGAAGATTGGCATCGACGACAACGAAGCCGAGTGAATCGCTCACCCGAACTTATTCGGCAGGTGTCCGACTGTCGCGCTCCAAGGCTGCGGCTGGCGCGGGATCCAGATAACCTCGGATTGCCGCCCCTGGCCGAAAACCACCACTCTGGTGGAACCGGGCCACCGAAGGCTTGCCCATTGTTGTTTATCCACGCTGGCGCGTCTCTCTTAACTTATTAAGAATAAACCGGTTAGCAGACTTTCTGTCCATCCCTTTGGAGTGGCATTCGGACTGCATTCTCTTAGCCAGAGTTTTGTCCCGTACTTTGTTCCGAGTTGGGTGGAGCTACTTATGAAATTCAAATTCATGGCGGCAATTTTAGGATTGGGATTAACGGTGGCGATTTCAGCCGTCGTCTTCGCTCAGAGCGAGATCGACCTGGCGCCGGGTCAAGATGCAAAACCGTCAGCGGGCATTCAAGCGCCCGCGCCGAGTGTGAACGATCAGGCTCCGGCGGATCAAGCTTCGAACGGCCAGGCTTCTAACGATGAGGCCTTGAACGAGCAAGCTTCGAACGATGCGGCTTCAAATTCCAACGGCCCGGGCTCCGGTAGCCAGACCGCGAGCGCGCCGGCGGAAACTAACGGCGTGGCGCGCATCAGTCTGATTCATGGCGACGTCTCCACGCAGCGCGGCGACTCGAAGGATTGGTCGGCGGCCGCGTTGAATGCTCCCCTGGTGGCGGGCGACCGCGTTTCTACAGGAGACAAGGCGCGCTCCGAAATTCAGCTCGATTACGCCAACATGCTGCGCCTGGCCGAGCATACCCAGGCCAATATCACTGCACTCACGCACTCGCAAATTCAGATTCAGCTGGGACACGGCTTGGCGAGTTACTCCGTTTTCGGGAACAGCGATGCGGACGCGGAAATCGACACGCCCAACGTTGCCATTCACACAGAGCGGCGCGAAGCCAGCTTTCGAATTCTGGTGACGGCCGACGATCATACCGAGGTGATCGTCCGCAAAGGCGAAGTGGAAGTTACGACTCCGCAAGGCGGCACGCGCGTGGCGCAGGGACAGTCCATCGTCATTCAGGGTACGGGCGATCAGGAGCAATATAAAATTGGCCCGGCCCTGGCGCGCGACGATTGGGACCAGTGGGTCTCGGACCGCGACAACATGATCCGCAATGCGGCATCGCGGAAGCGCACCAACGATTACTACGTGGGAGCGGAAGATCTCGACTCCTATGGCACGTGGACGGAAGTTCCGGATTACGGGCCAGTGTGGCGGCCGACGGTGAGCGTGGGCTGGGCCCCGTATCGAGCCGGACACTGGGTGTATGAGCCTTATTGGGGATGGACCTGGGTTTCGTACGATCCCTGGGGCTGGGCTCCGTATCACTACGGACGTTGGATGATGTACGACGGTTGGTGGGGCTGGTGGCCGGGGCCGGTTTACGGCTATCCGTATTACCGTCCGATCTGGGCGCCCGCTTATGTGTCGTTCTTTGGCTGGGGCCGTGGTTTCGGATTTGGATTTGGATTCGGCTGGGGCTCGATCGGCTGGCTGCCGCTGGGACCGTGCGACTTTTTCCATCCCTGGTGGGGCCGGTGGGGTGGACGCTACGGCGCGGTCGGGTGGCACGATTACAACCGCGGCGGGTTTGCTCCGCTGCACGGCGGCACGCGATTCTCGAACGTGAACCTGGCGCTGCATGACGAGCACTTCCGCGGCGGGACGACCGTCTCTGGCAACGAGTTCGGAAAAGGGCACATGAGCGCCGAGCCGATGAATCACGCGCAGTTCCAGAATGCGCATTTCTCGACCGGCAAACTGCCCATGACCCCGAGCCGCGAAAGCTACTCGGCCAGCGGACGCCCAGCGGCGGCATCGACGACCCGGAACGTTTCCGAGAACCAGCACTTCTTCTCGGCACGAAGCGCCACTGCGTCGCCGGCGATGGGCAGGTCGGCCGGAAACGGCCGCGAAGTTTCGCGACCCGGAAACGGCGGGCCGAATGTTGGTTCGAATCATGTGAGTTCGAACAATGGCTCGGCCGCAGGGTCAAACAACGCTGCTGGATCGCACAGCAACAGCAATAGCAACGCACCGCGCTCTTCGGGCCCGGCGAACAGTTCTGTGCCGCGTGCGGAGCCTCAAGGCAACTCGACTTGGGGTTCGGCGCCGCGCCCCGGCAACTCGGGCGGTGCGACGCCGTCCCGCGAAAGCGGCAGCAACAACGGCGGCTGGCAGAGATTTTCGCCCATGCCTCCGCGGGCGTCTTCGGAGTCAGGCCGAGGGGGTGAGTCGTCCGGCCCCTACGGCGCTTCTCGCGGTTCGGCTTCCGAGGGCCGCGGCTACGGCGGATATTCTCGTCCGCCGCTCAACATGAGGCAGCCCATCGTTACTCCGCGCGCTTATGGCGGAGGTCGTTATGGTGGTGGGCGTCCCGCCCCAAGTTATGGTGGCGGGCGTTCAGCCTCAAGTCATAGCAGCGGCCATTCGGCGCCCAGCGGCGGATCGTCGCACGGCGGCGGCGGATCCTCGCACAGCAGCGGTGGATCGTCGCACGGTGGCGGCGGAGGTGGCGGCGGCGGCAGACATGGGAAGTAACCCTGCGCTGGATTCTTTCCCAGCGCAGTGACGCAGCATAGCAAAACTCTCCCAGCAGTGAGGCGCGCGACCACGCGTCCCACTGCCTTTTTTTTGGAGGAACGAAGCCGGGAAGCAGTGAGCTTGACTTAACTTTGGTCTCGGCCTTGGCTCGTGAAATGAGCCACGGTAAGATCGAAGGTATGACTGCTTCGGCTCAAAATCCCTCCATGAAACACTTGTCGATGGCGCAGGTGGATGTGTTTTCCGACCGTACGCTTACCGGCAACGCGCTGGCGGTTTTTCTCGACGGTCGCGGCCTCAGCACCGAACAGATGCAAGCCCTGGCGCGCGAAATGAATCTCTCCGAAACAACCTTCATTCTTCCCGGGGACGCCGCCGCCGAAAAGGACCGTGGAGTCCGCGTGCGCATTTTCACGGTGCGGGAAGAACTGCCCTTCGCCGGACATCCCACGCTCGGCACGGCTTTCGTGCTGCGCGGCCAAACCGGACCTATGTCGGGCGCCGGGGAAATCCGCCTCGATCTGAACGTCGGCACCGTGCCCGTGCGCTTCACCCAGGAACCTTTGCAGCCTGTCTTTGGAGAAATGGCGCAAAAGGATCCCGAGTTCGGTGCGATCCACAACGTGGAGGACGTCGCGCGCGTCACCGGCGTGAGCGCCGCCGATTTCGACGACTCCGTGCCCATTCAGACTGTCTCCACTGGTATGCCTTTCACGATCGCCGCGCTGCGTTCGCTGAAGACGTTGCAAAACCTTCGTTTCGATCTCGACCGCGCCGCCGAATATCTGGGGCGCAGCGGCGGAAAGTTCTTCTATTTCGTTTGCCGCGAAACCGTCGATCCCAAGGCTCGTCTCCACGCCCGGATGCTTTTTTACGGCGGAGACGATCCGGCCACCGGTTCCGCCGCCGGATGCTGCGCCGCGTGGATGGTGGCGCACGGTGTTGCCCCGAGCGACGAGCGGGTTTTGATCGAGCAGGGCCTGGAAGTGCACCGGCCCAGCAGCATTTTTGTTCGCGCCACCAGGCGCGATGGCCGGCAGGACGGTGGGCGTGATAACCATGTTGTCAATGTGCGTGTCGGTGGAAATTGTGTGGAAGTTCTCCGCGGCGAGGTTACGATTGCCATCTAGCGGAGCGAAACACCGCTCCAGTCGCAGCTCTCAGGCCGATGGCACGACTTCGCCTCGGGCCTAAGTGCCATTGGCGAACCCGCTACTTTACCAGCGCCCGGATTCCGGATAGCATTCACCACGCTCCCGATGCAAAACGAATAAGACAACAATTTCAAAAACAATTGCTGACAACTGTCTCCCGGTTAGCCCTATGAAGCCCAAGAAAACGATTCTTTGTGTGGACGATAATGAACAGGCCCTTTCCATCCGCAAAATCATGCTGGAGACGCGGGGCTACCGCGTGCTCGCCTGCAACAGCGGCGAAATGGCCCTCGAAGCCTTCCGCCGCGGCGGTGTCGACCTCGTGCTCACCGATCTGAATATGCCAGGCGTGGATGGTCCGCGGCTGATCGAGGACATCAAAAATATTTCTCCGCAGACCCCGGCGGTGCTGCTCTCGAGCCGGACGAAAGTCTATGAGCGCGAAACCCTCGCCGATCTTTTTTTGTCCAAG
>Ga0181521_10004122_pt1 | contig 16791 bp, 15 predicted proteins | sample PEATcosm2014_Bin_32_FD_119764 | JGI IMG/M metagenome (GOLD analysis project Ga0181521, IMG submission 119764) | Peatland microbial communities from MTU Mesocosm Facility, Houghton, MI, USA - PEATcosm2014_Bin02_60_metaG | ecosystem: Environmental > Terrestrial > Soil > Wetlands > Peat | place... | reverse complement strand
TTCTTTGCGCTTCCGAATGAGTAGACGCGGGACATTGTTAACCAGGCCTGAAGGTGCAATTAAATCCCCTTCACCAGGTCGCGTACGTTACATCATTCAGGGTTTTTCCTGGTTGACGTTTTGTTACTCACAATTCGACACTGAGAGAGAAATCTTCACAGCATATTAACTGGATTTCATCATCCAGAAGTGCGACATTTAGTTGTGTTCTCGGGATGTCCAGGCCAGACTTCCCCGTGCCTCCCGGCGGCGAGGCGATTTCGAACGGAGACAGTTTCATCATGGCAAAAGTAGTCCTTATCGGCCTCGAACAAGCAGCTGCCGGGCAGATCAGCCGCGCACTTGCTGTGGATAGCCATCAGATTGAACACCAAACGCAAAACGTCGTCATACGGGAGCTTTTGGATGCGGATATCGTGTTTGCCGGCGGCGAACCCAACTATTACATGTCTCTGTTGAGACGCGTACGGGAGGCGCGGCCCTCGTTACCCTTCGTCGTGGTGACGCGTATGCCCGAGACGAAGGAGTGGCTCGACGCACTGGAGGCCGGCGCGACCGACTACTGCGCCGCGCCGATCGATACAAGGCAGCTTCACTGGTTGATGGAAACCGCCCTGCCCCATCCGCGCTTCGCCGCTGCCTGAACCCGTCCTATAATTCGTGGTATGCAACGACGTGCCCCGGCGTGGGCTGCGGCGTTTTTTGTCCTTGCCGCCTGGCCTGCGTGGGCCGCCGTCCCGACGCCGTCGGCTTACTTTGGACACGCCATCGGAGCCGACCGGGAACTTCTGGACTGGGATAAGGTCGTTTCCTGGTTCAAGCTCCTCGCCGGTTCCAGCGACAAAATCCGCGTGACGGAGTATGGCCGCTCGGCCGAGGGACGGCCGCTGATCGTGGCGACGATCGCGTCGCCCGATACCCTGCGGAATCTCGACCGCTATCGCGAGATCCAGCGCCGTCTCGCCGATCCGCGCATCACGACGCCGGCGCAGGCCGAGCCGATGTTCAGGACCGGTAAGAATGTCATCCTGCTGACCTGCTCGATCCATGCGACCGAAGTGGCATCGACGCACAGCGCTGTCGAATTCGCCTGGCGTCTGATCACGGAAAACAATCCGCGTTTCGAGACCATCCTGAATAACACGATTCTGCTGCTGGTACCCTCGCTCAATCCCGACGGCCTGGACCTCGTGACGGCCTGGTATCGCCGCACGCTCGGCACGCAGTTCGAAGGAACCAGCCCGCCTGAGATTTACCAGAAATACATCGGGCACGATAACAATCGCGACTGGTATATTTTTTCGCAGCCGGAAACGCGCGCAACGGTTTCGCAGCTGCACAACGTCTGGCATCCGGAGATCGTCTACGACGTCCACCAGCAGGGGGCATATGCCTCACGAATATTCCTTCCGCCATGGCTGGATCCGGCGGAACCGAACATCGATCCGATCCTGCTGCAGGAGATGAACGCGATGGGAACGTCCATGGCGTCGGATCTCACGGCAGCGGGCAAACCCGGCATCGCCATCCATGCGATCTACGATTTCTGGTCGCCCTCGCGGCACTATCAGGCCTTTCACGGCGGCCTGCGCATTCTGACCGAATCGGCGAGCGCGAAGCTTGCCACGCCGATCACCGTGACGCCGGACCAGATTGACGAAACTGCGCTTGGCTACAATCCGCGCCAGAAGAGCTGGAATTATCTCGATCCCTGGCTGGGCGGCACGTGGCGACTGCGCGACATTATCGATTACCAGGAGCTGGCGTTTGAGTCGCTGCTCTCTAACGCCGCGGAACATCGCGAAGACATGCTGCGGAATTTCTATCGTGTCGGTGAGCACCAGATTGCGCGCTCGTCACCCTGGGGCATTGTGATTCCGAAAAATCAGCGCGATCCCGGAGCCACCCGGCGCATGCTGGATACGCTGGCGCTCGGCGCGGTGGAAATCGGCGTGGATGCGGACGGCGATGATGTCATTCCCATGCAGCAGCCCTATTCGGGATACGCGAAGGCGCTGCTCGAGCGGCAGCACTATCCGAATCAGGCGCTTTATCCCGGCGGCCCGCCGCAGCGTCCGTACGATGTCACGGCGCACACGCTGCCCCTGCTGTTCGGCGTGGACGTGAAGTTCGTCGACAAACCGGTTTTCGGTCCGATCCGGAAAGCGGATTTGGCCGCGCCGCCACAGCGCGAGATCTATAAGGCCGCCGATACCGACGCGTGGAAAGCGGCGAACGAGACCTGGGCCGCCGGGCGATCCGTGTGGCGCAACGAAGCCGGCGATTTCGCGCTGGTCCGGCAGGGTGCGGGCTGGATCGAGGTGAAGCGTCCGCGCATCGGCCTCTACAGAAGCTGGATGGCGAACATCGACGAGGGCTGGACGCGCTGGCTGCTGGAGCAGTTCGGTTTCGCCTTCAGGAGCTTGCGCAATGCCGACGTGCAGGCCGGGAATCTGCGCGCCCGGTTCGATTCGATCGTGTTCGCCGACGAGACGCCGGATGCGATCGAGAACGGCCACGCCGCCGGTACGATGCCCCCGGAGTTCACCGGGGGTCTCGGGACGAAAGGTGCGGAGGCTCTGCGGGAATTCACCGCCGCGGGTGGAACGCTGATCTTCCTCAACCGCGCCACCGGATACGCGATCTCGCGGCTCGGCGTCAACGCGCGCAATGTAACGGAGAACGTCTCGCCCCAGGAATTCTATTCGCCCGGTTCTTTGCTGAATGTAAAGCTCGATTTACGGGATCCCCTGACGCGCGGACTTCCGGAGGACATCGCCATCTGGTCCGAAGCCAGCCCGGCCTGGGTCTTGCCGGATACGCGCGACGAGACGCCGGTGGCGAATTATCCCGGCAGCGGCCTGCTGGCTTCCGGCTGGTTGCTCGGCGAGAAGACGATTGCGGGCAAGACCGCCCTGATCGATGCGAAATCCGGGCGCGGCCGCATCGTGCTTTTCGGCATGCGACCGCAATACCGCGGGCAAAGCTACCTGACGTTCAAACTTTTCTTTAATGCTCTGACCATGAACTAAACCCGACAATTCTGTTTTCGCAGCTGGGTGTATACTCGTTGAAAACCGGGACTCAAAACTGGAAATTCCCGACGAAGGGAGTTGCGCATTGAAGGCCGTATCCTTTTCTTCTGTCGCAGTCGGCCTCGGATTGATTCTGGCCGCAATCCCGGCCAGCGCGCATCACTCGTTTTTCGCCGAGTTTGACTCAAACAAACATGTCACTCTCACCGGTACGGTAACCAAAGTCGAGTGGGAAAATCCGCACGCCCGGTTCTATCTCGATGTGAAGGACGAAAGCGGCGCGATGGCCCATTGGGAATTTCAAATGGGCAGCATCAACGTATTGGTGCGAGGGGGTTGGACCAGAAACACGCTGAAGACCGGAGATACCGTCACGGTGAACGGTTATCCGGCCAAAGACGGTTCCCGCCTCGCGAACGCCCGCGTGATTACCCTCAGCGATGGACGAAAACTGACTGGCGGATCCTCCTTCGGAACTTCAATTCAATGACGAGCGCGCGCATCTTCATCGCAGCGGCGATTCTGTTCACTGCTTGCCCGCATCTTCCCGCTCAGTGGCTCAACTATCCGACCGCAGGTGTTCCTAAAACGCCGGGCGGCGCGCCGAATCTGAAAGCGCCCGCCCCGCGCACGCCCGACGGCAAGCCGGATTTCTCAGGAATCTGGGAGGCGGAAAAAAACCAGCCCTGTCCGCCCGACGGCTGCCCGGATGGTCCGACTGGAAAGGAGTTTTTCGATATCGGCTGGAGTATCAAGGGTGGTCTTCCCTATCAGCCGTGGGCGCGCGACCTGATGAAGGAGCGGATGGCCCAAAACAGGAAAGACAACCCCAACGCCCGCTGCTTGCCGCTGGGCGTCGTAGGGACGCACACGTTTCCGCTGTTCCGGAAGATTGTCCAGATTCCCGGATTGATCGTCATCCTGAATGAGCGTGACGCCATGTATCGGCAGATTTTCACGGACGGGCGCTCTCTTCCGGACGATCCCCAGCCCTCTTTCAACGGCTACTCGACCGGGAAATGGGACGGCAACACTTTGGTCGTGCAAACGAACGGTTTTCGGGATGGAATATGGCTCGACGCAAACGGAGACCCGTTGACCGAGGCTGGCAAAATAACGGAACGGTTTCGTCGAGTGGATTACGGACGCATGGAAGTCCAGGTCACGGTGGACGATCCAAAGGCATATACCGCGCCCTGGACCGTCAAGCTGAACCAGAACATCGTGCTCAATACGGAGTTGCTCGACTTCTTCTGCCTGGAAAACGAGAAGGATGTCGCGCACCTGGTGGGCAAGTAAAATGGCGGCGGTGAAAACAACATGAACAATAAAACTTCTCTTCTGTCCCGGCGACACTTGATGGCGGGCATGGGCCTTTCGGTCGGCACCGGACTCGCCCTGGCACAGACCAAAGCGGCGGCGCCGGCGAGCTTCTGGAGTGCCGAGTACACCGCGAAAAAGGGCGACGTGTCGCTCGCGATGTACCGCAAACGCATGACGGCGCCCAAAGCGGGCGAGACACCGCTGCCAGTGCTGTTTCTGGTCCACGGGTCGTCGCTTTCAGCGAAATCGAGTTTCGATCTCGCGGTGCCCGGCGCGGAGTATTCGCTGATGAACGTATTCGCCCGGTACGGTTTCGACGTCTGGACGATGGATCACGAGAACTACGGCAAATCCAGCCGCACGCCGGGCAATGCCGATGTCGCCAGCGGCGTCGAGGATTTGAAGGCGGGGATCGAGCTGGTGGTGCGCGAGACGGGACGCCCGAAGGTTCACCTTTTCGGGGAATCGTCCGGAGGCCTGCGCGCGGGCGGCTATGCCATGGCCCGGCCGGACCGGATCGACCGGCTCGCGCTGGGCGCGTTTACCTATAAGGGTGAAGGCTCGCCGACCCTCGCCGAGCGCGCGAAACAACTCGACTATTACCGCACGCACAATATGCGGCTGCGGGATCGCGCGATGATTCACAGCATCTTCACGCGCGACAAGGTGGGCACGTCCGACCCGTCCATTGCCGACGTTCTGGCCGACACGGAACTGAAATTCGGCGATCAGGTTCCAACCGGCACTTACCTGGACATGACGGCCAATCTGCCGGTGGTGGATCCGAAGAAGGTGCTGTCGCCCGTGCTGCTGCTGCGCGGCGAGTATGACGGTATCGCGACGGTCGCCGACCTGACCGAATTTTTCGATCTTCTGCCGAGCGGCGACCGCCAGTTTGTGATTTTGCCGGGATCGGCGCATTCACTCATTTTCGCGGTGAACCGGAAGTCGTTCTGGCACGCGATGAACGCGTTCCTGACCATGCCTCCGGCGATTAAGATCGCGACATAGAACAGGCAGGCGGAAGCGCCTGCCCCACACGTGTGCCTTCTATAACCGGCAGATCAGCAGTTCGCGCTCGTAGATGATCTCCGACGGCAAGTGGTCGTGAAGATCGATGAACAGCTCTTCGTGCCCAATCACCTCGGTGCGCCACGCGGCGTGATCGAATGCCTGCAGCTCGTCGAATTTCTCGCGTGGAAAGTCCATGCCCTTCCACTCGATATCTTCGTAATGAGGCATCCAGCCGATCGGCGTCTCGCGTCCGACGGCGCGGCCATGGGCCCGGTCCACAATCCACTTGAGCACTCGCATGTTTTCGCGGAAGCCCGGCCAGATGAACTTGCCCGAGCCGTCCTTGCGGAACCAGTTCACATGGAAAATGCGCGGCGTCTCGCTCAGGCGCTTTTGCATTTTGATCCAGTGCCGGAAATAGTCGCCCATATGGTATCCGCAGAAGGGCAGCATGGCCATCGGGTCGCGCCGCACCTTGCCTACCGTTCCCGTTGCCGCAGCCGTCATTTCCGATCCCATGGTCGCGCCCATGTAGACGCCGGCGCTCCAATTGAAGGCCTGATAGATCAGCGGCATGGTGGTCGCGCGGCGTCCGCCGAAAATGATGGCGCTGATCGGAACACCGTTGGGGTCTTCCCAAGCGGGATCGATGGTCGGGCATTGCGAGGCCGGCGCGGTAAAGCGCGCGTTCGGATGCGCGGCCTTCGCCCCGGTGTTGGCGGCGATCGCGGGAGTCCACAATCTGCCCTGCCAGTCGAGACATTCGGCGGGCGGTTCGTCCGTCATACCTTCCCACCAGACGCCGCCTTCGGGCGTCAGCGCAACGTTCGTGAAGATCGAGTTCCGCGCCAGCGTCGCCATGGCGTTCGGATTGGTCTTGACCGACGTACCGGGCGCCACGCCGAAGAAGCCGGCTTCCGGATTGATGGCGTACAACCTTCCCTGCGCGTCCGGCTTGATCCAGGCGATGTCATCGCCGACGGTCCAGACCTTCCATCCTTCGAAGGAATCCGGCGGCACCAGCATCGCAAAATTGGTTTTGCCGCAGGCGCTCGGAAACGCGGCCGCGACGTACGTTTTTTCGCCCTGCGGATTCTCGACGCCTAGAATCAGCATATGCTCGGCCATCCAGCCTTCATCGCGCGCAATGTTGGACGCGATACGAAGGGCGAAACATTTCTTGCCCAGCAGCGCGTTGCCACCGTATCCGGAACCGAAGGACCAGATTTCGCGGGTCTCCGGGAAGTGAACGATGTACTTCTCCTTATTGCAGGGCCATGGCACGTCCGCCTGGCCCGCCGCCAGAGGCATGCCGACCGAATGCATGCAGGGCACCACCCGCTTGAAGTCCTTGTCGATTTCCTTGAACACCGGCAGGCCGATGCGCGCCATGATCCGCATGCTGACGACCACATACGGCGAATCGGTCAACTGCACGCCGATCTGGGACATCGGCGATCCCACCGGACCCATGCTGTAAGGCAGCACATACATCGTGCGGCCGCGCATCGCGCCGTCGAACAGGCCTTTCAGCTTGCGGCGCATGTCGTACGGGTTTTCCCAGTTATTGGTGGGGCCCGCGCCGTCTTTGGAAAGCGAACAGATGAAGGTGCGGTCTTCGACGCGCGCGACATCGTTCGCGTCCGACCGGGCATAGTAACAACCCGGCCACAGCTTCTCGTTCAATTTGATCAGCGTGCCGCCTGCGACCATCTCGGCGCAGAGGTGGTCGTACTCCTCCTGCGAGCCGTCAACCCAGTGAATCGCGGCTGGCTGCGTGAGCTTCGCCATTTTGTCAACCCAGTTCTTCAGGTGTTCGTTGTGACTCAAAGGCGTTGCTGAATCTCTTTTTTTGGAGGGGGTAACTGTTTTCTGCATGGAAACGTAATTGACCTTTCGTTACAGCTTATCGCCGGTTAAGCCGCGGCGACACCGGCTTTCAATTGCCAGGATTTCGCCGACTTCGTGGCCTGGTTCACTGCCTGAATGTTCTTGACGCCTTCGGTGGACAGCCAGTCCTCCAGCGCCTTCAATCCCTTGGTTGCGTAGATCGGCATGCCGTCTTTCCAGGTGGCGCGGCCGCAAAGGACGCCCGAGTAATCGGTCCCGCTCTCGGCCGCCATGTTCAGCGATTCGATGAACTGCGCATTGCCCACGCCGGCGCTCAGATAGATGAACGGCTTCTTCGCGGCCGCGGCGGCCTTGCGGAAATGATCGAGTGCTTCGGCGCGCGTGTAAGCCGCGGGGCCTTTGAAGACGCTGCTGCCTTCCACGTAATTCGCGTTCACCGGCACTTCGACCTTGAGCACGTCGACTTTGTACTGAGGCCTGGAAAATTCCTCCATGCTCTTCGTCACGATTTCCGGCTTCTTCTTTGCGTATTCGAAACCCTTTTCATCGCCGCCCGCCGGGTCGTATCCGACGAACTCCAGAAAGAACGGAATTTCGTTGTCTTCGCACTCGGAGCCGATGCGCTCGACGAAAGCGTGTTTGATGTCGTTGACACCCGGATCGTCGAAAGGAGTGTAATAAATCAGAATCTTAACCGCGTCCGCGCCCATTTCTTCCTTAATCCGGCGGGCTGAGACGTGAGGCAGCAGATCGGGAAGGCGGCCGGGCTTCGTGTTGTCGTAGCCGCTGTGTTCGTAGGCCAGAAGCAGTCCGGCGTTCTTTGCCCGAGCCTTTGAGGCGGGCAGGCCCCATTCCGGATCGAGCAGAATTCCCGTAGCGTACGGAGTCAGGATGCGCGTAACAGCGGTCTTGAACTCCTGCATCATTTCGTCGGGAATGTCTTTTTGCGAGATCCCCTTGGCGGAAGCGAGCGATTTCGCCAGGCTTCCCCGTTGGTCCATCGCCGCGCAGGCGATGACACCGGCGCTGTTGGACAGCGCTTTCATATGCTGAATCTTACCGGCGGACAAACTCATTTAGTTAGTGTCCTTCCCGTTGTACGACGTCTCTATCGGAATCTCCAATTATCCCACGCGCAGCTTTTCGAGCCGGCGGTGAAGGCGCGACGCTACGCCAACATCGTGCAAAATCTGCACTTTCAGCCCCTCGGCGTTCTCGAATTTGCGTTCTTCCCGTATGAAGGCAAGGAAACTGACCTCGATCCGGTGCGGACCGGCATCGGCAAGAGAATCGAGCAGGAAGGTTTCGATCGTCAGGCCCTCGCCATCGAAGGTCGGACGGTATCCGACATTGGTGATGGAACGCCACTGGCGGCTGGAGTCCAAGTCGCGCGTGCGCGTCACGTAAACGCCGGTTTTCGGCAACACTTCATTCGGGGAAGCCAGGTTCAGCGTGGGAACAGTTTGCTTCGATCCGATTCCCTGCCCCCTGACCACTTCTCCTTCGAGCGCGAACGGGGCGCCGAGTTCCCGGCACGCGCGCGATACCCTTCCCTCCGCCAGCAAACGCCGTACCGTGCTGCTGCTCACCCGCTCCTGGCATCGCTCGATGGCACCGATGGCCGCCACTTCAAACCCGAGCTGCGCTCCCAGCGCTCGCAGAGTTTCGACAGTGCCCGCCTGTTTGTGCCCGAAACGAAAGTCTTCTCCCACCACAATGACGCGGGCATGCAAAGTTCCGAAAAGAACCCGCTTCACAAATTCCTCCGGCGTCAGTTTGGCGAATTCCAGCGAGAATGGCAGCACCAGAACCGCATCGATGCCTTCCGATTCAATGCCTCGCAGGCGTCGCGGCACGGTCATGATGAGCCTGGGCGCGCGGTCGGGCGCCAGCACGCGAGCCGGGTGCGGATCGAACGTCAGAACGGCCGCGGTGAGATCTCTCTCGTGCGCGATCTCGAGTACGCGCCGCATGATCAGGCGGTGGCCGACGTGCACGCCATCGAAGTTACCGATCGTGACAACGGATGGCCCGAACGCCGGCGGAACTTCGGCGAGAGAACGAAAAATTGTCATGCGGGGGGAAGGTTAGCCTGCTCCACTTCGATCTCGAGGCCGTCGTAGGCAAGAAATATTCCGGGCGGCAACGCGGCTTCGGTCGCCGCATGGGGCACATCGTGGCACATATGCGTGAAGTAAGTCCGCTTCGGCTGCAGCTTTTGCGCCGTTTCCATGGAAGTGCTCAGCGTCGAATGCGTGGGATGAGGCTTGTGGCGCAGAGCATCGAGAAACAAAACATCGAGGCCGCGCAGCCGTTCGAGCGACGCGGCCGGAATTTCGCTGTGATCTGTCAAATAAGCCACGTTTCCAAAGCGGAAACCGAAAATCGTATCCCGTCCGTGGGTGAGCGGGATCGGCTCGAATCGCAGGCCGAGGACGTCGAAAGCCGACTCGTCGATCAGGTTCACGTCGAGTTGCGGCACGGCCTTCCGTTCCTCCGTGTTGTTGAAGACGTAGGCGAACACCCGCTCGATGATGGCGAACGTCGGGCGCGCGGCGTAGATCGGAATCCGGCCGCCCTGGTGATAGTTGAACGGCCGGACATCGTCCAGACCCATGATGTGGTCGGCGTGCCCGTGCGTGTACACGATCGCGTCCAGGCGCTGCACATGCGCGCGCAGAACCTGGGTGCGGAAATCGGGCGTCGTGTCGATGACGATATTCCGGCCGCAGTATTCGATCAGAATCGAAGGTCTGAGACGGTTATCCCGCGGGTCCGTGGAACGGCACACAGCGCATGAGCAACCAATGGTGGGAACGCCGGAACTGGTGCCCGATCCCAGCACCGTGATCTTCACGTTCATTACGCGGAGGGCGTCTTTTCGCGAGCCTGGACGAATCGAAAACGCAGTTCAGTAACTGAATTATCCAGCGCCCGCTGCTCCTCGACGGAAAGATTGCCCTTCGTTTTGCTCTGCAGCATGACGAGCAAATCGATGTTGTGCCGGGCCAGCTCGAAGTCCGGCGGCGGCTGGTCCTCGCCCATCGCGCCCATCGGCAGCAATCCAAGATTCAGCTCGGCCTGCAGACGCAGCGAATAGACCAGGAAATCGAAATCCGCCGGCGGCAATATCGGACGCGGCTCGGACAACGCGTCCTCCAGTCCCTGCGATGTGCTTTCGGCCTCTTCGCTCATACAACTCAGTCTACAACCTATCGGGTAAACTGAACTAAATCCAGCATATGCCGCTTGTGCCCGGTGACAAACTCGGCTCCTACGAGATCGACTCTCTGCTCGGCAAAGGCGGCATGGGCGAAGTGTGGAAGGCGCGCGATTCGCAGCTCGGGCGCGATGTCGCCATCAAAGTTTCGGCGCAGCAGTTCACCGACCGTTTTGAGCGTGAGGCCCGGGCGATTGCGGCGCTGAACCATCCCAACGTCTGCACGCTGTACCACATCGGCCCCAATTACCTCGTCATGGAGTACATCGAAGGTCCAACGCTGGCTGAGCGCATCAAAGAAGGTCCGATTCCACTCGAAGAGGCTCTCGGCATTGCGAAGCAGATTGCCGCTGCCCTCGAAGCGGCGCACGAAAAGCCCATCGTGCATCGCGATCTGAAACCGGCCAACGTCAAGATCCGCCCGGATGGGTCTGTGAAGGTGTTGGATTTCGGACTGGCGACGGCGGCGGGAGAGGAAAAGGAGTTCGGTCCCGATTCTCCGACGATGCTGACGGCCGGGGGCATGATTCTCGGCACGGCGGGCTATATGTCGCCGGAACAGGCGCGCGGGAAAAAGGTCGATAAGCGCGCCGACATCTGGGCGTTTGGCGTGGTGCTGTACGAGATGGTGACCGGGAAGCGATTGTTCGAGGGCGAGACCGTTTCCGATTCTCTGGCGGCGATCATCAAGGAAGAACCGGATCTGAGCGGTGTTCCCGCGCAAGTGCGGCCGCTGCTGAAGCGGTGCCTGGAGAAGGACCCGAACAAGCGCCTGCGCGATATCGGGGATGCGATGCCCCTGCTGGACGTGGGGCAGGTTCCCAACCTGCCCCAGCAGGCTGGGAGCCTGCTCCACAAAGGCTGGATCGCGGCTGTGGCGGTGCTCGCGCTTGTCGCAGCGGGTCTGGGCTTCAGACTCTACCGCGCGACGCGGCCCATCGAGCAACCGCTGAAGCCGCTGGTCCGTCTGGATGTCGATCTCGGAGCGGACGTGCCGCCCCGCACTCTCAACGGAGGCGAATTGATCCTCTCGCCCGACGGCACGCGCCTTGTATACGTGTCACAAGGAAAACTCTTTACTCGCAGAATGGATCAGTCCAGGACAGTCGAACTGGCGGGTACGGAAGGCGCGTTCGCTCCGTTCTTCTCGCCGGACGGGAAGTGGGTGGCATTCTTCACGCAATCGAACCTGAAGAAGATTTCCGTGGAAGGCGGCGCGGCCGTTGCGTTGTGCGTCGCCGTAAACCCCCGCGGAGGCAGTTGGGGCGAGGACGGCACCATCATCGCTGCGCTTACCAACAACATCGCGACGCTTTTCAACACCGGCGGCGTTCTGTCGCGGATTCCCTCCGCCGGAGGCGCACCGACGCCAGTGACAGAACTGGCGCAGGGAGAAGTCACGCATCGCTGGCCGCAGATTCTGCCCGGAGGTAAGTCGGTACTATTCACCTCCAACACGTTGACCAATTACGATAACGCCAACATCGAAGTCATGTCTTTGGCGGATCACCGCCGGAAAACGCTCGTACGCGGAGGCACTTTTGGCCGGTATCTGCCGGGGTCGAACGGCACCGGCTACCTGGTTTACATCAATAAAGGAACCCTGTTTGCCATGCCGTTCGATCCCAACAAGCTGGAAGCGCGCGGCGCGCCGTCGCCGGTGCTGGAGGAGGTCGCCTACAGCACGGTAAACGGCTTCGGACAGTTCGATTTTTCGCGAAACGGAACGCTGGTCTACCGCAGCGGCAGAGCGGCGGGAGGAAATCTTGTCACCGTGCAGTGGCTGGATGCCGCCGGTAAGACAGAGCCGCTACTGGCGAAACCGGGCGCCTGGCAGCGGCCGCGCCTGTCGCCGGATGGCCAGCGCCTGGCATTGGACGACGGGACGGACATCTGGGTGTACGAAGCCCGGCGCGACACCAAGACGCGCCTGACGTTCGGCGGCGGCGCCAACATCGGCCCGGTATGGAGCCCCGACGGCCGCTACATCGCGTTCCAGGGACCCGGAGGCATCTGGTGGGTCCGCTCCGATGGGGCGGGCAAGCCCCAGCTACTGATCCAGAACAAGAATCCACTGTATCCATGGTCTTTCACACCCGATGGAAAGCGGTTGGCATACTACGAAAATAATCCGCGCACCGCGTACGACATCTGGGCAGCGGCCATCGAAAGTGACGGTGTAGGGCTGCGGGCCGGAAAGCCCGAGAGCTTCCTGCAAACTTCGGCGGAGGAGCGCCAACCGGCCTTTTCCCCCGACGGCCGCTGGCTGGCCTATATTTCGGACGAGTCGGGGGCGTATCAGGTGTACGTGCGGGCGTTTCCGGACAAGGGAGGAAAGTGGCAGATCTCGAACGAGGGAGCAAGGTTCCCGGTCTGGTCGGGCAACGGGCATGAACTGTTCTTCCGAACCCAAGACAACCGGATTATGGTGGCCACGTACGCCGCGAAGGCGGATTCGTTTGTGCCGGATAAGCCGCGCGTATGGTCCGATAGGCAGCTCGCGAACCTCGGGAACTTTGTCGGCAACTACGATCTTGCGCCGGACGGCAAACGCATCGCCGCGCTGATACCGGTCGAGACCGCGGAAGCGCAGCAGACGCAGAACCACGTGATCTTCCTCATGAACTTCGCCGACGAACTGCAGCGCAAAGTGCCAGTGGGGAAGTAAGGGTTCAATGCAGGCAGCGCGCTGCCTGTTTTAATGCCTCGTTGACCCGGGTCTGCTATCCGTCGCCGGTCGCCCGAAAGCGCGCCACACGTCTGCGCTTGTCGATGTGTTCGTATGAACTCGCGAGTGCTACATTTGGACATCTTTGAACAATGCAGGAAAACACCACAGTCGGCGCGGGTACGAAGTTTCAGCGGCTGGTGGAAATCATGGCGCGCCTGAGGGCTCCCGGCGGCTGTCCATGGGACCGCGAGCAGACGTTCGATTCGATCAAGCCGTATACGCTCGAAGAAACCTACGAGGTACTGGATGCGATCGACCGGCGGGACTGGGACGACCTCCGCGCGGAACTGGGAGACTTCCTTTTGCAGGCCGTTTTCTTCGCGCAGATGGCTGCGGAGGAAAAGCTGTTCGATATCGGCGATTCGCTCGACGCGATCAATGAAAAGCTGATCCGACGCCATCCGCACGTATTCGCCGATGAAACCGCGCATACGGAAGGCGACGTTCGCAAACGATGGGACCAGATCAAAGCCGAGGAACGCCGCGTGAAAGGCGCGCCACAGGGTCTGCTTTCCAGCGTGCCGCGCGCTCTGCCCGCGCTGGTGGAAGCGCAGCAGATCGCTTCGCGGGCGGCGGGCGCAGGCTTCGACTGGAGCCATGCGGGCGAGGTTCTGGCCAAGCTGGATGAGGAACGCGTTGAATTTGCCGAGGCGTGCGCGGAGGGATCCCACGACCGGATCGAAGACGAACTGGGCGATCTGCTGTTCGTCATTGTGAATCTGGCGCGCTTTTATAAGGTCGATCCCGAACAGGCGCTGCGCCGGACGAACTCGAAGTTCCGTAAACGATTCGAACATATCGAACGCCGTCTGGCGGATCGCGGGAAGCAAGTGTCCGGCACGCCGATCGAAGAACTGGAAGCGCTTTGGCAGGAGGCCAAGCGGTAAGGATTTGTATGGCCTGCGCGCGTGGCGCACGCACTCGTGCGTGCCGTGTCGAGACTCGTCTCGACACCTGGTCTGGCGAGGAATTACAGCGTCGGCATGAGTGCCAACGCGGCACGCAGGAGTGCGTGCGCCACATTCCACCGCGATGAGCGCGTTCACCAGACTGCTTCGCTCCAACCCGAACTACCGCTGGACATGGACCGGTCAGGTCGTCAGCGAGATCGGCGACCACTTCAACAACATCGCCGTGCTGAGCCTCGCGATGGAACACGCCAACCCCGGGATCGTGGTCACCGCGGTATTCCTCTCGCGCGCGGTCCCTATGCTGGCGGCCGGACCCATCGCCGGCGTGCTGCTCGACCGTCTCGACCGGAAGCGCGTCATGATCGCCAGCGATCTCACGCGCGCGATCCTCGCCCTGGGGTTCATTCTGTGCATCCACCAGCAGAGCACGCTGCTCCTCTATGTGCTCAGCGCGGGTCTGATGTTCGCATCGCCCTTTTTCACCAGCGGACGGTCGTCGATCCTGCCGAGTATCACGACACCCGAAGAACTTCACGTCGCCAACACGATGACACAGACGACGTCCTGGGCGAGTCTGACCGTGGGCGCGTTTCTGGGCGCGGCGGGAGCGCAGTACGGCTACCGGATCGCTTTCGCCTTCAACGCACTTTCGTTCATAGTTTCCGCGCTGTGCATCTCGGCATTGCGCCGCCCCGAAGGCTTCCGCGCCGCCGGCATCGCGCGGAAAACAGAAGAGACGGGCTTCGTTCAGTTCCGTGACGGGCTGCGCTATATGCGCGCGACGCCGCTGCTGTTCGGCCTCGCCATGGTCAGCGTGGGCTGGGCCAGCGGGGGCGGCGCGGCCCAGATCCTTTTCACCTTATTCGGCGAAAAAGTTTTCAACGCCGGGCCGCTCGGCATCGGCGTGATCTGGGGTTTCGCGGGCATCGGTCTGCTCATCGGCGGATGGGTGGGCTACTGGCTGGGCAAACGTCTCACCTTTGTCCAGTACAAGCGCACCATCGCCGTCGTCTACGTGATTCACGGCGGCGCTTACATCCTGTTCAGTCAGATGCCGACGCTCGCGCTGGCCTGCGTCTTTATCGCCCTGTCCCGCGCCGGCGTGGCGGTGAGCTCGGTGCTGAATTTCTCCCAATTGCTGCGGCACGTCGAGGACCGCTTCCGCGGCCGGGTTTTCGCTACGCTGGAATCGTTGACCTGGTCCACGATGATGATTTCGATGATGGCTGCCGGAGCCGCGACGACCGTGTTCACGCCGAGGCAGATCGGCGCGTGCGCCGGCGTACTCAGCACCATGACGGCCGTCTACTGGACTTGGGCGAACTGGACCCATCGGCTTCCCGAACCGCCGCGGCTGCCGGTTTCGCTGGCTGAAGAAGAGGAGCTCCATCCGGAGCCGCCAGTGGCCTCATGAAGGGTAAAGTCATTCTGGTTACGGGCGCGGCAAAACGGATTGGCCGCTCCATCGCGCTTGCACTGGCGGCCGAAGGCGCGCAGGTTGCGATGCATTACGGCAACTCCGAAAAGGAGGCCCGTGCGACGGCTGACGCATGCGGCGGCGCGCCATTGTTTCAGGCCAACCTGGAAAACGTCGCGGAAATTCGCACGATGTTCGATCGGGTGGCCGAACGATTTGGAAAGCTCGACGGTCTCGTGAACAATGCCGCGCGCTTCACCCGCTTCGATCCTCTTCGGATCGAGGAAGCCGACTGGGATTTCATTCACTCCGTCAACTTGAAATCCGTTTTCTTCTGCTGCCAGGCGGCGGCGCGGATCATGTTTCAGGGCGATGGCGGACACATCGTTAACATCAGTTCGCTCGGCGCGCTGCGGCCGTGGCCCGAGCACGCGCATTACTGCGCTTCGAAGGCAGGCGTCGTCATGCTGACCAAGGCGCTGGCGAAAGCCTGGGCACCGAAGATCGCCGTGAACAGCGTTGCGCCGGGCGTGATCCCGTTCGACAAAATCGACGAACGGATTGAGCGCTTCATCGAAGCCACGCCGGCGGGGCGCGCCGGAACTGGCGAAGAAGTGGCCGAAGCCGTACTTTTTTTCCTGAAGAGTACCCGATTTATTACGGGACAAGTCGTCGCGGTGGACGGCGGCTTGAGTTAGTAAGCTGTCTCTGCGATTCCGTTACCGCTCCCTCACGGTCACAACTCAGTAAAAACCGCGAGCGTTCGTTTAAACCGAAAAACGTTACTGAGCCGTGACCGTGAGGGAGCGGTTGTCCAGGCTAATACACTGGAATTTCGATGAACCACGAACCTCCAAACGATCTGGAAGAGAAAGCCGCGATCATGCGGGAGTTTTTACGGCGGCGCGCCGCCGGCGAGCCCGTCTCCGATGAGTTGTACGCACAGCACGTGAATGCAACCAACGATCGCTACGCGACCGGCCCCGCGACCGGCCAGCGCATTCCCGACTTCGCCTTGCCGGATCAAAGCGGCGCGCTGAGATCGCTGGGGAATCTTACCGGGCCGAACGGCTTGTTGCTGGTATTTCATCGCAGCGCCGACTGGTGACCCTATTGCCGCTCCCAACTGGTCGAGTTGGAACAGTCGCGTTCGATGCTGGAGCAAAATGGCGTGCGGATGGCGGCGGTAAGTTATGATTCCCGCGAGATCCTCCAGGCCTTTGCGGAAAAGTACGGCATCGGATTTCCGCTGCTGTCCGATCGCGACAGCGCCGTGATCCGCAGCTTCG
>Ga0181521_10004121_pt1 | contig 16792 bp, 14 predicted proteins | sample PEATcosm2014_Bin_32_FD_119764 | JGI IMG/M metagenome (GOLD analysis project Ga0181521, IMG submission 119764) | Peatland microbial communities from MTU Mesocosm Facility, Houghton, MI, USA - PEATcosm2014_Bin02_60_metaG | ecosystem: Environmental > Terrestrial > Soil > Wetlands > Peat | place... | reverse complement strand
GCGCAAATGCACATTGTCGATGATTTTCTTCAGCCCGTGCCCATCGGCGTTGCCGGTGATCTACACATCGGGGGAGTGGGCCTGGCGCGCGGCTATCTCAACCGGCCCGATCTTACGGCTGAGAAATTCATTCCGAACCCCTTTAGCGCGGAACCCGGAGCACGCCTGTACAAAACCGGCGACAGGGCCCGCTATTTGTCCGACGGGAATATCGAGTGCCTTGGCCGTAGCGACTATCAAGTGAAGATCCGCGGGTTTCGCATCGAACTCGGGGAAATCGAGGTCGCGGTTCGCCAACATCCGGCAGTGCGAGAAGCTATCGTCCTCGCCCGGGCGGACGCGTCTGGCGAGATGCGGTTGCTGGCTTATGTGGTTGGTGAGCGCGGCCTTCCAACGGGAAGCGAGCTCCGCAGCTTTCTCAAAGAGAAGCTGCCCGAGTACATGGTGCCGGCGGCTTTCGTGCCGCTCGATGCCTTGCCGTTGACGCCTAACGGCAAGGTAAACCGCCACGCACTCCCGGTGCCCGACCGAACACGACCCGAACTGGAAAAGGAGTTCATAGCGCCGCGAACCCCTGAAGAAGAGATTGTAGCCGAGGTCTGGAGCCAAGTCCTAGGAATCGAACGAATAGGTATCTACGATAACTTCTTTGAGTTAGGTGGACATTCGCTGCTCGCAACTCAGGTTGTCTCTCGAATGCGCGAGGCCTTTGGAGTCGAGATACCGCTGCGGCGCCTGTTCGAGGTACCTACCGTCGCAGGCCTGGCTGAAGGCATGGAAGTAGCCCGTCGGAGCGGGCGGAATCTTCAGGCTCCGGCCATATTGCCTGTGCCACGAGACGGAGATTTGCTACTCTCCTTTGCCCAGCAGCGCCTATGGTTCATCGATCAGTTGGAACCGGGCAACTCCGCGTATAATTTTCCCGCCGCTGTCCGCCTAAAAGGCCCGCTCAACGTGGTGGCGCTGGAGCAGAGTGTCAACGAAATTGTCAAGCGCCATGAAGCTCTGCGGACAACTTTTGCGACGGTGGATGGGCGCCCGGTTCAGGTCATCGCTTCGACATTGACGGTTCGGCCGCCGGTCGTGAATCTGCAGGAACTGTCTGAAAGCGAGCGGGAGGCCGAGGTTCGACGGCTGGTCATTGAGGAGGCCCAGCGGCCGTTCAACTTGGCCCGGGGCCCGCTCTTACGGATCACTCTGCTGCGGCTGGCCGAAGAGGAGCATGTGGGGCTCCTTACGATGCATCATATCGTTTCCGACGGCTGGTCGACCGGAATACTGATCCGAGAGCTGGCCTTGCTCTACGAAGCCTTCTCCTGCGGAAGATCATCGCCGCTGCCCGAGCTTCCGATCCAGTATGCAGACTTCGCGCATTGGCAGCGGCAGTGGTTGCAGGATGAAGTTCTGGAAACCCAGCTCAACTATTGGAAGCGGGAATTGGTTGACGCTCCTCTGTTGGAGTTGCCAACAGACCATCCCAGGCCGGCTGTGCAGACTTTTCGCGGGTCACAGCAATCGTTGCTCCTGCCGAGCACCGTGGGCGAAGGGTTAAAGGCGCTGAGCCGACAGCAGGGGGTTACCCTGTTCATGACATTGCTGGCGGCGTTCAAGGTTTTGTTGCACCGCTACTCCAGCCAGGACGACCTGATCGTGGGCACTCCGATCGCCAACCGTAACCGGCTGGAGATCGAGGGCCTGATTGGATTCTTCGTCAACACGCTGGTCGTGCGCAGTGACCTTTCAGGCAATCCCTCGTTTCGCGAACTCTTGCAGCGCGTCCGCGAGGTGTGTTTGGGAGCCTATGCTCATCAGGACCTGCCCTTCGAGCGGTTGGTGGAGGAGTTACACCTCGAGCGGAATCTGGGGCGCAATCCGCTCTTTCAAGTGATGTTCGTGCTGCAAAACGCGTCGATGCAAACGATCGTGCTGCCGGGGTTGACTCTAAGTCCTGTCGAGGTCGACAACGGGACTGCGCACTTTGATTTGACCCTGCATATAGCGGACACCGAGCAAGGATTGCTCGAGACATTATCCTACAACACGGATCTGTTCGAGGCCGATACGATTACCCGCATGCTCGGCCATTTCAGGACCTTACTGGAGGAGGTGGTTGGTAATCCCGAGTCGCGTCTTTCGGACTTGCCGAGCCTAAGCGGAGCAGAGCGCCAGCAGCTGCTGGTGGAGTGGAACGACACCACAACTGACTATACTGCGACCGAATGTATTCATCAGCTCTTTGAGGCGCAGGTGAAGCGAACGCCTGACGCCATAGCGGTCGTCTTCGAGGACGAGCAGCTGACGTATTCCGAGCTGAACCGCCGTGCCAATCGAATTGCGCATCATTTGCAGGCTCTGGAAGTGCGCCCGGAAGTACCGGTCGGAATCTGTCTGGAGCCCTCATCGGAGATGGTCATCGGGTTGCTAGGTATTCTAAAGGCAGGCGGAGTATATCTGCCCCTGGATCCGTTCTATCCGAAAGAGCGCCTGGCCTTCATGCTGGAAACGACCCAGATGCCGGTGGTTTTGACGCGAGAGCGGTTGCTCGCGGCGTTACCGGAATATGACGTGCGAGTAGTCTGTATGGATTCAGACCGAGAGGCCATCGCCCGAGAGGGCGAGGAGAACCTGGAAAACTCGACGAGACCTGAAAACCTGGCTTACATAATCTACACTTCAGGATCCACGGGTCAGCCGAAGGGAGTTCTCGTTTCGCATGATTCGATCTCGGGTCACTGCCGTGATGTTCAAAGGTTCTACGAACTGGACTCGAACGATCGGGTGCTGCAGTTTGCTTCACTGAGTTTCGATCTGTCATTGGAGCAAATCCTGCCTACGCTAGCCGTGGGAGCCCGGTTGGTTATGATGGATCGGAACGTATGGGATGCGGCGGAATTCCACACAAAGATCTCAGAACTTGGCGTGACTGTACTCAATCTTCCAACCGGCTACTGGCAGGAACTGGCTCGCGAGTGGGCAAGTGCCCCGCTGGTGTCGAGCATTCAGCCGAGACTGTTCGTCGTTGGTGGGGATATGATGTTGCCCGATGTTCTGAGGCTCTGGCAGCGAACTCCGATGAGTTCAGTCCGCCTACTCAATGCCTATGGCCCGACAGAGACTACTATAACGGCAACTGTTTTCGAAGTTACTCCGCGGCGTTGCGCGACTGCTACTCTTCAGAGCATTCCCATCGGCCGGCCGCTCGCGAACAGATCGATCTACATCCTCGACAAACACGGCGGCCCGGTTCCGGTCGGGGTTCCCGGTGAACTGCACATCGGCGGAGCAGGATTGGCTCGAGGCTATCTGAACCGACCGGATTTAACCGCCGAAAAGTTCATTCCGAACCCCTTCGGCGCCGAGCCGGGGGCGCGTCTGTACAAGACCGGCGACTCGGCTCGTTACCTTGCTGATGGGAACATCGAATTTCTGGGCCGTGTTGACCGCCAGGTGAAGATCCGCGGGTTCCGTATCGAACTAGGAGAAATCGAATCAGCGCTCCGGCAACATTCGGCCGTCCGCGAAGTTGTCGTTCTGGCTCGGGAAGATGCGCCCGGAGAAAAACGGTTGGTGGCCTACGTTGTCGCTGAGCCGGATTTTCCCCTTACGGCTGCCAATGACCTACGCGGTTTTCTGAAACAGAAGCTTCCGGAGTACATGGTCCCCTCGGCCTACGTGATGCTGGACAAGTTGCCTTTGATGCCCAACGGGAAGGCAGACCGCCGCGCCTTGCCGGCGCCCGATCGAGCACGACCTGAGTTGGAGAAAGCTTTCGTTGCTCCCCGAGATGCTCTGGAACTCAGACTCGCGCGGCTCTGGGAAGAAGTTCTGGATGTTCAACCTATTGGGATAAGAGACAATTTCTTCGAGCTGGGAGGGCATTCCCTGACGGCTGTGCGTCTGTTCGCCCTGATAGAGAACAGGCTGGGTAAGAGACTGCCGTTGGCGACGGTTTTTCAGGGAGCAACGGTTGAACATCTGGCGACCATTTTCCGCCAGAACGCCAACGGGACGCCACGATCATCTTTGGTGCCTATTCAACCTCATGGCGACGACCTGCCGCTCTTCCTGGTACATCCGGCCGGGGGACACGTTTTCCCATACGTTCATTTGGCGCACCATTTGGGCCCCGATCAACCCTGCTATGGGCTGCAAGCCAGAGGGTTGGAAGAGGGACAGGATCTACACTCGAGGATCGAAGACATGGCTGCTTATTACATCGAGGCACTGCAGACCATACAGCCTGAGGGTCCGTACTGTCTGGCGGGATGGTCGATGGGCGGCACGGTAGCCTTCGAGATGGCCCAACAGCTGCACGCGCAAGGTCAGAGAGTGGCCTTGCTGGCCTTGCTGGATACTCGGATCCAGAATCCTGAGGAACAGTCTGCAGAGCAAGACCTTGAGGCAACGCTGCTGGCCGATGTGGTCCGTTATTTCGGTCTTCCCTTGGACCCTGAGGATCTATTGCGGCTTCCAGAGGACGAAGTGCTAGCCCGTGTTCTGGAGCAGGCTAAGAAAGCCGGCTTGGTACCCTCGGAGGTTCAGGTTTCCCAGGCTCATCGGTTTGTCGAGCTCTGCAAAGCCGACTTTCGAGCTACGCGAAACTACATAATGCATCGGTACCCCGGTCGAGTCACTTTATTCAAGGCTAGAGAGGAGCTTGGGCTAACGTCCTCTGACTCGACCTTGGGATGGGGCGAACGGGCTGCAGGGGGAGTCGAAGTTCATACCGTTCCGGGCAATCACGCCAATATGGTTTACGAGCCCCATGTTGAAGTATTAGCTCTGAAACTGAAGACTTGCCTTAGCCAGGCGCAATCGGCCGAGGAATGGTTCACCGAAGGAGTCAAGCCCCGGACCAGCTTGATGAGGGATTCTCAATGAATAGCGACAGCGCCGAAGACAACACACGCTACAAAGTCGTGGTGAATCACGAAGAGCAATACTCGATTTGGCCTGATGTGCGAAAGAACCCTGTCGGCTGGCGCGACGGAGGGAAGAGGGGATCCAAGGTTGAATGCCTGGCTTACATTGAAAAAGTGTGGACTGACATGAGGCCGCTAACGCTGAGAAAGGACATGGAGAAGCTGGGAAGATAGAGACAGGGACTTCCGCGCATGAGCGAGCCGACGACCGCTCTCGCCACTCTTGGCCCCTGGATAGCGCACTGCCAGCCAAGCCCACAGGCCCGCCTCCGTTTGTTCTGCTTTCCGTATGCAGGAGGTAGTGCTTTGATGTTTCGCACCTGGTCGAACGCCCTGCCAGCGGACGTCGAGGTCTGTCCGGTTCAACTCCCCGGGCGGAGTACTCGGTTGACGGAGCGTCCTTTCACTGAGCTCTCGCCGCTGGTTCGGGTTCTCTCCCAGGCACTGTGTCCACTTCTGGACAAGCCTTTTGCCTTCTACGGTCACAGCCTCGGAGCCTTGGTTGGCTTTGAACTCGCGCGTCAGCTCCGCCGACAATACGCCGTAAATCCTGCTGGCCTGTTTATCTCAGCGAGCAGGGCACCTCAGATATCTCATCGAGGCCGGCCCATCCATGCCTTGCCGGCGGAAGAATTTATAGCGGAAGTGCGTCGCCTGAACGGTACCCCGAGAGAGGTGTTGGAGCACGAAGAGCTAATGGCGATCATGCTTCCTCTCCTGCGGGCGGATTTAGCGATGTACGAAACCTACGTGTACTCTACCGAACCTCCCTTGAATTGCCCCATCTCGATCTTTGGCGGTTTGCAGGATCGCACAATCAGCTATAGCGACCTCGAAGCCTGGCGCGAGCAGACTACTGCTTCCTTCTCCCTGCGAATGCTTCCCGGCGACCACTTTTTCTTGAACACAACTCAGCCTCTCCTTCTTCAAATGATCTTCCAGGACCTACACTGAGACTGCTGAGAACGGCCACATGACGATAGCGTCCTCCACCCCTCATGCCGTTCCTCTCTGGCGTTTTCCCAGGGAAGCTCCAGTATTGGGTAATGACGAAGTGCATGTCTGGCGAGCCGCGCTGGACCAAAGCTCGTCACAGAGAGATAGCCTTCTAGGCACTCTTGCAGAAGACGAACAGGCGAGGGCGGGCCGGTATCACTTCCAGATCGATCGCGAGCGCTTTATCGTCGCCCGGGGGGTGCTGAGGGAGATCCTGGGCCTGTACCTGAACCGAGCCGCGCAATCCGTGGCCTTCTACTACGGCCCCCAAGCGAAACCTGCGCTGGCCGGGAAATCTGGCGCGGATGCTATCCATTTCAACATGTCCCATTCCCACGGGTTGGCCCTCTACGCAGTTGCTCGTGGCCGCGAGATCGGAATCGACCTCGAATTCGTTCGCGAAGGCCTGGAAGCAGAGCAACTGGCCGAGCGATTTTTCTCGCAACGCGAGATTGCGACGCTCCGGGCACTTCCGGCCGGCCTTCGGAAACACGCCTTCTTTCTCTGTTGGACCCGCAAGGAAGCCTACATCAAGGCGAGAGGCGAAGGACTCTCGATGGCCTTGGACCAGTTCGATGTGTCGCTGACTCCCGGGGAACCTGCGGCGCTGCTGGGTACCCGGCCAGATTCAGACGAAGCCGCTCGTTGGTCTCTACGAGAGTTGAGCGTTGCACCCGGCTACGTGTCCGCTCTTGCGGTGGCAGGACAAGGCTGGTCTCTCTGCTGTTGGCAATGGCCGGGCTTACTCAGCAGTAGTGCGTGAAACATCGAATACTACTCTCGAGATAGTAGTCTTTTCATTGCTTCAGAAGTCGGGAGTTCCAGAATGAAGATTTCATCGCGACAGGCCCGGATTCTGGTTCCTTCGCTCGCCGTGTCACTGGCACTAGTAGCCCAATGGCCTGCCAGGGCCCGCGCGGATTCTGTGCTGGCGCCGGGTAAAGAGTCGAGTGCCGGGGGCGCAACCGATGCATGGCTGGTGTCGCGCGGCTTGCTGGGCAGCGCGATGTTCGCTGAGCAATCCAGCGGCGGCCTGATCGCGCCGCCGGCTGGTGTCGAGGTGGACGAAACTCGCCAGAGCGAGCGCCGAACCGGCCAAACCTTGATTCAGATCAAGTCGTGGAACGAAACTGTCGGTGACGACACGGTTCATATCGAGGTTAGCACCCTGCCAAGCCATCAGTACGAAGTCGGCTTCTGGCGGTTCCCGAATCATCGGCCGGGCTGCACGATGTTCGAGTGGGCGCTATACGACAACGGCCGTGCGCTGCAGAGCAGGTTCTGGCGCAACGAGCAGACGGTGCGGCTGCCCGGGTCCGCCAAGCTTCCGAATGACCTGTATCCCGACGCGATTCCCTGGATGGCGTTTCTGCGCGCCTTCGACGCGCCGCGCGCCGGCGCCGAAGGCACGCTCAATCAGCAAATCACACCATACAGCTATGTGGGGCAGGATGTTTCCGCAAAGCGGACCGAACAAATAAGAGTGCCAGCCGGCGATTTCCCCGCGCTCAAGGTGACCGCGCAAGTCGACATTGCGACCATGATGCCGAGCTGGCCGCGCTTCGTCCTGCACATCATACAGCCGGTCGTTCCTGAGAACGTTCTCTACTTCCAGGCGATGCCGCCCTACCGGCTGCTCAAGCAGGAGGGCCCGACCTACGTTGGCGGCCCCGAGGTCACCACGGAGCTAATCCGTTTCTATGTTGCCGGAGCACAGCCGACCGGTTCGGCCGCGCCTCCGTTCAAGACGCCGGGTGCGCGGGTCGCCGCAGTCCTAGGCGACTTGTCGATACCTGAATGACGATGGTCCGTGGTCAGACCATGTCTTGCTTGGCTGGCGCGAGAGTCCCCTGCCCGTCACGCGCCTCGTCACTTGCTACTTGCCCGTCTCGCAAACGGATCAAACGGCGAGCCCGGTCCATGACCTGGGGATCGTGCGTGGAAAAGATAAAAGTCGTACCGGTGGCACGATTGAGGCGTTCCATCACATCAAGGAGTTCGATCGCGGTGGCGGAGTCCAGATTTGCCGTGGGCTCGTCGGCCAGGATCAGCGCAGGCTCTGTGACCATCGCCCGGGCCACTGCAACCCGCTGCTGTTGCCCGCCGGATAACTCCGCCGGACGACGATCTTCAAGGCCCGCGAGGCCGATCTCCAGAAACAGCTTTTGCACTTTCTCTCTGCGGATGCGCGCCGGAACACCCTGCAGCAGCAGGGTGAACTCGGCGTTTTCCAGGGCGGTAAGGACGGGCAGAAGGTTGTAGGTCTGAAATACGAAACCGATGCGCTCCAAGCGGACACGAGCCAGTTCACTTGAAGACAAAAGCTGAAGGTTTTGTCCCGCCACCCATACCTCGCCGGCATCCGCCCGGTCGAGCCCACCGATGATGTTAAGCAGGGTAGTTTTGCCGGAACCTGAAGGACCTGCTGTAGCTACGAATTCCCCAGGGACAATCCGCAGAGAGACGCCTCGTAGTGCCGGGACCTCGATCGGTCCCGTGCGGTAGGTCTTCATCACGTCGTTCAGTTCCACCGCAGACTGGATCAAATCGACCTCCAACTTATTTTCCCCAGCGCCAGGGACTCGCCTGCCTCAGAGCACCTTCAAGGCGTCTGGCAGCTCCGTCCGGGCTGCCTTGAACGCTGGATAAAAAGCTATGACTGTCGCCATCACGAACACAATGCATACGGACCAGACGATTCGCGCCAGGCTTAGGCGCGAATAGAGAATAGGGTCAAAGACGAGAGCAGGAGGAAGGCCGCTTCCGAATAGCCGGCGCAGATCCAGCCCGGTGGAAGCGAAATAGTGCTCGACGCTCAAACCCAGCGCCAGTCCCAGGCCCAGGCTGATCGCCGTCAGAGCCAGAGACTCCCCGACGATCATCGCCGCAAGCTGTCCCGGCCTAAGGCCAAGAGCTTTGCAGACTCCAAATTCATAGCGGCGTTCCAGTACTCTCATGAGAATCGTATTGAGTATTCCCAACCCTACCATCGCCAGTACCACGCCGTTCATGATGTAGTTGAAAGCGTGATCCAGCCCAAGGATCTGAGCCAGCATCGGCATCGACTCGCGCCAGGTCAGAACTTCAACCGGGTCGTCAGCCAACTGCTTGCGCAAGCTCCTTGCTATCATCAGTGACTCACCCTCCTGCCGAAGAAAGAGTGCTATCTGAGTCACCTGGTTGTCCGGTACTCCGAGCAAGGTCTGGGCCACGGGTAAGGGCAATTGGATGACGCCCGCATCCACCGCTTCTATACCAGTGCGAAAGATCCCGTTCACCCGCAACAGCGTACTCTGCATTTGCCCGCCAGTTGCCTCTTTGGCTTGGGTGCCAGGCGGACGAATCGCCTGAGTCATGAGTACGACTTTGGAGCCTGTCTTGAGCTCGAGCTTGTGGGCCAGCTCGGCGCCAATGACAACTCCAGAGGGCTTGTCGTCACTTAGATATGCCCCCGCGAGCATACGCTGCGGGATCAGGGACACGGCTCGCTCGTCCCGTGGTATCACGCCAATAATGGTCACGCCGGCCGAGTTGGCCGCGGAACTCAGCAGTCCGGTGGCCAGAAGCCTGGGACTCGCGCCTAGCAGAACACGCTTCATGGGTCCGGTTTGCAGGAACTCGTCGATGGTTGACACCACGCGGGCCGCAATCAGCAGCTCCTGAGAGCCGGTGTCTTGATACCCCTTCGCCTGGATGACTACATGGCCCGGACCAAACCGTACTCCGTCGGCAATCGTCTGCTCGTGCCCCCCGTCGAGCAGGCCCAAAGAGATCAACAGGAGAGCAAGACCCAAACCCAGGGCCAGGGCCGTCAACAGGGTACCTCGGGGATTGCGCCAGAGATTGCGCCAGCTGATTTTCATCAGGAGGAGAAAGCTTGTCACTACTAGACCTTACGGATCGCTTCCGTGGGCCGAAAATGAGCAGCTCGCCACGCGGGATAGAGAGCGGACACAAGAGCCGTGGCGGTCAGGCCCGCAGCCGCCTCACCATAGGCTGAAAAATCCTGCCGACCGTACCAGAGATGGCCCACTACTACTCCAGCGACAGAGACTGCCCCGCCCGTAGCGCCACCCAGGTCCAGCCCATGCCCCTGCAAATACCAGAGAAGCGGAGTAGCAATCGCTCCTCCCAAAACCAGGCTGGCGCCGGCCAAGCCGACCGCCTCCGCCATGATAAGAACAACCACCTGCACGGGACGCATTCCCAGAGCCATGAGCATTCCCAACTCACGGGTGCGCGCAAAGACCGCCATAAGCATCGTGTTCATGATGCCGATGACCGCCAACAGGAAAAAATTGAAGAACAGAACAACCGTAACACCGTGATTGAACTGCACGTAGGCGGCCAGATCCGGCGCCAACTCGGGCCACGCGCTTACCTTGACGGGAAGGGTTTTACTCAGTCGGACGCCAAGCGCCGCAGCCACCGTTGTCGCCTCGGTAATGTCGTAGAGCTTGATGCCGATTTCATGGATCCTTCCCGGCTCCAGGCGCAAAAGATCCTGTAGAGAAGAGAGCGACATAAGCACCAAGCCTCGGTCCAGAGCATCAAGACCGGTGTGAAATATCCCCCCGACTGTGTAGAGGTCATTGCCCATCGAGCCGTCGGCCGCTTGCGTCAGCAGGACGATTTCCGACCCTATCCGGACGCCAATAACGCCTGCGAGTTTGTCTCCCATCACGACACTTTTTGGCGCCAGTCTGGTCAGATAGCTCCCTTTTACTACCTGCGTGTCCAGGACGGTAACCCTTGGCTCTTGATCGGGGACGACCCCCAGAAGCGCAACCCCCGCAGAAGATCCATGTGAAGCGCTTGCCAAGCCATAGCCGTAGACCCTGGGAGCTGCTGCATAAACGCGGGGGTCAGCGGTAATGGTGGCAAGCAGTGCGTCGACGTCGGTTCCTTTTCCGCCGCCCAAGGTCTTCTGAATAGAACGGTTTGGGTAATAAGCGGGAGCATGCACCTGAATCTGAGACAGAACAAGGCGCGTACCGTTCTCAGTCATCTGCCACCTGAGTCCCGTCATCAGGCATGCCACGAACAGCAGCATGGCATAGCCCAGAGCGATGGCAGCCATGGCGATCAAAGTACGCCGGGGATTGCGCCATAGATTGCGCCACGCAAGCTGGATAAGCCGTCCGCTCATCGTTTCGGCAGGTTGGGCAGGGAAAACGTCTCCTCGCTGATCGGCGCATCGAAGACAACATCTTTATACTCAATCGCGGTCAGCTGATCAGGCTTGTCTATTACTTTCATGACCACGCGTGCGGGAATAAGTCTCCCTCCCATAGTCTTGTACTCGGAGAAGGTCAGTTCGCGTACCAGCTTTCTGTCCTCATCATAATAAAGCTGGTACACAGGCATCGAGTCGGCCTGACGAATGCGCATTACGATAGCACCCCATACCACCGCCGCTCCAGGCCTGGGCTCCAGGGAATATTCGTACACCGCAACACCATCGCGCATTCCTTTGAATGACGTACTGATGGAGTAATCGCGGATAAGGGAACTGCCGTTCACCAGATCATCAATCGTGAAATCACTTCCCATCCATGAGGTCATCGTCGTGGAACCAGGCACCTTAATTGTGCGGTTCGATTTGGGCAGGTAGTACCAGATGTCATTACCTGTTTTCAGGATCGCAGTACCCGCATCTCTTTCGGGGCGGACGATACGGGCAAGAGCGTTTTCACCCTGCGTCCAGATCTTCATCGATAGATCGCGCGTTCCATCTTCACCGGAGATCTGCATTTGAAGCGTGGCGACGCTGGATTTGCTGCTATACAGCCGAGCCACCCGGTCCACTATTTCCCGCGCGATTTGATCATCCGTGGCTCTCGCGGTCTGACCCAGACTCAGCAACGTCAGTACAAGACATATAGCCACAACTATCTTGTGCCATCGCATAGCAGACCTGCTATTCGCAGAAACGAAAGACGATAAGGCAGTGGTCAAGTGCCCGGATCGCCGCGTAAAGCGCTTGCCATACGCTTGGCCCTGAATTCGCGTCCGACTTCGACCGCTTCTTCTTCGAGGGGCGCTCTTATCGCCAGGCCCATCGGCGTCCGGACCAGAAGGTTAAAGGCGCTGACGGCCAGCGAAAGCGCGAACAGATCACTCTTGCCGGCAAAGCGGCCAAAGCCGATCGTGAAGACCAGTTGAGTTGTTCCGATTCCCCCCGGCGTGAATGGCGAATTGCCTATCGCCACAATCAATGGCGTCAATGCCAGGGTCTGCACCAGTGGGACCCGGATATGGAAACTGACCAACTGCCCATACAGCGCAAACCCGGTTCCCAGGACAATCAGGAACCTGATGGACAGGAGCTTGCTGAAAATCGAAGGCCGCGCCATGCGGAAACTCGTCATCGACGGCCGTTCGTAGAGCCAGCGCAGCCAATTGCCGTCACGCAGGTGCGCCCCCCACATCAGCCAAAACGAGGCGATGACACAACCGGCGACGAACACACCTGCTGCGTAATTGCGGCCGAGTTGAATCGCTGACGTTGGCACCAGAGCCATCGCCAGAAGCGACAGTGCCGACAGCAGCATAACGTCGAGATAGGCCTGGAACAGCAACGTGCATACGCCGGTTATCCAGGGCACACGCTTGCGCGTGTGGAGGAAGAGCACATACGCGCTGCTTGCGACGTAGGAATTGACGATCTGAAGAAAGCAGAACGCGGCCATGGTCGGCAGCAACTCGCGCGCTCGGGTCGGAGCGTGAAAATAACTGAACAGGCGGGAATACAGGATGGTCTCGCCGATAAACCAGCATAGAAAGCCGCCGAGGCTCGCGCCGACAAAAAGCCAGAGCGTGGCGTGACTCGAGGCGTCGGCCACTCGCCGCCAGGAGACGTTGCGGGCGGCATATCCCACGATCGCCGCCGCGATCGCGTAGACGAGAACGTTTTGCAGCGTTGTCTTGCGCATCGGACGTTCACTCAGTCCCGCGCAAGAGCGACTCGCTCCGGTGGTCCGCCCGCGGTCATTGAAATTTTCCGGCGCAGGCCTGGTCAGGCGGCGCGCGTGGCGATGGAATTGCCGAGTTGAGCCGTGTGCACAACCAATTGCCGGCCTTGACGAACAACCAGGCCTTCGCGTTCCAGCTGGACCAGGTGTTCAGTGACTCTGGGCCGCGAAGCGCCCACCAGATTGGCGAGTTCCCGATGGGTGAAAGGAATTCTCAGGAGTGTGCCGCGAGTTTCCTCAACTCCGAAGTCCGAACATAATTCGAGCAGCGCGATCGCGATGCGCTCGCGAAGATCGAGACTCAGAAAGCTGGAGCCGCGAATCAGCAGCCGATACCACTGCTTGAGATTATTTTCGTGGAAGTTCATGAAAGCCGACTGCGGCGCATTCGACGTGAGGGCGTTGAAGCGTTCCCAGCTCAATCTGCCGACCCTGCAATCGCTATGAGCCTCGCTTTGGAAGCCATATAGACTCACCGGCATAGCGGGAAACTTGGGGATCGGGCCCGGCGCAAGCAAGGCCACGGTTACACGCTCGCCTCGAGCGTTCAGGCAGGTGATGCTCGCCACGCCGCTCAATAGAAGATGAGCGTCTGACGCCAGCGCTGCTTCCCGGGCGATAACCTCATGCCTTTTGAAGTTGGCCAAGACGAGCCCATTCGCGAGGCCCGCCAGGTCCGACGCGGACAGCCACGACAGGCTTTTGAGTCGTTTCAACCGGTCAAGATCGCTTTCAACGTTTCGAAGCAAAATCGCACTTCTGGGCCGAGGGCATGCCTGCCCACAATCTACTCCCCTCAGCGCCACAATGGAAACGAAATGTTCTCCCGCGCCATGAACCCGTGTTCTATGGAGAACAATCTGGGGGCCGATGCCCATCAACGGCCAGGTACGCGCTGCACAGGCTGCCTCGGCGCGCAGCTTCGCCGGCCACGACGGGGGAGGGGGCATGCGCGGCCAGGCTTTCGGAGGCTTCTGGCAAGCCGATTCCAACAGCCAATCGATCGAGTTTGTATCTCAGGCGACTACTCGGGCGTTGCCGACGCGCCCGTTCGGTGTTGAAGTAGTAGCGTGTCGACCGAAGAGGCAGCGCTCATTCTGGACAGATTCCAAAGGTTGCTTGCGGAATTGCCGCAAGCTTCGCCCGAGCGGCAAAGCGAAATCCGGGTTGAGTTGGATGACCTTACGGGCGAGGTCCACCTGCTCAGCCGTCGCCAACCCCAAAATTGAAGTTTAGTTTGCGGAAGCTACCCTGAGTAGGACCAGTGGCCGAGGAGCGACCTCAGAGGCTGCAAGTGGCCAGTTGTCGGTGTCTTGGCACCAGGTTGAGGGTTCCTTAAATGCCGCCGCGAGGGTTCTTCCTTGCGGGTTCTTTCTTCCTGCCCTCTCGGGGCGCCGAATAGCCGCGCCCGGAGACTTGATGATTACCCCTCTTTTCGGGTTCTCTCCGAGGGCCTTCGAAACGGCTCGAAACCTCTCTCATCTCGCCGACCTGCTTGCTGGCCCGCTTCATCAGCGTTCGCAGCAGCGCCGCTCCCCTTATGAGTTCGGGATTGGAAACATGCAAGTTCAGGTTTGCGATGGCGGCGGCAATCAGCTTCAGTTCGACCTGGATTCCGCCCGCGTAAACTCTGGCCCATTCCAGATCGATCAAAGCCCCGCTGATCGGCTTTCTTGGCTCCTGAAAACGAATACGTCGCGCCGAGGTGTGCTCATTCCCCTGGGTTGACGTCGTCGACTTGCCGGTCTCTCCCATGCCCACTCCCTGCGGGACAGCCCGATTCACTCTCGAGGCGCTATCCGGCATTTGCGTCTGTGCTACGGCTTCTAGCAGCCTCTCGTGGCCTTCCGCAACGCATCGGCGCTTCATCATATCCGCAGACCATCCGAAGTGAAACATCCCACCTGATCTGAAGGTTGTTCAAGGGACTGGACTGTCACCTGGAGAACCAATCGAGCCGATCTGCCGCGTCGCCGGCAGATGTCAGCGCTATTGATGCTTTTTCGTCGGCGCAGCCGCCCGGCGCAGGCGGTAAATCCGATGTCAATGATGTTTTGGAAGGACGGTAGCGACGGTTTTGCGAAGAAAGCCGCCGGCCGGCGCCTATCCTACGAGCCATCTCACTCAGGGTGGTGGCCGGCGTCCCTGCCGGCCACCCGATTCTCAAAACCGGCACTATCGCCGGCCGTGACCGTTCGAGCGATCTTGAAGATTCCTTTCGACGATCGCCGGATAGATCAGTCGATTACCCCGGGAGGCGCAGATCGTCCTCGACTGCGCGTATGCCCGGGACCGAGCGCGCTGCGACTGCGGCCTCGAGGCCCCGCGCCCCGGTTGGGACGGATCCCGTCAGCCGGGCAACACCGTTCCTCACCTCCAGGCTGACACCTGCGAAGTCATGCGCGTCGAGAGCCCGCCTGACCCCGCGCTGCAGCTCGTCGTCGCGGGCGTTTACAGAGGGCTGCTTCGCGCGCGCCACTACCTGCAGTTCGTTCACCACGCGCTTTACTCCGTTCACGTTGAGGGTATCGGCCTCAGCAGCGACCTTGGCATCCTGCGAGGACACGATCCCGAAGAGCGTCACCACCCCGTTCCACGAGTCCAAGTCGATTTCGAGCCCCGGAACCTGGCTATCGGCCAGCAACCGCATCCTCACGTCCGAGGTGATCCATATGTCGCTGGCTGTGCTCCAGACTCCAGACTCCGCCTTGGGCTGATGGGGCGTGGGCTCGCGCCAGATCTCCGCATCGGCCAGGGCTTGGGGACTCTGGATCTCACTGGTGATCCCGCGGACACCGGGGACGGCGGCTGCGACCTCGGCGGCGCGCAGGTGGGCGCTCAAGGTCTTCGCCCTGCCGCCGAGTACCACCACGCCCTGGTTGACGGACTCGACAGCGATATCGCTGCTCTTGAGTGAAGGATCAGCCTGTAACGCCTGCTCGACCCGCAGCCTGAGGTCGTCATCAGACAGTCGTATCGCCTTCTCGTGCTCGGGGGCCACCACCAAAAGGTTGCGCACGCCGGTGACGCCTTCGACGTGCAGGGCGATGGTCTCAGCCTTCGCCTTCTCTTCGTCGGAGTACGCCTTACCGTACAGGGTGACCCGGCCGATGACGGTGTCTACCTTAATGTCTGTTCCGCTCACGCCCCCTGAGGTCAACAGAGCCAGCTTGACCTTGGTGGTGATCCAGGCATCGGGCGTCGCCGCGGCGGCAGGCACAGCCAGCGCAGCGCCCAGTACCGCTGCGAGCATGCCGTACCTAATCCAACTCCATGATGGTCCATGCATGATATTTCTCCTTAATCGAGAAGCGTTCAACGGATAACCACAGCGTGTCCGAACCCGCCACCCATCACTAGCCAGACCACCAAAACGATCGCGACGATGGTCATGAGGCTCATTCCACCTCCACCATAGTAGCCGCTGCGATATCCGTAATAGCCACCGCCGCCACCGAACAACAAAATCAGCACGATAAGTAAAAGCAACATATGAATTATTCCTCCGGCCTGTGAGAGAAAGTACTATTCACGCCAACGCGCTCCGCACCCTGATGCTCTCGGTCTGTGAAAACAATCGAAGCTCCGCCGGTGCGTCAAACTACACCGAACATCCAGAGTACGAGTACGATCAACACCACGCCTCCAACCGAAACGTACATATAGACCTCCAACGCAGGCCTTCACTCTCAGTACTTTTGGGGTTGGTCTAGCGGAACGTGGTCAAAGGCGAGCGGAAGGGCCACCGTAGGGCTGGATCAAAGCCGGACTCGATTCGTCTGTCGATCCCGACTCTCATAAACTACGTCAAGCGTGATCCAAACACCACTGCGAGAGCCGGACCATTGGTTCTGTGAGTGACCAGGACTGTCGATTCAAATGCATATAATGGATTAATTC
>Ga0181521_10004114_pt1 | contig 16807 bp, 16 predicted proteins | sample PEATcosm2014_Bin_32_FD_119764 | JGI IMG/M metagenome (GOLD analysis project Ga0181521, IMG submission 119764) | Peatland microbial communities from MTU Mesocosm Facility, Houghton, MI, USA - PEATcosm2014_Bin02_60_metaG | ecosystem: Environmental > Terrestrial > Soil > Wetlands > Peat | place... | reverse complement strand
GCGGCCCTGGGTGGGAGTCATTTTCGCGGCATGCAGCAGAGCGGCAATAAGGGTGGTTTTGCCGCAGTGTGCATGCCCCACTACAGCTACGTTGCGGATCTCACTTCCCTGGTACGTTTTCATTTGGTTCTCCTTCGTTGACAGCTAACAGCAAATGGCTAACAGCAAACAGTAGACAGCAGACAGTGAACAGCCGGTAGCCAGTAGTCGGTAGCTGAGGGCTGCTTGCTCGGAGGTGTCCGCCGTCGGAGCAGAGGTCGATTCGGTCGGGGCTTTGTAACAGGGCACGACTTCAGTCGTGCCGAAAAAGCGTCCATTAACGTTTTGGGCTTTAGCCCTTGCTGCGATACGCCAACCTCGAAGCTGCTCGAAATATGAGAGGTTTCCCACCCTTTCGCAAAAAACGCGGAAGGATGTGGCACGGGGGTTCTGACCCGATCTAGGCTGGAACAGGGATTGGAGGGCAACGCCTGAGGGGGCGCTTGAGGGGCCGAGTTGCCGGGATCGGGCTCCCGGTCTGCCGTCTTCCTCGTCCATATAGAGATCTCGGGTCGGAGGTCTCAGGCGGCGCGGGGCGAAAGTGGGAGGGATTTCCGCCGGGCGACCAGTCAAAAACCGGATGCTATCACACGCGGAGTATGAACGTCCTGTGACAAGAGGCACTAAAGACGGGGAACGAGGGAACAAGTAAGCGAGTCGGCGGGTCAGCAGACCCGGGCAGCCTATTTCGTGGTAAGTTTGCTTCGCAGGATTTGGGCGACCCGTCACTTCGAATTGGAGAGATCAATTGTGACAAAGATGATTTGGACGGCTTTCTTTGTCGGTTTTGGTTACTTTGTATTGAGCGTATTGGACGTTGCTTGGCCGGAGTCTATTTGTCTATTCCTCTCTCTCTTTCTCCTTGTAGCACTGCCGGTCATGTCTGTAATTGTCGCGATACGGGGTTTCAAAGAATGGCGGAAGTATTCTCGTCTTTGGGCAGCTCCATCTCTGGTTTGCCTATTGTCTGTTGCGGCCGCATGGTTTTGCGCGGGTTCGATAGGAGAGGCGATATCCGACCGAATCTTCGCACGGCATGTTATCGAGTATTCCAAAGTTGTGGACGGGCTAAGAAACGGAACGATTTCATGCCAAGCTCCATGCGATGCAGAGTTTGGTTTTATTGCAATGGAAAAGAAGCCGACTCACATAAGAGCGCTCTTCGGGGCGCGCTGCGATGATGGCGGAGTGTCGGTCCAATTCCTCATTGATACCGATGTCCTGTTGCATCACGAAGGTTATCTATTCAAGGATTTCGGAGCCAAGAGCAACTGCAGCGCGAGTGAGAGATTAGGAAAGCTCTACATTCGGCAAATTGCGGGTCCGTGGTATCACTTCTCGGACTAACCAGGCTTGTGGACTCCGGGATCTTCCAAGTGCTCGGTGCACTGGCATGGGAACCATTGAATGATTGCAAAGCGTGGGTCAGGAGACCCACGCTACAGCCGGCTGGGAAGCCGGCGCTACAAAGCGCTTTATTGCCAGCGGCGCATGATGAGGGTGGCGTTGATGCCGCCGAAGCCGAAGGAATTCGAGAGGCCGATGTCAAACTGGTGCGCGATGGCCTTGTTGGGCACGTAGTCGAGGCGGCACTCGGGGTCGGGGTTTTCGAGGTTGATGGTGGGCGGAAGCTGCTGGTTGACCAGCGCCAGCACGGTGATGCCGGCTTCAAGTCCGCCAGCGCCGCCGAGCAGATGGCCCGTCATCGATTTAGTCCCGCTGATCTTGAGCCTGTGGCTGAGGGCGTGCTCGCCAAAGACCTTTTCGATCGCCATCGACTCGTTGCCATCGCCGGCCGGAGTGCTTGTGGCGTGGGCGTTGATGTAGCCCACTTCTTCCGGCTGGATGCCCGCATCCTTGAGCGCGGCCCGCATGCTGCGCTGCGCGCCCGCGCCTTCCGGAGCGATGCCGGTCATGTGATAGGCGTCGGCGCTCATGCCGTAGCCGATGACTTCGGCGAGAATTTTGGCTCCGCGCGCCTTGGCAAATTCCAACTCCTCAAGAATGAGGATGCCTGCGCCCTCGCCCATGACGAAGCCATCGCGATCTTTATCGAAGGGGCGGCTGGCGCGGGTGGGTTCGTCGTTGCGCGTAGAAAGTGCGCGCATGGCGGCGAATCCGCCCACGGCCATGGACGTGACCGCGGCTTCACTGCCGCCGGCGATCATGGCGTCGGCGTCGCCGTGCAGAATCATGCGCACCGAGTCGCCGATGGAGTTGGCGCTGGTGGCGCAGGCGGTAGCGGTGGCGGAAATGGGACCGCGCGCGCCGTAGCGAATGCTGATGTGGCCGGCGGCCATGTTAACGATGGCCGCGGGAATAAAGAAGGGCGACATCTTGCGCGGGCCGCCCTGCAGCAGATTGTTGTGCTCGCGCTCGATGATTTCGAATCCGCCGATGCCGGAGCCGATGAAGACGCCTACGCGGTCGGCGATGTCTTCGCTGATCTGAAGACCCGACTGCGCCATCGCCTCTTGCACGGCGGCAAAGGCAAAATGGGTGAAGCGCCCCATCTTGCGCGCTTCCTTCTTGTCCACAAATTGCAGGGGGTCGAAGTTCTTGACCTCGGCGGCAAAGGTGACCGGGAAGCCGGTGGCGTCAAAGCCCTGGATGGGCCCTGCGCCGCTGGCCCCGGCCAGGATCTGCCGCCACACCTCGGGTGCGGTATTGCCCACACCGCAAATCAATCCCACGCCGGTGACGACGACTCTGCGTTCCGATACCTGGGACGCTCGAAGACTCAATGGCTACTTGCCGCCTTTCGCGTTCTTCTCGATGTAGTCGATGGCGTCCTTCACCGTCTTGATCTTCTCGGCGTCCTCATCGGGAATCTCCATGTCAAACGCCTCTTCGAACTGCATCACCAGTTCGACCACGTCCAGCGAGTCCGCGCCCAGGTCTTCCTGAAAGCTGGCGCCGGGGGTGACTTCGGCTTCATCCACCTGTAACTGCTCGACAATGATCTGCTTCACTTTCTCTTCAACGGCCATGCGTGCTTCTCCTCGTCAGATTAGGAACTCAAGAAAACGCTTCGGGGGACTGAACCTGCCGCCCCGCGTGCCTACGATACCGGCCCACGGCAGGACATGACAACCACCGCGCAAAGAAAAAAGCGCGCGGGCCCGAAGTTTCAAGTCTACCGGGCGAGCCGGGGGGTGTAAAGGCGGAGAAAGACAGGGAATAGGGATTAGGGAACAGGGAATAGAAAACAAGGACGAGGGAGCAAGGGAGCGAGGGAGCGGGAATAGACCGAAAGACGGGAATTGCACAGGCGCAAAGCGTATATTTGGCGAAGAGGAAGAGGGAAAGCACGATGCCGATGTGGATTGTCGGAGTCATAGCGGCGGTTGCGGGAATCCTTGTGGGTTATTGGTTGCGCAGCGCGTCCGCCAAGGCGCAATGCTCCGCGTTTGAAGCGCTGGCCGCCGAGCGCGAGAAGAGAGCCGGTCAATTGACTGGAGAAATCGACGCGCTTCGCGCCAGTGTCGCCGCCAGGACCGATGAGGCCAGCCGCTTGGCAGCGACCGCGGCCGAGCTGAATGCGAAGCTCGAAAACGAGCAGAAGAATATGGCTGAAAAAGTGGCGCTTTTGGAGACGGCAAAGAAGTCGCTCTCCGACCAGTTTCAGGCTCTCGCCGGCGAAATTCTCGATAAGAAATCGCAGGCTTTTTCTGAATCGAGCCAAACGCAATTGGGCACGCTGCTCGAACCGCTCAAAACGCAGATCAAGGAGTTCCGCGAAAAGGTGGAGCAGACCAATGTGGACTCCAAGGTTGGAGTGACCGAGCTCAAGACATTGATTGGCACGCTTGGAACTCTGAACCAGGCATTGACCGAAGAGGCGCACAACCTGGCTACTGCGTTACGGCGCGACACCAAGATGCAAGGAAACTGGGGAGAGACGATCCTGCGCAACATTCTTGAGAAATCCGGATTGCAGGAAGGAACGCATTACAGCTTTCAAGAGTCCTTCGTCGAAACCAACGCTGATGGCGAGTCAGGACAGCGCCGGCAGACGGACATAGTTGTGAAAGTGCCGGGAGGCCACCATCTCATCATCGACTCCAAGGTCTCCCTCAATGCCTATAACGACTCAGTCAATGCTGAGACGGAGAAGGATCGTGCGGAAGCATTGAAGAGGCATTTGAACAGTGTGCGCAGTCAATATAACGAGCTCTCCACGAGAAACTATCAAGGTCTGGCGGGAATGGAATCTCCAGACTTTGTCGTCATGTTTGTACCCATAGAGCCGGCATTCTTGCTCGCGCTGCAAGGCGATGAGAACATCTGGTACGACGCGTACACGAAAAAGGTCCTCCTCTGCGGGCCGACGACGGTTCTCTTTGTAATCCGCATCGTTGTTGACCTGTGGCGTCAGGAACGACAAGCGCGCAATGTGTTGGATGTGATGAAGCGCGGGGCGTTGTTATACGACAAGTTTGTCGGGTTTGTTTCAGATATGGAAAAGGTCGGAAGGAACCTGCAAAATGCCAGAGACGCTCACAGCGATGCGATGGACAAGCTGGCAAAAGCCGACGGCAACCTCGTCGGACAGGCGGAGAAGCTAAAGAAGCTCGGCATCCGCACCAGCAAATCGCTGCCGCGCAATCTACTGGATGCGTCGGCGGGCGAGGAATCGGAGTTGGCGCTTACGGCCGATGGGGACGCGAGCGGCGATCCCGCATCCTGAGGATGTTTTGGCTTAAAATGTTGACCACGAACGAGCGAAACTAAAAGAGGCTTCAATGCCTGGCGAAGAGACGGAGGAGGGCAGACATGGATCAGGTTTTGGACAAGAAGAAGTATTGGCTTGTTCGTAAGAGGTCGGTTTACTTCGTTCTAGGCTTGATACTTGTCGTAACTGTCCCGATTTTCATCTGGCTATTCGGTGAAATGCATACAGCAGGCAAGGCGCTCGACGCGTTCAGTCAAAGGCTAATTGCAAAAGATTACGACGGAGCTTACAGCGCGGCAAGTGAAGAATTTCAGAGCGCGGTCAGTAAACAGGAATTCGTTGAACAGCAGACGACACTGTGCGCGCGGCACGGCTCCTTGAAAGCGGTCAAACGCGGAGCCAGCGAGACCACTTTCAATTCGAGCGGAAGGTTCACGACGGTCGATGCAACTTTCGTCTTTGAAAACGCCGAGCGTCAGTTTTCGTTCAAGTTGAAGAAGGTTGGCGATGCGTGGCGCGTCTACGGCTGTCAGGAAGAGTGAGGCGCGTCCTCCCACCCCTTCATCGCGCTGTCATTCTTCGGCTGCGCCTCGGGATGACGGCCGTGATGCAGCGCATTCGCCTCCGGTGATCAGTCCCCGCGCGAAAAAGCTTTCTTTGCGATCGCCTCGATCTCCGGTTCCGTCAGCGCGGAGAGATCCACCGTCTCAGTGGAGATAATCCGCTGGAATGTCTCGGGGTGATGGCTTTTCAGATATGCGCTCAGGAACGCAGCCGCGTTGCTCGTTCCCGTGGCATGGCCGATGAGTACGATCTCTTCGGCATGGGCCAGGTCCTGGGCGATCTCCTCATAGTAAGTGTCTTCCTCGGGAACACGCTCGCCTATGTAATGAGCTTCCTTGCGGTGGATCAAGTGGTGATGGAAATTAAAGGGATCGTAGGGCTTTACGGCCGCTCCATCTGCAGGCAGGTTGGCCCCCTGGCCGCGGTAAATGTGTGTGGCATGGTGGTCGATGACCGCGACCACGCGACCGGATTGGTTGACTTGGGCGGGCTTCTGAAGAATCCCGGCTTGAGCTCCGGCCTCATGGAGAAAATGGCGCAGACGGGAAATCTCTTCTACATCGAGATCGTGGCTGCTCGGATGCTTGAAAAGTTCTCTCTTTTGGCCGACTACGAAGACAAACTCATCGTGTCCGTGAGGCTGGACTTCGCCCATTTGCGCAATCAAATCAACGACTGCGCTCCAGGATAGATTGCGCGGCAGTTTGCCGTGGATCAGGCTCTCAAGTAGTTCTTCGTGGTCGCGACGAATGTGGGCACACATGGCAAAAATATCTCACCGATCAAGGGGAAAAGGTGTTCCGGCTTGCTCATGGTGCGGTCGTTCCCGGAGTTGTTGCTAAGTATACGCGCGTTCTGCTGCGTCCTTCGCGAATTATTGCGGCGGCGGGGTGGGCTTGACGGGCGTGTCCGGGCCACCGGGCGCTGCCGGTGCCGTTGGCTTCACGCGCTTCAGCGTGAGCTCCATGCCGGGGAAGTCTCCCGAATCGGACTTCGTGGTCATCTTGATTTCGTCGTCGCTGGTGACCGTGCAATTGTGGTGGATGGTCATGCCGTTGAAGGAAACGTCGAAGGAGAACTTGTCGCCGTCGACTTTGCCGTTGCTGATGTCGATGGGATCGCCTTGCGGGCCCTGCACCGTGCCAGTCAGCGCGACGCCGTCCTGCTTGAAGGTGAAGGTGAGCGGAAAGCTTTGGCCGTCGGGCGTCTTCATCTCCGCCGACCACGTGCCGGTGACGTCGGCGGCGCGCGCTAAGGCCGTGCCAAGCGTCAGGAGCAATGCAGCGCAAATCGAGAGGAGGGTTTTCATCGCATTCCTCGCAGACATAATACAGGTGTCAGGTTTCAGGTGTCAGGTTTCAGGTGTCAGGGGTCGAGTGTCAGCTTTCAGGTGTCAGGTGTCGTGAACCGTGGATCGTGGATTGTCGATCATGAGCAGTGCGGGTCTGGACAGGCTGCGGAAAAACTCTTTCAGGGCCGCAAGGAGTGTCAGGGCAGGACTTTAGTCGTGCCGCAAGCGCTTCAAAATCATTTTCGGCTTTAGCCCCTGCGCGATTCATCCTTCGCGAAGATGCCTTTTTCCGCAGCCTCTCTAGGCCGGCGCTACTTGCCTGGTCCCTCGGTCCCTTGGTCCCTTGGTCCCTGTACTTCCGCGAAGGCCTCGCGCAGCCTGCGCCACGTGGTTTCAAGGTCTTCAGGCAGGACGCGGGTTTCGCCGACGGTGGTCATGAAGTTGGTGTCGCCCACCCAGCGCGGCATGGCGTGCAGATGCAGGTGCCCGGCCACACCTGCGCCCGCGGCCTGACCGACATTCATCCCGAAGTTGAAGCCGTGGGGCTTGTAGGCACGTTCGAGAGCGCGCTCGGTGCGTTGCGCCAGATCGATGAGTTCGTGCGCGGCGGCAAGGGGCAGCGCGGCCAGCCGGTCGAGATGCGCGTAGGGCACGACCATGACGTGGCCTGAGGTGTAGGGAAAGGCGTTGAGGCAGATGTAGCAATGTTCGGCGCGCAGCACTAGGCCGCCCGCGGCCTCAGCCTCGTCGCGGGCCATTCCTCGCGCGATGGCGTGGTCGATGGAGGCGATGAGGTTGCAGAAGACGCAGCCCAAGTCGCCGGGCCAGGCATCGAGCGCCTTGGGAACGCCCGCGCGCACCGCGCCATCCGCCGCAGTGACGTAAGCAAAACGCCAGGGAGTCCAGAGATGATCCATTGCACGGCTCGCTGTCGATAACGATAAAGCAGCAAACTGGGGTTAGGGAACAGGAAACATGGGACCAAGGAACCAAGGGAACCGAAGAGCCAGCGTTGAGGGACCAGGGGCCGGGGACCGTGTACTAGAAAACGAGTCAGCGGGTCAGCAAGTCAGCAAGTTGACGGTACTGAGGCGCTTCCGGTTGCGAGCCCGCCTCTCGTTCCCTTGTTCCCTGTTTCTCGTGCTCGATTGACGCTGCTTTGCGGAGATTGCTACACTCAAGACGTAGCTTCCTGCGCGGATTCCAGCAGTGAGTTGCGGCCGCCCTCCCAGCAAGCCGTTGCCTGCCGGCGTTTCCCGGGGAAATCAGCCGAGTCTCGATTGTAGTGATCAACAGAACGGGGACGGCTTTTCCTGCGGAAGACGAACCGGCGCGCCGCGTGGCGCGAGGGCAACAAGAAACTGGCCCGTGAGCGACCGGAACGCCGCATTGCGCGGGAGCCACCCAGTAGCTGGTTGACGCCAACCCTGGAGCACGCAATCCCGGAGCTGTCAGTAATGGCAAACGTCCTCAATCCCGAAACCGAGAGCATAACCCTGAACACCACATTGGAAACCCCAACCCTCGAACCTGCGACGGAGCTTGATCAGCTAGAAGCTATCGATCAGCCGTTGCGTGAATCCACGTCCAACCCCGAGTCTTCCGCAACTCAAGAAGTCACCCCTCTGGACGCCGATGCCCTAACCCAGCCTGCCGTTGAAGCGGAGCTCGAAGAAGCTCCCGCGACGCCGCCTGCCGAAATACCCGCAGTGACAGCCGCTGCCCTGACCCAGCCCGCCGTTGAGGCGGAGCTGCCTGCTGTTGAGCCGGAGTTACCTGCCGTTGAGGCGGAGCTGCCGGCCGTTGAAGCAGAGCTGCCTGCAACACCCGCAGTGACCGCCGCTGCCCATGCATCGGAAGTACATACCGGCGAGCCGGGCGAGGATTTTGCCGCGGCTGATTTTTCCAGCGCCCTGGCTGCGTTTGAGCGCGAGCAGGCCGCCGAGGCGGCTGCCATCGAGGCCTACGGCGACAAGGTCGTCACCGGCAAGGTGGTGGAACTGAGAGAAAAATTTCTGGTGGTAGATGTAGGCCTGAAGTCCGAGGGGCTTGTGCCCCTGGAGCAGGTAGTCGACCACACTGGCGCGGTGAAGTTCCAGCCGGGCGAAGAAATCGACGTGGTGATCGAGCGCGAGGAGCCCGAAGGCGGCTACCTGGTGAGCTATGAGCGCGCGCAGCGCCTGCGCGTGTGGGACACCATCGAGAAGGCCGCCAACGACAAGACACCGATCAGGGGCACTGTGGTGAGCCGCGTGAAGGGCGGACTGACCGTCGACATCGGGATCAAGGCATTTTTGCCCGGCTCGCAACTGGAAATCCGGCCGGTGCGCAACCTGGACGCCTATCTCGGCCAGCCGATTGACGTGCGCGTGATCAAGCTCAACAAGAAGCGCGGCAACGTGGTGGTAAGCCGCAAGGAGATCCTGGAGGAAGAGCAGAACAGCAAGCGCTCGGCCACCATGGAGCACCTAAGCGAAGGCGGCGTGCTGACCGGCACGGTAAAGAACCTGACCGACTACGGCGCGTTTGTTGACCTGGGCGGCATCGACGGCCTGCTGCATATCACCGATATGAGCTGGGGCCGGTTGACGCATCCCCGCGACCTGGTGAACGTGGGCGATGAAATCCAGGTGAAGGTACTGAAATTCGATAAAGAGAAGCAGCGGGTTTCTCTGGGCTTCAAGCAATTGACGCCCGACCCGTGGCTGGACGCCTCGGAGCGTTACCCGGTAGGCGCCAAGGTGCATGGTCGCGTGCTTTCGGTCACCGATTACGGCGCGTTCGTTGAGCTGGAGCAAGGCATCGAGGGCCTGGTTCACCTTTCCGAGATGACCTGGTCGAAGCGCCTCAAGCACCCCTCCAAGCTGGTGAAGCCGGGCGACGAAGTAGACACCGTTGTGCTGAGCGTGAATCCGGCTGACCGCCGCATTTCGTTGGGCATGAAGCAGCTGCTCGAGAACCCGTGGGAGAACTTGACCGACAAATATCCTCAGGGGACCATCGTCGAGGGCCGCGTGCGCAACCTCACCGATTTCGGCGCGTTCGTTGAGATCGAGGACGGCATTGACGGGCTGGTTCACGTCTCGAACCTGAGCTGGACCAAGCGCGTGAAGCATCCGTCGGAAGTGGTGAAGAAGGGCGAGAAGGTGAAGGCTGTTGTTCTGGGCGTCGAGCCGCAGAACCGCCGTCTCTCGCTGGGCATCAAGCAGTTGCAGCCTGATGTCTGGGAGAGCTTCTTCGCTTCGCATCGCGTGGGCGACGTGGTGCACGGCAAAATTCTGCGCACCGCGCAGTTCGGCGCATTCGTCGAAATTGCGGAGGGTGTGGAGGGTCTGTGCCACATTTCCGAAGCCGGCGAAGGCGGCGACCACTCCAAACTCGAACAGGGCCTGGAGCACGACTTCAAAATCATCAAGATCAACGTGGAAGAGAAGAAGGTCGGCCTGAGCCTGCGCGCCGTAAGCGGGCAGGAAGCCAGCCGGTCTGCGGTCGAGCACTACAAGGAGACCGCCCACAAGGCTCCCGTCTCGAGCTCGACCACCACGCTGGGCGATCTGGTGAACTGGCGGAAAAACGAGCGGTAGATCGATCGTGAACCGTGGTTCGTGATTCGTGGATCGACAGCAGAACGGCCATCCTTAGGGGTGGCCGTTCTGCGTTTGGGGGGAATTTTGGCCGCCGTATTCCGGTCGAGGCTTTGTATCAGGGCACGACTTCAGTCGGGCCGAAGAAGCGTCCATCCATATTCTGGGCTTCAGCCCCTGCCGGGATGCGCCGGCTGCGGAACTACCCCGGTCCGCAAATCAATCCGGCGGAGAAGGCATTCAGGATTGGAGGGCGATCACAAAAGACTCGCGGGCTTCTCCGCGTTTCGAACTGCGTGGTAGCATGAAGCGGCCGCAGGGTCGTAAGAGATTGCTGGAAATGGGAGGGGTAGTGTCGGAAAACAGCGCGTCGCTTACCAGCGTCTGTTGGGTCACTTCCGCCACCATTGCCGCCTTTCTGTGTTTTCTGCAGTTGGGCGCAATGGCCAGCCTCTTGGCGGGCCGAGTGGGATTTACTCTCATCGCCCCGATGGCGCTGATGGCAGCTTTGGCAGGCGCATTCTGGTTGGCACGGCGGGAGGGATTGCGGGGCAGGATGTGCTGGTACCCTGGCGGCCTTACTCTCATTCTGCTGACGGGGTCCCTTCTGCTTTCAGCATTCTTTTACGATTTTTCCTGGGACGGACAGTGGTATCACCAGTCCGCGATCATCCTCATTGCCCACGATTGGAATCCTCTATCCGAGCCGATGCGAAACTTTTCCGGCAGCCAGCTCCACGGCCAGCTCTGGTTGCGGCACTACGCCAAAGGGCCCTGGTATGACGCGGCGACGATTTTCGCCACAACGGGTCGAATCGAGTTGGGCAAATGCATTCAGTGGCTGATTCTGATGGCGGCGTTTCTGGGGACGCTGGCCGCATGCCTGAGCGGAGGTTTGCGTCGTAGCCGCGCACTTGGAATCGCAGCCGTGGTTGCAATCAATCCTGTCGCCGTTTGTGAACTCACCACCTTTCTGGTGGATGGCGTGATGGTGTCTTCTCTGATTTTGACAGTCGTCGCAACTGTAAGCGCCATGCGTAAACCGCATCCGGCAGTCATTGCTACCGGCGCGGCAGCATCTATCGTCTGTATCAACTCGAAATTCACCGGGCTCATTTATTTATGTTTCCTGCTCGCAGCAGTGGGGCTTTGGTGTCTTTTCAAAGCCCGCCAATCGCTGGCACGACTTGCATATCTCACGGCCGGAACGCTTGTGATTGGCGTCTGCCTCTGGGGTTACAACCCCTACATCACCAATACCCTGTACCGGCATCAGCCTTTCTATCCAATACTTGGATCGGCGAATTATCCCAGCCTGGCGCAGCAAGGGAATCCACTCAACGAACGATGGGAAACGCCGAAGAACATGGTTGGGCGCAATCTTGCTATACGGTTCGTGTACTCCATCTTTGGCCGGCCGGGCAATCAACCGTATCGTGAGGGTAAAAATGCTTCTTTGATGTGGCCATTTACGGCGCGTCCGCACGATCTGTACACCTATACCTTTCAGGATCCCCGCGTCGCAGCCCTGGGTCCGTTCTTCGGCGGCTGCTTTCTCCTGTCGGTTGCCTTAGGCGTGGGTCTGCTGTTCAAACGCGATTCATCTTCCCGATGGATGCTGTTGCTGGCCTCAGCAACGATCGTTGCTTCGCTGCTCATCAGTAAGGATTGCTGGTGGCCGCGTTATGCGCCGCAGTTATGGCTACTGCCGATCATCCCCCTGGTGCTGGCTTTCAGTGAGGGGTCTTCGCACATTCAGGTCAGACTGACGTGGGGACTGCTTGCTTTACTTCTCCTCAACGCAGGCCTCGTCGCCTCGGTCAGGCTCAATTGGGAGACGCGAGCCAGCTTGACCCTGCGCCATCAACTGCGCGATCTGCGGAACTCCGGCCAGGAGTACGAATTCAGCGCGGGTTATTTCGATGACTCGGCAAAGGAGCGCCTCACGGAGGCCCATGTCCGTTTTCGCGATCTTGGCATGACAAAGCTTCCGAATGGCTACGAATTAGAGAGCGTAGTCGAGGGATATCCTGGTGCGATTCGCTACCGCGCTGTGGGTGAGAAATAGTTGACGAAGGTGGCTGCGCGGCCTCAATTTCCTGTCGGAATGATTCCGGCGTTTTCGACCATCAGGATCGTCGTGCGCTTTGGCGCGCGCGTGCGGTGAACGACTGTTTTCGGAACCACAAATCCCTGGCCGGGCTGGAGTGAAACCGTGCCATCTCCGAGCCCATCCCTGATATCGATCAGCAACTCGCCGTCGACGACGTAGAAAAACTCATCGTCGTCGTCGTGCTTGTGCCAGTGGTATTCGCCCTCAATGGCGGCCATGCGGACAACGGAATCGTTGACCTTGCAGAGGGTCTGATTGAACCACTTGTAATCGTTGGCGCCGGGAACGGCATGGACATCGATGACCTCGAGCGGGCCGTGCAGGATGTTGAGGCGAGTTTCGTAAGGAAAGGGCGCGGTTTCAGCCATGGCGCAAACCTCGTTGATACAGGGACCAGGGGAACCAGAACACAGGGGCTGCCAAGATCTACAGGGTGATGACGATTTTGCCTATCTGCTCGTTGCTTTCGAGGTACTTGTAGGCGGCGACGGCTTGGTCGAAGGGGAAGGTCCGGGCGATCTCCGGCTTGAAGGATCCATCTGCCAGGTGATCGTAGATGTACTTCTTCATGGTCTCCCACTCCGCAGTGCCACCCAGTTCGAGGAAGGTGTAGCCGAACATGCCGATGGTTCGGCCAAAGGCCGCCAGGGGGAAGGGCGTGGGCTTTTGAGAAAGCATGCCGTACAGGAAGATGGTGCCGCCATTCGCTGTGGCCTGCGCGAGCGTGTTCATGTAGTCGCCGCCCACCGGATCGAAGACGATGCGCGCGCCCTTGCCACCGGTGATCGCCTGCACCCGGGCCACCAGGTTCTCCTCTTCCGTGACGATGACGTGGTCGGCGCCGAGGGCTATGAGCCGATCCTTTTTGCCAGAGGTACGGGTGGTCGCGATGGAGGTACCTCCCTGTGCCTTGACGATCTGGATGGCTGCGAGTCCAACGGATGAGCTGGCAGCGGTGATGATGACGAAGTCGCCGGCAGACACTTTGCCGAAGGGCACGAGCGCGCCGTAAGCGGTCGAGTACTGCATCCAGACCGCGGCGCCCTCGACCGCGGAGAAAGAGTCTGGAACGGCTGCGAGAACGCTCAAGGGAACCACGGCCTCTTCCGCAAGCACCGGATACTGGTTCATCGAAAAACCTGGAATGGTGCCGAAGCGCTTGCCGATGAGAGCGGGATCGACCTCGGGACCAACCGCGGTGACCTTTCCCAGCGCCTCGTATCCGATGCCGGAAGGCAGGTTGGTCTTTTCCATATAGAAGCCGTGATAGTACATGCTTTCGGCCCGGTTAAGGCCCACTGCTTCCACCTTGAGCAGAACTTCTTGAGGACCGGGCTGGCGCTTGGGCAGATCTTCGATATGAAGGACTTCGGGACCACCGAGCTGATTGAAGCGAATGGCTTTTGGCATGACGTGCGCGTCTCCTGTTTAGAAGAAGATGCGCACAGCCTGACGCGCGTCGCAAAACTTGCTCGGGTCCGAGCGGCGTCGCGATCCTCCCCCCACTAGACCCGGGGCGCCCTCGGTGGTGAGATTGCTTCCTAAAGACCTGAATCCGCCGAACAAACTTCGTGCACAGGTATAGTGGGACCGGGAGGGTACTTCCGATGAATGAGCGGATGCTATATATCGCTGTGTTGGCGATTTTCAAACTGCTGGGACAGCAGAAATCAATCCGAGAAGTCGAGGACGCAGTGAACCAGGCGACAGAGGAATACGACAAGCACAATCCCCCTTATTGAGTTCAAAAGAAATTGCATCGCTGAGGCAATTGCAGGCGACGTAGCGCGTAGACCGCTTCTAGGCTTGCGGTTGCGCTGTCTGCATCTCTTTAAGCACGACGACAATGCCCAACGCGAGGAGCACGCTGATGAGCGCAAAGAGGAAGACGCTGGAGTAGCCAAAGAAGCCGATGATCGCGCCGGCGATGGGCCCGACAAGGAAGAAGGAGACATCGGCAAAGGCGGTGTAGACGCCGAGCGCGGTGCCGCGATTGAATTCAGGAACGCGCTTGACCGCCTCCACACCGATGGCAGGAAAGACCAGCGAGAGGCCCAATCCGCCGATGGCAGCGCCGGCCATGGCCATCCACGGCGCAACCGCCTGCCACAGCAGAACCATGCCCACCGCCTCGGTCAAAAGCGAAACGATGGCCACGGGATAGCCGCCGAAATGGCTGATGGTTCTGACGAAAAAGACGCGCACGAAGACGAAGCCGACGCCGAAGGCAGTGAGGCAGAGAGCCGCGCCATCCCAGTGCCGGTGGTGGTAGAACAGTGTGACGAAGGTGGCCAGAACGCTGTAACTAACGCCTCCCAGCGCCAGTCCCATGCCGTGCGGGGCCACGCGGCCCAGCACATGCGCGAAGGGAAGATGCTCGCCGGGCTCGACCGGAACGGGATCCTTATGCCAGGCCATGGCAAAACTCACCGCGCCAATAATGATGGTGAGGATGCCGATGGAGGCCAAACCCCAATATTGGTCGAGCACCACGCCAAGCGGCGCGGCCAGCGCCATGCCGCCGTAGGTGCTGATGCCGTTCATGCCGATGACCTTGGCGGTGTGTTCCTGGCCGGCGGCCGTGATGCCCCAGAGGGTTGCTCCTGTCGAGCCCAGGCTTTCGCCTATCCCCAGCACCAGGCGGCTGGCGATGAGCACCGCAAAGCTGAGCCAGTGCACGTCCGACAAGACTGCCGCGCCCACCAGGAGCGCGCCACTGGCGGTGCAGCATGCCATTCCCCAAAGCACGGAGACCTTGGCGCCCATGTGATCGGAGATGCGGCCCGCCCAGGGACGGCTGGCAAGAGTGGCAATGTATTGGATGCTGATGGCCAACCCGGCCAGCACCGCACTGTAGCCCATGCGCAGATGCACGAAGGGCGGCAGAACCGCGAGCGGTAACCCGATGGAGACATAGCAGATAAACGTAAAGTAAACGTAACCGGCGATATGCCGCGGGTGGCTCCTGAGTTCATCCGGGGCGGGAACCGGAATGTGGGCTGTAGCGGAGGTTGGCATCGCGTGGATTGAATCTACGGATAAAACCGTATGTTTCCAGTATAGCGAAGTGGTAGAACCACTGCATCAGGGACCGCATTCTTGCCTGCAAACGCACGCAGCGCGGCACAACCATGCAGGTTCTACCAGGCACTGATTGGTGAATCCTGGCGAAACCGGTTTGTATCAGGGCGCGGCTTTAGCCGCGCCGAAAAAGCGCAAAAAGTGTGGGGTTTTAACCCCTGTTCGGCAGTTGCAGGCGCGCAAGCATCCATCTCCAGATTCACAAACACTGCCTACCGCCCGGCCTTCATCGCCCACAGGATCCCGTTCCTGATGATCCCGTAGAGCGGGGGATTCGCGTAGTCTTCCTTGTTGTGGCCAAGCGCCAGGTAGAACTCGCGCCCACCGTCGAATTCCTGGTACCACGCCAGCGGCAACTCGACGGGGAATTTGCTTACGTCAATAGTCATCGGCTCCGTCGAGAGTTTTGTGCGGTCCGTTACCAAAACCGGATGAATACCCGGGTTCAGGTGGTCGAGAAAGTAGCACTCGTCGGTCCATGTGAACTGAGCGGGCACTCCTTTTACCGCGGCGAAGTCTGGATCGACGACGCGAACGGTGAACGGCTGCTGGCGCGGATGGGCCACGAATTTGCCACCCAGCACAGACCAGAAGTAAGGCCAATCCCGCTCCGATCCCGAGGCCGAGTGGATGCCCACGAATCCGCCACCGGCTTCAATGTAGCGCTTGAAGGCCTCGCGCTGGGCATCGTCGCTGAAGGCCTGGTTGTTGCTGTTCGAAAACACCAGCGCGGAGTACCGGCGCAGATTGCCGTCTGTGAAGACGCCCGGGTCGTCTGAGGCATCGACGATGAATCCCGATTCCTGGCCCATCTTGCGGATTGCCGCCACGCTGTCGGCGATGTTGTCGTGCACATACCCCTTGCCGTCTGGCGTGTAGTTGCGCGTGTAGACCAGAATGCGGGGCTGCGGCGCCATTTGCGCCGCGAGAGACGAGAGCAGCCACGATGATCCGGAGATGCAGATAACGAGCCCGGCGATTCGCGAAAAACGCAGAGAGAAGCCCATTCGTTCTCCTCATCAAAAACCGTTCCAAGCCTAAACGGTCAGCCCTGCTTTCGGCGAGCCGCTCCAATTCAATAGACTTGGACCATGGCAGGATTTCACATCGAGCACTTCGGTTGCAGGGCGGCGCGCGCCGACGGCGAGGCCATGGCGGGACATCTGCGCGCGCTGAGCGAGCTTGAGCCCTTTGCATCCGATGTGGTGGTCGTGAACACCTGCAGCGTGACGGCGGAGGCCGATCGCGCCGCGCGCGCCTTCATCCGCCGCGCGCACCGCCAGAATCCCGCGGCCAAAATTGTGGTCACCGGCTGCTATGCGCAACGCGCGCCCGATGAACTGGCCGCAATGGCGGGCGTGGCCGCGGTGGTGGGCAACAGCCACAAGGCGCTGGCGCCCGAGATCATCCTGAATTTGACTCGCGAATCGGAGCGCGGAGCCGGGCGGACAACGAGCCAG
>Ga0181521_10004113_pt1 | contig 16812 bp, 17 predicted proteins | sample PEATcosm2014_Bin_32_FD_119764 | JGI IMG/M metagenome (GOLD analysis project Ga0181521, IMG submission 119764) | Peatland microbial communities from MTU Mesocosm Facility, Houghton, MI, USA - PEATcosm2014_Bin02_60_metaG | ecosystem: Environmental > Terrestrial > Soil > Wetlands > Peat | place... | reverse complement strand
CGGCGTGCGCGACGTCGTCGTGGCGTTTATCGATCGTTCGCACGTGGAGTCCGACGAGAATGTCGCCGCCGGGTTCGGAGGCATTGGCGTCCTCGGGTTTGGTAATGGAAACGGCCGCATGGCGCGTCTTGCCGACGGCATCGAAATCATCGGACCGTTCAACCCCACCGGTATTTCGAGAACTCCCAGCCGCGACCTGATCTTCGTCTGCGATCCCCAAAAAACGGGCGAACCTGCGTGCGCAAGGCAAATCACCGAGAACCTTGCGCGCCGCGCTTACCGCCGTCCGGTGACCGCCGACGATCTGGCCGGCCTCATGCCCTTCTATGAAGCGGGACGGAAGGACGGAGGAAGTTTCGATCAGGGCATCGAACAGATCGTGGCCGCGGTACTCGCCAGCCCCGACTTCCTCTATCGCTCCATTCGCGGGCCGCAGGGCACCTCTACCGATACCGGCTTTAGTCTGACCGACCTCGAACTGGCCTCCCGCCTTTCCTTCTTCCTGTGGAACACCGGCCCGGACGACGAACTGTTGAAGCTTGCCGCGTCCAGCGGGCTAAGCAAGCCGGGAGCTTTGAACTCACAGCTCAAGCGCATGATGGCCGACCCCAGAGCCTCCAGCCTCGTCACCAGTTTCGCCGTGAAGTGGCTGAACCTCGACGGGCTCGATTCCGTCAAGCCCGATCCAGCCATATTCCCCGGATTCAACGAACAGCTTCGGCATGACTTCATGTATGAAGCGGAAGCTTTCATTACCAGCATTTTTTTGGAAGACCGCAGCGTCGTCGACCTCCTGACCGCCGACCACACCTTCCTCAATGACCGCCTCGCGCGCCACTACGGCATTTCCAGCGTCGCCGGATCGCAGTTCCGCAGAATCACGCTGACCGACAAAGAACGCTTTGGCATTCTGGGCAAAGCCGCCGTGCTGATGCGCACTTCCTACGGCGACCGCACCTCTCCGGTGTTGCGGGGAGCATGGGTGCTCGACAAGCTGATCGGTACCCCGCCCAACCCTCCGCCGCCGAATACTGCAACCGACCTTTCTCAAGCGGCCGGCGAGGTACCGAAAACCGTTCGGGCGCGGCTCGAGCAGCACCGCGACAAAGCGGTGTGCAGACAATGCCACGGCGTGATCGACCCCACCGGCCTGGCTCTGGAGAATTTCGATGCCATAGGGCAGTTCCGGACCGTCGACCGCCAGGCGAATAACGCTCCGATCGATGTCAGCACCGTGCTGCCGAGCGGCGTGCCGATCAATGGTCCCCTCGAACTCCGCGATCAGCTGGTCGCTCACCCCGCAACTTTCGTCGAGGCCCTCACGGAGAAGCTCATGATGTACGCCGTCAACCGGCAGCTCGAATGCTACGATATGCCGCAGATTCGCGCCATCGTCCGCGGCGCGGCCAAAGATAACTACAAGCTGTCCGCCATCGTCCAGGGAATCGTCAATTCCGACGCATTCCGCAAACAGGGTCCGGCGAAATCTGTGGGGCAGGTTGCCAACCTGCGGCGGATTGGCAATCCGCCCGGTCATGTATAGGAGAGAACATGTTCGTCACGAAGAAGCATCTGTCCCGCAGAACGGTATTGAAAGCCGCCGGCGTGAAACTGGCGTTGCCGTTTCTGGATGCCATGGTTCCCGCCGCTACGGCTCTCGCCCAGACCGCCGCGGCGCCCAAACTTCGCATCGGCTTCTTCTACCTTCCGCACGGCGCGATCATGTACAACACGTCGCATGGCCCCGCCGCGGATAAATGGACGCCCAGCGGTTCCGGCGCCGATTTCAAGCTGAGCCCCATTCTCTCCTCCCTCGAGCCTTACAAGAAGTACGTCACCTCTTTCGGCAATCTCGAAAACGCTGCCAGCGCGGGCTCGGTTCACACTTTGAATCCCGCGACGTGGCTTAGCGCCACCCGTCCGGACACCGGCGGTCCCCGTGCGCACATGGCCACTACCCTCGATCAGGTCATCGCGAAGGCCATCGGCCAGGACACTCCGCTGCCCTCTCTGGAACTCGCCTCGGAAACCACCGTGCAGGTGGCGGCGGGCGGCGGCGGCTCTTACACCACCCTGTCTTTCCGCGACGCGGAATCGCCTCTTCCCATGGAATACAATCCGCGGAAAGTCTTTCTGTCGTTGTTCGGTGAAGGCGACACCCCGCAGGAACGCGCCTCCATCAGCCACCGGACGAACAGCATCCTCGATATGATGCTCGACCGCTCAAAGAAACTCCAGGGCGAACTCGGACCCGGCGACCGTTCCGCTCTCGACGGCTACCTCGAAAGCGTTCGCGAGATCGAGCGGCGCACGCAGATGGCGGCATCGAAGACTACCGGCTCCCTCAAAATTCCCGACGCTCCGGTGGGGGAACTGGAAGACTTCGCGGCGCAGGTGAAGTTGATGTTCGATCTGCTCGCTCTCGCTTATCGGGCCGACCTCACCCGTGTCGCTTCTTACATCATGGTTTCCGAAGGCACCAACCGGACCTACAACCATATCGGCGTTCCGGATTCCTTCCACCCCGTTTCCCACCATGCCAACGATATAGATCGAATCAATAAGCTGGTCAAGATCCAGACCTGGCACGTGGAACAGTTCGCGGGCTTTATTAAGAAGCTGGCGGAAACCCCGGATGGCCAGGGAACGCTGCTGGACCACTCGATCTTCATGTACGGATCGAACATGAGCAACAGCGATTTGCATAACAACTATCCCGAGCCGAACATCCTGGTCGGCGGCGGTAACGGGAAGGTGAAGCTCGTTGGCCAGCACATTGTGCTTCCGGAACGTACGCCGATCGCGAACCTCCACCTGACGATCCTTCAGAAGGCCGGGGTAGAACGCGACAAATTCGGCGACAGCACCGGCGTCATTGCCGGGGTCTAGAGTGTCGTTTAGTGGGGCATCGTGGGGCAGATTGGTAATCTGAGGCCGATTGGAAATCGGCCTCTGCGGTTTAGCTCCAGTGGCGAGGGTTAGCAACCTGCCCCACTCCGGAGATTGGGAGAGACTCATGAAAAGGTTCATTCTCGCCGTCTGCTGTGCGATCGCCGCGGCGGCGCCGGGCTTGGCACAGGCTCCGAAGGATTCTCTCGCCAGTCTCATCCAGGCGGGAAACCACAAGGCGGCGCTCGCCCGCATTCGCGCGGGCGCGGACGTTAATGAAGCGCAGCCCGACGGTACCCGCCCCATACACTGGGCCGTATACCAGGTCGACTACGAACTGCTCGGCGCACTCATCGCGAAGAAAGCGAAAGTGAACGTCACAAATGAGTTCGGCTCCACTCCCATCGCCGAAGCCGCCAATCTCGGCGACGCCCGCATGGTCAAGATGCTGCTCGATGCCGGCGCCGAACCCGAGGGCGCGAATCAGGACGGTCAAACGGCCCTGATGCTCGCCATCAAGACAGGCGAAACGCCCGTCGTCGACATGCTGATCAAAGCCGGCGCCAAAGTAAACACGATCGAAAAATTTCACAATCAGACACCGCTCATGTGGGCTGCGGCCGCGCCAAAAAATGCGGGCGAAATAGTCAAGCTGCTTCTTTCGAAAGGCGCCGACGTCAAGCCTCGGGCGCTGTACAGCGACTGGCCCGGTCAGATTACGTCGGAGCCCCGCGCGCAGTATCGTCCCGTCGGCGGACTGACCGCAATGCTCTATGCGGCGCGCGACGGCTGCTACGACTGCGTCGATGCGCTCATCGGTGCGGGCGCCGACATGAATGTGCCGACGCCCGAAGGCGTGACCGCGCTGATGCTCGCCCTCGATAACGACCGCAACGATGTCGCCCAACTCCTGCTCGACCGCGGCGCCAATCCCCACGTCTGGGACTGGTGGGGACGCACCGCCCTCTACATCGTCATCGACAGGAGAGAGACCGTGCTGGCCCCCGCGCGCGGTGGGTTTGGGGCCGGAGCCCGAGGTGGCCGCGGTGGCGGTGGGGCTCCTCCAGCGCCTCGCGCTTCGAGCCGTCCGCCCGTTTCCACGCTGGAAATCGTCAACATGCTGCTGGCCGCCGATGTCGATCCCAATCCCGAGCTCAACATGCATCGCCCCAGCCGCGGCGGCAACAGCGGACGTTTCATCGACCCTCTTCTGAGCACGGGGTGCACGCCTTTGCTGCGCGCGACGATGGCTGGAGACATGGACGTCGTTCAAGCGCTTCTCGCCAAGGGCGCTTCACCCAACATCAACGACATGGGTCTCACGCCTTTCCTTGTTGCGGCGGGCGTCGGACCCGGTTCGCGCGGAGGAACTGGTCTTGCCGCCGCAGCGAGCGCCGGTGGCCCCGCGAATATTGCGCTAATGCACCTGCTGATCCAGCACGGCGCCGACGTGAATGCTCAAGTCACTGGCACACTGACCTATTCAATGCGAATTTCCCGCGCGCCTTCTGCGAACGAAGGCTTCACGGCTCTCCACGCGGCGGCTCAGTCGGGCAGGACAGATCTGGTCCGTTACCTGATCGATAAAGGAGCCAACACCCAGATCCTCGACGGTAACGGCCACAAGCCGATCGATCTGGTTGGCGCCAGTGCATCAGGCAGAGGTGCTCCGGCGCCTGCCGCTCCCGCGACTGCTCAACTTGCGCTTGCGCCTCCCGCTGCCGCAGCCGGAGGCCGCGGCGGCGTCAGCCCAGCAAGCGCCGCCGAGATTCGCGCCCTTCTGGAGAACGCGGCATCCAGGAAGTAATGTCAACGCGGTTCGTCGCTATTTGGCCGGGCGGGGCGTACCCATGGCTTCAGTCCGCGCTTGGTAACCAGGTCGACGCGGCGCCCGGCAAGCGTCTCCAACTCCTCGGCGAGGGACTCGAACTTGATCAATCCGACGCGCGCTCCCGGTTCGAATTCGACCATCTCGCCGCGAACCGCGGACCCGAACAGCGAAAGCTCCTTGACGCTGTAACGGCGGCATACCTCCGCCAGCGCCGCGCCGTCGACGTGCATCTTGCCGAGTTCGAGAGTCGGTTTCATGGGCTCAACTTCATTACGCCCCAGCAATCGATTCCTCTGACCGTCCGGTTGCGCGCCTCCCTACCGAGTCCTCTCCATAACGGTCCGCAGGATACCGTTGATCCTGCTCGAGTAGCCCTTTCCATACTGCATGAGCCAGTCGTAGACTTCCTTGTCGATGCGAGCGGCCACCAGAACCTTTGGAGCGCGCCGAAATTGCGCCAGTTGCGCGTCGGTCAGGGGAGGAATGTCCGAATAATCGATGCCGGAATCGTCTCCGGCAGCCTGCCGTTTCGCGATCCGGGACAGGACGGCCTTTTGCTTCTTACTCGCGGCCTTGCTGAATATAGATTCGGCGCTCACGCTTGTTAGCTTCGCGCGCCGAGATGATGCGGACGGTTTCCTCTTTGTCATGTTCATTCTCCATGCGATAACACGTGGACAATCAGCAGCACGGCGCCTGCTGCGGCTCCGATGGCGTGCCACCGCTGTTCGCCCGACACGATGCGGTCCCTGCGGAAGACTGCGCGGGGATCGTCGAAAACGAGCGCCGCGCTCTCGAACGCGATGCCGTCGTGCTTCTGCTGGTTGATCCGGTCTTTTTCAGCGTCCCATTCGAAACGCATCGTTATACAAATTGTATAACATGGAAGGCGAGCGGCTGCCGAAGCCCGGCAACGCTCCCATAAATATGGGACACTGGCATCATGAAGACCACGCTGGAGATCCCGACCCCAATCTTTCGCAAGGCCAAGGCCACCGCCGGCGCTTTGGGAATTCCCCTGCGCGAGTACGTTACGCAAGCCGTCGAAGAAAAGCTCTCGCTGGGCGGTCGACGCCCGGGCAAGCCGTGGCTGGAATGTGCGGGCGAACTGGCCCACCTCCACAAGGAGACGATGCGGATACAGAAAATCATCGACGAGGAATTCGAACAAATCGAACCTGAGGACCTGACTTGATTCTGGACACGAATGCGCTCTCCGCTTTTCTTGACAAAACGCCGGAAGCGGTTAAGATCGTGTCCGAGGCGCGCGAGCTTGCGATCCCCGTTATCGTCGCCGGGGAGTTTGCTTTCGGTATCGCGCAGTCACGCCACCGAGAGGCGTACGAAAGGTCCCTGCAGCGAATGCTGGATCGATGCGCCGTCCTTGATATTGGAATTGAAACCGCGCGGCACTACGCGGCCATCCGGCTGGAGCTGAAGGGCGCCGGTAATCCGATTCCGTCGAACGACGCGTGGATTGCGGCCCTGAGCCGGCAGCATGCGTTTCCGGTCATGAGCCGCGACTCCCATTTCGACTTTGTGGGCGGGTTGAGAAGGCGCACCTGGTAGCAGGTCACGGAAGGCGGAACGCGACGATCGTTTCCTGCGCAGTGATCGCCACATACTGCTTTCCGTCCCTGCCGAGATACGTGATTGGATTCGCGAAACCGTTCGCGGGCAGCTTCGTCTCCCACAGCAGCTTCCCGGTTTTCGATTCGTACGCATGGAAGCGCTGATCGTCCGAGGCGCCGATGAACAGCAGGCCGCTCGCGGTCGCCACGGAGCCCCCGATGTTGTACGACCCCGTGTTCGTCACGCCGATCTTCTCCAGCGAATCGACGCGGCCAAAAGGCACGCGCCACGCCACGTCTCCCGTATTGACATTGATGGCGAACAGTTCTCCCCAGGGCGGCGATTGGCACGGCCAACCCGTCGCCGGATTGATCATCGCACCCACGTTCTTGCGTACGAAAGGCATCTGGCTGAGATCGCCCGCCCCGGGGATTTTCCCCTTCGGCCGTTCCGCGGCGGGAACCTGCGCCACCATTTTCTGCACCGCGCCCCTGTCGTGAGAGTTGATGAAATAGTAGCCCAGCCTGGGATCGTAGCTGCCGCCGCCCCAGTTGAAGCCGCCGTCCGGGCCCGGAAACACCACGGTGTCCGTCATGCGCACCGGCGCAAACGGACCATCGTTCTGCGCGTTCCTGAACAGATCCTCGCAATACTTCTGCTGTTCCGGAGTAAACTTCGCGATCTCGTCCGGTTTCCATGTCGCGCGCGCAAGCTGCGGCGGCTTTAACGGAAATGGTTGTGTGGGCGAATACCACTCGCCCGGCACATCGCCTTTCGGTACCGGCCGCTCCTCCATGCCGAAGATGGCTTTGCCCGTGCGGCGATCCAAAATGAAAATCAGCCCGGTCTTGCCCGCCTGAATCAACGCCGGGATCTTCTGACCATCCTTCACCACGTCCACCAGCGTCGGCTGCGGCGGCAAATCGGTGTCCCAAAGATCGTGATGCACGGTTTGCAGATACCACTTCGTCTTTCCGGTCATGGCGTCCACGGCAACCAGCGAGTTGCCAAACAGGTTCGCGCCTGGCCGGTCTCCGCCATAGCGATCGTCGCTGGGCCCGCCGATCGGCATCAACAGCGTGCCGGTCTGCGCGTCGACGGTGAACGTGTTCCAGACATTGACGCCGGCTCTGTTCTTCCAGCCGCCCGTGGTTTGTCCAGGAACATCGAGCCAGGTTTCGTGGCCGGGTTCTCCCGGCTGCGGAACCGTGTGGAAGGTCCAGACCAGCTTTCCGGTCCCGGCGTCCCAGGCGCGCACATCGCCGCGTCCGCCGTAAGAGCCGTAGTCCTGAAGATGCGACCCGGTGAACACCAGGTTCTTGTAAACAGCCGGAGCGCCGTTCAATCCATACGGAGCGTTGTCGAGTTCCGGGGCCTTCATACCCGGCTTCAGGTCGAGCTCGCCTTCTCTCGCGAAGCCCGGCACCAGCTTGCCGGTGCGCGCGTTCACCGCGATTAGAAAGCCATCCTCCGTACCGAAGAAGATCGTGGGCGGCGCGTTGCGATTGCCCGGCCAGTAGGCGATCCCGCGCGAGGTGCGGGCGGCGTGCTGGTGATCGAACGTCCAGATCCTCTTGCCCGATTCAGGGTCGACCGCTACCAGGCTTTGATACGGAGTGGCGAAGTAGAGAACGTTATTCACCATCAGCGGCGTGGTCTTCGACTCCCTGGCCTTGGCTTCCGCATTGGCCGTGGCCCCGGGAGGCGTGGGTCTCGTCTCGTACGTCCACGCCGGGATCAATTGCTGGACGTTGCCGGCGTTAATTTGGGTGAGGGGCGAGTAGCGCTGCGCCCCCGGATCGCGGCCGTAATCCGGCCAGTCGTTTTGCGCAAATGCGATCCCCGCCGTGAAGGACGCCAGCAGGAGGATTCCGATTCTCATGGCTTGTTCCCCGCCAGGAGCATTATATCCGGGCTTAGACTTGGCGGCGGAGGTTAGAACATAAGCTTCAGGGCAAACTGAATCTGGCGGGACGAGGTGGTGGTCGCCGTGATCTTGCCAAACGTCGGGTTGGGGGCGCCGCCGCCATCCGCCGCCTGAACGAACGCGCTCGCGTTGGGCAAGGCGAAGTTGGGGTGGTTGAGAATATTGAAGAACTCGGCGCGGAACTGAAGGTGGTACCGTTCTTTGATTTGCGTATCCTTCATGGCGGCAAAATCGAAGTCTACAGTGCCAGGACCCCACAAGAAATCTCTTTGCAGATTGCCGAACGTGCCCGGCGCCGGCAGACCGAACGCCGCCGGGTTGGCCCAATCGTTAATGTTGCCGGTAACCGCCTGAGATGCAGGCAAAATCAGGTTGGGCCGCTCGCTGCCGGTAACGGCATTTCCGGCCTGGTCGAATCCGACGGTCACGTTCCACGGCGACCCGCTCTGCGCGGTCAGATTGCCGCTGACCTGCCAACCTTTAACAAAAGGATTCTGCTGGAAGGGCAGCGCATAAACTCCGCTCCACTTGAGAACCTGAGGCCGGTCGAAGAGGCAACGCCCGTGGTCAAAAGAACCGTTCAGCGGATCGGACCATGGTATGCCTCCTTCCAGCCCGAACGTACCGGAGGCGTCGTCCAGGCACTTTGACCAGGTGTAGGAAAGCTGAGATTGCACCCCGTGCGAGAAGCGCCGGTTCAGGCCCACCTGCAGGGATTCATAATTCGAGTCGCCGACCGGGGCTTCGCTGCTCAGCGCCGCTCCCGCCGGATTGAGCCGCGGGTTGCCGGTGATGCCGATCGCGGTTGCAGACTTGCCGGGAAGCGATGCCGTAGGCACACCAAAGACCTCCTGGCCATTGACCAGTTCGGGCTCCACGGGATTGATGTCGCGGGCCGCATACAGATCCAGACCCCGCGAACCAACGTAGCCAACCGTCAAAGTGGTGGACTCAAAGAGTTGCCGCTGAATGTTGAAGTTCCACTGATACATGTGCGGAGTGTGAGTGGTGTTATAGTCCACTCCCACGAGTTGCGCGGGCGGGGGCAACGCGCCCGGAAAGGGATTGGGGAACTGAGGCAGGGGAACGAAGGCAAGCGCATAAGGCGGATTGAAGTAATAGCCGGACGCGTAGCTGCGCGCCTCAATCGGATCGTAAAAGATTCCGGCCCCCACGCGGACCGAGGTTTTGTGATCGCCGAAAGGATCCCAGGCAATTCCGATCCGGGGATCGAAGTTCTTCAGCGAAGGATTGGATGCGAACACGTGGCTCACTTGCTGGAACTTCCCGAACGGCGGGTTGATCAGAGTCTCGAGAGGGTGCACATTCGTGGTGGGATCGGTCCTGAACTCGTAGCGGAGGCCGAAGTTCAGCGTCAGCCGCGAAGTCGCTTTCCACTCGTCGTGGATATAGCTGTCCAAATCGAGCTCGCGGAAGTCGCGATAGGAGTCCGTCAGCCCCGGCTCCGGCCCCTGAAACAGGCTGGGGGAACCTTCGAGGAAAGCGGTCAGGCCGGGGAAGGTATAGAAGCCGCCCCACCACCCTTGTTGATAGAAGTTGGTCTGCACGCGGCTGAACAGTCCGCCAAACCGGATGCTGTGGGCGCCCTTCGTCCAGATCACGTCGTCCGAGAGGGGGAATTTGTTCTGCACTTCCTGAAGCGGCGCATAGATGCTGGTTCCGATTGAGGACAGGCCCGTAATGTTCACTCCGCCGTTCTGACCGCGGCTGGGGAAGAAATCCAGCGCGGGAGTCTGGTCCGCGGTCTGTTCCACGTCGGTTTCGAAGGTTCGAGTGTAGCTGAAGCGCACGAGGTTCACTATCGTGGGTGAAATCACGCGCTTGTACTCGACGGTCGCGAACGAGTTTTTTGTATTGCCGACTTCCGGCCATCGCGGGGGAAGAGGCGAGCCAAGAAACGGGTTCACGATATCCCCGTAGTCCCGCACCCAGCGCACAAACAGTGAGTCCTTGGCCGAGATGATGTAATCGCCCCGCGCCAGGAGGTAATTCTCATTGCCCACTGTGGAGGCCACTTCGTTGATGGTGCCGAAGCCCCCGCTCAACGTTGTGGTGGGAAGCGGATAAAGCGCCAGGATGGGCGCGATCGCCGGATTGACTCCCACGTTCACTCCGTTCACGATTCCGTTGTGCGCGTTGGCGTCCGGAACCAGCGCGACTACGGTCTGGCCCTGGGATTTCCGCAATTCCTCGTTGTTCACGAAGAAAAACAGCTTGTCCTTTTTGATCGGCCCACCGAAGGTGCCTCCAAACTGATTCTGGCGGAACGCGGGGACGGAGGCGCCGTCGAAGAAGTTGCGCGCGTCAAAGTCGCTGTTGCGCAGAAATTCATACGCGGACCCATGGAAGGAGTTGGTGCCGGACTTGCTCACGGCATTCACCACCGCTCCGTTGCCGCCGAATTGGGCGCTGTAGGTGTTGGTAAGAACCGAGAACTCGGCGATCGCCTCAATACCCAGCGTGGTGCCCATCACGCCCGATCCGGAGCCATGGGCCCAGAAATCCTGAATGTCGGTGCTGTCGAGAAGATAAGCCTGGCCTTCCGCCCGCGCGCCGGAGACGCTGAAGTTGTTCTGGAGGCCATAAAGCAGGTTCGCGCCGCCGTTGCCGATCTGGGACCCGCCCGCGACTCCCGGAATCAAAGTCACCAGGTCCGTGAAGTTGCGCCCGTTCAGCGGCAGGTCGTTGATCTGTTTCTGCTCCACATAGGACGCCACTGCCGTCGACGCCGTGTCGACTGCCGATACCTGCGCCTCAACGGTTATCGTCTGCTGGGACTGCCCCACCATCATCGAAAAGTCCACAACCCCTTGTTGGCCGACAGTCAGCGTGATGCCGCGCCGCACGATGGTTTGGAAGCCCTGCGCGGAAGCCTGCGCTTCGTAATTCCCGACGGGAAGATCCGGAACGGTGTAGCGGCCCTGAGCGTTTGTCGAGACCTGCTGCGCCTGGTCCGTCCCGACGTTCTTCACCTGTATGGACGCATTCGGGATCACGGCGCCGCCGGAATCCGTCACGGTCCCCAGGAGCGTAGCGCTCGTAACCCCCTGAGCGTTCAAACGACCGGACGAAACGAACGCAAGCGTCAGCAGCAGTGCCGCCACACCAACCAAGCGGCCACGACAACAATAGTATAAATTCATGTACACCCCCAACCTCTACGCGAGGCTATGTTGTCCGGCCAGCTAAAGTCAACAGCAACTTGGTGATAACCACTATCATTCTGGATGATAGTGGTGCCAGGACAGCGGCGGGGCCGGCGGCCATGATGGCTTCAGGGCAATTCATCCAGATCCAACAGATCCTTCTTCCGGCCGGACGCCAGCTTGTTGCGTTTCAGATCTTCGAGGGATATGGCCGGGATCCTCAGTTCATCGTCGTCGATAATTACGCGACGCGGCCAGCAATCCTCGAATTCCACGCCCGAGATCTTCCTAAGCACCTCGATACGCAGCGGCGGCACCCCCATCCGCACCGTCGCGTCAGCCTCATCGAGAAGATCGTCCGGAGCTGCAGGAAAGGCGAAATCGCGAATGGCCTGGAGGACCCGTCGCAGGTTGTCCGGATCGGAGGCGATCCAGACATCCATATCAACGGTGTTCCTGACGTAACCGAACGCGCTTACGGCATAACCGCCGATCAGCATGAACCGCGCGTTATGGGCATCGAGCGACTTCAAGAACTCTTTGAAATCGGGTGGTATCCGGGTCGTAGGCATTCATGATCTGCCGGGTTAGTTCCAGCGCCGCCAGCCGCTCTTCCATCGTCCGGGTCTTCCAGTATTCCCTTGCGTCGGAAGGCGTTTCGGTGGTGACCACGGAGATTACCGAACGGTCCATCCGGACTTCATCCACCAACGACATCGCCTGATTTTAGCAGAGAGTACGGCTTCGCTGGATGCTTTCAGGCTCATCTTGTGTGAGGAACCGTTTCCCTCCTCAGGCTCATCCTGCATGAGACAAGACTCAGGCGGCCCAGGAATCGCCGGAGACGGTAGAACAGGAACGAACGGCCATGGACGCAGCACACAACAGGTACCCGTCCCACTGGAGCTTATCGCGCAGCACGCGGATCGTCTCGGCCAGGATCGCGTCCGAAATGTCGATGCGGATGTCTCCATGATGCACGGGCAACTGCTCGCACTCGGTAAACAGGTCTGCCCGGCCTCATCCGAGTTGCATGATCTGTCTAAGTCCATCCTCAAGTGCGAGCATTTCGTCGCCGGTAACCGTGCCCAACCGGCTTCCCAGCCGCTGCTTTGCCACCGCGCGGATTTGGTCGCTGACCGCTACCGCCGGACGGCCATCGCAGGTGATTGGAATCAGGATCGGCGGGCTGGCCTTCGGCGAACTTGATAATGGAACAACGATCACCGTCCTGCGCCTTTCGTTCAGCACCTTGACCGAAACAACAACACAGGGGCGTGTCTTGCGGATCTCCGAACCGAGTGTCGGGTCAAGCGCTACCCACCAAATCTCTCCGCGCTCGGGAATCACTTCCACGGCTCTGCCATTTCGTCGCGGATCCCGTCGAAGTCTTTTTCGATCTCTTCGACATCAGGGTCCAGATTCGCGGCCTCACAGGCGCGTATCAATTCGAGATCGCGCTGTTCCAGTCTTGCAGCCAATGCTTCGCTCACGAACCTTGATCGGTCGCGTGATGGGACTCGACGCAGAAACTGCGAAGCCAAGGGCTCGGGAACGCTAAATGTCATTTTCCGTACCGCCATAACTCCATAATACCAGATAGGCGGAATGGTGAGTACTTAGCTCTTGGCGACCCACAACAGGCGATTCGAGCTTGGCTATTTGAGTAACCGCCGCACCGGAGCGGTTGTCAGGAGGCGGCACCTCCAGCCCATTCGCGTGGTCGGAAAATGTTCCAGCTGTGGTGACCCGCGAAATCGCTGTGACTTGGGTGGTGCGCTTTATCCGCCAAGCCGCAAAGGAATTTCCTGAGACGGTAGAATAGGAACGAACCGCCGTGGACGCAGCACACAACATTTCCCTTCCTGAGCCGCTGCTGGCGGAAATCCGGAGGGCGGCACAGGGGGAACACCGCAGCGTCGATGAAGTGCTCGTTGACGCGGTGAAGCGTTACGTCGAAGAGCGTTCGTGGACGAAGTTGCTGGATTATGGCGCGGAGCGGGCAATCGCGCTCGGCGTGAAAGAGTCCGATATCGACCGGCTCATAGCCGAATCCCGAACTGAGCAGCGCAGCCATTGAGCTTAACCGGACGGTGATCGGCCTCACGCTTGATACCAGCGTCTATGTCGGGGCGCTGCATTTCGGCAGCCAGGCGATCGTAATCATCGGCCACGCGCGGGCCGGAAACATCCGCATCGACATTTCGGAGGCGATACCGGCCGAGACGATCCGCGTGCTGCGCGATAAGTTCCAGTGGGACGGGTATACGCTCCAGGATGCACGGGCCAAGCTGCTCGCACTCGGCAATTATGTCTTGCCGACCGAAAGCCTTACACGTTGTTAAGGAAGATCCCGACGATGACCGCATTTCTGGTGAAATGCAGAAGCTCGAGGTATCGGCACGAGGGCCGACACCGCAGACTGAGAGTCCGCGCCACGTGAACAGCAGAGGGCTACTTGTGTAACTCCTGCTCAGGAGCGGCAGCAGGTGGAGGAGCAAGTGGACCTCGCCCGCGTCCAGGCCCAGGCGCCGGTGGCGGAGGCAGCGCAGCCGTGCCGCCGAGTTCGAACACAAACAGCATCGGCGGATTGTCGACCTTTGCATCTGTAGGTCCTGGCGCTTGGCCCGGCTGCCCCGCTCCCGCCATGAATGCGATGTACTGCTTTCCGTCGATCATGTATGTAATCGGCGGAGCCGCGCCGGTCTTGTTGGTCTTGATCTCCAGCAGCTTTTCGCCCTTGTCGGCAGTGTACGCCAGCAGCCGGCCGTCACCGATTACCTGAAAAACCAGGTTGCCCGCCGTGGTGACCGTACCGCCGCCGGAGGCGCCGCCTCCCGCCGTCCGCCAGACCAGCTTCTGATTCACCGGGTCCCACGCTTCCAAAACGCCGCGTTGTCCGGCTATCGGCTCGGGCCCGATGATGGGCGGCACGATCGGTGGTGGGCCACCTCGGGCGAAGCCAGTTCCCGTATGCCCGTATGGCGCCGCGACCACTTCGTCGGCCGCCACAAACACGTAACTTCCCTGCGATGCCGGGAGGTAGACGAGGCCGGTCGCCGGGTTGTAAGACATCGGCGCCCAGTTATGAGCGCCGCCCCCGGTCGGGTAGATCTGCACGGGAGTCTTGTCATAAAAAGCTTCCTGATTCTCAATAGGCCGCCCCGTCTTCTCGTTGAAGCCTTTCGTCCAGTTCACCTGCACGAAGGGTTCGGCCGAGATGAACTCTCCGGTAACGCGATCCAGCACGTAGAAGATGCCATTCTTCGGCGCCTGCATGATCACCTTGCGCGTGCGGCCTTTGATGTTCAGGTCCGCCATCATCAGCTGCCCTACCGCGTCGAGATCCCAGTTATCGTTCGGGACCGTCTGATAATGCCACTTGAGTTTGCCCGTGTTCGCATCCACCGCGACGATGGAGCAGGTGTAAAGATTGTCAAGTCCCTTTGCGCCGCGGAACTTCTCCACCCAGGGTTCCGCGTTCCCCGTGCCGGCGTAGACCGTATTCGTTTCGGAATCGTACGCCATGCCGTCCCACACGGATCCGCCGCCGCCCATCTTCCACCAGTCGCCGCCCCACGTTTTCGCCGCGGCACGCTGCGAGTCGTCCTCGAATCCTTTGGAGGGATCGCCGGGGACGGTGTAGAAGCGCCATGCGCGCCTCCCGGTCGAGATGTCGTAGGCGTCGAAGAATCCGCGAATCGGATGATCGCCGCCCGCCACACCGACCACTACTTTGTTTCCCGCGATACGCGGCGCGATGGTGAGCGAATACCAGTCCTGCGGATAGGCAACCCGCGCTTCCCACTTCACCGAGCCCGTCAACGCATCGAGCGCCACCAGGCGTCCGTCGTTTACCGGCGCGAAGATCATGCCGTTCGACAAGGCGATGCCGCGGTTGAGAACGCCGCAGCACATCCGCTGCCGGACTGCTGTTTGGTTCACTTCCGGATCCCAGCGCCACAGCTGCTTGCCGGTACGCGCGTCCACCGCGAACACCACGCTGAAGGTGGTCTCCCCGTAGAGCGTGTTGTTCCACATCAGCGGAGTCCCTTCCTGCTGGCCGCCGCCCGCGCCCAGCACGTACGACCAGGACAAGCCGAGCTTGTCGACATTCGACGTATTGATTTGATTCAGCGGGCTGTAACGGGTCTCCCCCTGGGTCCGCCCATAGGTGAGCCAGGAACCGGCCATCGGATCGTTGGCCGTTCCCGCCAGTTTCAGAGCATTCGCGTCCACCGCGCGCGGCTGTTGGGCCGTGAGAGTGGAAGCCAGAGTGAGCGTGGCGATAATACCAACTCCCGCAAGGGCCTTGCTTTTAAACATGGTCAAGAGATGAATTCCTTTAGTGCGGTACGAGTGATTTCAGTCCTTAAGAATACACCTGAGAAGCGCACTCCGACCATACGGACGAAATCTGAAAAATGTTCCCCTCCGGATCGATTCCCTCGCAGGATTCCTCCGGATTTTGCCACGGACGGGTCAGCACCGTGATACCTGACGATTCGAGTCTCGCCCGTTCCGCGCGAACATCGTCCACCCGGAAGATCAGCTTGATGGGGGCTCGCTCGCGTGGCTTGGGCGGTGAAGAGATTTCGATTCCCCGGGCAATCTCGGCCGCAATTGCATGCAGGGCGAAACTTGCGCCTCCGGCATCAAACTCCGCCCAGGAATCCGTCCACTCCTTATTGACCGGCTTGTTCCCAAGCATCTCGCTGTAGAACTGTTTCATCCTCGGAAAATCTTTGACGTAAACCATCGCGCAACCGAGCCGCATAGGCTCCATGATACCGTCGTAACCGGTTGTCACAGGCGTCGCACAGTCGCGCCGGTATTGACGCGAGGGCCAGTCCTGGTAGACAGTAGGTCGAAGATGAAAATTCTCAAGACCTCAGCCACCCTGCTGCTGGCTCTGGCAGCCGGCGCGACGGCGCTATTCGCGCAGTGGCCCGACTACGCCACGCCTGGCCCGAGGACGAAGGACGGCAAAATCGACCTTGCTGCGCCGCCGCCCCGGACGGCTGACGGCAAACCCGACTTCTCCGGGTTGTGGGAACCGGCGCGGGGTCCGGGGGGCCGTGGCGGCCAGTCGATGAACGGAACGCTACCGCTGCCTTTCGCGATTCCTTCTTCACCGGACGATCCTCCTGTCGCGCAGTTCTTTAACATCGGCGCGGGCTTCAAGGACGGCCTCCTCCCCCTCACCCCCTGGGCCACACAGGTGCGCGCTCAGAGAAAGGGGGATAACAACAAGGACAATCCCGACGCGTTGTGCAAGCCGCTCGGCCTGACCCAGCTGCACATGCACCCGCAGCCGCGAAAGGTCGTGCAAACTCAGCGCGAGATCGTGATTCTTTATGAGGCGAACGGCAATACCCGGCAGATTCTTACCGACGGCCGGGGGCTGCCGAACGATGCCACGCCGT
>Ga0181521_10004104_pt1 | contig 16832 bp, 19 predicted proteins | sample PEATcosm2014_Bin_32_FD_119764 | JGI IMG/M metagenome (GOLD analysis project Ga0181521, IMG submission 119764) | Peatland microbial communities from MTU Mesocosm Facility, Houghton, MI, USA - PEATcosm2014_Bin02_60_metaG | ecosystem: Environmental > Terrestrial > Soil > Wetlands > Peat | place... | reverse complement strand
CTCCGTGGCCGTTGCGGCAGTGCCACCGCGATTCAAGTGGCGCGTTCGGTGGGTTTCAAGACTTGATAGTGCAATCGCGCATAGCCGCCGAGCAGCTTCACGAGTCCCTCGAGCGCCAGCCACAGCAACGCAGCGAAACCGATGCTGCCGCTGAGCAAGCCGACGCCGGTCAGCGCGCGGGCGAGGGATTCGATCCAGCCATGCCAATGAAACAGGCCGCCGAGCAGCGTCGCGAAGCCGCCGACGCCCACGGCCAGCAGCACGATGCTGACAACGAACACGATAAAGGCAAGAAAGCACAGAAACGGCAGGAGAATCAGAATGTCCACCGCCAGCAGGCCGCCCAGCGCGACGATCGCGCCGACCAGGCTGGCGGGCGTGCGCTGTGTTTCCCAGCGGCGCAACCTCGACTCGGCGCGCAGCTCGCGCGCGAGTCGGATCGGATCGCCCAGAGCCGTGGCGACCTCGGCTTCGGCGCGTCCGGCGGCCGCGGCTTCCGCAAAGTGCGCGTCGTAGTCGGCGATGATGTCGTCGATGTCCTGGGCCGACAGCCCCGACAGCGCTTGCCGTAGCCGCCCGAGAAATTCGGCACGAGTCATGACGGTTATATGGACGCCTCCCGATGGCAAGAACTTCTCGGTGTGATGATCGACAGATAAGGCTGCAGGTTTATATCCGGCCTGTTTTGCAAGCCGAAGCCTGCGGGCCCCGATGGATTTCGCTGACCCGCGCCTCATTTCTCCTGAGAGCTCGAAGCTCGTACCGTCATTCAGGCTTGGCGGGTTACGGTCTGACCTGTTTCCCATCACACGTTGTAGTCCTTGCGCAACCTTTTGGCGTACCTTCCTTTGTTTCAGTTAATCGATCGTGATAGCAGCCCTAAGCGGGCCGACTCACGTACCCCGATTGGTACGCCCGTTCATGGGCTAACAGCGCCCAGATCGTGCGTGCCATCTTGTTCGCCATCGCGACAATGGCCACATTCTTGGGCCGTCGCTTCAGTAATTCAGTTAACCACTCGGGCGGTGACTTGCTGTGCGTGAGCACCGCGCGAGCGCCGTGGATCAGCAGCGTGCGCAGGTATTTGTCGCCGCGCTTGCTGATGCCGAGTAATCGCACTCGGCCGCCGGTGCCGGTTTGCCCTGGCACCAAGCCGAGCCAGGCCGCGAACTCGCGGCCCGATTTAAAGGCTTTCGCATCACCCATCGTGGCCACCGCCGCCGTCGCGCTCAGCAGCCCCACACCCGGGATCGCCGCGATGCGCTGTGTTGCTGCATCCTCGCGCTGCCAGTGGCGCAATCGCCGCTCGATCTCACCGATCTGTTCATCCAGTTGCCCCAGGCGCGCATACTGCTCACGCAAGGTATCGATCACGATCGCCGGCAACCGCTCCGCCAGGCGCCCCAAGGCGCCTGGGATATCTCGCTTGATACCGGCTCGGCCCTGCGGCATGACCTCACCGTATTCACTCACCAAGCCCCGCAGACCGTTGGTCTGCGCGGTGCGGAACTTGACCAACTGCTCGCGCATCCGATGCAGTGCCAGCACCGCCTGCTGCTCCTCGCTCTTGACCGCCACCGCCTTGATCCCCGGCTGTTGCATTGCGGCCCAGATCCCACGCGCATCCGCCACGTCGTTCTTGTTGCCGACCACGAACGGCTTGACCATCCGCGCCGACAGCAGCTTCACCTGGTGACCGAGCTTCTGCAGCGATCGCGCCCAGTGCTGCGATCCCCCGCAGGCTTCCATGCCGATCACGCAGTTCGAACGGTTGGCAAAATGCTCCAAAAACTTCTCCCGCTTAAGCTGCAGCGAGACAATCTCGCCCGTCTCGGGCTCCACCCAGTGCAGCTGAAACACCCGCTTTGCGATATCCACTCCCACTACGATAGTCTTCATCTCTGGACCCTCCGGTAGCCTGTGAAGTCTGAACACCTTCCACACTAAGGCACTCTGATGCCGTAGGCACGGAGGGTCCTCTTCCTTCACAGACGTACCCGCTTACTTCACCCCTGAGGTGGGAGGCGTCCATACCATTTCTCCGAGTGCTTTGTTGACCGCCGCCGTGAAGGCCTGCCATTCAGCCTTCTGCGCCACGAACGCCGTGCGGCCGGCGGCGGTGAGCCTGTAATATTTTCTTGGCGGACCACTGGCGGATTCGACCAGATAGGTCTTGACCAGCCCATCCTCCTGCATGCGGCGCATGAGCGGATAGATCGTGCCCTCGCCCATACCGACGTCCTCCGCCAGCGTGCTCGCGATGTCGTAGGCGTAACCATCCTGGCGGGAAAGCAGAGCCAGTACGCACAGCTCGAGCACGCCTTTTCTGAGCTGCACCTGCAGTGGTTCGTTGGTTACTGCCACCACTATAGATTAGCGCATGGTACCTTCTTATGCAAGGTACATGGTGAACCGTGCCCGGTCTCGGCTGAACCCATCCTCAACGGTCTCCGTCACGGCCAGATCCCGTTGCCGAGGTGCGGTTTTCGACGCATCATCCGAATTCCGCGACACGGAGGACCTCCCATGACAGCGTTCAATGCAGTGCGCTTCCGGGTGAAGCCGGGGCGCGACCAGGAATTCCTCGATGCCCACAAGAAGGTTGCCGTCAACTGGCCGGGTGTTAAGCGAGTCAACCTGATCAAGACCGCCGACCGAAGCTACTGCATAATTGGCGAATGGGCCGACATGGACTCGCTCGCCAAGGCGCGCCCGGCCATGATCGCGGCGCTAGATTCATTCCGCCACACGCTCGAAGACCTGGGTGGTGGCCTCGGCCTCACCGATCCGATTTCGGGCCCGGTAGTGCTTCAGCTGAAGTAGCGAGCGACGACCAGCGGAGGGGCGCTTCCCACTGGTCAGCGACGTGCTTGCCTAGACGCGCATAAGCATTGCGCGCCAGATCAGCCAGTTATCACCGCGCCGCCCTGTCGGTGCCGCTAGCTTCAATCGGCTGTTCGAGGCGAGCAACGGTACGGCCAGCGGGCAGGCTTTCCAGCCGCGAATGTGCCGGCCACCGTTGAGGTATGCTCATGACGAAATCGGAGTGGGGATGAGCATACGACGCGATGACAACAAGGGATCTTGTGGCGGCGTAGGTTATGCCGGTATCGTCATGATCATCGGTGCGCTTCTTGCGTTTGAGGCGCGCGACGCGTTCGCATCGGAAGAATCGGTCGATCAACTGACGCACACAGCACTTGCCCTAGATGCAGATGGCGGACGCGGGGCGTTGCAATTCACCCAGTATTGCGTGCGCTGTCACGGGTCAAAGGGCTATGGTGACTCGAATCATGAAATCCCGGCGCTGGCAGGCCAGCGTTTCGCATACCTCGTGAGACAGCTGGCGAATCTGTCCGAGGGTCAGCGTGAAAGCGATACAGCACACCGCGTGCTGTCGACCGAGGCTTTGCGGGACCCGCAATCATGGGCAGACATCGCGGCGTATTTGCATGACGCACCGGCTCGCTATCATGCAAAGACGGGTGACGGAACAAAGCTTGCGCTGGGCGAGGGAATATTCCACCTACAATGCGCATCGTGCCATCACGACGACGCCGGCGGAGATGATGACGGTTTTGTACCGTCTCTGAGGAATCAGCATTACTCATATCTGGTGAAACAGCTCGGTCGGCTATCCGAGTATGACCGCCATAATGTGCCTGAGAATCTAGTGCGGTTTCTGCGCAGCTTCGATTCCGACGAGGTCAGCGCGGTGGCGGACTACTTGTCGCGATTGCGGGGCCCCGGGCGGGAGCGGCGGACAAATAGCAACAGCGGAGCGGTAATCGAGTGATGCAAGAATCGAACGGCACGGACGCTCTGAACCTCCGGTCGTCGCGACGGCTTGCGCCGGCAGCTCAACGCGATACGCCCGGCTCGATCGCCTGTTTAGGCACGAACAGATTGTCTCGCGACCGCCTGAACGGCTGGGTCAGTTGAGGGCACGGGTACGCCGCACAGAGTCCCAGCGCATCGGGTTGGGCAGAGCGTCAGCATGCGTGTACCCGGCGCATCCGTCCTACGCCTATGCGGGCCGTCGTTCCTGAATACCGACTGGCGTTGACGATCCGAAATTCGCCGGGATTCGGCAGCACTTGGTCCGATTTCCAACCAGTGCTTATGCGCTGCCCAGCGGTTGGAACGAAGCAGCGTCGCTGCTCGATCTGTACGAGCCGACGGACCGGCAGATTCCGGGCCGACCGGTGCTGTTAGGCATGAAGGCGGATCCGAAAAGCCCGTCAGAGCAGAGCGTCGAGGGCGACGCGGTCGGCGGGTGTCAGCTCGAAGGCGAAGATCGCTAGGTCCTCGCGCATGTGGGTCTCGGACCGGGTACCGGTCAGCGGAACCACGCCCGATTGATTCAGGTAGCGGAATAGAACTTGAGCGGGCGTTCGGCGATGCGTCGATGCGATCGTGGTCATTGTCGGATGGCTGAAGAGCTTGGGATTTGCGGTCAGCGTCCAGAAGCTCTGGTAGACGAGTCCATGTAGGCGGCAGAACGCACGGATCTCCCTGTCGTAGCCGGTGTCGGAGTAGAAACGGTTCTGGACGATGGTCGGCTTGATCCGGCCGGCACGGTGAAGGGCCTTGAGCTCGCCAAGCTGATAGCAGTTGCTAATGCCGAGTTGTCGCACGACCCCTTGATCGATGAGGTGCTCCATCGCCCGCCAGACTTCGAGGGTCTCTCGCATGGTGGATAGCAGACCGTGAAGCACGAGCGCGTCGAGGTAGCAGGTCCGAAGGTTATGGAGCGAGACGCTACACGACTCGGCAACCTGCGCTGCCAATGGGGCCGCTCGGTCATAGGGGATGTTGGAGGGGTCCTGGCCGGAGACAGAGGTAAACTTGGTCTGGAGGTACAGGTCGGCGCGCGTGAGCGTGGGACCTAGGCACGCGGCAATCCCCTCCCCTACGCCGAGCTCATCGTAATGCTTTGGTTGGCAGGCGGTATCGATGCCACGAAACCCCTGCCGAATGGCGAGTGCTACAAGGCGCGCGGTATCCGACTTCTTCCAGGCCGTACCATAAAGCATCGGGGGTATCCGCACGATTGCATCCTCGGAAGCGATATTTGCTGGATCTCTATCGGCGCGTGCTGGCGACGCACCAAGGTGCACCTACTGAAGGAATGCACCACAGGTTCCGCTGGAGGCACATCGGGATAAACGGACGGCACATCCCGCGTTGTCCTTAAGGCCGTTCGCATTTGTGTCGACATACGGCATCACTTCGCCGGCCACCACAGCAGCTTAATGATGCGTTGCGTCTCCTGCTTGAGCCGCCGGCCCGCCCGGACCCGCATTAAATAACCGTAGATGCAAAGCTTGACAAACACCGATCGTACACTGAACCGATTAACATCGACGTTGCGCGGCCGCGATACGCGGCCATATGGCGACTGCACCCATGCCTGACCCGATCCAACCGCTTGTCCAGCATTCGCGACCCCGCTATTCGAACCATATCTCAATCTCGTTGCCATCTGGGTCGAGAACGAATGCGTATGGAAGGCCCGGGCCGAATTCGCCCTTCGCACTTACCGTCCCACCAGCACTCTCAACGGCTGCAACGGCCGCATCAATATCCTCAGGGCGAGTCAGCCTGAAACCGAAATGAATTATGTCCCCAGCTACGTCCGCAGCGTCCGGGCGTCGCTCGACCGCGATGACGTCGTGATGCCCGGGGCCGGGAACCTGAATTGTCGTGGTGTCGCGGAAGTACTCTCGCATACCAAATACCGAGCGGTAGAAGTTGAGTGAGCGCTTCGGGTCCCGCACAACAGGCGCCAGTTGAGTCAGAACGTGAGTTTTAACCATGGCAGTCGCCCGTTGAAGTTGTCCCTTTCCGACCGACCCGCCCATCTTTCTTCGGCGTGTCCGGGAGCGGATTGCAACGAGCAGACAGCGTCCGGTCTATGATTACCGGCGCAAGCAGCGTGTCCGCGAGCGGTATTGAAAAGCGAAGCGCAGATCTTGCCGAGCGCTCCTACCGTTGACGCGACTTCCCGCGTGAACACGCTGGAAACATCTGCCAGAGGCGACTGCGCGCTTCGCGGTTGCAAGAACGCTGAGGCGCAACGGCTTCCCTCAAAGAAAATGTTCTACTTCCTTGGACTGTAAACGTAATTTACAACCACATACCCCCACGGTACGGCGACGATGGGTAAAACCACCCACAAGAACCCCGCCGTGATGCCTTCCGCTGGTGAGCCCACCAACGCGCCTCTTGACCACAGTGGGTACGCCACAAGAATGAGCCACAGGACCTTGTAAAATATCTCCAGCAGCAGGATCGGTGGCATCTTCAAAGGGCGGATGATCCCTAAGCCCGCCAAAGTCGCGAACGCTGTCCGGACGCACCACGCGATGGCATTCGTTAGCTCCCATAATCCTTGGTGGGCGAAGATGTGGGTCCACGTGTCCCTTCCCAGCACGAAGAACATCAGGATAAAGACCAGTCGAAGGAGGTAAACATTGATCCTCCGGACACCTTCGTATTGGTTGTCTCTTTGAAAAAGGGTTTTGATGCTGAGGGTCATGGAAATACCCTCGAAGCCATAGGCGTCGGCACGTTCTCCAGGGGCAATTGTCCATCAATTCGAATGCTGCGCGTAGCAAACTTGATAGCGCTTGCCGGCGATCAGGTCGATGTCTTCAACGTTCCCAGCGTCGTCGCCTTACAATGGTGAGACCCGAGATCGAGAGCGTTGCAGAAAGGAGGGAATCCGGATGGCGCTCGCGTCTCCGCGCTGACGAGACAGTCGCATCAGTGCTTGGAGCCGACGACGTGCCTGGGATGCTTAAGCCCTGTCTCGCGGCTCCGTCCAAATAGTTACAATGCGTGGGTCGCTGCGCCGCAGCAGCGCTTCACTGAGACACGAACGCAGCGCGGATGACGTGAATGCGTGCTTGAATGGGAATAGACGCAGCGCATTGAACGAACCTACCATTGGGCCGAAAGTTATGGAATCGCGCACAGCTAGCTGTCACTGCGGGGATGTCGAAATGCGTTGCAACGGCAGACCACAGAAGATCTCGATGTGCCATTGCCTCGATTGCCAACGGCGAACCGGGAGCGCATTTAGCGTCGCGGTTTTCTACCAAAGAGACATGATTGCTGTCGAGCGCGGCATCACTAACAGCTTCGAGCGCGATTCGGCAAGCGGCTTACCCGTCAAGTTTCACTTCTGCGTTCGCTGTGGGTCGAACGTCTATTGGGAACCACGTCGTATGCCGAACGTCGTCGGCGTCGCACTTGGCGCATTTGCGGATCCCAAGTTCCCTCAGCCAACACAATCGGTCTGGACTAGAGACAAACACGTCTGGCTTGTGATTCCAGCCGACATGACAGAGTTCGAAGTTAGCCCAGCGTCCCGGCCGTCAAATACCTAACACCAGCTTCAAGATCTCTTTGCCGGTCGCTGATGGTCAATGTGCCGTCACCGAACGCCTGCGCTGGGCGGCTCAGTGGCAGCGCTAAAGGACTGCGCGTAAAACGTTGACTTCGACTCGCTGTCTAGCGGAAAAGGCAACTTCCTGTAGCTATTTGACGCCTGTTCCGATCGGGGTACCGCGGCGCACAAGCCTCTCGGCTGATTGCCGCGTGTAATATGTCGCGGCTCCCCGTATTCTGCTGCCATGCGCTACGCTGGGCCTGTTTCCGGCGCTGGCGCGAATACTCGCAAGTGGACGAATTCTGGCACCCATGTCCGCCCGCACCTGGACGCAGCACGCTGCCGGCCGTCTCGGTCACGCACAAAACGGATGTTCGCTAACCGCCGTCCAATTGCGCGAAAACGTCACACGCAGGCTGTTGTTAACATGGCGTGGCGTGGTCGCCGATGCAGGCGTGCGCGGGCGCGTTCCGCGCCTTATCATGGCGAACAGAAATGCCTCCCGTGCCTGAATCCCGCCCAAGGCTCGCGAACGCCGAGCGCGCATCGAGCGGCCGCTACTCCGGTTGGCGCTTGCTTCGCGAGGGTCTCACGGGCCACCGCGGCTGGTCGCCCGCGTGGGCGAAGGCAGTACCGCGGCCGCGCTACCGCGTCGTGATCGTCGGCGGCGGTGGGCATGGGCTCGCCACCGCGTTCTATCTTGCTACCGAACACGGCATTGACGACGTCGCGGTGCTGGAGAAAGGCCCGATTGGGCTCGGCAACGTCGGGCGCAACACCACGTTCATCCGCTCCAACTACTTTCATCCAAACAACATCCGCTTCTATGACTTTTCGCTGAAGCTGTGGGAAGGCCTCGAGCACAAGCTGAACTTCAACGCGATGGTCAGCCAGCGTGGCACCCTCAACCTGTTTCACACCGAAGCGCAGCGCGACCTGTTCACGCGCCGCGCTAATCAAATGCGCCTTCTCGGCGTGGACGCGGAGGCCTTGAGCCGCGAAGCGGTGAAAGCGCTCGCGCCGCTGGTGGACGTCGATAACGGACGTTTTCCGGTACTGGGGGGCTTCCTGCAGCCTCGCGGAGGTACTGTGCGCCATGATGCAGTCGCCTGGGGCTACGCGCGCGCTGCGTCCGAAGCTGGTGTCGACATCGTTGAGCAGTGCGAGGTCACCGGCATCGCCCGCGACGGGCAGCGCGTTGTGGGCGTTGAGACCACGAGTGGCTTCATTGGCGCCGACACTGTCTGTCTTGCTGTGGCCGGACACTCGTCCCGACTCGCCGCAATGGCGGGACTGAAGCTGCCCATCGAGACCCACGTGTTGCAGGCGTTCGTGACGGAGGCGGTCAAGCCGGTGCTGGATGTCGTACTCACCTACGGCGCCAGCCATTTCTACGTCAGCCAGTCCGACAAAGGGGGGCTCGTGTATGGCGGTGCTCTCGACGGCTACAACACCTACGGACAGCGCGGTACGCTGCCGATGGCTGAGGAACTCGCGGCGTCCGCCGTCACGCTGATGCCGGGACTGGCGCGCCTCAAGGTGCTGCGACAGTGGGGCGGAGTCATGGATATGACCATGGACGGGTCGCCGCTCATCACCAAGACGCCTATCGAGGGGCTGATCCTGAACGGCGGCTGGTGCTACGGCGGCTTCAAGGCGATCCCGGCCGGAGGGGTCACGACGGCGCACCTGATCGCCCGCGGTTCCCTACACCCGCTCGCCGCCCATCTGGGGCTCGAGCGCTTTGTCGCGGGACGCACTGTCGATGAGCGCGGCGTCGGTCCGTTCCCATACGCCCACTGAAGGAAGAATCGAGGAATCCATGCTACGAATCCCGTGCCCGTGGTGCGGCGAGCGCGATGAAACCGAGTTTCGCTACCGCGGCGACGCCACGAAGGTCCGGCCGGCAGGCGATGCGAGCCTTGCCGTCTTCGCGGCATACGTCTATGAGCGAGACAACCCGCTCGGCTGGCATATCGAGTGGTGGCTGCACGTGGCGGGCTGTCGCAAGCTCCTGAAGGTTGTGCGCCACACACTGAGCCACGACATTCACGCGGTGCTGGCTCCCGAGGATGAACCCGTGCTCCCGCGGCAAGAGAGCGGTCGCTGATGCGGGGTCCCGCGCGCATCGCACGCGGTCTATTGACGGATGCCGACCGGCCGGTCAGCTTCCGGTTCGACGGCCGGGAAATGCGCGGCCTAGCAGGCGACACCCTCGCATCGGCGCTCCTCGCGAATGGACAGCGGCTCATAGGGCGCAGTTTCAAGTACCATCGGCCGCGTGGAATCGTGACGGCAGGACCCGAGGAGCCGTGCGCGCTGGTCGACGTCATCGCCGCCGCAGGACGCGAACCAAACCACCTCGCCACCACGCTTGCGCTGCGCGAGGGCCTAGAGGCCGAGAGCCAGAACCACTGGCCGTCGCTCGCATTCGATGCGCTGGCGGTCAACGACGTCATTTCGCGCTTCCTGCCCGCGGGCTTCTACTACAAGACGTTCATGGCGCCGGGCTGGGCGTGGGAACGGCTATATGAGCCGCTGATCCGCCGAGCGGCGGGCTTGGGGCGCCTCGAGGCGATCGTGGGAGAGCACGCTGCGCCCGCCGAAACCGTGCACGATCATGCGGACGTGCTCGTGGTTGGCGCGGGCGCGGCAGGTCTTGCCGCGACACATGGTCTGGGCGCGTGTGGCCTGAGGGTATTGCTCGCCGACCAGGACGTGACACTCGGCGGCGGCGCGCTGCTTGAAGCACCATGGACGGCCTGGCGCGATGCGATGCTCGCCACCCTCGCACGGTCGCCCACCGTGCGCTGCTTTCCCGCGACCACTGTGCTCGGGGCGTACGGCCACGGCGTGTTTGGTGCGCTGGAGACACTGACGACTCAGGAGGCGGCGCGCTTTGGCGGGCTGCGCGAGCGGCTGCGAGTCATCCGGGCAAAACGCGTGATACTCGCCACCGGCGCAACCGAGCGGTTAATCGCCTTTCCGGGAAACGATGTTCCCGGCGTCATGCTTGCTGACGCCGCGCTGAGGTATCTGCGTCGCTACGGTGTGGCAGTCGGCCGCCGGCCCGCGCTGTTCGTGAACAACGACGAAGCCTACGGGGCGCTGTTCGCGCTCGTCGGTGCGGGAGTCCGGTGCGCGGGCGTGATCGATCCGCGCACGGAATCGCTGGCGATGGAGCGTGCGAGGTCACTCGGCGTCGAGGTCCATGGCGCTGCAGTCGTCACGGGAGTCTTCGGGCGGGGTGCCGTTCGCGCGGTGGCCGTCGCGGACCTGAATGGGCGCCGTCGTTTACGGCTTCAGGCCGACAGCCTTCTGATGTCGGGCGGCCATACTCCGGCGGTTGGTCTCGCTGCCCAGCTTGGTGCGCAGCTCAAGTGGCAGGAAGCAATCGCGGCCTTCACCCCGGATCTCGCCCCCTCGGCGGGACGCGTCGCGGGCGCGGCACGTGGCGTGTTCGGGCTTGTCGCGGCTGCCCGTGACGGCGCTTCAGCCGCCCGCGCTATTGCTGCGGAATTTGGTCGCGCCGCCGACGTGCCGGCCACTATAGAGTTGCCTGCCGAGGTTCATGCCACGCCCCTCACCGCGCTTTGGGAAGTGCGCGCCCCGGGAAAGGCCTTCGTTGACCTGCAGAATGACGTGACAGCGGCCGACGTCCGGCTCGCGTACCTCGAAGGTTACGAGCACCTCGACCACATGAAACGCTACACGACTCATGGCATGGCGACCGACCAGGGGCGCAACGGCGGACTCACGGGAGCTGCGGTTCTGGCACAAGCGCGCGGCGTACCGCTGTCCGAAGTCGGATCACTGAAGCCCCGCCCGTTCGCCCAGCCCGTCCCGTTCGCCGCGCTCGCCGGCGGCGAAGTCCGTGAACACTACAAGCCGAAGCGCCGGCTGCCCTTGCACGACTGGCATGAAGCTGCTGGCGCCACATTCGTGCCGACGGGACTGTGGCTGCGACCGCTCGTTTACTCACGGACGCGGGGTTGGGAGCCAGTGCTCGAGGAAGCCCGCGCCGTGCGCTCGGGTGTCGGGATCACGGATGTCTCGACGCTCGGCAAGATCGATGTGCAAGGGCCTGATGCCGCGAAATTCCTGGACTTCATTTACGCCAACGGGTTCTCTACGCTAGCCGTCGGCCGCGCACGCTACGGGATCATGTTGCGCGAGGATGGTATGGTGTTCGACGACGGCACCACCGCGCGGCTGGGCCCCGAGCACTTTCTGGTAACCACCACGACCGTCAATGCCACAGCCGTTCTGGAGCACATGGAATTCCATTTGCAGGCGGTGTGTGGGGACCTCGAGGTGGTCGTTACCGACGTCAGCGATCAGTGGGCGCAGTTCGCCGTCGCTGGGCCGCGCTCGCGCGAGGTCGTGGCGCAGGTCGTCTTGGGCGTTGAATTGTCCAATGAGACTTTCCCCTTCATGGCGGCGAGTGCAGCCAGCATCGCCGGGATAGCGGGACGGTTGTTTCGTATTTCGTTCTCCGGCGAGCTCGCCTACGAGGTCGCCGTGCCCGCGACACACGCACTCACGGCGTGGTCGGCGCTCCTTGAGGCCGGCAGGCCTTGCGGTATCCGGCCTTACGGCCTTGACGCACTCAACACGCTGCGCATCGAGAAGGGCCACGTGACCTCAGCGGAGCTCAACGGGAATACCACGGCCGATGATTTGGGCCTGCAACGCATGTTGAAGCATCAGGCTGACTTCATCGGCCGCGCGCTCGCGCAGCGCTCGGCGCTCGTCGCGCCCGAGCGACTACAGTTGGTCGGAGTGCGCCCCGTCGAGCGGACCAGCCGCCTGCGCAACGGCACGCAGCTAGTCGCACCCGACGACCGGACCAGGAGCCTCGGCTACGTCACCTCATCCACGCCGTCGGTGGAGCTGTCCCGCTGGGTCGGCCTCGCCCTGCTGGCCGGCGGCCGAGCGCGCCTTCACGATCGCCTGACGGGGGTCTCGCCGGTACACGATGAGGTCGCCGACATCGAGATTGTCAGCCCCCACCATCTTGACCCCGGGAATGCCCGTGTCCGGGCCTGAATCCCTCTCCGGGGCCGTGCCCGGCGCCGGTGTGGCGATCGGAGTCTGCCGCGCCGAGTTGGTGGAAGTCGCCGCGCTGCGCGGCCGCGCGCATGATCTCTACGCCGTCGCAGCGCGCTGTGGTCTCACTTTTCCACCGCTCGGCCGCCTCGCGGTTGCCGCGGGCACATTGGTGCTGTGTGTTCGGCCCGAGCGCTGGCTGCTCCTGACTTCCCCCGCCCCCGCCGGCGCGACTGCCGCGCGGTGGCAAGAGCTCTGCGCCGGAATGGCGGCGGTAGTCGATCAGTCCTCCGGCCTCACGGCGCTGTACCTTGCCGGCCCGAAAGTCCGCGACGCGCTCGCCCGGGGCTGCCGGCTGGATCTGGCCGCGGAAGTTTTCCCGCAGGGGCGCGCAGCCGCCACCACTGTTGCTCAGGTGGCGACGGTCGTCGCGGCGCTGCCGGCAGGAGTACTGATCCTGACGCCGGCCAGCACCGCGCGCCATCTGCACGAATGGCTCGCGGCCACGGCGCGGCCATTCGGGCTCGTGCAGCGAGCTGACGTATCTGTTTCCGTCCTGTCCGAACATCAAGATTCATGAAGACCTCCACGAGCGCCGTCGTCATCGGCGGCGGCATTGTCGGCGCCAGCGTGCTCTATTCCCTGGCGAAGGTCGGCCGGACTGAAGCGTTGTTGCTGGCAAAAAGCGAGCTGACGTCGGGATCGACCTGGCACGCGACCGATGGCATGCACACCTTTAACGGTGAGGCGAAGATCTCCCGCTTGCAGCAATAGACCATCGACCTCTATCGCAAGATAGAGGCGCTGTCGGGCTGGTGGTGTGGAGTGCATCCGAACCGTGGGCTGATGCTCGCGGCGATCATTTGGCCTGCGATAAATCAATGGGTTGCGACCAGCGCAAGCGCGCGCTGGGGCGCCGCGGAAAGTGCCCGGTCAAGATAATCGCGGAGCTCACTGGGCGCCCGCACCTCGTGATCCCGCACGGCTTCGATGCGAATGACAGCCGCCTGCAACGCGGCGGAGACTTCAGCGTCGGGGAGGAGTTTTTTATCTCATGCCGGCATGCATTCGATTGGCTGTATCGCAAAGGCGCGGAGGGGCATCCTCGAAGGATGACGATCAGCTTGCATGGCCGGATCATTGGTCGCCCGAGGCGAATCGGAGCCATGGCGCGCACGCTCTACCACATTCTGGGGCATGACTCTGTTTGGCTATGTAGTCGCGCGGCAATCGCGCAGCATTGGAACGCGCGTCACCTGGCGAAAACGTCATAGCTCAACGCCATCCTTGTTTATCGAGTTTATCGAGTTTATCGAGTTTATCGAGCCGGAATGTTACTGTCCGGGGCCAACATGCTGCCGCCCGTCGCGCCGTCAGCGGATCCAACGCACTGTTTATCGTAGGAAGCTGGCTGCGGCGCAGCAATGCCGCGCGCGGACGATAAGTCTGGCGCTTGTACGCTATCCGGTTCCGCGAGCGAGGCACTGACCCCGCCGACGATCCGTGCAATTCGACGGAGCTGCATCGCTGTGTCTGCCGGTTGGCAGTCGCTACGCGTCGATGTGGGGTCGATAAGGGGAATCGTCGACCGTCCCTACTCGCTCGTTCCACTTCGCGACATTCACACCCATTATGAGAAGCCACAGGCACAACGTTAACTCGCCAATGAACGGCGGGATCAATATTGCGGGGGTGATCTGGTTCGCGAATGTCGGGGCAAAAAGCGCCGCAAAGCAGGCCACCAGATAACTCAAACCGGCAATTTGCAGCAAGATGCCCACAGCTCTGGGCAGATAACGCGATTTGAAAATCAGGTAACCATCCACAAGACACGCACACCCGAAAAATACTAGCGCGATATTAAAGGCGACGTCATGCGATTTGAGAGCGAGGTAAGCAAGGGCCTGCAGCTGCTGTGGTTCAAATGCTTTTAGGTAAGAGGCGTTTCCCAATGTAGGAACGATTAGCAGAAGAAACAGCTTGCTTACGGCCTCAACAGCGAGAGACACCAGACCGAAGAATACCGAAAGGAGAACAAGGGTTTTGCTCACCGGCCTGAGCAACAGATAGTAGATCCACGTCTGTGCAACCGCGAACACGGGAACGATCAGGTTGCCAGCGACGCTCAGGCGCCATAGCGTCGGTGATGCCATAATGTTATAAGCCGTAGTGGCAGCGTCGCCGGATACGATTAGCTTGTTGGCGACGATACCCTCAGCGAAGAGGCCGAAAGCAATAACAAGTAGGTAAAGCGCTCCACCGACTCGCGCATACACCTGCGGGGATGTTTCTACAGATGGGATTGCCATTGCGCATTTACTCGGAACATCGAAGGTCTAGCATCGATTCAGGCCCAGGTTGCCATTCGCACCAACAGGACGAGCCCGGTGGCGAACAGCTACAGACACTCTACATCGTTCCAGCGGCCAGCAATGATGCGTTGCAAGCAGGACCGCGTGATTAATGAATCCGCCCTGCTTCGCAGAGCACCAATTTGTCGGGCGACGATCCGCGGCCAGCTGATGTCCGCACAGCAGCCGATCGCGAATGCCGGCATCGGGTCAACGGCGGGCATGCCACGGACTTGAAATGACGGGTGTGCACCAGCCATCTGGCGCGCCAGCTTGCACGCCTGGAAGGGGAAACCATCGACAGGAAACCGTCACTCGTGGCCCACACCCGCAATCATCCCGGGCCGTGCCGTCTTGGCATTGTGAACGCGAATGATCAAGTCCTCCGCAACGACGTTTCTCGCGAACAGGTTGAATGAAAAAGGCGTCGCGGGAGAAAAGGAGATCTCGTTGCCGAACTTGCCTGGCGAGATAAGGCGCAATGTGACCCTCGGGGGATTCACGAGAATGGAAGTGCTGACATTCATGATGTTGGAGAGCGGAACACGCTCTTCTTGGTTCCGAGTCCTAACGATCAGGAAGTCGCCACCATCCAAAACCTCATCGGCCAAGTCCCAGAGCAGTTTCTTCATTAGAAGATAGCCGAAGACAGCCATGACGGCGGGAACAATGACAACCATTGGCTCCCGTTGAATGGCGCCGGCTAGATACGAAGAAAAAACGATGAATGCCAGGAACCCGAACCATAGAGTAGGGAAAGCTCTCTTGTACAGGACCGACGATCGGGACGAAATACGTTTCATGATGATTGCAACCACGATGGTTGACCCTTCGCGCCATCAGCCGCGGTAAGCACCGGCATCGGCGCCACTTCAAGTGTCACGGCCGCCGCAGCGGATGGTAAGCGTCGCGGGCGCCTGCAAGCGCCTGCAGCTTTAGTACGGTTGCCCAGTTTCTCGTGGTGACTAGGTGTCGAGCCTTGCCCAGTAAGGCTGCCCGCGCCTCGCTTTCCAATATGCCGGAGACGCACAGTAGGTATGCGGCGTTCCTGCCCAGGACAAACCGCTCGGAAGATCTTACTAGCGCTTCGATACCCGCGAGGCCCAGCAAGGCGCGCGGGTCCTGCGTAAACGCAACAAGGAGCTGCGAATGGTCTTTGGCTTGTGTGCTCAGCGGGTTCTCGGAAACGATCGTCGCGAGCTGTTTCACTGACTTGACGATTACTGGCACCTCGATCTTCAGCGTTCTGGCGATCGCGGCCGTTACGTTCGCCGAATGGACTGCCGGCGAGCCCTTGGTGGCGTGGAAGACAGCGTTCCCGCTGTTGAGCAAGGTAGCGACACGCGTGTATCCGAGCTCCGACAGCAGCGATCGCAAATCCTCCATCGGAACACGCTTGGCAGAGCCAATATTGACGCCACGAAGCAACGCTACAAACAAGGGCATTTGCGGCACTTGATGTGATTTGGATGGGCGAATTGAAGCGTTATATAAATGACGCTGCGCCGTTAACACCAGCTACAGGGGAGGAAGGGAATCCGCCGTGGCGCCGTCTGATCGATTGTGACTGCCGCGTTTGCCTGCAGGGAGAGAGAAAAGACTCGTCTTATCAATTGGTTACGTACGAGCCCCCCAGTGTAGCAACCATTATGTTAACCAGGCTGGCTCTGAGTATTTCGCAATCGTCGTCCGCCTCGTCGACAAGCGCGTGTCGGCCGTTTGCATCATCCGCCCGTGATTCTGCATATCGATGCAACGCGTGCAGAACGCGTTTCATGCCTCATCGTCTTGCGGCTTCGATGATCTGAGCCGACGTGCCGCGGGTGTCGGTGCGGGGTGCAATCCATTCCGAGTCGCACGAACTCAACCGCGCTCTGCGTTCCGGGCAGATAGCGAATTGCTGCAGTGACGAGACCCCGGCGGCCAGGTCAAAGTCCTCCACCTGTGGCCGGGTCAAACTCCTCCACCTGATGTGACGGGCCGGATGGATGATTACGCGGCGGCTGCGTTCTTGGCAAGGCGCTCGGTGGCCTCTT